>Ga0182745_1001533_pt1 | contig 22096 bp, 20 predicted proteins | sample eDN3rd30CKraftBY_FD_128523 | JGI IMG/M metagenome (GOLD analysis project Ga0182745, IMG submission 128523) | Enriched backyard soil microbial communities from Emeryville, California, USA - eDNA 3rd pass 30_C Kraft BY (version 2) (version 2) | ecosystem: Environmental > Terrestrial > Soil >...
CGCGAAGCCAGCGGCGAAGCAGGCTGCAAAGAAGGCAGGGAAGAAGGCAGCCAAGAAAGCGGTCAGGAAGTCTGCTGCCAAATCGTCCAGGAAGTCCGTCAAGAAGCCCGTTGCAAAGCGGGGACGCACGAGCCAGAAACGCGCGGTCGGTAAATCCGTGAAGCGCGGCAAGGTTGCGGTCAAGAAGGCCGGCAAGGCCCGATCGAAGGCGCCTGCCCGCAAGAAGAACGTCGCTCGCCGCAAGAAGTAACTCCGAAGAGCCGCTCGCGGAGCTGTGCCGGCGAGCGGCATCGGGGCTTGTCCCGACTCGATCGGGGACAGGTACGCAGCGGCTTGGTATTGCCGCTTTCGCGGGAATACTGAATCAGGTGCCCGGCCACTACCTCGTGGCGAGAGCGACCAGACGCTCGCCGATCACCTCGCGTCGCCAGCCTTGCAGCAGATGATCCGAGCGGCCGGAGAAAACCAGCTGCTCGGCGTCGCGCCGTGTTGCCAGCAGCTCCGGTGCGATCGCCTGCCGCGCGCCTTCGGCGCGCACGAACGCCATCAGTTTGGTTACGCGAGCCGTCTGTTCCGGTTCGCGGCGGGACGGCATGACCGATGGCCCCTCATTCGCAGCATTGCTCAAGCCTTGTGCGACGAGGGCCAGCATTTCGTCTGCGCGCTTGTCGATGAATCCAGGGGAAAGGCTGCGGATGGATTCCAGGGCGGGCAGGGTCGTTGGCAGGCGCTCCGCAATGTCGCGCAGAGATTCGTCGCTGAGAATCCAGCCGCGCGGCCGGTCCTTCGACATCGCGCGTGACTCTCGCCAGCCAGCAAGGAGTTTGGCTGTGGCGCGCTGTTCGGGACGCAGCCGTTCCAATCCCTTGAGCCGCCGCCAGGCGTCCGCGGGATCGACTCGATACAGCCGCGGATTTTCCAGCTCGACCGCCTCTTCCTGCTGCCATTGCAGACGGCCGGCCGCTTGCAGGGCTTCGAGCAGATTCGGATAGAGCAGGGCCAGATACCGAACGTCATCGGCGGCGTAGACGAGTTGCTCGGCACTGAGCGGTCGCCGGCTCCAGTCGGTGCGCGTCTGTCCCTTGGGCAGGACATGACCCAGGCGTTCGCCCACCAGGCTGGCATAGCCGATCTGTGCCGGCTGCCCGAGCAGCCCGGCCGCGGTCTGGGTATCGAAGATCGGACCCGGAATGGGCATTGCCTCGATCGTTGAGGCAGAATTCCCCGCAGGTGACATCGCCAGCGACAGCACTTCCAGATCCTGCCGGGCGGCATGCAGGACTTTCACGCGGCTGCGATCGGACAGGAATTGCCACAGCGGCTGCAGCTCGCGCAGCGCCAGCGGATCGATGATGATGCAGGCGTCGGGCGTGGCCGCCTGGATCAGGCACAGGCTGGCGTAGTACGTTCTCTCACGCATGAATTCCGTGTCCAGCGCAACGAAATCGCTGCGGGACAACAGGGCCAGGCCCTGCTCGAGTTCAGCGGCGGTCGAGATCCAAAGTGTCGGCTGCATGGCGTGTACAATCGGCGGTCAGTTTCGTAATCGACCCAGGTCGTGACTTCAATGCCGGCCAGGCGCTGCGCTCGCGCGGTGCCTGCGGTTAGCGGCTCGACGTCAGTCAGATCGGGTCGTCGTTCGGTTCGATCGCAGTGTATCGCTCCGCTATGCTCAGACTGCTGCAAACATTCGTCGACATCGCATTGTGGCGCAAGGGCCCACAGGATCTGCCGGCTTCGCGCTTCCTGGCGACGCTGGTGCTGGTGCTGTATGTCGCGGCCAGCTTCATCCAGGTGCATCTGTTCGATCTGCGTTTACGCACGGCGGTGCTCATCATAGCGGTGGACGTGGCGATGTTGAGCAGCTGGTTGTGGCTGGTGCTGGCATTCTTCGGCCGGCGGCAGCGCTTCGTGCAGACCATCACGGCGGTGCTGGGCGTCGGGGTGCTGCTGAGCCTGCTCGATATCTTCATACGCTCGGTCCAGCTGCTGATGGGGCCGGCGCCGAACCTGCCCGACTACTGGCTGCTGCTGCGATTCCTCGCCATCGCGCTGATCATGGGCCGGATCTTCATGCAGGCGCTGGATCGCGGCCTGTTCACCGGCATGGCGCTCACCGTTGCCATCGTCTATTCCACCGAGGCGGTGGCGCAGGCGATGGTGATGCGGCTACATGGATAGAAAGCGTAGGCGGCGCCTGCCGCTGCGAAGACAATGAATCCCGGCTGAGAATATCGATGCACGTACACATTCTGGGGATCTGCGGCACCTTCATGGGAGGCATTGCCGCGTTGGCGCGCGCGTCCGGCCATCGCGTCACCGGCTCGGACCAGAACGTCTATCCGCCGATGTCCGATCAGTTGCGCGCGCTCGGCATCGAGCTGATCGAGGGGTATGGTCCCGAGCAGCTCGAACTGAAGCCCGACGTCGTGGTGGTCGGCAACGTGATGAGCCGTGGCAACCCGTTGGTGGAAGCGCTGCTGGAGAGTGGCATTGCGTACACGTCCGGGCCCGAGTGGCTGTCGCGTCATGTGCTGGCGGGTCGCTGGACGCTGGCGGTGGCCGGCACGCATGGCAAGACCACGACTTCGAGCATCCTGGCCTGGATCCTGGAGCACGCGGGCCTGGAGCCGGGCTTTCTGATCGGCGGCGTTCCCGGCAATTTCAACGTCACGGCGCGGCTGGGTCGGCCCGGCGGCCACTTCGTGGTGGAGGCCGACGAATACGACACCGCGTTTTTCGACAAGCGCGCCAAGTTCGTTCATTACCGGCCGCGCACCGCGGTGCTGAACAATCTCGAACACGACCATGCCGATATCTATCCGGACGTGGCGTCGATCCAATGGCAATTCCATCAGCTGCTGCGCATGGTGCCGCGCCACGGGCTGGTCGTGGCGAACGCGGCGGATGCGAACGTCATGCAGGTCATCGACATGGGCTGCTGGACGCCGGTCGAGCGTTTCGCTGGCGGCCCGCGCGGTGACACGGCGTGGTATGTCGCGGTCGAACCCGGTGGTGACTATTCCAGTTTCGACGTCATGGAAGGCGACAAGAAAATGGGCGAGGTCCAGTGGGACATGCTCGGTCGCCACAATGCGGAGAATGCGCTGGCCGCGATCCTCGCCGCGCGTCACGCCGGTGTGTCGATCGAGACGGCGACGCGCGCGCTGCGTGAGTTCAAGGGCGTGCGTCGACGCATGGAAGTGCGTGGCGCAGTGGATGGGATCACCGTATACGACGATTTTGCGCACCATCCAACGGCCATCGAAACCACCATCGACGGCTTGCGGCGCCGTATCGGTTCGGCGCGTCTGGTTGCGGTGCTCGAACCGCGCTCCAACACGATGAAGCTGGGTTCGCATCGCGAAGCCATGGCCAGATCGCTGGCGCATGCCGACCGCATCTGGTTGTACCAGGGGCCGAGCGTGAAATGGGATGTGGCCGACGCGGTCGCGTCGCTCGGAGAGCGCGCTCGCGTGCTCAAGGATGTGGGCGCGCTGGTCAACGAGCTCGGCGACACGCTGCTGCCCGGCGATCACGTGCTCATCATGTCCAACGGCGGCTTCGACGGTATCCACGGCAAGCTGCTCGAACGACTGCGGCAGCGTCGCTGAAGCACAGATGACCGCAGCGCGCCGCGGTTCCGCGGCCGTCAGTCTGCGACAGCTATTGCAAAACCGTCATAACCGGCATCACGACGGCTGCGTTCTGCGTTACGCTTGGACGCGATGTCCAGCACACTGCCATTGTTTCCCCTCAACGCCGTCCTGTTTCCGGGCGGACCGCTGAAGTTGCGGATCTTCGAGCCGCGCTACGTCGATATGATCGGCCGCTGCATGCGCGAGTCCGCTCCTTTCGGTGTGGCGATGATCGTCGAGGGCGTGGAAGCGGGCGGAACCGCGCGTACAGTGTCGATCGGTACTTCGGCGCGCATCGTCGACTTCGAGCAGCTCAGCGACGGCTTGCTGGGCATCACTGCGGTGGGCGAGCGCTGCTTCCGTATCGAGTCGGTCTCGCAGCAGCCCGACGGCCTCAATGTCGCGGAAGTGGAGTGGCTGGCGGCTGAGCCTGCCGTGCCGGTGCCCACAGTCAACGACTATCTGGTGCAACTGTTGCAGCACGCGCTGCCGCATCTCGCGCCGGCGTACGATTTCACACCAGTTCTGTACGAGGATGCCGCGTGGGTTGGGGCCCGACTGGTGGAGATCCTGCCGCTGCCGCTGACGGAAAAGCAGCTCTGCCTGGAGATCCGCGATCCGCTGCAGCGGCTAGACCATCTGCGCAGCCGCGTGAAGGTGGAGTCGGTGCTTTCCGAAGACGATGAGGACGACGCGGAAGAAGAGTAACCGCGCGGACGATCACGCCCGCTGGCCGCCGCCTCCCAGGCTTTCGCTCGAACCCAGGCGCGCGTCGCGCGAGAGGGTCAGATAGGCGATCGTCATCATGGCCATCCAGGTCATCCAGGCCAGTGCGCCCCAGCCCAGCACGCCGTCGTAAGCGCCCACCAGCCAGCTTGCCGGACGATCCTGCAGGATCGTCGTGTCTCTCACTACTGCAATGATGCACACCCAGGCCGCATGCAGGCCGATGCACGCAGCTATGCCGCGCGTGCGTATGCGCACCAGCGAGAGCAGTACACCTACGGCGAACAACGCCAGGAACGAATCGGCGATCGCTGCCGGATGCGCGTACTTGGCGAACATGGTGCCCAGTACCGCCAGTCCGCTGCTCCATTCGATCTGCTCGGCCGGCACCTGCAAGCGTCCACCCAGGAAATGCAGCGCTGCATACAGCAGGCTGGGCAGAACCACCGCGTAAGCTGTGCCCGACTCGCGCCGGACCGCGGTGAAGAGAAGACCGCGAAAGAACACTTCCTCGATCATCGCCACCACCAACCCGGTGACCAGTCCGATGCTCACCAGCTTGATCACCGGCGCCAGGGTCAGATCGAGACCTGCGCGTGGCGCGCGGATCTCCAGCGCATACAACGCGCCGATCAACGGAAGAATGAGCAGCGCGCCAGCTGCAACGCCGGCTGCGAGCTGCCGCCAGAAAGCGGCGCGCGGTAGGCCGAAGCCCAATGCATGTCGGTGGAAGATCTTCCAGCGACGGAACAGCCAGACGAATCCCAGTACCGACGCCAGCATGGCGATGCGGTGCATGACACGGTGGATCGGCTGCTCCCATGCCAGGCCGATCAGTTCCCAGGCGGGATAGGCAAGCAGGGCGGCGAGGATCAGGGACAGCGTGACGATGAGCAGGACAGAAGCAAAAGAACGCATGAGCGCCGGGCAACCTCGAACTATGAACGCAAGAACGCTCGTGCCGGTGCGCGAGTTTCTCGATGAATGCACGATTTTTCGTTGCTGCCGATGTGGCGCGCGCGTGCTTCACTACAAGCAGACGCAGTTGCGCGCAGAATTCGTCGCGCGTAGCGCGCAACGACATCTCGAACGGACAGAGCAGCAACAGGAGAAGAAATCATGGATGAAACCAAAGCCCTGGCTATCGTGTGGGCGCTTGCCGATGGCGTCAATCCGCAGACCGGCGAGATTTTTCCCGCCGATAGTGCATATCAGACGGCCGACGTAGTGCGTGCATTGTTTCTTGCCGGACGCGCGCTCGAGACAAAAACGAAAGTGCGCGCCCGCGCACCGCTGCCTACCAACGCCGGTCGACGCTGGAGTGAAGAAGAAGACCGCCGATTGCTCGATGAGTTCGATGGCGGTGGTGTGATAACGGATCTGGCGCAGACGCACGGTCGTACTACGGCCGGCATTCAGGCGCGGCTGGAGAAGCACGGCCGTTTACAGATGCCGCAGCAGGGGCAGGGAGGAGGCAGGGGACGCATCTGGCGCTCGGCCAGTTGACGACCTGGAATCGGCAAGTTCCGTCAATGCGGCGGACAGCGCCGATCCGGCGCAGCCGCTAACGAGTCAGGATGTCCTGATTGCGCGGCGATGCGTCGTGCCGCGCGGTCGCGTGACCTGTTCTGCGAGTTGCCGCGGTGGCCAAGTGCGAATCGATGCCATGCTTGCACCAGACCGCGCGCGTCAGCAGGGTCTCGGCCAGCAACCGGTCGAAGGGGTTGTAACTGTCCGGCGCGCGTGATTGATGGTGCAGATGAAATGCAATGGCCCGATGGCGCACGTACTGACGCTTGAGGCCAATGTGCAGCAGTCGCGCCGCGAATTCGCGATCTTCGGGGCCCCACGCAGTGAAGCGTTCGTCGTAGCCGTTGACCTCGATGATGTGCTTGCGCCAGAAAGACTGATTGCAGCCCTGCACGCCGTTCAGTGTCGCGCTCGTCTTCGAGGTGAAGCGGCTGAGCAGCTCGCTGCGCAGCGCGTACATGCGACGCTCCAGGCCTGGGCTGAATATCGTGGGCCCCGCGTAGCCGTTGTGCAGCAGCCGTTCGGTCGTCGCCAGAGACAGGCGAGGACGCGCGCCCTGGATGAAACAATCGGGCTGCGCGCAGCGGGCATGATCTTCGACGAAGCGCGGGTGCAGGATCATGTCGCCGTCGACCGACACGATGTAATCGCCCGACGCGGAGGCGATGGCCAGATTGCGCGCCCGGGCCAGGCGATATCCCGAATCGTCCTGCCACAGGTGCAACACTTCGCAGTTCAGGCGGCTGCGCCAGGAGTCGACGACGCTGGCAGTGGCCGGCCCGGAGCCGTCGTCGGCCACGATGACCTGCGCGGGCGGCAATGTCTGGTGTGCGACGCTGGCGAAAACCAGATCGAGGGCGGCGGGCCAGTTGTAAGTGGAAACGACGAGGCTGATCCGCTGCGGTCGCATCTGCATCCTTAAGTAAAGCGCTGCCGGCGCCGCTGCACGGTCGCCGGTGAGACGATGTTCGCATAAGATTCCAGCGCGGTCATGATTTTCCGGCCGCGCCATTGCAGGTGCAGAGTTTGTCGGGTAGTACCAGCCACACGCTTTGCGGCCCCTGGCGCTGGGCAGCACGAGTCTGGCCCAGCACCACGATCCGCCACGATCCGTTGGCCGGCCAGCTGGTGGACCAGCGCTACGCGCCCATTCCGCTTGTTGGCTGGAAGTTGTTGCCCTGGATCTATCGTCAGCTCGCTGCCAACCGCGTCGCGGCTGATCTGCAATTCACTCCCGGTGCGCGGTTGACCGTCATCGTTCCGGTGCGTGACCGTGAACATCATCTGGCTCAGTTGCTGCCGCGCTTGCGCGCCAAGCTGCAAGAACAGGCGATTCCTCATCGCATCCTGGTGGTCGAGCAATCACCGGGACAGCTGTTCAATAAGGGTGCGCTCTTCAACTCGGCGTTCCGCGTGGCGGCGGACGATTGCGATTATATTTGCCTGCATGACGTGGATGCAGTGCCGGTCGAGGCGAACTACGGTTGCCCTTCCGAACCGCTCAGACTGGTCACCCGCCTGGTCGGGTCACGCCATGGCGCCCTGCGCGGCGAGCGCTATTTCGGCGGCGCGATCAGTCTGAAGCGCGAGCATTTCCAGGCCGCCAACGGTTTCTCGAACCAGTACTGGGGCTGGGGCAAGGAGGACGACGACTTCCTGTTTCGACTGTGGTTCTCCGGTCGGGTATGTTACGCGGACCAGCAAGGCACCTTCGAAGATCTGCCCAATCCCGCGGACCAGCAAATCCATTTCACCAAATTGCGCAAGCCCGACACGTTGCGCGCCAATCGGCGGCGGCGCAGCCAGCTGATGCGGGGGCTGCTCGATTTCCGGAACGACGGGCTCGACGACGTGGCCTACCCGGTCACGCGAGTGGCCGGGACGGCCGGTCATGAGCGCATCGTGGTCAGCATCTGAAGCGTCGCTCGCAGCTCAAGGAAAGAAGTCGCTTGAAGAACTCGATGAATCGCATTGGTATCGCCTGTCTGTTGATGGTTGCGGCGCAATCGACCGCCTGGGCGCGCGGCGCCAGTCCCTACCTGCCGCTCAATCTCTCGCCCGAGATCGAACGTCAGATCGAGCGGGTGCTGATCCTGGCGGATCGGCCGGTTCTCAGTCGTCCCATCGCCGCGGCCACCGTGCTGGATGCTCTGCCGCAGGCGTGCAAGGTGGACAGGGAGCTGTGTCGCCGCGTGCGCACTTATCTGAATCGCTACATGAGAACGGTGACGCTGGACCAGGCGGGCGTCGAGGTCTCCGCGTCGGATGGCGCTACCGTGCCGTTGCCGAACCAGCGCGGGTTGACGAGCGACAGCTCCTGGCTGGTCTCGGCGCAGGGCCATTGGCAGATCAACGACTACGCCATCCTGAGCCTGGGCGGCGTGGCGCATGACGACGAAGCGGTGGCGAGCGGCTCGATGCTGAGCTTGGGGTTCGAGTATGCGCAGCTCGACGTCGGTTTCCGCGAGCATTGGCTCTCGCCGTTCACGACCAGCTCCATGCTGTTGAGCACCGAAGCGAAGACCATGCCTTCGGTCACGCTCTCCAACTACATGCCGATCACGCGCCTGGGCCTGCAGTACGAAGTGTTCCTGGCTGAGATGAGCCACTCGGATCGGATCGTCTACCAGGACGGCTTTACGCAAGGCAATCCGCGGCTCGCCGGGTTGCGCGTGGCGATCGAGCCGGTACCGGGATGGTCGCTTGCGGCGAATCGAGTTCTGCAGTTTGGCGGCGGCGCGCGCGGTGGCACTTCCTTCGGCGATTTTTTCGATGCCCTGTTCAAGCCGAGCCAGTACGACAACGTCGATTCGGCCTCCCGCTCGCAATTCGGCAATCAGGTCGCGTCCTTCACCAGCCGCTTCATTTTTCCCGGCTCGACCCCCTTCTCGGTGTATTTCGAATATGCCGGCGAAGACACCTCGTACAGCACCAACTATCGCCTCGGCAATTCTGCGTTGTCGATCGGCATCAGCTTTCCCCGGCTGTGGCAGCGCTTCGATCTCACCTACGAAGCCTCCGAATGGCAGAACGCCTGGTATGCGCACGGCGTCTACCATGACGGTCTCGCCAACCACGGCCGCGTCATCGGCCATTGGGGCGCCGACCAACGCCGCTTCAATGACGCCGTCGGCGCGCAGTCACACCTGGTCCGCGTAGGGTGGGAGCCTTCGTTCGGCGGCTTGTTGCAACTGCGTGCCCGCACGTTGGCGAACGAAGACTATTCCGGAGTCGACTACCGGCGCGCCTACGACCTGACCGTCGATTATTCCTGGCCGATTCGTGGCTTCACCGTGGGCGCGGAAATCATGTCCGGCCGCGATGTCTACGGCGAGAGTTTCAGCCGGATCGCCGGTTACGCACGTTTCGGCGATGACTGGGCGGGCGGTTCGTCGGCCGCTGGTCTGGACGCCATCGCGCGACCGCGCGGTGCGGATCTCTTCATCGACGCCGGCGTCAACCTGACCGACGTACAGGTCCGGCTGGGCGACGGCAGTCCGACCACCACCACCGGCATCCAGACGGGTGTGCACGTGGGGCTGGGTGCGCGCCGGGCCGTTTCGGAACACAGCGATCTCGGCGTACGCCTGGAGATCGACCAGATCGACGACGAGTTGCTGCTTGCAGTGCGCGCGCTGGACTATCGCTATCGCTTCAACAATCCATTGGCCGTGGGCGTGTTCGCGGGGGCTGCTCGTTACAACCTGGCAACGCCGGCCTATGGCTACTACGTCGGCGCCGGCGTGCAGTGGCGCGATGTGCTGCCCCGTTTCGACATCAACCTGGATCTGCGCTACGCCGACAAGGTGGCCCGCGACAAGCTGCTGCCCAGCGATCCGGTGGTGAATCCGCGTCCGGATGTGTTCTATGACATGAGTGGCGCCACGTTGTCGCTGAGCTATCGCTACTAGCCGAGCGCGGTGGATCGTCAGCGGTACGGAATGCGGACCCGTTTGCGGCCGGTTGCCGCTCGCTGCAGGCTGGCGGTCATTCTGGCGAGTTCTCGCTGCACGGCGCTGGTGGTCGGGCGCGACCGTTGCTGCAGCGACTGATCCGATACGTAGAGGTTCCCATCCGGATCGATGGTGCTGGGCATCGCGTCGAGGCGATCGTCCATACCTCGCGCGAGCTGTTGCGGGATGCAGATCGCCGGGGTGAGCTGGAAGACATTGAGGCGCTGGAAAATGCCGAACTGAGGATTGAGCACCAGCTGATCGACCGGCGCGGTGCGCTCGGGGATTTGCGAGCACAGCCAGCGCGCGCTCGACTTGGAAAGGATGTAGCCGCCGAGACCGTCGTGAAAGCTGAACAGGCGCGTCAATCGATGGTCGGGTGAGATTCGCCGCGCCGCCCAGCCGACGACGACGGCGCGCTTCCTGGTTTCGAGCTTCACGAAGTCGACACCTTGCGGTATCCAGTCCGATGAGCGCAGCAGCGGCTGCGCCGACTCGGAGATCTGCATGTCGTCCTCGAAGACGGCGGCATACGGTGCTTCGCCGGCCGCCACTGCTTCCCAGCACTTTCGATGGCTGAGCAGGCAACCGGCTTCCGCCTTGGTCAAAGCCCGAAGCCACTCATTGCGCGCGTTGAGCTGCGCAACCGTTTCTTCCGGCAGGCTCGCGCCGTCGATGGCACCGACCCGTTCGAAATCGAGGTTCAGACGTGCGAAAGCCTGGCGCACATGAAGCAACCGCTGCACTGAACGGTCCAGGTTGATGACCAGGCATTTCAAATTGCGTCCTCGATTCGGCGGTGCGCGGCGCCGAGGGAGCGGGCCGGGTCAGATTCGCTTGAAGGCACGCCCGGCGGCTTCGCAGGTCGCCTGCACGTCGGCTTGCGTATGGGCCGCGGAGATGAATCCCGCTTCGAACGCCGAGGGCGCCAGATACACGCCTTCATCGAGCATGGCGTGGAAGAAGCGCTTGAAGCGCTCGACGTCGCAGGCCATCACGTCGTCGAAGCCGCGCACGGATGCCTGGTCCGTGAAGAACAGGCCGAACATGCCGCAGACGTGATTGGTGCTGAATGGCACATTGGCGGCGCGCGCCGCCTGCGTCAGGCCTTCCATGAGTTGCGTGGTGCGTTCGGCCAGCGGCTTGTGGAAGCCCGGCACGCTGATGGCTTCCAGCGTCGCAAGTCCAGCGGCCATTGCCACCGGATTGCCGGACAGCGTGCCCGCCTGATACACCGGACCGAGCGGCGCGATCTTCTCCATGATGTCGCGGCGTCCGCCGAAGGCGCCCACCGGCATGCCGCCGCCGATGATTTTTCCAAGCGTCGTCAGATCCGGCTTGATTCCGTACAGCGCCTGCGCGCCGCCGAGAGCGACGCGAAAACCGGTCATCACTTCATCGAAGATCAGCACGCTGCCGTGCTCGTCGCAAACGGCGCGCAGCGCTTCCAGGAAACCCGGAACCGGCGGCACGCAATTCATGTTGCCGGCCACCGGCTCGACGATGATGCAGGCGATCTCGTCGCCCAGTTCTGCAAACGTCTGCTGCACCTGAGCGATGTCGTTGTAGGCGAGCGTGAGGGTGTGCGCCGCCAGCTCCGGCGGCACGCCGGGCGAAGTCGGAACACCCAGCGTCAGCGCTCCGGAACCGGCCTTCACCAGCAGCGAATCGGAATGGCCGTGATAGCAGCCTTCGAACTTGACGATCTTGCTGCGACCGGTGAAGCCGCGCGCCAGCCGGATGGCGCTCATGGTCGCCTCGGTGCCGGAGCTGACCATGCGCACCAGTTCGATCGACGGCATCAGCTCGCAGACTTTGCGCGCGAGCCGGGTTTCGATTTCGGTCGGTGCGCCGAAGGAGAGTCCGAGCGCGACGCGTTCCTGCACGGTGCGGATGACGTCGGGATGTGCGTGGCCCAGGATCATCGGCCCCCAGGAGCCGACATAATCGATGTAGCGCCGACCATCCTGCGCAACCACGTACGCGCCGCTGGCGCGTTCGATGAAAATCGGTTCGCCGCCCACCGAACGGAAGGCGCGGACGGGGGAGTTCACGCCGCCTGGGATGTAGCGGCTGGCATCGGTAAACAGGGACAAGGCTGGCAGACTCCGGGAAAGCTCGAAGGTGGGGGAGTGTACGGGCATGACGGCCGGGAAGCATCTGGGCGCCACCGCTCATCCGCCGCCTCACTGTCCTCGGCTGCATGACTTTCCCTATAATCCGCAGTGCTCCTTCCCAATGTCCCCTTGTGCGGCGGCGTGCTCAGTTAATGAAAGCTTACATGTGCGTGATTTGCGGCTACGTTTTCGAGGAAGAGAAGGGAGACCCCACCTCGGGCATCGCGGCCGGAACCCGCTGGGAGGACGTGCCGCTGTCCTGGCGCTGCCCGGATTGCGGCGCCGGCAAGGAAGATTTCGAGATGATCGAGATCTGACGGACATGGGGAGATAGCGCATGACCTATCTCCTGATTGCCCTGGGCAGCGCCATCGGCGGCGCTGCGCGTTATTGGTGTTCGGGCTTCGTCGCGCAGCGTGCGGGCGAAGTGTTCCCGTGGGGCACGCTGGCGGTGAACGTCATCGGCTCCTTCCTGATCGGTGCGCTGGCGGCCATGAGCGAACCGGACGGGCGCTGGTACCTCGGTTCCGAGACGCGCCAGTTCCTGATGATCGGCGTGCTCGGCGGCTTCACCACGTTCTCCTCCTTCAGCCTGCAGACGCTGAACCTGCTGCGCGACGGCGAGTGGGGCTATGCGGCCGGTAACGTTGCGGCGTCGCTGGCAGCCTGTCTGGTCGCCGTCTGGCTGGGCTTTGCCGCCGTGGCGCATTTCAATCAACTGCGAGGCCCGTGATCATGGTGTCCTTGTCGGCCGATGCGGTCCTGCTGCGGATTTTCCTGGGCGAAAGCGATCGTCACGATGGCAAGCCGCTGTACGAGTCGATCGTGCTCGCGGCGCGGCAACACGGCTTGGCCGGGGCGACCGTGTTGCGCGGACCGATGGGCTACGGCGCGTCCAGTCACCTGCACACCGCGAAAATCCTGCGTCTGTCGACGGATCTGCCCATGGTGATCGAGATCGTCGACAGCGAGGCCAAGATCCAGAGTTTCCTGCCGCAGCTGGAGATGCTGATGGGCAGCGGGCTGGTGACGCTGGAGAAAGTGAAAGTCTGGCGGTACGGGGCGAGCAAAACGGCGGATTGAAGCCGGGAAGCGCAGCCGAAGCGTTGCCCGATCAGTGCTGGGTCACCTTGTGCCCCTTGCGTTCGAGCAGCTCGATCACGCTGTCCTTGCCGACCAGGTGCAGCGTGCCGACCACCACCAGGTAGTCGTCGGTATCGTCCAGCAGGTCTTCGATGCTGGGAATCCACTGGCGGTTGCGCTCCACGGTGAGCGGCCGGTACAGGTCCGGATACTTCTCGAAGCCTTCCGCCAGTAGTTGTTCGAGCGTTCGGGTGTCGCCCTTGCGCCAGGCGCCGATGAGCTGGTCGATCTCCTGGCTGGCGCGCTCGGTGTCCTCGACGCTGTACATCAGGAATTCGCGCTGCTGTTCGCTCGACAAGCCGGCCAGCATTCCCAGCTGCTGCTGCAGCGTTTCCAGGCCGATGATTTCCTTGCCGTCGGCGCCGGCGCGCGCCGCCAGCTGCTGCTCCACGCCAGCGTTCGGATCCAGTCCCTGTTTCATGAGTTGCAGCTGCACCAGCGTCATCGCGGCCAGCCACGGGCGGAAGCGGCTGAGCAGCGCCGGATCGATGCCGATCTGGCGCGCCTGCTCGGAAACGCGGGCGTAAGCCGCCGTGCCCAGCTCGGATTCGAGCGTCCGGTCCGGCGGCAGCAGTCCCAGCTCCATCGTGGTCTGCTGCATCGCCAGCGGGTCCAGATCGTCCATGTCGATCTCCATCACCAGCTTCTCGGCGTCGCGGTAGGCCTGGTCCACCGCCGGCGGCAGGCGCTCGGAAGGTTTCAGGAAGTGCACCGAGCCGAGCAGGTAGACGGTGTTCGATTTGCCTTGCAGCGACCAGAGGGTGTGCTGTTCCTCGGCGGCGCAGCCGCCGGCGGGCGCCAGGCCGAGACCGAGCAGCAATAACAGCAGCAGCTTGGGCATGACGTGCTCGTGACAGCTGCCAGTGGGCGGCCGGTTCGCGGGATTCTGCGCTGAAGGAGCGATGCTGACCAGCGACGGCAGGCAGCTACGCCACGCCTGCCTGCGCGTAGCGTTCCAGCCAGACGACTTCAGTTGCGATGGTGCCGTCGGGCATCAGCTCGAGCACGCGATAGCCCGGCGGGCGGGTGTCGAGGGCAAATTCACGACTGTTCGGCAGGAATTGCGAGCAAGTGGCCGGCGTAGCCATGAAGCGTACGCCGTGCACGAAGCTGTCCAGTGATTGATGCACGTGGCCCCAGAGCACGCCGCGCACGTTCGGATGCTGGCGCACGATCTGCAGCAGCTCATCGGCGTCTTCCAGGCCGACCTGGTCGAGCCATTGGCTGCGCATCTGGATCGGATGATGGTGCAGGCAGACCAGTACGTGGTGGTTGCGATGACGGTGCAGGGTTTCACGCAGGTGCGCGAGCTGGGTTTCGCCGATGCGGCCGCCGGCGCTGTGCTCTTTCCAGGTGTCCAGCAGCACCACCAGCCAGCGACCGAGCTCGACTGCGCCGTCGAGGCGGAAGGGGGCGCCGGCGAGGGCGGCGCGCATGTGATCCGGCAGATCATGGTTGCCGGCCAGGCACATGACCGGCGCGCTGCTGGCGCCGAACATCTGGCGAATCAGCGAATAGCCGGCTGGATCGTCCTGTACCAGATCGCCGGTCAGCAAAATGCCATCCGGCTGCGGCCAGCGCCGGCGCGCGTCCGCCACCGCGGCCTGCAAGGCGGGCAGGCTGGCAACGCCGCGCAGGGTCGCGGCGGGATTGCCCGACAGGTGGGTATCGGTGAACTGGATCAGGCGCAACGACTTCATGAACTTTCGGACAACCTTCGGTTTCGAGGCAAATCGGCGACGAACGCCTATCGATCGCGGCGCTTCACGCCCCGCAGACACATAATCATCCCGCACCCGGATGCCAGGCATGGTAGCAATCCAGCCGCCCGTCAAAAGGTGATCGAGATCTAATCGCTCCAGCGACCGGTGCGGCATCGCTGGATTGTTTGCGGTCCGTCTCACTCGCGCCCGCATCGATCGTAGACCGCTCCGGCGCAGCAATAATTCCCATCCGCGCATCCCGCAATTCCCTCCCAAGTGCGACCTGCGACGACGGGCGCAATCCGCATGGCCCGGTCGCGACAACGAGCGTCGCCACTTGCAGCCGGTTGCGATTTCCGGCCAGGCATGCCAGCGGTCGCCGGGCTGTGCTGCGGCACCTGCATCACCCATTTCCGACCCGCGCCATCCGCAGAACCCGTGCCGTCCGCAGGACGACTTGCATTGCCGCAGAGCGGGGCTTGGTCCAAAATGCGCGGCTCCCAAAACTCAAGGATTGGATCAAAGTTCCATGACGTCGCATCGCAGGCAGCTTGCCAATGCCATCCGTGCCCTGGCGATGGACGCCGTGCAGAAAGCCAATTCCGGACACCCGGGCATGCCCATGGGCATGGCGGACATCGCCGAGGTGCTGTGGAACGATCACCTCAAGCACAACCCCGGCAACCCGCAATGGTCCGACCGCGACCGTTTCGTGGTGTCCAACGGTCACGGCTCGATGCTGCTGTACAGCCTGCTGCACCTGACCGGTTATCCGCTGACCATGGACGACCTGCGCCATTTCCGTCAGCTGGGCTCGCACACCGCCGGTCATCCCGAGCACGACACCCACCTCGGCATCGAGACCACCACCGGCCCGCTCGGGCAGGGACTGGCCAATGCCGTAGGCATGGCGCTGGCGGAGAAGGCGCTGGCCGCCAGCTTCAACCGGCCCGGTCATGAGATCGTCGATCATCACACCTGGGTATTCCTGGGCGACGGCTGCCTGATGGAGGGCGTGTCGCACGAGGCCTGTTCGCTGGCCGGCACGCTCGAGCTCGGCAAGCTGATCTGTTTCTACGACGACAACGGCATTTCCATCGACGGCGAAGTGCAGGGCTGGTTCACCGACGACACGCCCAAGCGTTTCGAGGCCTACGGCTGGCACGTGGTGCCCAACGTCGACGGCCACGATCCGCAGGCTGTGCAGGCGGCCATCGTCGCCGCCAAGGCGCAGAAGGACCGTCCCAGCCTGATCTGCTGCAAGACCGTCATCGGCTGGGGCGCGCCCAACAAGCAGGGCACCGAAGCGACTCACGGCGCCGCGCTCGGCGCGGATGAGGTCGCGGCTACTCGCAAGCACATCGGTTGGGACAGCGAGCCCTTCGTCATCCCCGAAGATATCCGCAACGGCTGGGATGCGCGCGCGCGCGGTGAGAAGGTGGAAGCCGACTGGCGCAAGCGTTTCGATGCCTACAAAGCGCAGTTTCCGCAACTCGCCGCCGAATACGAGCGGCGCATCGGCGGCGATCTGCCGTCGACCTGGCAGGACGTGGTGCGCAATTACCTGGCACAGACCACGCAGGCCACCGGCAGCCTCGCCACCCGGCAGGCTTCGCAGCAGGCCCTGAACGCGTATGGCCCGACCCTGCCCGAGCTGTTCGGCGGCTCGGCGGACCTCACCGGCTCCAACAACACCAATCGCAAGGACTCCAAGGCGTTCACCGGCTCGGATCCTTCCGGCAACTACCTGCATTACGGCGTGCGCGAGTTCGGCATGGCCGCGATCATGAACGGCATGGCGCTGCACGGCGGAACGATTCCGTACGGCGGCACCTTCCTGGTGTTCTCGGATTACGCCCGCAACGGCATGCGCATGTCGGCGCTGATGAAACAGCGCGTCATCTACGTGATGACGCACGATTCGATCGGCCTGGGCGAGGACGGTCCGACGCACCAGCCCATCGAACATCTGCCGTCCCTGCGCATTATTCCCAACATGACCGTCTGGCGGCCCTGCGACGTGCTGGAAACCGCGGTGGCGTGGGTCGATGCCATCGAGCGTCGCGACGGGCCGAGCTGCCTGGCGCTGTCGCGTCAGGGTCTGCCGGCGCAGACGCGCACCACGCAGCAGGTCGCCGACGTTCGTCGCGGTGGTTACGTGCTGCGCGATTGCGAAGGCACGCCGCAGCTGATCCTGATCGCAACCGGCTCGGAAGTGGCGCTTGCCATCGAGGCCGCCCAGGCGTTGCAGCAGAAAGGACATCGCGTGCGCGTCGTGTCGATGCCGAGCACCAACGTGTTCGACACGCAGGACGCCGCCTATCGCGAACAGGTTCTGCCGCGCGCCGTGGATCGTCGCGTCGCGATCGAAGCTGCCGCCACCGAGACCTGGTGGCGCTACGTCGGCAGCCGCGGCGAAGTGATCGGCATGCACAGCTTCGGCGCCTCGGGCGTCGCGAAGGATCTGTTCAAGCATTTCGGATTCACGGTGGAGCACGTGGTGGCAGCCGCCGAACGAGTATTGAGCGAGTAACAGTCAGATTTAAGGCGTAGGAGTCGATATGCCCATCAAAGTCGGAATCAATGGCTACGGCCGCATCGGCCGCAACGTGCTGCGCGCCCTGTACGAGGCGAATCGCCAGAAGGACATCCAGATCGTCGCGCTGAACGATCTCGGCGACGCCCAGACCAACGCCCATCTGACCCGCTACGACACCGCCCACGGCAAGTTCAACGGCGAGGTCCAGGTGGAAGGCGACTCGCTCATCGTCAACGGCGATCGCATCAAGGTGCTGGCCGAGCGCGATCCGGCCAAGCTGCCGTGGGGCCAGCTGGGCGTGGACATCGTGTTCGAGTGCACCGGCCTGTTCACCAGCAAGGCCAAGGCCGGCGCGCACCTGGCCGGCGGCGCCAAGAAAGTCGTGATCTCCGCGCCCGGCGACAAGGACGTGGACGCGACCATCGTCTACGGCGTCAATCATGGCGTGCTCAAGTCGAGCCACACCGTGATCTCCAACGCCTCCTGCACCACCAACTGCCTGGCGCCGCTCGCCAAGGTGCTGCACGACCGGATCGGCATCGTCAGCGGCGTGATGACCACGATCCACGCCTACACCAACGACCAGGTGCTCACCGACGTGTTTCACAAGGACCTGCGCCGGGCCCGCTCGGCCACCATGTCCATGATCCCGACCAAGACCGGCGCCGCTGCCGCGGTCGGCCTGGTGCTGCCGGAGCTGAACGGCAAGCTCGACGGCTTCTCGGTGCGCGTGCCCACCATCAACGTGTCGCTGGTGGATCTGAGCTTCATCGCCAAGCGCGCCACCAGCATCGAGGAGATCAACTCGGTGATGAAGGAAGCGGCCGGCGCCGGTCCGCTCAAGGGCATCCTGGCCTATACCGCCGAGCCGCTGGTTTCGGTCGACTACAACCACGACGCGCATTCGTCCACCTACGACGCCACCATGACCAAGGTCATCGATGGCACGCTGGTGAAGGTCTGCGCCTGGTACGACAACGAGTGGGGCTTCTCCAACCGCATGCTGGATACGGCCCTGGCCTGGTCGAAGGCGGGCTGATTGCCTCCGGTGCGGACCGCGGAAGCTGGCTGCGGTCCGAACCTTTCCCGGTGCTGAACTGTCTTCAGATCTGGCCAGCGCGCAGCTGGCCAGCATCCCTCGTCTTTTTCCGGAGCCTTCCATGCCCATCCTCCGCATGACCGATCTCGACCTGCGCGGCCTGCGCGTTCTCATCCGCGAGGATCTGAATGTACCGGTGCAGAATGGCGTCGTTACCAGCGATGCACGCATTCGAGCTTGCCTTCCCACTATCCAGGCGGCGAAGGAAGCGGGTGCCAGGGTGTTGCTGATGTCGCACCTGGGCCGGCCCGAGGAGGGGGTGTACGACGAGGAGTTCTCGCTCGCCCCGGTGGCGCAGCGCCTGTCGGAGCTGCTGGGCTACAAGGTCCGTTTCGAGAAGAGCTGGCTGGACGGCGTGGAATGCGCCGCCGGTGAGGTGGTGCTGCTCGAGAACGTGCGCTTCAACAAGGGCGAGAAGAAGGACAGCGACGATCTGGCGCGCCGCATGGCAGCGCTGTGCGACGTGTACGTGATGGACGCTTTCGGCACGGCGCATCGCGCCGAGGCCAGCACCCACGGCGTCGCCAGGTACGCCAGGGTCGCCTGCGCCGGGCCGCTGCTGATGAACGAACTGGTGGCGCTGGAGACGGCGCTGGAAAAGCCCAAGCGGCCACTGGTCGCCATCGTGGCCGGCTCCAAGGTCTCGACCAAGCTCACGGTGCTGGAAAGCCTGCTGAGCAAGGTGGACCAGCTCATCGTCGGCGGCGGCATCGCCAATACGTTCCTGATGGCGGCTGGCTACAACGTCGGCAAGTCGCTGGTCGAGGCCGACATGATCGGCATCGCCAAGAGCCTGCTCGAGCGCTCGCGCGAGCTGAAAGTGGAAATCCCGCTGCCCAGCGACGTAGTGGTCGCGACCGAGTTCTCGGCCCGGGCGGAGGCCGACGTGAAGAAGATCGACCAGGTGGCGGCCGACGAAATGATCCTGGACATCGGCCCCGACACGGCCGAGCACTTCGCGCGCATGTTCAGCAATGCCGGCACCATCGTCTGGAACGGTCCGGTGGGTGTGTTCGAGTTCGACCAGTTCGGCGAGGGCACGCGTACGCTGGCCCAGGCGGTGGCGCGCAGCTCCGCGTTCTCCATCGCCGGCGGCGGCGATACATTGGCCGCGATCGAGAAGTACCGGGTGGAGGACGACATCTCCTACATCTCGACCGGCGGCGGCGCGTTCCTGGAATTCCTGGAAGGTAAGAAGCTGCCAGCCGTTGCCGTGCTGGAAGCGCGCGCCGGCGGCTGAACGGCGTAAACACCTTCGCCGGCAGCGATGCCGGCTCGGCCGCGACCCAACGGCGTGGTCCGCGTCGACGCGTTCATGATCGTTTTCGCGGGGCAGATCCGTAATCTGAGTGTCGGACCGGATTCGGTCGATGCAGTGGCTCGCGCCGAGGACGCCGACAGCAATTGCGACGATGGGCTTCACGGCCGGGCGGATGGCATTACACTGTCCGTCGGTCGGCCACTACGGTTCATCGCAAGTCCATGCTCCGCCGTACAAAGATTCTGACGACGCTCGGCCCCGCCACCGACAACCCCAAGGTTCTCGCAGACCTGCTCACCGCCGGCGCCGACGTGGTGCGGGTGAATTTCTCGCATGGCGACCCGCAGGCGCACGCGCGCCGCGTGCAGATGGTGCGCGAGGTGGGGGAACAGGTCGGCAAGCAGGTGGCCGTGCTGGGCGACTTGCAAGGCCCCAAGATCCGTATCGAGCGCTTCGCCAGCGGCCCGGTGCAGCTGGCCGAGGGCGAGCCCTTCACGCTGGACGTGTCGCTCGATCCGAAGGCCGGCACCGCGGCCAGCGTCGGCGTCGCCTACAAGAGTCTTCCCAAGGACGTCCGCGCCGGCGACACCCTGTTGCTGAACGACGGCCAGATCGTGCTGGACGTAACCTCAGTAGACGGGCCGCGCATCGCCACGCGCGTGGTGATCGGCGGTGAGCTGTCGGACAACAAGGGCATCAACAAGCAGGGCGGTGGACTTTCCGCCGGTGCATTGACCGACAAGGACCGGCTCGACATCAAGCTCGCTGCCGAGCTCGGCGTGGATTACCTGGCCGTGTCGTTCGCGCGCGATGGCACCGACATGGACGAAGCGCGGCAGCTGCTGCGCCGTGAAGGTGGTCACGGCTATCTCGTGGCCAAGATCGAGCGCAGCGAGGCCATCGTCAATCTCGACCGGATCATCCAGGCGAGCGACGCCGTCATGGTGGCGCGCGGCGACCTGGGCGTGGAAGTCGGTTACGCCGAACTGACCGGCTTGCAGAAGCACATCATCGCGGCAACCCGGCGCCGCAACCGCATCGCCATCACGGCGACCCAGATGATGGAATCGATGATCCACAACCCGACGCCGACGCGCGCCGAGGTTTCGGACGTCGCCAACGCCGTCATGGACGGCACCGACGCGGTGATGCTGTCGGGCGAAAGCGCCGTCGGCAAGTATCCGGTGAAGGCCGTGGAAGCGATGGCCCAGGTGATCCTGGGCGCGGAGAAGTACGAGTCCTTGCATTCGCCGGTGCGTCATCGCAGCGATGGCGGCATCTTCGAGAAGACCGACGAGGCGATCGCGATGGCGGTGATGTACACGGCCAACCATCTCAAGGTCAAAGCCATCGTGGCGTTGACCGAGTCGGGCTCGACGCCGCTGTGGATGTCCCGCATCCGCGCGGACATCCCCATCTATGCCTTCACCCGCCACGAAATCACGTGCCGCCGCGTCATGCTTTATCGCGGCGTATACCCGGTGAACTTCGACATCACCCACACCGACGCGCAGGCGGTCTACAACTCCATCTTCGAGCTGTTGCTGGAGAAGAAAATGGTCGACGCCGGCGATCGCATCATCCTCACCAAGGGCGAGCTGTCGGGTGTGTCGGGCAAGACCAACTCGATGAAGATCCTGGAAGTGCGGGTGTAAAGCCGGCGCGGTCCTTGCCGCTCCACAGCCGCACTGGCTACAGTGGGGCCAGCCCACTGTTTCAGGAACCCGCGGTAAACCCGGCCGGCCAGGACTCCCATGCGTCTGCTGCGAAACATTGGTATCGGTATCGTCGCGCTGCTGCTGGTTGCGGTCGTGTCGGTCTACCTGCTGTTGCGCGGCAGCCTGCCGCAGCTCGACGGCGACGTTCCACTGCAAAAACTCGGTGCCGCTGCGTCCATCGAGCGGGATGCTGCCGGTGTTCCGACGATCCGCGCCACGTCGCGCCGCGACCTGGCTTTCGCTACCGGCTTCGCACATGCGCAGGATCGGTTCTTCCAGATGGACCTGATGCGTCGTGCGGCTGCGGGCGAGCTTGCCGAGCTGCTCGGGGCAGCGGCTGTCGAAGCGGACAAGCGTTTGCGCATTCATGGTTTCCGGCAAGTCGCGCAACAGGTCGTCGCCGATGCATCGGCGGACGACCGCGAGATTCTGCTGGCCTATGTAGCCGGGGTGAACGCCGCGTTGAAGAAAGCGCGCACGCGACCGTGGGAATACTTCCTGCTGCGCTCGCAGCCGCGCGAATGGTCGGTGGAGGATTCGGTTCTCGCTGCATTCTCGATGTACCTGAATCTGAACGATTCGACTGGCGCCGAGGAACTGGCGCGCTCGCAACTGCACGAGATGCTGCCGCCCGCGATGTTCGCGTTCCTGAATCCGCTGGGCACCGAG
>Ga0182745_1001535_pt1 | contig 22095 bp, 13 predicted proteins | sample eDN3rd30CKraftBY_FD_128523 | JGI IMG/M metagenome (GOLD analysis project Ga0182745, IMG submission 128523) | Enriched backyard soil microbial communities from Emeryville, California, USA - eDNA 3rd pass 30_C Kraft BY (version 2) (version 2) | ecosystem: Environmental > Terrestrial > Soil >...
GAGACCTCGGGACTGCCGCTGTTCTTCAACGATGTCCCCCGGTCCTCGACGGCGAACCCCATGCCCTCGAGTCCGTCCGCAGCATCTGTTCCATCAGAAACAGGCCTCACTGATAATCACCCTGTGGCTACTCATCAAGAAGCCGAGGAGCATGGAGTCGAGCCACTCCCCACGCCTGCCGGTCTGGCCTCCAAACCAGATGCAGCATCACGAGAATTTGTTGATCTCCCTGGTCAACGCGTGGAATTGATGTCCAATGAAGTCGAAAGTCCCGTGCGGCTCCCTCAAGCCGAACCGCTTCCCAACATCGCTCAAGAGAAGCTTCCACAGCCATCCGGGGCTGCTGAAATGCCAACGTCTCCCTTTGATCCCCTGGCCGGAACGAACGAATCTCCGGATGTCTCATCAACTCCAGGTCTGACGCCAGTGCGAAAGATGCCGGGACTCACCCAGCTTCCATCATCACAGCCCAGTCCGGTTCCCCTTTCCACAGAGGAAACTCCCGTACGTCCAGACCGAAATGTGGTGGTGAATGCTGGAGGCTTCGAGTCTGATCCTTCTCCCATCCAAAGAACCAGCGGGACAGTACTGCCGCTGCTGCCGGATGAGAAAACATCAGGCACATCCCGCGAAGCAGAGATCACAAAAGCAGCAGGACAATCTCCGGAAAAGCTGCCTAATCTGGAAAGTATGCTGCGGAAGACTGATCCGAAACCAATAACCATCACGAAATCCGAAACAGCCGGGGCGGAAGCTGCTGATCCATTTGGAATGACAGAATTGCCAGCGGCTCCTGCGGCAAACAGCGAAGCGCTGCCATCGGCGGCACCTCCGGATTCTGAGCCGGTTCCGACTCCCACCTCGCGTCAGGCTCCGGGGTTGTTTCCTGGCGTTCTTCCGGCAAATGCCGGCATCACCCCGGAGGCTCCAGCATTGCGCACGCGAGAAGTGCCTGTCCAGCCAGGCATCCTGCAGGCAGGCGGAGAGCAAGCTGCCCCGTCGATGCCCCCCCTTCCCCCAATGGGAGAAGTCTTGCCATTCCCCGGAGATTCCACGCGACCTGCGGAACCCGTCCCGACTCGTGCGGCTCCGATCAATCCACTATCAGAGAATCCAGTACCAGAGAATCCGTTATCAGAACATCCAGTACCAGCGAACCCCCTCTCAGGAAATTCAATGCCGGATACGATCCCATCCGGGCACCCGCTGGAGATGCCCACGGCGAACTCCCGGACTTCTCCGGTTCTCCCGGATGTTCTCCCGGATGTTCTGCCGGAAATTTCACAATCCCCAGCACAGCAGTCGGAAGACCAGATGGAAGTTCTTCCGGACCTGCCCCCGGTCACTCCGATTCCGACACCGTCATTGACTCCCCCTGCCGTTCCGGATGTGGGGAACACACTTTCTCTTCCATCGTCTCCAGCGGCTTTGCCCGCCATGGCGCCGGCGGGAGAGCATCCCGATCTATCACAATCTCACCTGCTGGGAACAGCAGATCCAGACATGACTGCTCCCCAGGGTGTTCAGTCGCCGGAATTGAAAATCGAGAAAATTGCTCCACCCGAGGCCGAAGTGGGCCAGCCTGTGATTTATGCCATTATCATTCGCAATGTGGGAGGAAGTGCTGCCAGGGATGTGGAAGTGGAAGATCGAATTCCGCGAGGTGCCCGGCTGGAAGGAACCATTCCTCAGGCGTATCTGAGTGAAGGAAAACTGACCTGGCAACTGGGCACCATCGAGTCTGGTGATGAACGCAAGATCCAACTCAAAGTGACCCCCATCGAAGCGGGCCAAATTGGCAGCGTGGCAACCGTCTCCTTTGAAGCCTCGGCCTCGGCCAGTATCAAGGTGAACGCCCCCAAATTGACCATTGGCATGCAGGGCCCGAAAGAATCCACATTTGGCGAGCCGATGAATTTTCGGTTCACTTTGAAAAACGTGGGGAACAGTCCGGCCAAATCCGTGATCCTCCGGGCTGTTCTGCCGGCCGGCCTGAAACATCCCGGCGGAAACGACCTGGAATATGAAAGTGGATTACTGGCCGCGGGGGAAGAAAAGACCGTCGATCTGGTGGTTCAGGCGGAAAAGGCAGACCATTATACTATTCTTTCTCAGGTCACGAATGATGGAAAACTCCATGCGGAAACTCGTGGTGACGTGAATGTCATCAAGTCCCGTCTGGAACTCGCTCGAACCGGTCCGGAAAACCGCTTTGTCGGACGGATGGCCAACTTCACCCTGAAGATTTCCAATACCTCTGCTGATGTTCTGAAAGGGATCACGATCCAGGAAAAACTGGCTGACGGGATTGACCTGCCAGCGATCCCGGGAGGAGGTCATTGGGACCCCAGAACCCGGTTGATCACCTGGAGGCTGGATCAACTTCAGCCAAGTGAAAGCCGGGAAATCAACATCAATTACCTGCCTAAGAAAACGGGTGAGCATCATGGGAAATTGATGGCCATGGATGAAGCCGGGAATCGCTGCGCGCTCGACACCAATATGAATGTCAAAGGCTTCTCCGAACTGACTCCAACATATCAGGTGGATCAACGGACGGTCCTCGTGAACGAACGGATCTCCCTGCAGATGACACTGAAAAACGCCGGAACTGCCTCCAGTCATAACATCCGGGCCCAGTTCATTCTGCCTGATGGGGTGGAATTTGTCTCCGCGCGTGGTCCGGAAGAGTATCAGGTCACCGGGCAGCAGGTGATCTTTACACCACTGCGGGAGCTTCCTGTCGATGGGACGGAAACATTCCATCTGGCAGTGATTGCTACTCGGGCAGGCACCGCCAAAATCACGTTGAAACTGGAAGCGGATGACTACACGGAACCGCTCTTCCAGGACCAGGCCATCCGGGTCGTTTCTACTGGTGAGTAAGAATCTGTCCCGAAAGCTGCGTTGCATGATTCGACCGTTCCTTCTTCTGCTGGCATCGCTGATCGTCGCGGCAGGGCTGATGGTCTCTTTATTCTTTTCGTCGCGGCTGAAATCATCGCCATCGCTGCCTGACTTGTCGCGGCAGGGGCATCCATCCACTCCGTTAACAGTTTTTTGTGCTGCCAGCAATCGTGAGGTCATGCAAACCATTGCTCGCGATTATGAGCGGGAATATGGAGTGCGGATCGAGTTTCAATTTGGTCCCTCGCAGACTTTGCTGACCTCGATTGAGGTCAGTGGCGAAGGAGATCTGTATCTGCCGGCGGATGAGAGTTATCTTCAACTGGCAGCTACGAAAAAGATCGTCACAAAGCGGATTTCACTGGCACGCATGCATGTTGTGCTGGGAGTGCCGAAGGGGAACCCCAAAGGGATTCATCAGTTTGCCGATCTGCTTCGGCCGGATGTGCGCGTGGTTCAGGCCAATCCAGATGTGGCCGCCGTGGGGAAGCTGACACGTGAAACGCTTACTCCCTCGGGCAAATGGACGGACCTGCATGACCGGACCACCGCATTTGTCTCCACGGTGACGGAAGCTGCGAATAGCGTTCAGGCGGGGGCTGCGGATGTGAGTCTGGTTTATGATGCGGTGCTCACGACATATCCGGACCTCGAAGTGTGCGAAATCGAAGAGTTCCGGGAAACCTTTGCGGAAATTCAGATCGGCATTGTTTCCCAGAGTGCGCAGCCGGCGCTGGCCCGGCATTTTGCAAAGTATCTCTCCGCCAGTGATCGTGGTCTTGAGCGTTATCGGGAACTGGGATTCAGACCAGTCCAAGGCGCGATCTGGGGAGGAGAACCGTTGCCGTGAGCAATCCTCCTCAGTCGGAACCGTCAACGAGAACATTTCGCCATCGTTCCGACTTCCCGTTTCTGGCAGCGATGTGGGGTCTGGGTGGCAGTTATGTATTGCTGGTGTTGTTGCTGATCATCGCCGACGCGGTGCGAACATCACCCCGGCATCTTGGGGAAGCCCTGTTGAAGCCGGAAATCCAGGCAGCTGTGCTGTTGACGTTAAAGACCTGCACGCTGTCCGCGATTTTGTCTCTCTGGGTGGCTTTGCCGCTGGCCTACCTGCTGTCTCGACAGCACTTCCCGGGACGCTTCCTGATAGACATTCTTGTGGACATCCCGCTGGTGTTGCCCCCGCTGGTGCTGGGACTCAGCTTGCTGATGCTGTTTCATCTTTCCCTGGATGGCTGGAAACTGGAAAGCTGGTTGCGTGCCAGCTTCGAGTTTCCCGTGACCTATCATGTTCCCTCGATTGTGCTGGCACAGTTTGTCGTGACAGCTTCCTTCGCCATTCGCACCTTGCGGGTGACGTTCGATCGGATTGATCCGCGTGCGGAAGATGTCGCCCGGACCCTGGGATGTTCGCGCGGGCAAGCTTTTTTTCGTGTCTGTCTTCCACAAGCAGTGCCCGGCATGCTCACCGCATTCACCATTGCCTGGGCTCGGGCACTGGGAGAATTTGGGCCCATCCTGGTCTTTTCCGGCACGACTCCTTTTCGAACCGAAGTTCTGTCGACCGCCATTTATCTGGAGCTGGGAATTGGGCACCTCGAATCCGCCATCGCCATTTCCCTGCTCATGATTGCATTGGCCGTACTGGTTCTGGTGATCTTGCGCTGCCTGGGTGATTGGACAGCCCCATGATTGAACTTCATAACGTGACGATCCGGGCCGGAACTTTTATCTTGCAGCATCTGTCCTGCCAGATCCCGGACGGTTGTTATGCGGTTCTCATGGGGCGTACCGGCACTGGCAAAACAACGCTTCTGGAAGCCATTTGTGGCTTAAGAACCGTGCAGGCGGGAGAAATTCATCTCCAGGGAAAACGAATGACTCAGGCCCGGCCTGCAGAACGCGAGATTGGATATGTTCCGCAGGATCTGGCCCTCTTCCCGACGATGACCGTTCGTGAACATCTGGAATTCGCATTGCGGGTGCGCCGATGGCCCATCACAGCTTTAAAACGGCGCGTTGATGAACTTGCTCAACTGTTACAGATCGAACATTTATTAGCGCGTCGCGTTCCCGCGCTCAGCGGGGGAGAATCTCAGCGTATCGCCATTGGCCGGGCGCTTTCGTTTCAACCTTCCCTGTTGTTGCTGGATGAACCACTCAGCGCACTGGATGAAGAAACTCGCGATCAGGTCCAGTTGTTATTGCAAAAGATGCATCAAGCCACGGGAGTGACTGTGTTGCATGTCACACACAATCGCCGGGAAGCCATGCAACTGGCAGATCGACTGTATCTGCTTGAGGCCGGAAAGATTCTCTGCCCCGAAGAATAACGAGACACCCTTTGCCTCACTACCAGACCTGAAGAGGACCAGCGGGCATGTGGGGAATGGGTGGTGAAAAGGGCAGCCAGCCGGGATAGCCAGGATATCCGGAATAGCTGCTGATCGATGAGGGAGGCAGATCCGAACTGGGGGTGGGGCGTCGCTGCCACGGTATGGAAACTGGCCCGGGATCTGCAATCCAAAATTCATTTCCAGCGGGGCGCGTACCTACGATAGGACCTGCATTCCTGTACGGAGGAAGGCGGCGGTCATTGGAGTTGATCAGACCGGTCATTTCTCCGGCGGTTGCATTGTGCATGCCAATCAGCAGCACCGTCATGCCCCACAGGCAGATTCTCGCCCTTTGGATCGATTCAGCGGGCAGCATGATTCTGGTGACATTCGTCTGCAGGTTCACCAATAAGTGTTTCATTTTCTCTCTCCTTGAGAGCAAGCTGCCCTCGGCAAGATCCGTACAAGGTGCCATTCCCTTGCTGAAACAGGGCACTGCGTGTGAAGGAATCAGGGTGTGGTGTCTTCTGAAGGAAGGATTTCAATAAAGGCCGGATTCGAAATTGTGAGTGCGATAAAAAACCTCGTGAAGCCGGGAACCTGGCTCAGCAGCGAGCCTCATTTGCTGTCTGTGGAGACATGCCGACTCCACATCCTGTCCGCTCACGCAGCATCAAGGTGACGGCGAACGTCTCCCGATTTCACGAGGCTTCGGACGGATTGCTCCGTCGGAGGCGATGTCTCAGGTCGCCACACACGCTCTCATCTCGAGCACATTGCTCGCACTGTGACACAAATTGCCACAGCCGTTCCAGTCTCTTTAATTGAAAGATTCAGAAAAATCACCCGGAGTGGCAAAGTCGCCAAGACTCACACGTCAGGCATTCCTGGCACAATCCGCGCCATCGCTACAATTCCACCTTGAAGGCAGGGCGAAAATTCTCAGATAAGCTCTTGAGTAATCACCATTTGAGAGAAAGTCGATGATCCACAGGGAATCATCCGCACGCGTCTTGTCCTGAGAAAATTGTTAAGAAGCTGAAACAGCCATGGCGGCGGCTTGATTCAATTTTGAATCAATCTGGAAAGCACCATGCACTCCCCGGGTGAACAGTGAAGTTTGTCGCAACGGTGAAGTTTGTCGCAAAGTTGTCATTGAAATCAAAATCTGTGGAAGCAAGCCTATCGAGTTGATATAGTGATGCATTGATGCGTGGACGATATCCAAGGGAGAAGCTCTGTGCCTAGATTGCTTCGAGTGGTGCAACCACTTTGTCCTGACAGACTCTTGAGCTGCATCTGCGGACTCACGGGCCTGCTCCCCGCAATTTTTTCAACCTGTCAATTCCGGTTTGAAATTCCGTTCATCTGGCTGAGCCTGTGCCTGCTCTCAACATCCGTCCGTGGCGATGACCGTGACGGAGTGCAGTTTTTCGAAGCGAAGATTCGTCCGGTTCTCATCAAACATTGTTATGAATGCCATGCCGCGGATTCGAAGTCGCTGAAGGGGGGACTTCTGGTCGATTCGGCAGCAGGCCTGCGTGCGGGAGGGGATTCCGGACCAGCCATCATCGCCGGACAATCGGAAGACAGTCTGCTTCTCCAGGCGCTGCGGTATGAAAATTATGAAATGCCGCCCTCGGGTAAACTTCCGGATCAGGTGGTTCAAGATTTTGCACGGTGGATCGAAATGGGAGCGCCGGACCCTCGTCGCGATTCCACTCCACCTGCATCAGCTCAAAACTCAATCGATCTGCAGGAAGGTCGAAAGTTCTGGGCGTTTCAACCGGTCGAGTCTCATCGCCTGCCGACAGTCCAGCAGTCCACCTGGGTGGAGAGTTGGATCGACCAGTTCGTTCTGGCCAAAATGGAAGAGCAGGGCCTTCAACCACAACCCGATACAGATCGGGCCACACTGCTGCGCCGTCTTTCGTATGACCTGACAGGTCTGCCACCAACGCTGACCGCTCAGGCAACGTATCTTCAAAACCCGCGCGAGGATGCCATCAGTGACTACGTCGAGACGTTGCTGGCCTCCCCGGAATTCGGTGTGCAATGGGGGCGGCACTGGCTGGACGTCGCCCGTTATGCAGATTCGAACGGCGGTGATTTTAATGCCACGTTCCACAATGCCTGGAGATATCGCAACTACATCATCGACTGCTATAACGCAGACCGGCCATTTACAGATCTGATTCTCGAACAAATTGCCGGGGACTTGCTCCCCGCTGAGGACGAAGAACAACGGACTCGCCAATTGGTGGCCACGGGCTTTCTGATGCTCGGAACCAAAATGCTCAGCGAGCGCGACAAGGAAAAGCTGCGCATGGATGTGGTGGATGATCAGGTCTCCACCATCGGCAGTGCATTTCTGGGGCTGACGCTGGGGTGTGCCCGTTGCCATGATCATAAATTCGATCCGATCCCGACTCGCGATTATTACGCACTCGCAGGAATCTTCCGCAGCACTCAGGTGCTGGACGGAGAAATCCAGAAGTATGTCTCCAACTGGGTTCGCCAGCCATTGCCGATCGACTCCGAACATGCGCGTGCATTGAAAGCTTATGAAGCTCAACTGGCCGGGCTCAAACAGCAGCTCAAGCGGGCAGAGACGGAACTGAAATCGAAATCGGTCAATCATGCCCGCGAAGCGGCATTGCAGCAGGGAATTGTGATTGATGATGTCCAGGCGGAACTGGTGGGAGCCTGGAAATCGTCGACGTTCAGTCCCGGTTTTATCGGCAAAGGTTACATCCACGATGACAAACAGGATAAAGGAAAAAAGAGCGCCACATTTCGAACAAAACTCCCCGTGGAGGGAGAATACGAAGTGCGGATTGCATATGCCGGGTTGAATGGACGTGCGACAAATGTCCCGGTGACCGTGAAACATGCTGAGGGGGAGAGTGTCGTTCTCGTTGATCAATCCCGCCCCGCAGCGATCCTGAACCTGCTGCAAGGAATCGGGACATGGAGATTCACTTCCCAGCAACCTGCCGAAGTCATCATTTCAAACGCCGAGACGGAAGGCTATGTGCTGATCGACGCGGTTCAATTTGTCCCGGTGGGCAATCTCCTCGCAGTTCCAACTCCCGATGATCAGGAACGGCAACACGTCGCCGAACAAGCACAGCAGACGGTGGAAAGCCTGAAGAAGCAGATTAAATTATTGAACCAGCAGGCTCCGCTGCCAGCTCCCATGGCGTTTGCCGTGAATGATGCACCAGACCGCGGGGATTGTAATCTCTGCATTCGCGGAGAAAGTGGAATGCTGGGAGAAAAGGTTCCCCGTGGCTTTCTGAGCGTTGCCAGCACCGGTGCTCCACCGACCATTGCTCCTGATGAAAGCGGCCGCCTGGAACTGGCGCATTGGATTGCGAACCCTCACAATCCCCTCACGGCCCGTGTGTACGTGAACCGGATCTGGCATCACCTGCTGGGGGCGGGACTCGTACGAAGTGTCGATAATTTCGGTCAACTTGGCGATCGGCCGACGCATGCCGATCTGCTCGATCAACTCGCTGTCGAATTCATTGAACATGGCTGGTCCACAAAATGGCTCGTCCGGGAAATCGTGCTCAGCCATGTCTATCGCCTTTCCAGTAAGTATGAGGCAGCCAGCTGGCAGACGGACCCCGAAAATAAGCTTCTCTGGCGCGCTCACCGCAAAAGAATTTCTGCCGAATCCATTCGAGACACCATCCTGTCAGCAACCGGACAACTGGAGTCTCGGCAGATGGAATCGCCCGTTGCCGGACTGGGAGTGCTGGTGACCGTCAACCGAACCGATGATCAGGGATACCAGGCTGCTTTTGTACCGGTACGAACCATCTACGAACCGGTCATTCGTAGCGAATTATCGACCTTGCTTCGTGTCTTCGACTTTGCCGATCCCGATTTTTCCGCCGGGGAACGCGCCCGGACCAATGTTCCAGCCCAGGCGTTGTGGATGCTCAACAGCCAGTTCATTTCTGATCGGGCCGATCAACTGGTCGATCGCATTTTCGAATCCGAGGCTGCCACGGAAGAAGATCGGATTGAACTCGTCAGCAAACTGGCCCTGGGACGTCCTCCCACTTATGACGAAGCCCGGGTGGCTGCCACTTTTCTCGAACAGGCCATCCCAGCAGGAGCAGACGAATCCGTACAACGCGCCGCCTGGCAGGACTTGGTGCATGCCCTGTTTGGTTCAACTTCGTTCCGAATGCTGGATTAGAGCGTATTTATAAATCTTGTGGCGAACTTGCCTCGCGGCATTCCGTCTTTCATCAGGTGAAACACTTTTCGACGCGGGCCCATGATCGACCAGACTGGTCTAAAACGCATGTTCCAGCAGATTTGGTTGGAGGTTGCTCGGGAATCCAATAGACACGATCAGTGCAAATTTTTGCATATGGCTTCAGGAGAGAGCAACCTGCTCTAAAATCACAATGTTCCAGAACTTTGTTACCCGCCGTTCTGCGTTAAAATCTCTTGGACACAGTGGAATCGCACTGTCTCTGGCGGGTTTGAGTGGACGGACGCTGGAAGCCTCCAGCAGTACGACAGCCCCCTTGCCGCACCATGCGGCACGTGTCAAACGCGTGATCTTCCTGTTCATGCATGGGGGCCCCAGTCATGTGGATACGTTCGATTATAAGCCGGTCTTGCAGGCCTCGGACGGAAAGGCTTTTCCGTACGAATTGCCCGCCAATATTGATGCCAAGCAGGCGCTATTGAAGTCTCCCTGGAAGTTTCGACAGCATGGACAATCCGGGCTCTGGGTTTCAGAACTCTTGCCGCATCTGGCCAGCAAAGTGGATGAACTCTGCGTGATCCGCTCGATGCACAGTCGGGGACAATCACATGGACAAGCGGTTTCCATGCTGCATACGGGCAGCGATAACTTGGTCCGGCCATCAGTGGGAGCCTGGATTTCTTATGGTTTGGGATCGGAGAATCGAGACCTGCCAGCATTCGTTTCGATCGCTCCATCAAGCGGTCATGGTGGTCCGCGGAATTACGGGGCTGCCTTTCTGCCCACCGAACATCAGGCCACGACCATTGGCCGACAAGGAAGGCTGGGCGATGCCAGCATTGAACACCTGGCATCCACCATCGAGATCTCACGTCAAACGCGGCGATTGGAACTGATTCAGTCATTCAATCAGTTGCATCTGGATCGAGTTGGTCCCGACAATGAAATCACGGGAACGATTGAAGCCTACGATCTTGCCCATCGGATGCAGCGGGCCGCTCCCGATGTCCTGGATCTTTCCCGGGAAACCAAGACCACACAGGAGTTGTACGGAATTGGCGAGAAGAGCACGGACAATTTCGGCCGGCAGTGTCTGCTGGCCCGGCGACTAGTGGAAGCGGGCGTGCGCTATGTGGAACTCTCGACCGGAAACGTCTGGGATCAGCATGGCGGCCTGAAGAAAGGTCATGAGAGAAATTCGCTGGCAACAGACCGGCCTGCAGCGGCCTTGCTGACGGATCTGCAATCCCGTGGACTGCTCGAAGAAACGCTGGTTGTCTGGGGAGGTGAATTCGGCCGCACACCCACAGCTCAGGGGAAGGATGGGCGCGATCATAATCCACAGGGATTCACCGTCTGGCTGGCGGGCGGGGGTCTCAAGACTGGAATCGCTTATGGGGAGACGGACGAATTCGGATACCGGGCCACGACGAATCGTGTCCATATGCATGACCTGCACGCAACAATTCTGCATCTGCTCGGGCTGAATCACGAACATCTGACTTATCGTTACGCGGGTCGTGATTTTCGACTGACCGATGTTGCCGGAAATGTGGTGCATGACATCCTGTAATGACATCCTGTCACACCGAGAAGGCCGATGCCTTATTGGAGACCTTATTCATTACGAACGATGGCGGATTCATTACGAATGATGACGGAGGGATCGGCCACGGAGAGCATCTTTATCTCACACTGTCTTCATCTCGCGCTGTCTTCATCTCACACTGTCCCGGGGGCTGCCTCGTGACATTTCACATTTCATCCATCGAAGTATTTTCACCGCAGGCACCGGCCAGAGCAACTTGCTCTATTTCTCCGTCACGGTCAAGACACCACGCATGACTGTCCAGTGACCGGGAAACGTGCAGACATAAGGGTATTGGCCAGGCACATCTGGAGCAATGAAATAGATGGATGATCTTTTACCCGGATCGACAATGTCGACATAGGCCAGAACGTGATCCGTTTCCGGAATGTACTGCCGGGGGTAGGCGTCGGGATGGGCTGCAAACTGATTGGACAGTTCTCCCACGATCTGCAATGTCCCGGGTTTTACCAGCGCCCAGTTATGGGGAACGACATCCGCATTGATGAACGTCAACTGAATTGTTTCGCCTGCTTTCACGGTCAGGCTGCGAGGATCGAACTGCAGATTGCCGGAAGTACGCAGCGTCAGTTTGCGGGCGTTCTCGAGAGGTTTGCGCCATGGATTGGGGACTCGCTTCGACTCAAACGCGATGTCGGCCAGGATCGGATGTGGCTGAATGGTTTTAGCCACGGCATGATAGCCGGGAAAGTCGGTAAATGGCCGATCGAGTTGATGGACGGTCAGGAACAGGCTTTGTGGGTGCCCCGCATCCACTCGTAAACGAAGATGCAGCTGGTTGACGGGTTGTATTTCCGGGATCTCCAAAAACAGCGAACGGCCCCCTTCCAGCACATGCGAAGACTGGATCGTCAACGATTCGTGCCCTGGCGTGCCCGGATGTGAAGGAGCATATTCCGGTGATCCATAAGCGCCGCTATAGCGATAGTTCCAGTGCTGAGCAAAATGGCTCTCGATGGCCGTTGCGACTTGCGGATCGAGCGGTCCTGAAAAATCAATGCGGACCCCGTTCTCGTGCACGTGAAATCCAACCGGTAACTGAACGGGATCACCGGTATATCGCACGCGTTCAAAACAGCCGTCGTCAATGGTGAACGCTCCCCAGCCCGCCTGTCCGGTCACGTACAACTGTCCGTCATGGGGGCTGAATGCCCCACGCTGTACTCCGGACCGGAAGTCTCCTGTCATAGGGACAGCCGCTCCCTGGAGTTGGCCGTTCACTTCGTCCCGAAGAATCAGGAAGTATCTGCAGGCTCCGAATGAGAAGTGTAAAGATTGGCCTTCCAGCGGCCCCCAGCGGTTGCTGGAGACAACGGTTTGCCCTCCACTGGAGTTGTCCAGCCCACGAGGCAGATAAATCAATGGGAGTCTGGGTGGTTTTCCGTTTTTGGGTCCTCCAAATCCGTAATAAGGTGCTGAGACCTGTTTCGTGGCGGGCGTAAAGGGAGACTGCACAGCACAGATCATGGAGGCAGGCGTCCATGGTCCCTGAGAACAGGGGACAGTTGGTGTGCCATCCGCCATGACTCCCACTCCGCCAGAATTGCGAAAACCAGTGGCAATCACCTTCACCGTCTTGCCGTCTGGAGAAATCTGGAGCAATCCCTGTTTACTGGAAGCGGTATAAAAATTCCCCCTTGCGTCGCGTTCCAAGCCACAGATGAAATCGTGGCCGAATGTCGACGTGAGATAGCCATTGCAGAAACACTCATGAAAGTCGTATTCGCCATCGCTGTTCAAGTCGTGCAGGCGAGTGATCTGATCTCGCCCCAGCACGAAAACTCCGTCTCGATCTGCCACGATGCCCAAGGCCTGATGGATTCCCGAAGCAACTTTTCGCCAGCGGACTTCTGCAGCAGGAAACGTGAATCCGGAAGCCCGCCAGACATCCCCTTGCATCGTGCAGACCAGGGCATCGCCCTCTGGAAGAAATGCCACCCCACTTCCGAACAGCAGGTCATTTTGCGGATTCTCAAACGGCAGGTGAATCGTGTCGACAGCATAAGGACGACCGCTTCCGAGTTCGACAGGACAGATTTGCGCCTGCTCCCAGAGAGCTTCCCCGCCACGCGTCATGTCTCGCAAAGGGTGCGTACTGGCTGGCTCCAGAATGCGCTGGAATGTCCCTTTTTCGACCCAGGGAGAGTCGAGATATTCTTCATCGCCAATGCGGTATGAAAAGAGGATACGTTTCCCGTATCGATAGAATCCATGATAGATGAAATCCTGATCCGGAGCTGTTCCTGGCGGGCGCGGCAACAATGTCCCTGCTGGTGTTAACCCGTCCATGAATCCATGCCGCGTTCCGGAGAACTTCAGGAATCCTCCCTGCCACAGCGCTTCATAACAAAGGGTTTCCGGATTGAAGCAGACTCCCATTTCACCCTGATCTCCCAGGCGAACACAAATTCCGCGCGGGATTTCAAGTCCTTCCGCACGAAAAATGCCTGCCTGTACAGGAACGATCTCGGTGTCGTTCCACCGAGGGTCGATTTCTCTGGCCGCTTCACGGAACTTGGATTGCCCGCTGTTTCCTTCCAGTCCCGGAAATTCTTCCAGGAGCGGGGGAACAGGAGATTGGAGCCGAAAATAATCGGCTTGCTTCGCATAAAAATCGTAGAGCCTGAATTGGTTGATTTCTCTGAGGCGATGCGGCCATTCCTCCGGATGTAACGGGCCAGGCTCATACACAAATCGAGCGGGGCCGTGAGCATGGGCTGCAGCATGGCGTAAGAGTTCGCCGACGGAGGCTGCGGTAATGCCATCCTCTCTTCCCAGGTCAGTCAGAAAGCGAATCAGGTCCAATTGCTGTGCCCGGTTCATGGCAGACGTGAGCCCTTCGGGCATCAGCGTATCGCCCACGGCCCGCTGATCGATGTCATCGATCGGGATTGTCGTCAGTTTTCCAGTGGCGGGATCGCGCAAAGACAGTTGTTTTTCGTTTTCCTCATGCAGATATCCCTGGAGGACCTGTCCCTCAACAGTGGCCACGCGGTGTGTGATGAATTCTTTCTCGACCTGCCGCTTTGGCCAGAAAAGCGATTCCACGATCTGTTCCGGCAATCGCTTTTTGCCGATTTCGGACAGTTCCGGACCAATCCGTCCCCCCTGCTCGCCCACTCGATGACAGGCAATGCACGCAAACTTCGGCGAGGCAAACACCAGTGCTCCCCGCTGAGGGTCTCCCTGCCTGGAATCGGTGGCGAGCGTCCGCACGAAGGCTTCCGAATATTGGGGAGCCGCCGGCAACCCCTGCAGTTTCGGCAATCCGGTCTGCTGGGCCTGCAGGCACAGGGGAAAGAAGAAAAATGCGAAACAGGACCATTGCAGCCGCGAAGAGATTCTCATGATCAGGCAGGCGTCTCGGTGGGCAGGGGCGTATTTCAGGGAAAGCCGTGCAGCCGCAGGACGGAAACACAACTTTACGGGTTGTTTTTTTCTTCTGAGTTCGTCAGTTCGTTATTCATGCGGGCCAGGTCAGGCACAAGCGACTCCAGACCTTCCCAGGTCTTTCGGCCGATACGTACGAAGTCGCCATCGGCAGTGTGCAGTTCTTCAACCGGCAGGGAGAGCAGTCCCAGCAATTCCGTGCGAAGATACTCCAGCACATCCGCGAGTTCAGCTGTCTGCAGAGGCGACAGACGACTGGGCAAAGGAGGCCTGCCGCCCGGGAATGCCTGGTTCAGATCACTGGCCTCCACGACGGAACAGGCTTCCGTAGGATGCTCAAGGGGAGCAGGCAAGGAGTCGGCAGGTTGACGTAGACGCTCGCGGAGTTTCGCCAGTTCTTCGGGGCCACCCATTAGCAGCACGCAACGTCCCAGCATAATCAGGTCACCGCTGCGCAGCACTCTCAGACGAACAGGGTGACCATTCACACGGGTGCCATTGGTGCTGTCGAGATCTGTCAGGATGAAACGTCCCGCATCTTCCTGGACTTTCGCGTGAAAACGGCTGATGCGCTCATCGTTCAGTTGAACGTCATTGTCTTCCTCACGTCCGATTGTCAGCGGTGTGGAAAGGTTTCTGAAAACGCGCCCCGCTTCGAGGCCTTCAACAACTTGAAACGTGATTTGAGCCATTGTTCCGTTTTAAAATTCCACTGCTGGCCGGTGACCGTGTGAGCTGGCGACAGCCGCTTGAAGTGTGGCGGTTCGACAGGCGTAATTGTATCGCACTGGCGGTGAAGTCGGCGAGGGATCGACTCTACAAAACGACCATGCCTGCCAATGTCCTTCGCAGCCGGAACGCAGGAAGTGCTTTTGCACCAACCAGAACGTATGAGCCAAAACATTAGAGCGTTTTTGTAAATCTTGTGGCGAACTTGCCTCGCGGCATTCAGTCTTTCATCAAGCGAAACCTCTTCGACGCGGGCACATGATAGACCAAACTGGTCTAGAGCTTTGTCAATTTAAAAAATTCGGGTGGGGCTTAACACAAAGTCCGACAACGGAGGACGTTTCGCGATCACATACCCGAAATCCAAGCCCTGACAGGGGACTAGATCTCCAGCGCACAATGGATGATATCCAGCAGATGCGCCCGGCGCGGTGGTTTGCGTATTACTGAAAACGTATCCAGCTCTCGAGCCTGTGTTTCAATTTCCAGTGTGACGTCAGAACTCATCAGAATACAGGGAATTTCCAGTTGGTGTTCCCGAACCCAGCGGATCGCATCCAGCCCGGTGAGCAGATCCATATTCATGTCGAAGATCGCGACATCCACCTGGACCGTTTCCACGACATGAATGGCGTCTTCTCCGGAGGGGACATCAATGACGGTAAAATAGGGCAAGAGAATCTCCACCACCGTTCGCCGGAAGGCACAGTCATCATCGGCGATCAGCAATCGCGTTTCTGTACGGTTGTTCTCTATCGTCACCAGACTGATCCTCTTTCATAAACTCTTGAGGCGCCTTGCAATGGGCCTTAAATTTTATGCAGAAGACCGGAAGAAAGAACATGCCAAATTGAAAATCCTGGGAGATTTGCATGGGATCTGAAGGGAAAAAGGTCTGCATGGGCGTCACCGGAGAGCAAAATAGCGATTCGGGTTCTTAAGCTGAACGGCAGTGGCGAGAAAGCATGTTGAGGTTTTGCCACACCGCGGCACAATCCGCACCGCCGAAGCGGAACCGATGTCCGGATCGGTCGTCTTTTGGGCTTTTGCCCCACTTTGGCAACGTGCATGTCCTATTGTTGTGTCAGCGATCCGTCATCGCAGCCCCCGGGATTTCAGTCATGACACGCACAACCTGCTTCTCCATACTGCAACCGTTTTAAATTTTCGCAGCAGATGAGGATTTCAAGACGCCTGCATGACCTGAGACCAGTTTGGCCTCTCATATGCCCGCGTCGGAAGGGTTTCACTTGGAAAGACTGAATGCCGCGAGGCAAGTTCACGACAAAATTTACAAATACGCTCTAGCGCTTCGCCTATTCTAAAAATTCAGGGGAGGTCTTCACGCAAAGTCCGACAACGGAGGACGTTTCGTGATCACGTATCCCAAGTCCAAGCCAGGCAGGGCACTAGTCGCAGCCGGACCGAACCGGCCGTACCGGGAATTTCTCGCAATATGTTAAGTTTTTTCCGGGAAGTCCGCCGGGTGATCGGGACGGAGTATCGAGTTCTTCTAATGGTGGCTGCTGGCCTCCTTCTGGGCGAGATCGCCATGCAGGCCGTTCAGAACCGGCTTTCCATTGATGTGGGACATTTGCGGTCATTCCGTTCCCAAGCCGATGAATTGATCTCTGCTGCCGAACATCCTCAAGTTTTGTTTCTGGGTAACTCCATGACCCGGCATGGAATTGCTCCGGACGTCTTTGAAGAAGAATTTTCCGCTTGTACCGGAGTGCATCCTGCCGTCATCAAAATCAACCCGGACAATACCGCCCTGGCAGACTGGTTTTACGCCTATCGAAACTATTTCTACAAACTGGAGCAGGCTCCGGATGTCGTCGTGCTGGGATTTGAAGGGGGACATCTGCGTGATCGGCCGACATTGCATCCGGGGCGACTGGCCCAGTATTACTGTCAGCCGGATGACTGGCCGGAACTATGCCGGTACGATTTGAAGACATTTGAAGAGCGCGTGTCTTACCGGATCTGCTCCGTGTCGGCCATGTGCAGCAATCGGGATCGCCTGCAACGGCGAATTCTCGACATGCTCATTCCGGAGTATCGAGATGGAAGTCAGCAACTGAATCAACGGCAGACCCACTTGGCGGAACAGAAACTGCCTGCTCCAACCTATCACCGGCTGCAGGAATTTTTGGAGATGGTCCACAGCCAGCACGTCACACTGGTACTGGTCGCCATGCCCATTGCCGCCCCTTATGAACTCGATCCAGAGTTGATGCAAGTCATCGCAAAAAACCGGGTGCGGCTGCTGGATTGCCGAAATCTTCCCGGCATTGTTCCGGAGATGTTTCCGGATGGCGTGCATATGACAACGCATGCCAGTCTGATTTACAGTCGCTATCTGGCTGACCAGCTCTCGCAGGAATCCGTGCCCACGCTTTCAGCCACCACAAGTTCCATGCATCATCACAAGTGAGAGTCTGACAGCAGTCCTTTGTCGATTTCAAATTCGAGTGGACAGGTCGAAAAATTCATCGAGAGCAGGTCTGCCCGAGCTGGGCCAGAACCGGTTCAAGCACAACGGGACTTTCAAAAAAAACCTGATTGTCAACGGGATTTTATCAAGCTCTCTCTCTTCGATGTGGTTCGCTCCTGCCGGTTGTATCGGTTTTAGGTGAACAGCATCACAACTCATCGGTCTCAGACAGCGATTACGACACTCAGGCAAGCGTGCCTGGCGGTTGGCTCCGATATTAGAGCAAGTCACCCGGCAGATCTCGTGACAGATCTCGTGACAGATCTCGTGATTGATCAACATAAAAGATTGACAGAACGATTTGCACGGCAGAACGATTTGCCCAGCAAGTCGTGTTTGCCATTCTCGCTGCCCGCAAGGATGTATGTCGACGGCTTCTCGTCGATTGAAAGCAGCTCCGTCTTATGGAAATAACGACGAATTTTCGACTTGTTGTCTGCTATGGCAGCCTGCTCTTTGTCTGCGGATGTCAGACGACCGGCCGTATTGCAGATCAGAAACCGGCGGTTCCTCTAGCGGGTTCTTCCGCAACGGCGGCGGCGGAAGTCGGCTCACCACTGATGGATCGTCCCGCTGGTTCGGCGCCCGTCCCATACTTCGATGCGGATGAAAAGCCAGCGAGTTTTAAAGATGTCCTGCTGAGCGACTTCAACGAGTATCCCGATTCTAAAAACATTGCGCTCGTCCAGGCGACATTGGAATCGTCTCCCAGTGCTGCTGCCCCTCCGGCGGGCACTGCTGCCCCACCCCCCATTCCGGAAGTGGAAGCCCGTGAAGCTGTCGCCGGTCCCGGGCTGACGCTGGAGATGATCGAACAGCTCGCACTACAGAATAATCCCTCAATTTCGCAGGCTTCGGCGTCTGCTGGCAAGGCATCCGGGTTTCGCCAGCAGGTGGGAGCCTACCCCAATCCTAATATTGGTTATAGCGGTCAGCAATTGGCCGATGCGGGGACCGATCAGCACCTGGGATATGTGGAACAGGAACTCGTTACGGCTCATAAGCTCAAACTCAATCAGCGGGTCCTGGACCAGGAAGTGCAATCGCAACTCTGGGAGGTGGAAGCCCAGCGGTTTCGCGTCCTGACAGACGTTCGTCAGCATTTCTATGCAGCACTGGCCGCTCAACAGCGGCGTGACCTGGCCATGAACTTTCAGCAAGTGGTCAGTGAAGGAGTGCGGATTGCGGAGCTTCGGAGGCAGGCTTTGGAAGGCTCTGTCCCGGAGGTCTTGCAGACGGAAATTCAATTGAATGAAGTGGAACTCATTCAGCAGCGAGCAGAGATCGCTTATCAGGCAGCCTGGCAACAACTGATTTCCGTGGCCGGAGTGCCCTCTCTGGCACCCACGCCACTGATTGGTGTGCTGCGAGTTCCTTCCGATCAAAAAGACTGGGACGCAACCTATCTGCAAATGGTGGGCAGCAATCCTTCGATTCAGGCAGCCCGTTCCCGGATCGCGCGCGCGATCGCCAATATGAATCGCCAGGAAGTGCAGGCAATTCCCAACCTGCAGACGTTAACCAGTGCCGGTTACGACTATGGTTCGGACAACAGCATGATTCAGGTCCAGATGGGATTTGCACTGCCAATCTTCAATCAAAACTTGGGAAATATTTCTGCCGCTCAGGCAGAATACTGCCGGGCCACTCATGATGTGAGAAGACTCGAACTCTCGTTGCAGTCACAACTGGCTCGGGCTGCGCAGCAGTATGATTCCGCCGCGGTGACGGTAGAACGCTACGAAACCCAAATCCTTCCGAAAGCCCGTCAGACGTTGGAATTGTCTGAGAAAGCATATAGTGCGGGAGAATTTGGATTCCTGCAGGTCCTGGTGGCGCGGCGAACATTTTTTGATTCCAATCTGCAATACAATCAGGCACTTCTGGAACTCGCGGATGCGAAGTGGCTGATTGACGGCATGCTGCTGAACGGCGGACTGAACGAAGCCAGCGACACCCAACTGGACGACGGCCTGCGCGGTCAGACTCTGTCCGGTCAATAAGCATTGGACGAAGAAAAGAGATAAAGAGGAGAGAGGGAAAGCAGGGATCTTGAACCGATCCTCTTTCCTCCATCCGCCCTCCTTATTTATATCGCCCTGGATGAGAGCATTTTTGTAAATCTCGTCGTGGACTTGCCTCGCGGTATTCCGCTTTTCATCAATCAAAACGTGTCTTTCCCGCGAGCCCAGACCAGAGCAACTTGATCTAATTCGCCCGGACTTCCGAGAGAAATTCCTTGGTGATCTCTGTTTGTGGGGCTTCGAAGATTTGTGCGGGACTCCCGGACTCTGCAATGGTTCCCGCATGCAGCACATGCACACGCTGGGCCACGTTGCGGGCAAACCCCATGGCGTGCGTCACCACAATCATGGTCTGTCCCGACTTCGCCAGATCGGCCATGACGCTGGTCACTTCCGCGGTCATGCGCGGATCGAGGGCACTGGTCGGTTCATCGAAGAGAATCACTTCCGGATCCATCGCCAGCGCCCGGGCAATCGCCACCCGTTGCTGCTGACCTCCCGAGAGTGAACTGGGCCAGACATCACACTTGTCCTTCAATCCCACCCGATCCAGCAGTTGCCGGGCCTGCTGCCGGGCTTCCTCCACAGACTTTCCCAGCACGTGAATGGGGGCTTCCGTCACATTGTCCAGCACAGTTCGATGCGGAAATAAGTTGAACTGCTGAAACACCATCCCCACGCGACGGCGGATCTGTTTGAGCGTGGCCTCCCGTTCCGCCTCGGGACCGGGTTTCAGACTGAGTTCATCGACACGAATCTCACCCTCATCAAACGATTCCAGCCCGTTGATGGTCCGCAGCAAGGTGCTCTTTCCCCCGCCGGAAGGCCCCAGCAAAGCGCACACTTCTCCCTTTGCCACCGACAGTGAAACCCCACGAAGAACTTCGTTTTGCCCGTAACGCTTAACGATCTGATGCAGAGAAATCATGGCAGAATCTGTAATGGGGAGATCGATGCGAGTGGATGACAGGATCGCTGGACTGAGTCAATGACCAAAATGTCTGCCGGATCTGGCGGGGATCTGCTGCCGGAAGGCATCCAGAATTCCTGTGAACGATTTTGTCGCTGGCAAGTTGTCCTGGACGGGAAGATTCAGATTGCTGGCCAGTTCATAGGCGATATATCTGGCCTGCGCTGCCGGGAGTCCTAGCAACAGAATCTTCTGAGCGCCGTTCTGCATCTGAGCTGCCAGCGAACAGTTCTGTTCGAAGGTTGCGGGGTGCAGACGTGCTCTCCAGACGGAATGTTCCAGTTCAAACCCACGAATTTCCGAGGTTTCCAGCGTAGTGGGCTCGCGCCAGGGGACTGGGCGGTGTCGCACGGACAGGCTTCCCTGCTGAATCCGAATGGAAGTTGTATTCAGCAGTGAGGCGACCACCAGATAGGTCAACGCAACTCCGACAGCGACATGGCCAATAGGAAAGAGCGTCATCAACCAGAATTCGGGGTTTTGCGGATTCATCTGAGAAAATGCGATCGTGTACCAGAACACCAGAAAACTATCCCAGGCAATACAAAAGAAGATCAGCGGAATCACCAGCCATGTCCGCCACTTCTTTTTCAAATGCAGGCTGGAATCGTACTCGTCCACTTTCTCGATCGCGTCCGGGCGGGAGGGAGGCAACGAAGTCGCTTCAGCTTCGGAAAGACTCTCGATCGGCACACGGAATACGCGATCGCAATGGTCGCATTTCGCCACCAGCGCGCTGATGTTCACATTGGACGCGGGACAGGCTGCCTGACAATTAGGGCAATAGATTTCCAAGACGTTCATCATTCCCCTTCACGTTTAAGAAGTCTGGCAAAACGTGCAGCGAACTTGTCTCACGGCATCCTGCTTTCCGCCAAGTGACACCATTTCCCGCGGACACTTGACCGACCAAACTTGCTCTAAAATCGATCGGGCGAGAGTCGGCGTTCCAGGCGGGCGGCCAGCACAGAAAGCGGGTAACTCATGGCCAGATACAACAGACCGGTCAGAATTCCCAGCTCGACAATCGCACCGGTGCTGCGAGCTTGAATGTAATATTCCTTGCTGAGTTCAACGACCGTAATCACGGAACAGACAGCAGTATCTTTGAAGAGTGCAATAAAATCGTTGGTGACGGGAGGAATGACAATCCGTGTGGCCTGCGGAATGATGATCCTGCGCAGGGCCAGCCAGCGGCCAAATCCCAGTGCTTCCGCGGCTTCCATCTGGCCGCGGGGAATCGCCTGCAGACCCGCCCGATAAATCTCTGCTTCATATGCGGAATAGTTCATGGCCAGCCCGAAAACAGCTGCCCAGAAAGCGTTCACAGAAATTCCGATTTCCGGAAGGATGAAAAAGATCACATACAGTTGCAAAACCAGGGGGGTGCCAC
>Ga0182745_1001536_pt1 | contig 22063 bp, 23 predicted proteins | sample eDN3rd30CKraftBY_FD_128523 | JGI IMG/M metagenome (GOLD analysis project Ga0182745, IMG submission 128523) | Enriched backyard soil microbial communities from Emeryville, California, USA - eDNA 3rd pass 30_C Kraft BY (version 2) (version 2) | ecosystem: Environmental > Terrestrial > Soil >...
ACCGGAAAACCATCGCCGACCCAATGCGCGCGCGGGGCGCTGTAGACACCGAGTACTTTTTTCATTGCAATCTCCTTCTGTGCATTTTGCACGATAGCGATGCTTGCAGTGTAGGTTCGGATCCCGCTTCCTGGTAGAGGGAGAATATGCGCTTCAGCGTTCCATGCGGTGAACGACACTGCATCGTTCCAGAATTGAGACTATGCGTGCCACTCCAGCGTCTAGGCACGGCGCCAGCGTCCATCTATGATTCCCTCAAGCAAACAATCATTGCCGGCTGCGAAACAAGTGCTGCCGGCCATCCACTGCAAACATCGATCGCAAGGAGCACACAATGGCAAAGGTACTTGTACTGTATTACTCGTCCTACGGGCATATCGAAACCATGGCTGAAGCGGTGGCCGCAGGCGCGCGCGAAGCAGGCGCCAGCGTCGACATCAAGCGCGTGCCGGAACTCGTGCCCGAGGAAGTCGCAAAGGCTTCGCACTACAAGATGGATCAGGCCGCACCCGTCGCCAAGGTCGCGGACCTGGAGCACTACGACGCCATCATCGTCGGTTCCGGAACCCGCTTCGGGCGCATGTCTTCGCAAATGGCGAATTTCCTCGACCAGGCCGGCGGCCTGTGGGCGCGCGACGCATTGAACGGCAAGGTCGGCGGCGCCTTCACTTCCACCGCCACCCAGCACGGCGGCCAGGAAACCACCTTGTTTTCGATCCTGACCAACCTCATGCACTTTGGTCTGATCACGGTCGGCCTGCCCTACAGCTTCCAGGGACAGATGCGCCTGGATGAAGTTACCGGCGGTACGCCGTACGGTGCAAGTACATTGGCCGGTGGCGATGGTTCGCGCCAGCCTTCCGAGAACGAGCTTGCCGGCGCACGCTTCCAGGGCAAGCATATTGCCGAGGTTGCCAACAAGCTGTTCGGCTAGAGCATTTTCAATTGACTTGCTTACACAACCAGGGCGGGTTTGAAACCCGCCCCTACGTATCAAGAGACAGAGGTCAGGGATCAGTCATCGCCCAGAACCTGATAGCGCGCGGCAAGGTAATCGACCAATGCCCGTACCGAGGGCAATAGCCCGCGCCGTGAGGGAAATACCGCGTGGACGATGTCCGCCTTCGGCGCCCAACCCGGCAACAGGCTTACCAGCGTACCCGCGGCCAGCTGCTCGCGTATGAACATGATCGGCAACTGCACGGCGCCGATGCCGGCCAATGCCGCGTTCTGCAAGGTCGCCATGTCGCCGGTCACGAAACGCGGCGTGTGATACAGCTCGACCTGCTCGCCCTCTGGGCCGGAGAGATTCCAGACATGGTTTTCCTGGGGCGGCCCCAGGCCCATGCTCGGCCATTCCGACATGTCGGCGGGAGCCTTGGGCAAGCCCAGCGCCGCCACCAATTCAGGGCTGGCCACCAGGCACTGGCTGCGCCTGGCCAGCACCCGCATCACCAGGTCGCTGTCTTCCAGGGGCGGACGGCGCACGCGCAGCACCACATCCATGGCTTCGCCCACAGGATCGACGCGGCGGTTGGTCGCTTCCAGATGCACGGTCACGCGCGGATGCTCGCGCATGAACCCGGTAAGCATGTCACCCACCTCGCCATGCAGCAAGGCCACCGGGCAGGTCACGCGCACGATACCTTGCGGATCGGCGCTGTGGATGTCGATGGCCTCCTGGGCAGCCTGGGCTTCGACCAGCATGGCCTTGCAATGCGTGTAATAGGTTTGGCCGATCTCGGTGACGGCAAAACTCCGTGTCGAACGCTGGATCAGGCGCACGCCGAGGCTTTCTTCCAGAGCGGCGATCCTGCGGCTCAAGCGGGACTTGGCCACGCCCAGCGCCCGACCCGCCGGGGCAAAGCCGCCATGGTCGACCACCTGGACGTAATAATACAAATCGTTTAAATCTTGCATGCGCGATCGGCGTCCGGGTTATGGAACGGAGAAACATCGATTGATCGTTCGATTATCTTGGGAGATCGAAGATATGTCGAGCTTTGCCGCACTCAGGCAAGTCTAGCGCCGATGATGCATGGCTCACGCCGCGTCGATGGAATGCGCGGGCAGCTTCCCCTGCCACTTCACCCAATGGAATACCGTGCGGCAGTCGCCGCAGTGCATCAGGACTTCGCCGGCATTGCCGCCGAACAGCGACATGACGGAAGTCCGTCCGCCCGCGCAGAAAGGGCAAGGGATATCGCCAAAATCGTGGTCCCGCGCCGCGTCCGCTTTTTTTCCAGAGCCGGTATCGGTCACGGCACCGCCTCCAGGTCCTTGAAGCGAACCAATTCATACAGCCGCCCGGGCAATGGCCGCCGGCGGCGCCATGGCGCATCGGCGGCATGTACCTGAGTATCGGCCCGTTCGCCCAGCTCCCCGCCCTGCCCCAGGATATCCAGCAAATCCTGCGCCGCCTTGGCGCAGGCCTGGCGCTGCGCCGGCGCATGCCCGTCGTCGCCGGGAAACCATGCCAGCGCGGCGGGATAGCGGCGCAGCAAGGCGTCGCGCGCACGCCGCGCACTGGCTTCGTCACGCGCAAACTCGGCGGCCCAGCCGGTGGCATATTTGAGATGGAAATACGTTTCCTCGCCGATGCGGCGCGCCAGACCGGATAGCGTGCGATCCGGATGCGATAGATAGCGTTCGGCTTGCAGCCAGCATATCTGGTCGGCGAGATAAACCGTCACGACGAAATCCTGCCAGTCTTCCGGCGGCGCATCCAATACCGCCTGCGAATGGATGGCGCCGGCGTCGCGCCCGCGCTCCAGCAGCGCGTATTCCAGGCCGAATGCCGTCAAATAGTCATACAGCGCACGCGCATGGCCGAAGGCGGCGCCGCCCATGGCGAGCAAGGCGGAATAATCCGGCAAGGACTTTGCGTTCAGCACGCATGTGGTATGCCAGTTTCCCAGCACCAGCTTGGTGTCGGCCAGCGCCACCAGGGATGCCGCCAACGGGCGACGGCTGGCGTCGACGGTATCCAGAATGTCTTGGGTCGTCAGTCCCATGATCAAAATTCCTTCACTACAACGGTTTCGACCGCCGCGGTTTCGACAGCCGCGGTGTCGACCGCGGCGGCGCGGATAAAGGATAGCGTCGGCGCCAGGCACAATTCCTGGTAACGCCGGCCGCAAATGAAGCGTGCACGCACCAGCGCCAAATCGTCATTGGGAGCAAGGATGCTGCCGACGTGCTCCAGTATGTCGGCGGAATTCAGGCGCCCGAATACTTCATACATCTTATCCGGGCCGATGGGATGGGCGGAAACGATAGTGCTCATGTGGCTACTCATATTTGCAATCCGTATTGGCGAAAAACAGGGTGGACGACAGGGTCGATATCGGCGCGCTGCCAGTGCGAACCCCAAAGCGTTTCAACCCGCACCTCAGCGACGCCCTCCAGAGCGCCGACCGCCTCCTGAATCTGGTCGCGCAGCATCTGCACCGCCGGGCAGCCCAGGCAGGGTATGGCGACATGCACGGTGACGGCATGCCCTTCGATCGCGACGTCCTTCAGCATGCCCATGCGGCGCAGGCTGACCGGCACGTGGGGATCGTTGATCTGTTCCAGGCTGGCCATCACGGCCTCGCGATCCACCCGATTTACCCGATTTACCATAGAGCATTCCCCCAGACTTCCGACTGCATGCGCGCGAACATGGCGGTCTTGAGCGGCCCGCCCTTTTTCCATTGCTCGAACTGCTGCTCCCAGGTCACCGTGGTGAAATCCCACTTGCCGGTGGTCTCATCCAGCAGAATGGGAAACTGGTAGTCCAGCACATACTGGCCTTGCTCCCGGTCATAGCGAGCCGGCACACGAATGCCGACTCTTTCCGCGTAAGGCACGACCTTCGTCAGCCAGCGCTGGCGCAATTCATCGTTGCTCTGGCCGCGGATCCGATAGGCCAGCTGGTCGGTGCGGGTTTTCAGGTGATCCGGCAGTCCAAACCACATCGCCGCCAGCGGAAAAATGAAATCCACCGCATCCTGCACGCGCTTGCGCGTCGCCGGGGATTTCTTCCAGTAGTATTCCACCCACCTCTCGCCGTGACCGACATGAAAGGTTTCCTCGAAGTTGACCTTGCGCAGCGAGCGTGCATAGGGCGCATACGAGCAAGACTCCTGAATGTCCAGCGTGGTGGTGTAGCCGGCACGGTCGCCCAGGAACATCATGACCACGGCGCTGATGTAGTCATCCAGCGGATGCTGGGTCATGTAGAAAGTGCGGAATCGTTCCGGCGGCCGCTTGAACAACAGCTCCTGCGTGCTGTAGCCAAAATCCTCCAGCAGGCGGAAAGTGATCTGCGCATGGCCCAGCTCATCCTGAACCGCGGACGCCAGCGCGATTTTCGCATCCAGCGTCGGCGCGTTCTGCAGCGCGCCGTGGTTATACCCCAAGGGCGTCATCTCGAGATCGCCGGCGATCAGCATGGTTTGCACCAGCACGTCGCGATAGCGCTCGGTCATGTCATGCAGGTTTTCTATCTGCTGGCCGGAGCGCACTCTCACTTGCAGCGCCTGCTCCCTGGCCTCGGCATCGCGGTCCTTGGTATCGCGGTCGTTCTGGATTTGACGCCCTTCCTCGAGGAGGTCAGCCATATCATTCCTTCTTCAAAATTATCGTCGCGCCCTGGCCACTCGAACGGCTACTGGAATCTGATCTATTCATATTCCCGAAATGTCTGAATCGGATCCCTAAGAAGCGGTTTTCAGCGTTGACGACTTATATGTAAGGACTTTACTATAACTGCATGAAAGGCCTCTTACAAATAGCTTGATCGCATATGGATATGCAATTCTCGCGGCAAGACCGCAATGCATGAAAAGTCCATGAATACGCAACATCGACAAGCCGCGTGGCATTGAACAATGTTATTCTCACGACCTGAAATTCTCTCGATACCAGCGCGCCATGGAAGCACGCCGCCGCGGCTGCGCAAAAAGACAACAAGGGGAATCATGTCACTGAAATTTGCACTGCTCGGTCTTATCGCCTTGGAGCCGATCTCCGGCTACGACATCAAGCGTACCGTCGACAGTTCGATCTACTTCATATGGAACGTCACCGGGCCGCAAATCTATACCACCCTGCGCTCATTGCGGGAAGACGAGCTGATCAAGACCAAATCGATTCCGCAGCAAGGCAAGCCGGACAAGCAGATTCACACCATCACCGCCAAGGGGCGGCAAGCGCTGCTATCCATGGCCAATCAACCCTTGGTTGCATCGGTTACGCGCAACGAAATCCTGCTGCGTGTGTTCTTTGGCAATTTCGCCGATCCCAAGACCATCGACCGGGAGCTGAAAGCGTATATCGAACGGCTGCGGTCCGAGCGGCTTTTCATGGAAGCCACCGAGGCCAGGATCCTGGCGCACCCCGGAACCAAGCATGAAGCCCGGCGCTTCCAGCTGCTGTCCTTGCGCCTGACCGTCGCCAACTTCCGGGCAACCGAGCGCGAACTGGAGAAATTCCTGGAGGAAGGCGAGAGCGCCTCAAGAAAAGTAGCCCGGGAAGCAAGCAGGCCTGCGCGTAAAACCCGCGTCAAGGCGCCTGTCAGTAACGCACGATCCACTTGAACCAGGAAATCACGATCATAGAAAGGGAGTAAGTCCGTGAACGCCGTAACCGTAAACGCCATAACAACGCGCCCCCTGCTGTCAGCCGACGATGCCATTGCCGCGCGCCGCTCCGTCCGCGCTTTTCTGCCCGATGCGGTCCCGCAAGCCATGATCGAGGAAATCCTGAACGTCGCCGGGCGCGCGCCTTCCGGCAACAATGCCCAGCCCTGGAAAGCCTATGTGGTGACCGGCGCCGCCAAGGAGCGCCTGACAAAAGCCCTGCTGGCCGGGTTCGACGATCCGGATAAAACCAGGTACACGGCCGATTATTCCTACTATCCGAAGCAATGGATTTCGCCCTTCCTGGATCGGCGCCGCAAGGTTGGCTGGGATTTATACAATCTGCTGGGCCTGACACGGGAAAACAAAAGCGGCATAGCGGCGCAACACCGGAAAAATTATGAATTCTTCGGCGCCCCGGTCGGCTTGTTGTTTACCTTGAACAAGGCAATGTCCCTGGGCAGCTGGCTGGATTACGGCATGTTCCTGCAATCGATCATGGTGGCGGCGTCCGCCCGGGGCCTGAGCACCTGCGCGCAAGCGGCCTTTGTCGAGTACAGCAGCGTGGTTCGGGAAAGCCTGCAGATTTCCGATGAAGAAATCTTTGTCTGCGGCATGGCCTTGGGCTGGGCCGACGACTCGCAAATCGAAAACTCCCTGCACACCGAACGCGTGCCAGCCGCCGAATTCGCGCAGTTTCTTTCCTGACGCCTACCTTGATTCAGAAGGAAATCTGGGCATGGCGGCGCAGAAAATCGACGCATGCCTGCAGGGTCTTTTCGGGATATTCGCGAAACGGATCGTGCCGGCAGTCATCGAATTTCCGCAACACCACCGGGCCGGAAACAAGCGTCTGCATGGCGTCGATGTGCAGCATGCTGCCGGTTTCATCCTGATACCCTTGCAAGCCCAGCGCCGGAACCCGAATCGCCGGCAGCAAGGATTCTATGCTCCATCCGCGAAATTCCTCCGATAGCCAGATATCGGTCCAGGACAGGAACATGTCATCGGCATCGCGATGATAGCGCCGCAGCCTTTCCCGCAGAGGCGCCAGCCCCCACTGCGCGCGCTGCAAGGCGATGGTCTCGTGGGTCACGCGCTCGTCCCGCACATGCGGCGCGACCGCAACCACCGCACGCGCCGGAAACCCATGGCCGAGATAGGCCAGGGCGATGGTGGCGCCGTCGCTATGGCCTATCAGGATGATGTCGTGCAGATCGAAGGCCCGCAGCAAGCGCGGCAGCGTCTGGCTGGCTTCCCTCAACATATAGTCCGGCTGGCGCGGCCCTTGCACCGGATCCGACCAGCCATAGCCGCGCCGCGAATACCAGAAAGCCGAACACCCGGTGCGCGCGGCCAGGCGCTGCGGCACGTCGCGCCAGGCGCCGACGCTACCCAGACCCTGGTGGAGAAACACCAGGGTCGGCGCGCTGGGATCGGATGCGGCATGGTGGCGGTATTCAAACCTCACGCCATCGAGCTCGATAAAGCGGCTGTCGGGATGCGGCGCGTGCAGGCTCATGCCCGCCCTGTTGGATCGGCTCAATTGTAATAGGCGGAAATCAGCGATTGCCTTTCCTCCGCCACATCGGGCCGGGCAATCGCCGCGACGGCGCCGTCGCGCAATACCACTACCCGGTCGGCCTGCGAGAACACCAGGTCCAGATCATGCTCGACCCAGACCACCGTGACATCGTGGTTTTGCCGTGCCACGCGGATCAGCTCGGCAATCAGCGGGCGTTCCTCGCGCGCCAGGCCGGAAGCAGGTTCATCGAGCAGAAGCACCGAAGGCGAACTGATCAGGGCGCGCGCCAGATCGACCCTGCGCAAAACCCCCAGGGGCAGCTGGCGGGAATATTGATCCAGCACGTCCGATACGCCGCAGGAAGCGGCAATGCGCCGTACTTCATGGCGCGCATGCGCTTCTTCCCTGGCAAAATGGCGCGGCCGGAAAAGCGAATGCATGGCGCCGCGGTGCAGTTTGGACGATAGCCCAACCGCAATATTCTCCGCCACGGTCAGGTTGGGAGAAAGCTGCAAGCCTTGGAAGGTGCGCGACAAGCCATGCTTGGCGATATCATGGGTCGGTATCTTGAGAAAGCCCTGCTTGCCCAGAATGGAAATTTCCGACTCCGGCGCCGGATGATACACCCGGGAAATGCAGTTCAGCAGCGCGGATTTTCCCGCGCCGTTGGGACCGATCAGTCCGATCACCTCATTGTGGCCAACATCGAAACTGACGTTCTTCAAGATGCGCAAGCCGCCATAGCTCAGCGAGATATTCTGCAGGGAGAGGGCAATGTCGGTCGTCATGATATCCGTTCCGGATCGCTGCTTACACCGTCTCGAGGCCAACCATATGGTTCTCTATGCGGCGCAGCGTATCCTTTGAGTAGTTGTCAAAATTGGTGATTACCGTGCCGCGATCCAGCACGATCACGCTATCGGTCAGGGCAGGCAACCACGTCACATCCGATTCCGAGACGATGACCGCCAGGTTCAAGGCCTTGCGCAATTCGCTCAGCTTGTCGACCAGTTCCCTGATCACCGGAACGGAAAGCCCAAGCGTGGGTTCATCCAGCAGCAACACCTTGGGCGTCCCCAGGATCGCCATGCCGATGGCAAGCATCTGCTGCTCGCCGCCGGACAGGTTGCCGCCCAGGGTCCGCCTGCGTTCCGCCAATTGCGGAAACCATTGATAGACGTCGTCCACTGTCACGTCGCCGCGCAGACGGTTACCGATGATCAAATTCTCCACCACGGTCAGGGTCGGATAAATCTTCCCGTGCTCGGGCACCAGCCGGATCCCGGCCTGCAGGCGCACCGCAACCGAGGACGCCAGCGTGTTTTCATCCAGTCCCACCTTGCCGCTGGCCGGAATCAGCCCGGCCAGCGCGCCCAGTATCGAAGTCTTGCCGGCGCCGTTGGCCCCGGCAATCGCCAAGGCGCGACCGAATGGGACGGTGGCGGAAAAATCCTCCACCGCCACCTTGCCGCCGTAGCGCACGCTGATATTGCTTGCGGTCAGAACCTTAGTCATCTTTGCTACTCCTTTTGGATTCCCTGTTGCGCACGATCAGGCTGAACATCAGGATCAGGCCGACCGTGATAGTTTCGATGCCGCCGGCCCTGCTGGGATCGACCAGGCCTTTATAGGTAACGATGCTATCGATCAGCGGCGGCAAGGCGATCATGACGAAGGCGGCGATGATGGCGCCGCCCAGGCTTCCCGCGCCGCCCAAGGCAACGATGGTGAGGTACAGGATGGCCAGATGCAGCGAGTAAATGCCGGATTGCGCGTTGCCGTAGTAATAGGCGCTGATGGCGCCCACGCCGGCGGTGACGGCGGAGGTCAGGGCGAATACGCCCAGCCGGGTCTTTTGCAGCGAGATTCCCAGGACGCCGGCGGCGGTGGTGTTGTCCTTCAATACCACCCAGCGATGCCCGACGTGGCTGGTTTGCAGCCAGCGCAGCCAGGCATACAGCAATACCCCCAGCACGACCAGCGCATACCACCAGCGCGCCGGCGAACTCAATTCAAAGCCGAGCAAGCTGGGGGACGACAGCAAAAAGCCGGTCGAGTAAGTGACTTCCACATCGATGGTTTGCATGATGGGCTGCAGAATGAATTGCAAGGCAAAGGTGCCGACCGCCAGATAAATCCCCACCACCCGCAGCGTCGCCAGCGCCACCAGCGCGCCGACCAGCAGGCCCGCCGCCGCGCCCACCAATATCGATAAGGTCAGGCCTATCCCGAATGCGTGCGCCAGCAAGCCGGCGGCATAACCGCCGATGCCGAAAAACGCGGCATGCCCCAGGGACAGCAAGCCGGCGGTGCCGGTAAGCAGCGTCAAGGGCATGGCCGCCAGCGCCAGCAAGGCGCCGCTGATCGCCAGCGACATCAGAAAGCCATTGAACACGAACGGCGGCGCAATCACCGCCAGGGCGATCAGTGCGATCCGCAGCCATTGCAGCGCGGTGATTCTTTTTTCTTGAAGCTGTGTCATTTCATACCCTCTGCACGGTTTCCGCCTTGCCGCTGATGCCGTAGGGGCGGAATATCAGAAATACCCCGAGCAACAGCACCGGCATCAGGGTGACATGCCTGGAATCCAGGTATACCGTAGTCAGGTTCTCGACGATGGCCAGCAGTACCGCACCGGCGATGGCGCCCGCCGGACTGGTCAGGCCGCCGATGATGGCGGCGATGATCGCATTCACGCCCAGCGTGGAGCTTTCCAGGGAAATCGCCGTCACGGCGGCGCCGAGGATGCCGCCGATGCCGGCCAGGATGCCGGAGAACGCTCCCACCGCGATGATCCTGCGCCGCACCGGTATGCCGCGCAAAATGCTCAGCACGCGGTTGTCGGCCAAGGCTTGCATTTCATAGCCGATACGGGATCTGTTGAGCAACAGGATGGCTGCCGCCGCCAGCGCCAGTCCGGATACGCCGACCACCAGCGACAGCAGCGCCACGCGCGACTCGCCCAGATCGAGGAAAACCGGCGCGATTTCAAAACGGTAGATTTCTCCCTGCCAAACCGTATTCATCACCCCCTGCAAGGTCAAGGCAAAGGCAATGGCGATGATGGTGCCGACGAAATGGCTGCCATTCGTCCCCAACTGCTCGATGACCCAGAACAGCACCGCCCCGATCAGCGCCACCAGCGCCAGTGCGATCAGCACCGAAACGCTTGCCGCCAGCGGGAGCTCGACGGCATGCAGCGCCTGATGCGCGCTGTAGGTAACGAACGCCGCCAGGGCACCGATCTCACCCACGCAAAACAGCAGGACCCGGTTGGTGCTGTAGACGAATACGATCGCCAGCGCCAGCAGCGAGTAGTAGCCGGCGGAGGATAAGGTATTTACCCAGAACTCGATACTTAGCATGATTATTTATCAGCACGCCTGACCGGCGCTATCCCATGCCAGTCGCCCACCGGGTCGAAGTTGGTGGTGCCCCTGTTGTAGTGATACAGGCGCACCGCGGTCGGTCCAAAGTGGTTGGTCTCGGTGAACTGCACGTTCACGCCCGTCAGGCCGCCGGTATCGACGTTGACCTTTTCCAGCGCATTGCGGAAATCCTCGGAGCTGGCGCAATCGCCCTGGCACTTCTCCAGACCTTGGGCGATCACCTGGCCCAAGACCCAGCCGCCGGTATTGGCGGCGACGATTTCCTTGATGCCGGCCTTGCTTGCCGCTTCCTGCAGCTTCCTGGCCTGCGGGCCTTCCTTGGCGATATTCTTGCCGGAGATAAACCGTCCATAGCTATACAAATCGATGTCCGGCGCGTTCTTGACTCCATCGCGCTTGACCTGGTCGCCGATGGCGGTTTCCATATTGAGATAAATCCCCTTGTAGCCGACCGCGCCCAACGCCGGCAGCAATCCGATCACGTGGCTTTGGCCGAGGCAGTCGGTAATGATGTCCGGCTTGAACTTGGCGATGTTTGAGGCCACGGCACGGTAGTCGCGCTGGTTCTGGGAAATGATGAAAATTTCAGCAGCTTCGAAACCGGCTTTCTTCGCCGATTCCAGCGTGGTGCGGCAAGAGTAGATCGAGCCCGGCGCCTCAAACGATACGCAAGCGATACGTTTGGCATCCTTCTTGATGCTGCGGGCGATGGCGCCGGTGATCGTATTGGTCTGGTTGAACACTTCGCCGACGCCAAACGCATATTTTTCCGCCGGCTCGAGAATGATGGGCAGGTTGGGCGGGAAGCCGGCCACCACCGGAATGCCGGCATTGGCGGCTGCGGCGTAGGTCGCCGCGTGCGTGGAGCTGACGGCCAGGCCGGCGATGCCCAGCACGCCGGCCGACTTGAGTTCATGCACGGCATTCACGGATTTCTGCGTATCGCTCTGGACGTCCTTGAGGAGGACTTCGATCTTGCGGCCATTGATGCCGCCTTCCTGATTGAGCTGATCGACGAACAGCTTGAAACCCTCATAGGTATATTTGAAAGTGCCTTGCACCGGGCCGGTGATATCGGAGATGTAACCGATCTTGTAGGGCGCATCGGTGGCGGCAAGGGCGGGGGACGCGAGCAACACGCCGGATGCGAATAGCGCCCCCAGGAAAGTAAAGCTGTGTTTCATAAAAGCTCCATGATGGATTTTTTGATGCCGATGCTGAATTCCCATCGGCAATGGAAAGTGAAAATAGAAAAAGCGACTGGCGAAAACCGCACCTGCCCAAGCGCTCATCCTGGATTTCTTGCTTGATACTATAGAGCTTAGCTATCTCTAAAAGAAGTTCGTTTTTTGCATTTTGTTATTACCTATAAGACTTCGCCAACGCGTCTCCATCCTCTTAGAATGAGGAGGATTCATCAGTCATATGGCAAAGGAAGAACGTCTTGTTATTGCGTATCGAGCGCTCACCCGATCAACGCGCCGGCCTGCGGCGGTTGATCGACGACTTTGGCGCGACTTATTTTTCCAATGGGTTGATCGCCTTCATCTTCACCGCCACCGGCCCGCTGGCCATCATTCTTTCGGTCGGGACGCAGGGCGGCTTGTCCAAGGCGGAACTGGCTTCCTGGGTGTTTGGCGTTTTCTGCATCAACGGCGTGCTCAGCATCATCATGAGCTGGCGCCACAAGATGCCCCTGGGCTTTGCCTACACCATTCCGGGTACGGTGCTGGTGGGGCCGGCGCTGCAGCATTTGAGCTTTCCCGAAGTGATCGGCGCTTTTTACGTCACCAGCCTGATCACCCTGGCGATGGGCGCCAGCGGCCTGGTCAAGCGCTTGATGTCGTCGCTGCCCATGCCCATCGTCATGGGCATGGTGGCGGGCGTGTTCCTGCGCTTCGGCCTGGACCTGGTGCGCTCGCTGCAAAGCGATGCGGCCATTGCCGCGCCGATGATCATTGCCTTCATCGCACTGTCGGCCAGCAGCGCCTTGGGCAAGCGCATCCAGCCCATCATCGGCGCCCTGATCGTCGGAGTCATCGCCATTGCCGTGCTCGGCCGTGTCGATCCGTCCTTGCTGGATGGCCTGGCCTTCGCCAAGCCGGTGGTGCAGGCGCCGGCATGGTCGCTGGCGGCCATGATCGAGCTGGTGGTGCCGCTGACGATTACCGTGCTGGTGGTGCAGAACGGCCAGGGACTGGCCGTTCTGCAAACCGCCGGACACCGGGCGCCGGTCAACAGCATCGCCGTCATGTCGGGCATAGGCGGCGCGCTCGGCGCAGTGGTGGGTGCGGTCAGCAGTTGCCTGAGCGGCCCCGGCAATGCCCTGCTAACCTCCTCCGGCGAACCCGCGCGGCAATACACCGGGGCGCTGACCTACGGCGTATGCGTGATCCTGTTCGGTTTGCTGGCGCCGACCTTCACCGGCCTGATGCTGGCCGCGCCCCAGGCCTTCATCATGGCGCTGGCCGGACTGGCCATGCTGCGCGTGTTGCAGGCTGCCTTCATCGGCTCGTTCAGCACCGGGGGATTTACGCTGGGCGCCTTGATCAGCATGCTGGTGACGGTTGCCGACATCGGCATCTTCAACATCGGCGCCGCCTTCTGGGGACTGGTCGCGGGCTTCGTGGTTTCCTGGCTTTTGGAAAGGCGGGATTTCAGTTCGCTGGCGCGGCCGGCATGATCGGGAAGCGTGATATCAGGGCGTTTTCAATGGACTTGCTTGCACGACCAGGGCGGGTTTGAAACCCGCCCCTACGAAAAACCACAGCCTTTGCATGGGTCTGTAGGGACGGGTTTCAAACCCGCCCGCCTTGCTTCGTGTGGAAAAGCGCTCTAGAAGCTCAAATCGCCGCCTTCCGGCACGATGGTGGCAAGGGTATAGATGCGCGCCGGCACAGCCTCGACCGATGGCGGCGACCAGCGCGGTGCGTGGCTTTTATCGATGATCGCCGCGCGCACCCCTTCGATGAAGTCATGGCTCAGCGCCAGTTGCAAGGACAGCCGGTATTCGAGTTTTAGACAATCGTCGAATGACAGCGAGCGCGCGCGCGTCAGCGCATCGAAGGTTACCGCCAGCGCCGAGGGCGAATGGCTCTCGATCACGCTGAGCGTTTGCCGTACCCAGGGATCCTCGTGCGCGCGCAGCGCCGCCAGCACCGCGGGCAGCGTCGGACGGCCGAAGATGGCGTCAATTAGCGAGCGCCTTGCCTGCAGCGGCGCTGGTCCGGGATCGCGATGGAAATCCGCCAGCGCCGCCGCTATCCCGGCGCCCGTCTCCTGCTGCGACAAGGCGGTATCGAGCGCCGCTATGTCGCTGCCGGGCACGAAGTGCGTGGCCAAGCCGATGTGATAGGTATCGGCCGCCTGCAGCCGAGCGCCGGTCAAGCCGAGGTAGATGCCGACGGCTCCCGGCAACCTGGACAGGAAATAAGTGCCGCCCACATCCGGGTAAAAGCCGATCGCCGTCTCCGGCATGGCGAACAGGGTGCGCTCGGTGGCGATCCGGTAACGGCCGTTGATCGACAGACCGGCGCCGCCTCCCATCACGATGCCGTCGAGCAAGGATATATAGGGTTTGGCGAAAGCATGGATGAGGCGGTTGAGCCGGTACTCTTCGCGGAAAAAATCCGCCACCGCCTGCATTTGTCCGGCCAATATCTGGTGGTAGAGGGCGCGGATGTCGCCGCCGGCGCAGAACGCCTTGTGGCCCTGGCCGGCGATCAGCACCGCGGCGACCGCGGGATCCTGCTCCCATGTGCGCAAGAGTTGCGTCAGCCGCAGCACCTGCTCATGCGTCAAGGCGTTCAGCGCCTGCGGACGGTTCAACACGCACGAGGCAATGCCGCCGCGCTTCTCGATGATCAAATCTTCCATGCTGTCGCTATTGCCTCCGTGGTCGATTGTCGCGTATGCGCTTGGACTTGAGTTCGTAGCGCGGCAGGCTGCCGCGCGGCGCCACCTGCACCTCGACCGAGACGAACAGACTGCTGTGTATCAACTGTTCCAGATCGGCGCGGAATTTCCTTTGCGCTTCCTGGTCCAGATCGCCTTTCGGCTCCACCCGCACCTGCACCCGGTCCAGGCCGTCCGCGTCCGAGGAAAATTCGATCTCGTAGTCGTCCGAAGCCTGGGCATAGCTGCGTATGACATTCTCCAGGCCGCCCTGGGCGACGCTGACGCCGCGTATCTTGACGACGTCGTCGATGCGCCCGAGAAAGCCCTTGAAATGGCGCAGCGTGCGCCCGCATCCGCATGCGCGCGTCTCGAATCCCGCCACCAGGTCTCCGGTGGGAAAGCGGATCAGGGGGTGCGATCTTTGCAGCAAATCGGTCACCACCAGCTCACCAGGCTCGCCTTCCGGTACCGGCTGCTTGGTTTCCGGATCCAGCACCTCGGCGAACAGCAAGTCCTCGTTCCAATGAAAGCTGCCGTGCGGGCAGTCCCAGGCCATGTAGTTGGTTTCCTGGGTACCGCAGAATTCATGCACTTCGGCATGCCACAGTTCGGCCAGTCGTTGCGCGGTCGCGGGCGAGGAAGAGGGTCCGCCCACTTCGCCCGTCACGAATAGCTTTTTCACCGGCCAGGTCGATAGGTCCTGGCCTTGCTCGACCGCCAGCCGTCCCAGGCGCAGCAAATACGTGGGCGTTCCCATCAATACCGTCACACCGAGGAAGGGCAGCATGTTGATGCGGATGCTGGAGTCCCACGACCCGCCCGGCACGACGGTAGCGCCGATCCAGCGTTCCGCCACATCGTAGGCGCCGGACAAGCCGATGAAAGGCGTAAAGCCAAAGGCGGCATGCACGACATCGGAACGCCGGACGCCGGATGCCCAAAGCGACCTGGCCACGCCTTCCATCCAGAGCGCGTAATCGCGCCGGGTAAAAGGCAGCAGCACCGGCCTGCCGGTAGTGCCGGAGGTCATGGCAATGCGGACGACGTCGTCCTGCGTGAAGTTATCCGACAGCATCAGCCCGTAAGGCGGGGCTTCGGCCTGGGATTCCCTGATCAATGTCTTGCTGGTGAAGGGAAACACGCCGATATCGTCCAATCCCTTGATCTGGTCGATATCGATGCCGGCATCGGTCCACAGCTTGCGGTACCAGGCATTGTGGTTCCAGGCGTGGCGTATGGTGTCCAGAAAGCGCCGCTCCTGCAACTTCCTGAGCTCGGCGGGCGGCAGCGACTCGGCCGAACTCCATTGCCGGTCGTTGAAAGGCGTGCCGTCCGGGGAAAATTCTTCCGCCCCGGCCGATCGTTGCGCCGGCGCGGTACGCAAATTGGATATTAAAGCAGTCATCTTTGCATTCTCGAAGTGGTCATTGCAGAGAAAGGATGATTTCCTTGGTCGAGTCGGCAATCACGGTACCGGCAGCATCGAAGGCCGCCAGCGGCGGGAAATGCAAGCCGGCCTGCTTCAACGGCACGCTGATCTCGGAAAGATAGTTATTGGCGATCACATCCGACGAGGAGCGCTTCAATCCGAATTGCACCGCCAGCTTGTTCTCCTCACTTTCGACCCGGCCGAACGCGCGCTTCAGCAGCACCGGCAGCAATTCGTCGATGACTTCCTGGAATTTGTCCAGCTGCGTGCCTTCATCGACGAAATCCTGGATATTGCGGATGCCGTTCTCGTAGTGCGCGGCTTCCTCGCCCAGCATGCGGTAGAGGTGCTTGGCCCACGGGCGGTAACTGGAATGCAGATATTCCTCGATCTGGTGCGAGCCGGCCCGATCCACCAGGAAATTGAACGCGGCCAGGGCTACCCAGCTGTTCAGGCGGATGCCCCAGAACTCTTCCGCCGAGGGCCGGTCGGCGATGATGGGCTCGCCGTCCACGCCCAGTTCGGCCAGCACCTTGAGGACCACCCGCGTGTGTTCGCCTTCCTCGTAGGCAAAGCGGGCGGAGAGCACCTTCTCGTTGAAGGTGGGCGCCAGATCGACGGCCTTGGCAAAGACTTCCAGAGTGGCCGATTCCGCCAGCAACTGGCGCGACAACAGACGGATCAGCAAATCCTTGTACGCGCCGGTGGCGGCGGAAGGAGCGGTTATGGGTGAAGCGGGTGAAATGGGTAAAGTCGCTGCAACAGACATGGAACCTCCGGTAATGATGGAAAACGATATGAACAGGATGGGCAGGCTGGGTTCAGGGAATGGTCAGCACCACCTTGCCGACCGCCCGACGCTCGGCGACATCACTGATGGCTTTGGCAAACTGCGTAAATGGGTAGGCGGCGTGAATGACCGGATCGATGCGCCCTTGCTCTGCCAGCGCCAGCACTTCCGCGAACGCGCGATCCAGCAGATCGGGGGCCTCATCTTCGTAAGTGTTGGAACCCACTCCGAGAACGCCGATGTTCTTGATCAGCAAATGATTGGCGCGCAGCGCGGGCACGGCGCCCGAGGTGAAGCCGACGATCAACACCCGCCCTTTCCAGGCCACCGCCCTGATTGCCGCTTCGAGTGCAGCGCCGCCCACCGTGTCGAGCACGACGTCGACAGCCTTTCCCTGGTTGGCGGCGAGAATGTCGCGGCGAATGGTATCGGCATCGGTATCCAGATGCACGATCCGATCGACGCCCGCCTTGCGCACCAGATCGGCTTTTGCGGGCGTGGTCAGGCCGGCGATCACGCGCACGCCCAGCGCCTTGGCCAATTGGACCGCGGCCAGCCCCACGCCGCCGGAAGCGCCCAGCACCAGCAGCGATTCGCCGGCCTTGATTTGCGCGCGGTCGATCAATCCCAGCCATGCGGTCTTGAACGTCAACCCCAGGGCTGCCGCCTTTTCAAACGACACCGCAGCAGGCAGGGGAAATACGTTTTGCGCAGGCACGGTGATGCGCTCGGCAAAGGCGCCGTGGTGCAACTGCACCAGCACGCGGCCCCCCTCAGCGACGCGCGTAACGCCCTCCCCCGCCGCCAGCACCACGCCAGCCGCATCCTTGCCCAGCACGAATGGCAGGGCGGGTTTGATCTGATAGCTGCCATCGATCATCATCAGATCCGGGAAATTGAGCGATACCGCCCGCACCGCGATCGATACTTCGCCAGGGGCTGGCGCTGCCGCCTCCACCTCCTCGAGCGCGAGCGCATCGCGATTTCCCAATTGTTTGACGACGATCGCCTTCATCCGCATGACCTCTTTTCCCATTCCCTGGCGGCAGGCATCACAATCAGCCCTGCCGGCATCGGTGCCGTTTATCTGAGCTGATACTATAGGACTAACATATGCGTAAACGAAGTTCGTTTTTCAACGATGCTTATTCATATCTCGTTCCATGCGTACGGCTCGGGGTAAAGAGGGATGGGCAGGTTTGAAAGCCGCCCATTGCACCGTCATTCCGCGCGAAGTCGCGGAATCCATGGGGTAAATGACCATGGACCCTGCGACTGCGCGCAGGGTGACGGTATTTGGGTCATGGGGCGTTGATTCGGTTCAACTGATCCTTGATCCCTGACCTCTGTTTCCTGTTGCGTAGCGGCGGATTTCCCCCTCGGATAGAGCTTGTCCCTGGCTACATGCGATGGGATTGCCACGCACCCGCGATCATTGCGGAAAGACCACCACGGTCCTGCCGCTGGTCTGCGCCTGCAGCATGCGCTGGATGTGATGCGGCAGTTGTTCCAGGCTGATCTGGCCGACATTTTCCGCCAGGCCGGCTGGCTTGAGGTCATTTGCCAGCCGTTGCCATATCTGCGTTTCGATGTCGAGGTAGAAAGTGACGTTGACGCCGATCAGGCGCACCCCGCGCAGGATGAAGGGCAGCACGTTGGTCGAGAATTCGTTGCCGCCGGCATTGCCGATGCTGGCCACCACTCCCCTGGGCTTGACGGTGCGCAGCAGCCAATCGAGCCCCTGCCCGCCGACAGAATCGACCACCGCCGACCAACGCGCCGAGGCCAGCGGCTTGCCGGCGTCTTCGAACTGATCCGCGGATACCACTTCGGCCGCTCCCAGCTGCAACAGGCGTTCGCGCGCATGGCTTTTGCCGCTCATGGCGACCACCGGATAACCCAGCCGCGCCAGCATTTCGATCGCCATGCCCGCGACGGCGCCGCTGGCGCCATTCACCAATACCTGGCCTTGTTCGGGCCGCACCCCATTCTCCTGCAGCAGATGCACCGCCAACGCGGCGGTGAAGCCGGCGATGCCGAGCGCCGCCGCTTCCAGCAGGGTCAGGCCGGATGGCAGCGGCAGCAGCCAGTCGCCCGGCACGCGCATGTATTCGGCAAAGCCGCCGTCATGATCAACTCCCAGTCCGCGCGCATACACCACCACCGGGTCGCCGGCCTTGAACGCCGGGTGGGTGGAATGCACGACCCAACCGGAGGCATCGCTGCCGCCTATGCGCGGGAATTGCCGGATCACCTTGCCATGCTCGGTGGTGGCCAGGGCGTCCTTGTAATTGATGCCGGCGTAGGCGGTGCGGATCACCACGTCGCCCGGCGAGAGCTGGTCCAGGCTGGCCTGCGTCAGGCCGGATTCGACCCGGTCGGTGCGGGTGATCCTGAATGCCTTGAAAGTGCTCGGGTTCACTGATTCCCCGCCTGCCAAAGTGGCCGCCATTGATTCAACTCCTCGGGACTCAACCATGCGCTCAAGGCCTCCTCGCTGTTTTCCGGCGTGACCGGCAAGGGGGCGCGTGGAGGAGCGGCGGCGGTGCGCGAGAAGCGCGGCGCGGGCGCCGGCTGCAGCACGCCTTCGACGTCGATCAAGGTGCCGCGCGCCTGCAGGTGCGGGTCTTGCGCCGCTTCCTCCATGGTATGCACCGGGGCAAAGCAGACATCTTCGTGTCCGAGCAACGCGGTCCATTCGACGCTGGTGCGAGTCTTGATCTTGTCCGCCAGCGCAGCGCGCGCGCGCTGCCACTCGCGGCTATCCTTTTGCGCATCCTTCAGCGCCGGATCGATTTCCAGCAAATCCAGGAGACGGTCGTGGAAGCGCTTTTCTATCGGCGCAACCGATACCCATTTGCCGTCCGCGCACTGGTAGACGTCGTAGAAGTATGCGCCCGAGTCGAGCAGGTTTTCGCCGCGCCCGCCTTGCCACAGGCCGGCCGCGCGCAAGCCGAACAGGGACACCGCCAGCGACGCCGCGCCATCCACGATCGCCGCATCCACCACCTGGCCTTTTCCCGACTGGCGCGCTTCGATGATCCCGGCCAGCATGCCCAGCACCAGATACAGCGAACCGCCACCGAAATCGCCGACCAGGTTCAAGGGTGGCGTCGGCGGCTGCCCGGCGCGCCCGATCGAATCCAGCACCCCGGTCAAGCCGATGTAATTCAAATCATGTCCGGCGACCTGGGACAAGGGCCCGTCCTGGCCCCAGCCGGTCATGCGCCCATAGACCAGTTTGGGATTGCGCGCCAGGCAGTCGTCCGGTCCCACCCCCATGCGCTCGGTCACGCCAGGACGAAAACCCTCGATCAGGCCGTCGGCCTGCTGCACCAGGCGCAGCACCAGATCGCGCGCCGCCGGTTCCTTCAGGTCGAGCTCGATCGAAGCGCGGTTGCGCAGCGTCAGGTTGTATTGCAGGGGCCGGTTCAAGCCCAGGCCGGGCGCGTTGGGGCGGTCGATGCGCAGCACGGTCGCACCCAGGTCGGCCAGCAGCATGGCCGCCATCGGCCCGGGACCGATGCCTGCCAGTTCGACGATTTTCACACCATGTAGTGGTCCCAAGATCTCTCCTTCGTTGTTTTATCGATGCTGTCCTTGCGCGGCAAATGCCGTGGATAGCTGATGCGCATTTTGCATGCTTATTCCTTGCTCCGCTATTTAGCGACTGTCGGGATTATATTTCATGATTTACTTATCGGCCAGTCGGTATATAATTACTCGACTGATTTTTTGCCCCATGACGTAAACATTCTTATACATTCGATGCCGCCCAGACCATCTCCTGCCGCCCCGCCCCGCAAACGCCTGGGCCGCCCGCCCGCGGTGAGCAATCCGCGCGCGCGCATCCTGGCGGCGGCGGCGGCCCTGTTCTCGGAGCGCGGTTACGAGACCAGTTCGCTCGCCGAGCTGGCGGCCGCGATGAAGATATCCAAGGCGGCGATCTATCATTATTTTTCCACCAAGCAGGACATCTACGACGCCCTGATCCTGGAAACCCTGGAAGGATTGAGCGGCGCGGTCGAAGCCGCCGTCGCCGGGGAAACCCAGGGTGGTGCCCGCCTGCGGGCCTTCATGCTGGGCCATGCGCGTTTCTTCGAACAGCACCGGGCCGGCTTCATCGCCATGCTGGTAGGGTTTTCCGGCATGACCAATTCCCAGTTCCATGCCGAAGCGATGCAATTGCGCGACGGCCACGAGCGCCTGTTGCGCTCCATCATCGCCGCCGGCGTGGCCGACGGCAGCTTCCGCCAACTCGACCCGGTCACCACCACCCGCGCCGTCCTGTCGCTGCTGAACTGGATGGTGCGCTGGTTTCATCCCGGCGCCGGCATGAGCGCGGAACAAATCGCCCTGGACTACTACGAGTTGCTGGTGCAGGGCATGCTTCCTTCCTCTCAACCAGCACTGAAAGATTCCGATCATGGCTCTTGACGCCTCGACCTTTGAATTATTGCTCGACTCCGTGCGCCGCTATGTGCGCGAGCGTCTGATTCCCCTGGAAAACCAGGTGGCAGAAAGCAACGCCATCCCCGACGAGATCGTCGCCGAATTGCGCGAACTGGGCTTGTTCGGCCTGTCGATCGCCGAGGAGTACGGCGGCCTCGGCCTGAACATGGAGGAAGAGGTGCGAGTGGTGTTCGAGCTCGGCCAGACCTCGCCCGCCTTCCGCTCCGTGGTCGGCACCAATATCGGCATCGGCTCCCAGGCCATCGTGATCGCCGGCAGCGCAGCCCAGAAGCAGCACTACCTGCCCAAGCTGGCTTCGGGCGAGATCATCGGTTCGTTCGCGCTGACCGAGCCAGACGCCGGTTCCGACGCCTTGTCGCTGCGCACCTCGGCACGGCGCGACGGCGATCATTACATCCTCAACGGCACCAAGCGCTTCATCACCAACGCCCCGGTGGCTGGCCTGTTCTCGGTGATGGCGCGCACCGCCGAGGCAAAGCGCTCGGGTTCGATTTCCTGTTTTCTGGTCGAGGCCGATACCCCCGGCATCGCGCTGGGCAAGCCCGACAAGAAAATGGGCCAGGCCGGCGCCTTGACCTGCGACGTGGTATTCAATAACTGCCGCGTGCCCGCGAGCGCGATCCTGGGCGACGAGGAAGGCAATGGCTTTCGCACCGCGATGAAGGTGTTGGACAAGGGGCGTCTGCATATCGCCGCGCTCTGCGTCGGCATCGCCGAGCGCCTGATCCGCGAATCGGTGCTGTACGCCACCGAGCGCAAGCAGTTCGGCCAGCCGATCGCCGATTTCCAGTTGATCCAGGCCATGATCGCCGACAGCCAGACCGAGATGTACGCCGCCAAGTGCATGGTGCTGGATGCCGCGCGCCGGCGCGACCTGGGCGAGAACACCACCCAGGTGGCGGCCAGCGCCAAGATGTTCGCCTCCGAGATGGTGGG
>Ga0182745_1001538_pt1 | contig 22041 bp, 20 predicted proteins | sample eDN3rd30CKraftBY_FD_128523 | JGI IMG/M metagenome (GOLD analysis project Ga0182745, IMG submission 128523) | Enriched backyard soil microbial communities from Emeryville, California, USA - eDNA 3rd pass 30_C Kraft BY (version 2) (version 2) | ecosystem: Environmental > Terrestrial > Soil >...
ATCGAAGTAGCGTGGAACCGCGGCAACTACGAATCCATTTCGCAAATGTTCGGCTACACAGTCCACCACCTAAAATCAAAACCAACGAATTCCGAATTCATCGCCATGATTGCGGATAAGATTCGTATTGAATTGGTGGCTTCTTAAATAAGGACAGTAGCTTAGCGCGTAATAGGCTGTAAACTGATTTTAAAGAATTTATATAGCGTATAACACAACGCCCTTTAAACGGTTTATAAGCCTGTTTAAGGAGGCGTTTTTTGTTGTTTTTAAATTTAGTTCTTGTCCGTTAATACGGACAGCTATCTTACTGAAATTCGTCAAAGACTTTCTGGAGCCGCCTGTGCAATTTGCCTTATATTTTAAATCCTAAAGGGTTGTGTCAAGGATTTTGGCCATAATAAACTGTAGAGTTAGCGCTTGTAAAATCATATAAACTTGTTATTGTGGTAATAAATGGAATGATAAAGGAGAGGAACATTATGGGATTATTTGACGGTTTAATGGGAAATGCCTCAGAAGTAAAAGCAGATAGATTAGAGGAAGAGTTAAAAGATTTGCTAATCCCGTCGGAAAGAATAAAACACGCATATAAAGTGATTCGTGACCTGTTTATTTTTACCGATAAACGTTTAATCTTAATTGATAAACAAGGAATGACAGGAAAGAAAACGGAATACCGTTCTATCCCTTATAAAAGCATCGTGCATTTCTCGGTTGAGACGGCTGGGACATTTGATTTGGACGCAGAGCTAAAAATATGGATATCTGGCAGCCAGCTGCCGATTCAAAAGAATTTCAATAAATCGTCTAATATATATGATGTGCAGCGTGTATTGGCGGAGAATGTATTAAAGTAAAAAAAATTTAAGCATGACTATTTATTGGACCATATCAATTCAATAAATAGTTGTGCTTTTTTATACAAATGAATAGGAGGAACGCAGAAGATGAAAGTTTTTGTTTATGGCACATTACGAAAAGGGGAAGTCAACGCACATCTTCTAAAAAACGCAAGGTGTCTTGAAGAGAGCTGCTGGACGTTTGGGGTGCTTTATGACTCGGGGGAGGGCTATCCCGCTATGATTCCATCTACAAGCAATCGGACTGTTGGAGAGCTATATGAAGTGACTGTAACGCTATTAAATCTACTAGATGAATTAGAAGATTACGAGGAAGATGGAACGAACAACTTATACAATCGTGTCGAACAAGAAATAGTTACAGAGAATGGTACAACTTTGGCTTATGTATATATTTCGAATAATGATGGTTTACTAAAGAATGAGATACCGAGTGGAGATTGGAAAGCGTATCGGTTGCAGCACGAAAAATAGATTTTGATAGGTGAGCTTAAAAACCAGCAGAGAGTTTGCTTTATACATTGAATCAAATTTAATATACCAATAGCTTACAGTTGGCAAAAAGTATATGATTATTACATAGAAGTTTGGTGCGAAAGGAAGATCAACCTGAAGTGACAAATAAAAACAAAACCGTTGTCCGTTCGATGGACATTTTAAATCTATTTATCGATCATACAGAGCTTTCATTTCAAGAAATCATTGAGTTATCTGCCATTCCGAAAACTTCTGTTTACCGGATGCTAAAGTCGCTAGAGGAAATGGAGTTTTTAGAAAAGGGGACTGATGCGAAATATCGTTTAGGTATGTTGTTCCTTAAATTTGGCCATCTTGTTTCGATGCGTTTAGATGTCCGTAAAATTGCTTACCCAATTATGAAAGAGTTGCATGAAGACGTAAAAGAAGCGGTAAATCTTGTTGTACGTGATGGGGATGAAGCGATTTATATTGAGAAAATTGATATGAAGCAAAAAGTGCGGCTATACACTGCAATTGGTCGAAAAAGCCCATTATATGCCGGCGCATGTCCACGCTCAATTTTCTCCTTTTTGCCAGAACACGAGTTAAAGGAATATCTCGACTCGGTCGAATTACAGTCCTATGCCGTAGGGACAATTACCGATAAAGAAAAACTATACGAGAAAATTCGACTAGAAAGACAGCAGGGATACACAATTAGCCATTCAGAATTAGAAAACCATACATCTGCTGTCGCAGCACCAATTTTCAATCATACAGGAGAAGTGGTGGCAGGACTAAGCATTGCAGGACTGGAAGCAAATTATCAGGGTGAGAATATTAACATCTTCGTTGGAAAATTAAAAAAAGCTACAGCAGAAATCTCGCGCCAATTAGGATATGAACAGAGCTAGAAGTTCATCTGGAGAATTGTTATTAGCAATCTATGATTAGATTAGCTAGTCGCTCACACATAAAAGGCAGTCCAGAATTTAGTTTATCTGGACTGCCTCTTTTATTGATGCTGGAACCTTTTTATATGAAGGCCAAATGCCAGCGCATTCAGTTCTTTCTCCTGCTGAATCAATGCCATTTGTGCTTCCTCTAGCGTCACTTCTTGAAAATGCACTATATCAGTTGCTTGCATTTGTGCAAGCGATGGTAAATCTGCCGAAATAATTTGTCCAATTTTCGGATAACCGCCAGTTGTTTGGCGATCGGCCATTAAAATAATCGGTTGCCCATTTGAAGGGACCTGGATTGTTCCGTACGTAACGCCTTCAGACAATAATTCAAAAGGCTCTTTTAATTGAATTTCTTCACCTTCTAATCGATAACCCATTCGATCGGCGTGAGTGGTAATCATGTAGGGTGTTGTAAGAAGCTTTAGGAGGCTTTCCTCAGTGAAACGCGTATACTCAGAGCCTTGAATCATACGAATTGTTTTCGTTTTAGTAAATTTGACAAAGGATGTGTAGTTGACAGACCAAGAAAAGTAATTTTCTTCATTTTTTAACTGTTGAAAAAGCTCATCACCTAATTCTGTTCGTTTACCGCATTCAAACAAATCGTTTTTTTGCAATTGCCTTCCTTCAAACCCGCCAATAGCAGCACGTAAATAAGTGCTTTTACTTTTCATCACTGTTGGTACTTGAATACCTCCGCTAAAAGATACGTAAGCTCGACAACCACTAACTGCGGCATGAAATTTTAAAATAGAGCCCTTTTGAACCAACAGTGGACGCCACATAGGAGCTTCTTTGCCGTCAATGGTCGGTTGTAAATTTCCTCCTGTAATTGCAATCAGTTCATCACTTTCGAAGAATAAGGATGTACCAAAAAGAGTAACTTCAAGTGCACCCTCATCGTGCAAATTTCCCACCAACAGATTAGCGATTCGTAGTGAAATGCTATCCATTGCTCCACCAACAATTACACCAAATTTCTGCACGCCGTGTCTTCCTATATCTTGAATCGTAGCAAGTAAGCCAGGCTGTAATACCTTTACTCCCATGTTGACCTCACCTCCCAAATATTTTGATACTCTTCCACTGAAATCGGTGTAAAGCGAATACGGTCCCCAGGCTGTAAAAGGCTTGGGGGAGATTGTTCAGGCAGAAACAAACGAAGGGGCGTACGTCCAATAATTTGCCAACCACCTGGTGTTTCTAACGGATAAATGCCTGTTTGAGCACCTGCAATGCCCACTGATCCTGTTGGGATTTTTAAACGTGGTGTATCTTTACGTGGTGTCGCAATTCGGTTGTCCATTCCACCCATAAATGGAAACCCTGGGGCAAAACCAATCATGTAAACCAGATAGTCAGCGCTAGAATGAATTTGAATGACTTCGCTAGGTGTTAATCCGTGATATGCAGCGACATATTCTAAATCCGGTCCCATGTCGTCCCCATAAACAACGGGAATTTTTACGACACGTTCCTTTATCGATTGAGTAGAATATGATTTGCTCAATAGCTCCTGAACAATTCTCTGGACAACTGCATAAGGTATTTCTTTCTTTGTATTTCTATTTGAAAAGTAAACTTCTACTGGATTGTAATAGACAGTCAAGCTGTTATAAGCGGGCACAGTTTCTATATAGCCTTCAAAAGGGTGTTTTTCAAATAGATTCATCATATATTTCACTTTTTTATGTATCTCTTCATCGATTCCATTGCCCAATTGAATCACGAGGGCAGCGTCACCTAAAGGTCTCATTTGTACATCCTCTTGTAAAATCGTCATGTCAACCACCTCCTATAGTTTCGAATTTCGGTATTTAAGTTTTAAAAATTGAATTATTAATATTATAAATTACTAGTATTCAAAAACAAGATTAATTTAAATGAAAATAAAAATAAAATAGATTTTTCTTAAAATTGAAAAATTGAACTTCCCGACGAAAATAAACTATGATACAATTTTTTTAAATTTAGAAACTGCAGTTCCGAAATGCGGTACTCGTTTATTTGAAATCTGAAGGGGGAAACAAAATGTTTCGTGTTGATTTAAACTGTGATTTTGGCGAAAGCTTCGGTCGTTATCGATTAGGGGAGCAAGAGGAAATTTTAAAGTATGTTACTTCCGCCAATATCGCTTGTGGCTTTCATGCTGGAGACCCAACCGTTATGAGAGAGACAGTTCAGCTAGCCATTAAACATGGTGTGAGAGTTGGCGCACATCCAGGATTGCCGGATTTAAATGGTTTCGGGCGTCGGGAGATGGCTGTTACACCGCAGGAAGCCTATGATATGGTCGTTTATCAAGTTGGGGCATTGCAAGGTTTTCTAACAACTTTGAATGAAAAAATGCAGCACGTTAAACCCCATGGTGCGCTTTATAATATGGCTGCGAAAGATTCAAAATTAGCCGAAGCGATTGCACAGGCTGTTTATGATATTTCACCTAATCTTGTATTATTTGGGTTAGCCGATAGCGAGTTAATAAAAGCAGGAGAAAAAATAGGATTGCCAATAGCAAATGAAGTGTTTGCCGATCGTACATATCAGCAAGACGGTTCATTGACGTCACGTAAACAGCCTGACGCATTAATAACAGATAGAGAACAATCAGTTTTGCAAGTTGTAAAAATGGTTAAAGACGGAAGCGTCCTTTCCCAGCAGCAAATTGAAGTACCATTACAGGCAGATACAATTTGTATTCATGGTGATGGAGACCATGCAGTTGAATTTGCAAAATATATTCAAGCGGCGTTAACAGAAGAGCAAATAGCAGTTCGGGCAATCAGAGAGGGGTAATGCAAATGGGAGCAAGTAAAATCGATGATAATGTAGTAGAGCTAAAACAAAAGCAAAAGAGTAAATTTGTAAAAAAGACCACAAGTAAAAGTGTTTTATTAGGAGCTGCCTTTTTAATGGCGACTTCTTCAATTGGACCAGGATTTTTAACACAAACAACCGTATTTACCCAGCAATTAGCAGCTAGCTTTGCCTTTGTTATTTTAATTTCCTTAATTTTAGATATTGTAGCTCAAGTTAATGTCTGGAGAATAATTGCTGTTTCTGGACTACGTGGACAAGAGATTGCAAATAAGGTGCTGCCAGGCTTAGGTGTAGTTCTAGCCATTATGATTGTCGTTGGCGGCTTAGCCTTTAATATTGGGAATGTCGCAGGGGCTGGCCTTGGGTTAAATGCAATGCTTGGCGTAGATCCAATTATCGGTGCAGTAATCAGTGCATTATTTGCGATTTTCATTTTCGTTTTTAAAGAAGCTGGAAAGGCAATGGATAAGGTAGCACAAGTTGCAGGTGGTCTGATGATTTTACTAATGATATTCGTTGCGTTTAAAACGTCACCGCCTGTAGGAGAAGCAGTTATAAATACTTTTGCACCAGAACAAATTAGTTGGTTTGCAATTGTTACGTTAGTTGGTGGGTCTGTTGGAGGCTATATTACTTTTGCAGGTGGACATCGTCTGCTAGATGCAGGTGTTAAAGGGGTAGAATCTTTACCGGAAGTAACAAAAAGTTCTGTGATGGGGATTTTGATTACAGGTATTATGCGTGTCGCATTATTTTTAGCAGTACTTGGTGTTGTTACTCAAGGTTTAGCAATTGATGCTGACAATCCACCGGCTTCTGTTTTTCAATTAGCTGCAGGGAATATTGGCTATCGCATGTTTGGCGTGATCATGTGGGCAGCAGCAATTACGTCTGTTGTTGGAGCGGCGTATACGTCTGTTTCGTTTATTCGTTCATTCCACCCTTCGATCGAGAAGTATCACAATTGGATTATTATTGCATTTATCATTGTATCGACAGCGACTTTTGTATTTGTTGGTAGACCAGTTAATATCCTAATTTTCGTTGGTGCATTAAATGCATTAATTTTACCATTAGCTCTAGGAACTTTGTTAGTTGCTGCACATAAAAAGTCAGTTGTGGGTTCATATAAACATCCAATTTGGTTAACGGTTACGGGGGCAATTGTTGTAGTAATCATGGGTTATTTAAGCATATTAACACTTATTGAAGAGCTTCCGCGATTATTCAGTTAATGTACATGGTTGTATTTATACAAGGGGTGAATAAACGATGCTGTATCAAAAATTAGAACCAAATGAACTGCGCCACCTTATTCGCAATCAAGAAATCACAGGACCAACTGCTGGGATGTCTATTGGATTTACTCAAGCGAATTTGGCTATTTTAAAAAAAGAATATGCCTTTGATTTTCTGCTATTTTGTCAGCGCAATTCAAAGCAATGTCCGTTATTAGATGTTACAGAACCGGGTTCGTTTATACCTAGCAAGATTGCAAAGAGTGGAGATATACGAACGGACATACCAAAATACCGAATTTATCGTGATGGACTTTTCACCGAAGAAGTGTTGGATATTACAGATTATTGGGAAGAGGATATGGTCGGCTTTCTAATCGGGTGTAGTTTTACTTTTGAAACACCGCTTCTTGAAGCGGGAATCCCGATTCGACATATTGAGGAAAATTGCAATGTGCCTATGTATAAAACGAATATCCCTTGTGAGAAGGCAGGCATTTTTGAAGGACCAACCGTTGTCAGCATGCGTCCGATGACACCTGAGGATGCTATTCGTGCCATTCAAATTACGACGCGTTTCCCTACAGTGCATGGTGCCCCAATCCATATCGGAGATCCTGAACAAATTGGTATTTCAGATATTTCAAAGCCAGATTTCGGTGATGCTGTAACGATTAAGTCGGGGGAAATCCCAGTATTTTGGGCATGTGGTGTCACGCCTCAAGCCGTTGCGATGGAAAGTAAACCGTCCATTATGATTACACATGCGCCAGGCCATATGTTCATTACCGATATTAAGGAAACTAGTTTAAGTGTACTTTAATAGTTTCGTAGATTAAACCAAATGAATACTCGTTAGCCAAAAACACTTCCAAGTTCAGGTATAGCCTGCACTAGAGGTGTTTTTATTATTCAATTATAGGCAATCATTTATCCTCTCTATCAAAATGAAAAATAGTATATATAGAAACTTTATATTACTAGCAAAGGGAGGATAACTGATGAAGATAAACTGGAAGGTTCGTATAAGGCATAAACAATTTTGGGTAGCCATAATTTCTGCATTAGTACTATTATCAAATCAAGTTGCAGCGATTTTTGACGTTGACATCACGATACTAAGTGCGAAAATACAGCAAGCTTTAGAATCGGTCTTACTAATCTTAGCGCTATTTGGAATTATTCTCGATCCAACAACCGCAGGAGTTAAAGATAGTTCTCAGGCGATGGTGTATTCAAAGCCTAGAGATGAACAGGATGAAGTTCGAACAGTATTTGAAGAAATACATCAGGAAACCAAAATTGATATCCAGCAAGAAACAAAAATTGAAGTACAGCAAGAAACCAAAATCGACAAAGTTGAATAAAATTAGTAGAAACGTAACGCTAAATAATCCTCTTGCATAAAATTAGAGAAACCGTACATCAAAAGTAATAATTTTACTATTTTGCGACATTCCTCTAAACAATCTGGAAAATTTTATTTATACTGGATTTTAGAGGTGTTTTGTATGATTATTTTTGCTAATGACTTTGTAGAAGTCACTGAAAATTCAGGAAAAGTATTTTTGAATACGGTGCTTCCAGATTTTCAAATGAAAGCTTTTGATCGACTTTTACGACAATATCCACGAATTCGTTTAACTAACTTTGCTTTGCTAAAAAGTGCATTAAAAAAAGCAACAGCTGAACCCGTTGAAATTGGACAATGGCTGCCAATGATTGAAATGACGATCGCCAAAGACAAAATGTCAGCGACCATTTTACTAAATGCAACGACTGAAGAAATAAAAAATAATCAAAATAAAATCCTTCTCAATCTAAAGGAATTATTTGAGGAGAATGAAATCACTCATGGTGTGAAAGAAATCGACCTCCATAAAATAATTCCTGGAAGACCCCATGTAATTGCTGAGGGCACACCTGCCGTAAAAGGTGACGATGCAAAAATCACCTATTTAGAAATTCCGGAACGAAAACCTATTATAGATAATGATGGCAAAGCCGATTTTTTTGAAATGAATTTTATTTTCGAAATCCACAAAGGAGACTGGTTAGGGGAGAAAGTTCCGCCACAGCCTGGTATTCCTGGAAAAAATATTATGGGAGAAGCTGTCCCTGCACCTTCAGGTGAAGATTTCCCCTTGCAATATGACCCTCAGGCTGCCTACGAAGTTAGTGAAAATGGCAAAGTGGTCCTTTATGCGGCAAGAGCTGGAGCTGTTGAAACCCAACATGGCTTACTTACTGTGAGCAACCATTTAGTGATTGATGGAGATCTGGGCATTACGACAGGCAATATTGAGTTTGACGGTTCTGTAACAGTTCGAGGTACAGTAAATAGCGGCTATTCTGTCATTGCGAAAGGCGATATTTCGATTGAAAGCCTTGAAGGCATTACAGGGGCTAAACTCATTAAATCCGAAAATAGCGATATTTATATTAAAGGCGGTATATTTGGACTTGCTGAAACAGAGATAGAAGCAGGTGGAAGCATTTTTGTGAAACATGTGAATGATGCGAACCTTTATGCAAATAATGAAATTGTCATCGGGTATTATTCATTTGGCTCCTACTTAGCTGCGAATACAATTTTGCTGGATGAAAGAAATGGCAAAATTATTGGTGGGAAAGCAGTAGCTAAAAATGCGATTATCACCGCTATATCAGGAAACAGACTGGAGAGGCGCACTGAATTGATTATCGAAAGTTTAAGTAAACAAGAAGCTTATGATCATATTCAAGAAAAAGCAGCACTATTAAAAAGTAACCGAGAAGAAGTCGTTCGCCTATCTTCCCAAGTAAATCACATCAATCAACAACGGCAAAAGCTCAACCGACAGCAGCTTCAAACCTTTGAAACATTAGAGCAGGAGCTGGATAAAAAGAAAAAGTATTGTCAGCTGATTGATGAAGAAATTCAACAGCTGATGAACAATCTAAAAAATATTGGAAAAGAAGAGATTTTCGTTTCGAAATTGGCTAACCCAGGGACGTATATTCAAGTTGGTAAAAAATCCTCCACGATTACTAAGGGAACGCAGGGGAGATTTATGATTGAATTTGGAGAGTTGAACGTATAAATGACAAATCGTATTCCTATTTTTGCTCACCGAGGAGCTTCTGGTTCTGCATTGGAAAATACATTTAAAGCCTTTGAAAAAGCAAGAAATTTGGGGGCTGATGGCATTGAATTGGATTTGCAATGTACAAAGGATAACTTTTTAGTTGTCTATCATGATTTAGATTTATTTCGATTGACTGGTCATAGGAAGAAGGTCAATGAGTGCACTTATGAGGAATTATCATCATTTCCACTAGGGAAACACTTTTTTCGTTGTTTTTCTAAATTGCGAATCCCAACTTTCCAAGAAGTTGTCGAATGGGCGAATCTGTATAACATGCCGCTAAATATTGAATTGAAGGAATCATTAATTGGTAATACACAGGCATTGATTGATGGCTTAAGAAATTTAAAATTGCCAAGAGGCAGCCATTTCTCTTCCTTTCATGATGAGCTAATGCGAGTTGTTAAAATGCAAAGACCTGAATTTAAGACGGCAATTATAGTGACTAAAAAGTTTGATTGGCAGGAACTGCAAAGCTTATCCCATATTGACGCTGTACATGCGCATAAAAAATATTATAAACCACAATATTTTAAGGCCAGTATGGATGCAGGGAAGGGTTTAAGATTTTACGCCATAACAGGAAGCGAATCGTATTTAAGTAATCCAGAACCATCTGTTATTGGCTGGATTACCGATTTCCCAGATAGGTGCGCAAAAGCGCAAGAAAATAAAAAATAAAACAGACGTTCAATCGTAAGGAATTTGGGTATCCTACTGTTGAACGTCTGTTTTTTTATGTAGTAAAAAAGAAAATTTATGTGGTTCTCACTATTTCTGTACTTTTGGTGGGATTTTTCCGTTTTTTCGATCTCGATGGATAAGGAAGCCCGCAAAAAATCCAAGCCCAACGATTAAGAAAATGATTCCCGTTATAAATTGCAGCCATAACCAAGGAAATGGTGATAGTAACTTATCGAATAGTGTGTCTCTCATAAATTTAATTCCAGCACCAGCCATTAAAGCTGGAATCAACATAATGATAAATGCTAGCATTCTTGCCATAAATTTAACACCTCTTTTATTTCTTTAATTGTACAATGGCCAACTTGAAAGTCAAGGAACACTAATTCTTTACATAAAATAGAATTGTGATTCAGAAAATTCCCAATATAACAATTTTGGCAAATATGGTTGCCTATTTCCAGAATAAAAAGTATGTTTAAAATAGGTCATAATTTTTTTAGGATTATTATGATTTTAATAGTTAATTTTGTTAGTATTCGAGAAAGAAAACGCTTACTTCTTGGAGGGATTATTATGGAAATCTTTAAATACTTAGAAAAATACGACTATGAACAAGTGGTTTTTTGCCAAGATAAAACTTCAGGGTTAAAAGCAATTATTGCTATTCACGATACAACGCTTGGCCCTGCTTTAGGCGGTTCAAGAATGTGGACGTATGCAACAGAGGAGCAAGCAATTGAAGATGCACTGCGTCTAGCTCGAGGAATGACATACAAGAATGCTGCTGCAGGTCTAAACCTTGGCGGAGGCAAAACTGTAATTATCGGCGATCCCTTTAAAGATAAAAACGAAGAAATGTTCCGTGCGCTTGGCCGCTTTATTCAAGGTCTTAACGGCCGTTATATTACAGCTGAAGACGTGGGGACGACAGTAACAGACATGGATTTAATTCATGAAGAAACGAATTATGTAACAGGTATTTCTCCTACTTTCGGTTCATCAGGAAATCCTTCTCCCGTTACGGCATATGGCGTTTACCTTGGGATGAAGGCTGCTGCAAAAGAAGCGTTTGGCTCAGATAGTTTAAAAGATCGAACAGTTTCAGTACAGGGGCTTGGTAATGTAGCTTATACATTATGTGAGTATTTATATAAAGATGGCGCTAAATTAGTGGTGACAGATATAAATAAAAAAGCAGTCGACCGAGTTGTTCAAGACTTTAATGCGATTGCTGTTGAACCAAATGATATTTATAAACAAGAAGTTGATATTTTCGCTCCATGTGCTTTAGGAGCAATTATAAATGATGAAACAATTCCACAATTAAAGGCAAAAGTTATTGCCGGATCAGCTAACAATCAGCTGAAAGATTCGAAGCATGGGGACCTCATTCATGAAATGGGAATTGTTTACGCACCGGATTACGTTATTAATGCAGGTGGTGTAATCAATGTGGCGGATGAACTATATGGCTATAATCGTGAGCGTGCGATGAAACGTGTTGAAACAATTTATGATAGCATTGAGAAGATCTTTGAAATCTCTAAGCGTGATAATATTCCAACATATTTAGCTGCAAATCGTTTAGCGGAAGAACGAATTGAACGTGTAGCCAAGTCTCGTTCGACGTTTTTAAAGAATGAGAAAAATATATTAAACGGAAGATAATTTAGTTTTGTCACCTTGAGGGAAGTAAAGATTATCTTTGCTTCCCAATTTGGTTAGGAGGGGATTTATTTGGCTCATGAATATGATTTAGTCATCCTCGGTGGTGGAACAGGTGGCTATGTAGCGGCAATTAGAGCATCTCAGCTGGGACTAAAAACGGCAATAGTTGAAAGGGAGCTATTAGGAGGTACATGTCTTCATAAGGGCTGTATTCCAAGCAAGGCTTTGCTAAGGAGCGCGGAGGTCTATCGTCAATCCTTAAATGCAATAGACTTTGGAGTTGAAGCCTTAGATGTAAAGCTGAATTTTGAAGCGGTTCAAAAAAGAAAGTCAGACATTATAGAAAGCCTTCATAATGGTGTCAAGGCATTGATCAAAAAGGGTAAAATCGATGTTTATTACGGATTAGGAAGAATACTGGGGCCATCCATTTTTTCGCCAATGCCAGGAACGATTTCAGTGGAAATACCTGGGCAAGAAAATGAAATGCTTCTTCCCAAAAACGTAATTATAGCAACAGGCTCTAAACCAAGGAGCTTAAATGGGATAAATGTTGACGGTCAAAGGATTCTTTCTTCAGACCATGCGTTGGAATTAGAAGCACTGCCAACTTCTATGATTATTGTTGGCGGAGGGGTTATTGGCATTGAATGGGCTTCAATGCTAGCGGATTTTGGGGTGAAAATTACAGTTATAGAATACGGAAGCCGTATACTGCCGAGTGAAGATACAGAAATTGCAAATGAGATGGAAAAGCACCTTTTAAAAAGAGGTGTTGAAATTGTAAAAAATGCTGAACTTTTATCCGATTCGATTGAATTGCAAGATGAGGTAAAAGTAGCCGCTTCTATTACGGGAGAGCTGCAAACCTTTAAGGCAGAAAAGCTATTATTAGCCGTTGGACGTACCGGAAACGTTGAAGGAATTGGATTGGAAAACACAGAAATTGAATATGATGCCCATTTTATAAAAGTAAACGAAGTGTATCAAACTAAGGAAAAGCATATTTACGCAATTGGAGATGTTATTGGAGGTATGCAATTAGCGCATATTGCATCCCATGAAGGGCTTGTTGCGGTAGAACATATTGCGAATGGGACAAAGAAAATGATTGACTATCCTAACATTGCACGTTGCGTTTATAGCTATCCTGAGGCCGCAAGTATTGGTTTAACAGAAGAGCAAGCGATTGATAAGGGGCTCAACATTAAAGTTGGAAAATTCCCGTTTAAAGGGATTGGGAAAGCTTTGGTATACGGGGAAACAGAAGGCTTCGTTAAGATAATATCAGATGAGAAGACCAATGATTTACTTGGGGTTCATATGATTGGCCCGCATGTAACTGATTTGATTTCAGAAGCAGCGCTTGGCGTATTGCTGGATGCGACGCCTTGGGAGATTGGGCAAACCATTCACCCTCATCCTTCATTAAGCGAAATAATAGGAGAAGCAGCGCTAGCTGTATATGGAAAAGCAATTCATTATTAAAAGACTAGATTAGTAGAAATTCTAAAGTTTTACCAATCATTAGCCAGCTGTAGAAAAGAGTATGTGATCAATAGCAATTGAATGAAGCTTTCCACTTTATTGAAAGGGGATGTTTTATATGGGAGAAGAGAAAGTTCAACATCAGCAATTAGGGCTCTCTGATGGAGATGTATTAAAAATGTATGAAACGATGCTAACAGCGCGACGACTCGATGAGAGAATGTGGCTGTTAAATCGGGCAGGGAAGATTCCCTTCGTTATTTCCTGTCAAGGACAAGAAGCTGCACAAGTAGGAGCAGCTTTTGCACTAGATGAAACAAAGGATTATATTGCACCTTATTATCGTGATATGGGGGTCGTTTTGCATTTTGGAATGACACCGAAGGATTTAATGCTGTCTGCATTTGCAAAGGCAGAGGATCCGAATTCTGGTGGGCGTCAAATGCCAGGTCACTTTGGTCAGAAGAAAAATCGCATTATAACAGGTTCATCACCTGTTGCGACGCAAGTGCCTCATGCTGTAGGAGTAGCACTTGCCAGCAAAATACGAAATGAAGATAATTTAACTTTTGTAACATTAGGAGAAGGCTCAACAAATCAAGGGGATTTTCATGAAGGGGCTAATTTTGCTGGCGTTCATAAATTGCCAGTCATTATTATGGTCGAAAATAATCAGTATGCCATTTCTGTACCTGTTGAAAAGCAATTGGGATGTGAGAAGGTCTCAGATCGCGCCATTGGTTATGGGATGCCTGGTGTAACAGTGGATGGGAAAAATCCTTTAGAAGTTTACCGAGTTGTGAAAGAAGCGGCCGATCGGGCAAGACGAGGGGAAGGCCCAAGTTTAATCGAAACCGTGACCTATCGACTAACAGCACATTCTTCTGATGATGATGACCGTCAATATAGGACGGCTGAGGATATTGCAGAAGGGCGAGCGAATGACCCGATTAAGTTATTTGAAAGCTATTTAATAGAAGCAAAGGTTGCGACAGACGAGGAGCTTTTACAGCTAAATGAGCAAGTAATGGCGATTGTCAACGATGCTACGACATATGCGGAAAATGCTCCGTATGCACCTCCAGAGCATGCACTGAAATTTGTGTACGAGGAAGGAGACGATAGCAAATGGCAGTAATTTCATATATAGAAGCAATTCATATGGCTATGAAGGAAGAAATGGAACGTGATGAGCGCGTTTTCGTACTAGGTGAAGATGTTGGCCGTAAAGGTGGGGTATTTAAAGCAACTACAGGCCTATATGATCAGTTTGGAGAATATCGAGTACTCGATACGCCTTTAGCAGAGAGTGCGATTGCAGGAGTGGCTATTGGTGCTGCGATGGTTGGAATGCGACCGATTGCTGAGATGCAATTTGCGGACTTTATCATGCCGGCTGTGAACCAAATTGTCTCCGAGGCTGCAAAAATTCGCTATCGTTCTAATAACGATTGGAGCTGTCCATTAGTTGTCCGTGCACCATTTGGCGGGGGCATACATGGGGCACTCTATCATTCCCAATCGGTGGAAGCATTGTTTGCTGGTACACCTGGATTAAAGATTGTCATCCCTTCTACGCCTTATGATGCAAAGGGATTGTTAAAGGCTGCCATTCGCGACGAAGACCCTGTATTATTCTTCGAGCATAAAAGGGCCTATCGTTTGATCAAAGGCGAAGTTCCTGATGATGACTATGTAGTACCTATCGGGAAAGCAGAAGTAAAACGGGAAGGTGATGACATAACAGTAATCACCTATGGTTTAGCTGTGAACTTTGCTATTCAGGCTGCAGAGCGACTTTCAGATGATGGCATACAAGCCCATATCTTAGACTTAAGAACTGTATACCCGCTAGATCAAGAGTCAATCATTGAAGCGGCTAGAAAGACTGGGAAAGTGCTGTTAATAACAGAGGATAATAAAGAAGGCAGTATTATTAGCGAGGTTGCTGCCATTATTGCCGAACACTGTTTATTTGACTTGGACGCACCTATTAAGCGATTGGCTGGACCAGATATTCCTGCCATGCCATATGCACCAACTATGGAGAAATATTTCATGATTAATCCTGAAAAAATAGAACAGGCAATGCGAAGTTTAGCTGCGTTCTAAAAGGGGGATAAAAGATGGCTATTGAAAATATTTTAATGCCGCAGCTCGGAGAAAGTGTCACTGAAGGGACAATCGAAAAATGGTTAGTTCAACCAGGGGATAAAGTAAACAAATACGATCCGATAGCAGATGTGGTAACGGACAAAGTAAATGCAGAAATTCCTTCCTCTTTTACAGGAACCATAAAAGAACTGATAGCAAAAGAGGGAGAAGCTTTACAGGTTGGCACCATCATTTGTTCGATTGAAGTTGAGCAGGAAGAAAAGGGCAAAACCGAAAATCCAACGGCCAATAAAGCTATAGAAGATAATAAGCAACTAGAAAAGGCACCTCAGGTTTCTGGAACAGCTTCAAAAAAGCGCTATTCACCAGCTGTATTAAGACTTGCTGATGAACATAATATTGATTTGCAGCTTGTAGAAGGAACTGGTTTAGAAGGACGAATTACTAGAAAAGACCTTTTGAAAATTATCGAAAGTGGTCAAATACCACAAAGCGATTTATCACGAAGCGAGGCAGTGGTACCGCGAGCAGAAGAGAAATTACCAGCTGCCAAACAGGAGATTTCGGTGAAAGGTGCTCCTGGTGATATCGAAATCCCAGTTTCCTCTGTACGCCGTGCGATTGCCAAAAACATGGTACGCAGCGCACAAGAGGTTCCGCATGCCTGGATGATGATGGAAGCAGATGTTACAAATCTTGTAGCCTATCGTGATGCTATTAAAACTGAATTTAAGGCAAAAGAAGGATTCAACCTAACGTATTTTGCTTTCTTTATCAAGGCAATCTCAATCGCTCTGAAAGAATTCCCAATGATGAACTCTGTATGGGCTGGCGATAAAATTATTCAAAAGAAGGATATTCATATTTCTATTGCTGTGGCGACTGAAGACGCACTTTTTGTTCCAGTCATTAAAAATGCCGATGAAAAATCAATCAAGGGGATTGCAAAAGAAATCCATGAGCTTTCATTGTTAACGCGTGGCGGCAAACTGCGCTCGGAACATATGCAGGGCGGTACCTTTACAGTGAATAATACAGGTTCATTTGGATCGGTTCAGTCGATGGGGATTATCAATTATCCGCAGGCAGCAATTATACAAGTTGAATCGATTGTAAAGAGACCCGTGATTATGAATGGCGGTATGTTTGCTGCTCGGGATATGGTAAATTTATGTTTATCACTTGATCACCGAATATTAGATGGACTCATTTGCGGTAAATTTCTGAATAGAGTGAAAAATATTCTCGAAAATGTAAATAAAGACACGATGTCAGTTTATTAAAAGTAGTAAGAAGCCTTGTTAGATAAGGCTTCTTTTATTTTTTTACTTTATTGGCAAGCTTTTCTACTGTAGAATATGAGTTATATAGTGGGTACTTGTTAAAGGGGGAAGCTTTTAAGCGAGAATATGACAATTCACATGAAGGATATTCAATTTCCAGCAGCTAGTTATGACGAGTGGAAACAACAAGCAACGAAAGCATTAAAGGGGAAACCGTTCGAATCATTATTCACAAAAACAGTAGAAGGGGTTACATTAGAGCCGCTTTATACACAAGAAATGCTAGTAAAGAAATTGGGTGACCAATTGGAAAACCAAATTTCGACTATACGTGCTTTAAAGGCAACAGAAGGGTTTACAATTGCCCAACAGATTTATGGGGAAAATTCTCCACAATTTTTCGCTTCAATCACCGAAAGTTTTAAAAAAGGGAACCAGTGTTTAACAATCGATTCCCGCGTTTCTTTTGAATGGAATGAAGCGAACCTCACACTATTAGCGGAACACTTAACTGAAAATTCGTTTAAAATATATGTCGAAAATGACAAAGATCCAATCTTAGGAGTTTTCGATAAAATAAATGACCGAAAGATAAAGGGGTTTATCCTTTCACAAGAACCGATTGCTTTAAAGGATTTTGAAAATGTGAAAACCCTGTGTGCGGATATGGTAAATTATCATCATGATGGGGCAAATGCGGTTCAAGAATTAGCTTTCGCAATGGCGATAGCAGCACAATTTGCAGAGCAGGAAGGTGGATTTGAAAAGTTTGCGAACCAATTTTTTGTGAACTTTGCAATTGATACTCAATTCTTCTCTGAAATCGCAAAAATACGTGCTTTTAAAGTATTGTGGAAAGCGTTTTCAAAAGCCTATGGTGTAGAGGAGCCAGTTTCGATTCCGATACTAGCTGAAACTTCCCTAAGAAGTTTTACAAAAGCAGATCCATATGTGAACCTTTTACGTGCTGGGAATGAGGCTTTTGCTGCTCTTATTGGTGGGGCAGACATATTTACGGTACATCCACATGATTGTTTAACAAAGCCAACAGAGCAATCGATTCGAATTGCTCGAAATGTTTCACTTGTGCTAAAAGAAGAGTCATTTGTTGAAAATGTATTAGATCCATCCGGAGGGTCTTACTTTATCGAATCTTTAACAGCGCAATATGTGAAAAAAGCATGGGCACTATTTCTTGAAATCGAAAACTCTGGTGGGATAGATGCCTATACCGAGTCAGGAAAACTCAAGGCTGCACTAGATGAAGTCTATGAGATTCGACTAAAAGCGGTGGAGACAAGAAAACATTCCCTAATTGGAACAAACATCTATGCAAATCCTGCTGATGAAGTACCAGCTGAAACGAATGCTCAATTTGCAAAACTTAAGCGATTAGCGGTTACTTTTGAAAAAATACGTGAAAATTATAAAGCCACTCAACCGAAATTGGCCATTTTAACATATGGTAAATTGAAAGACTTCAAGCCACGCGCGGATTTTGTTGAGGGTTTCTTTGCAACCGCTGGAATCGTTCCTGCTAAGTCGGGTGAAATTCAAACTCTAGCTGAAGCGAAAACATGGTTAGAGAAAGCTGAATTTGACTATGTGGTAATTGCGGCAAAGGATGAGGATACAAAAGAGCTTGTCCCTGCATTGCTGGCTCGCAAACGTGAAGGCTTGTTATTAGATGCTGCAGGAAAATTTAAAGAAGAGGAAGATGCGTGGCTTGCAAACGGCTTAAATGGTTTTATCTTTGCAGGACAAAATATTGTTGCAAAGCTGACAGAACTGCTTGAAAGCTTAAAGGGGGTACAACAATGAGTAAGCCCAATTTCGAATCCGTTAACCTAAAAGATATTTTAGCAAATGAACAATTACAGCCAACCCGCACTTTTATGACAAACGAAGACATTCGTGTTAAAGAATTTTACAACAAAGAAGAACTTGCAGATCTAAAGCATCTAAATGATGTATCTGGTGTGGCACCAAATACCCGGGGACCTTATCCGACCATGTATGTTGCGCGTCCATGGACAGTGCGTCAGTATGCGGGTTTTTCAACGGCAGAGGAATCAAATGCCTTTTACCGACGAAATTTAGCAATGGGGCAAAAAGGCTTATCTGTTGCCTTTGACTTAGCTACACACCGCGGCTATGACTCTACACACCCTCGCGTAAAAGGGGACGTAGGGAAAGCAGGGGTTGCCATTGATTCCATTGAGGATATGAAGATTTTGTTTGATGGCATTCCGTTAGACCAAATGTCCGTTTCGATGACGATGAATGGTGCAGTATTGCCGATCATGGCCTTTTATATTGTGGCAGCTGAAGAACAGGGTGTTACCCCAGAACAGCTTGCCGGTACAATTCAAAACGATATTTTAAAAGAATATATGGTTCGGAATACGTATATTTATCCGCCTGAAATGTCGATGAAAATTATTGCGGATATTTTCGAATATACAAGTAAGTTTATGCCGAAATTTAACTCCATTTCGATTTCGGGCTATCATATTCAAGAAGCTGGTGCAACCAATGATATTGAGTTAGCTTACACGCTAGCTGATGGATTAGAGTATGTGAGAACAGGCTTAAAAGCGGGGATTGATATTGATTCCTTTGTGCCTAGATTGTCCTTCTTCTGGGCGATTGGCATGAATTATTATATGGAGGTTGCAAAAATGCGCGCAGCTCGCCGTATTTGGGCTCAAATGATGAGTACATTTAATCCAAAGAATCCAAAATCCTTGGCATTGCGTACCCATTCTCAAACTTCTGGCTGGTCACTAACAGAACAGGATCCTTTTAATAATGTGACAAGAACATTAGTTGAAGCCAATGCTGCAGCAATGGGACATACGCAATCCCTTCACACAAATGCGCTTGATGAAGCAATTGCTTTACCAACTGATTTTTCGGCACGTATCGCACGTAACACTCAGCTGTTCTTGCAAGAAGAAACAGGTATGACAAAAGTAATTGACCCATGGGGCGGCTCTTATCTTGTTGAGAAATTGACAGATGAGCTCATTGAAAAAGCATGGGCATTGATAGAAGAAATTGAAGAGCTTGGTGGGATGGCTAAAGCTATTGAAACTGGGCTACCAAAAATGAAAGTAGAAGAATCAGCTGCAAAACGCCAGGCGAAAATTGACTCAAAAACTGAAACAATCGTTGGGGTAAATAAATATCATTTAGACGTAGAAGAACCAATCGATATTTTGGATATTGATAATACGGTTGTTCGACAAAAGCAAATTGAACGCTTAGAAAAATTAAAGGCAGAACGAAACGAGGCGGAGGTTGAGAAGCAATTAGCCCGTCTAACAAATGCTGCAAGAACTGGGGAAGAAAATTTATTAGCAGTTGCTGTAGATGCAGCTCGTGCTCGTGCATCCCTTGGAGAAATTTCGGATGCTATTGAACAGGTTTCAAGTCGCCATAAAGCAGTAATTCGCTCGATTTCCGGCGTCTATTCGTCTAATTTCTCTGATAATGAATTAATCAAGGAAGTAAAACAAATGACAGAAGAGTTTTTAGAAAACGAAGGGCGCCGTCCGCGAATTCTCGTAGCAAAAATGGGGCAAGATGGTCATGATCGCGGGGCGAAAGTAGTCGCAACAGGCTATGCTGATTTAGGCCTCGATGTGGATATTTCGCCATTATTTATGACACCAGAAGAAGCCGCACAAATGGCTGTTGAAAATGATGTCCATTGTGTCGGTGTATCGTCCCTTGCAGCCGGTCACAAAACATTAGTTCCTGAACTGATTGAAGAGCTGAAAAAACTGGGCCGTGAAGATATTATTGTTATTGTGGGCGGGGTTATTCCAGCTCAAGATTATCAATATATCTATGACGCTGGTGCAGTAGCAATTTTTGGCCCAGGTACAGTAATCCCAGTTTCTGCTATCAAAATTATTGAAGAAATCTATCGACGTTTAGGCTACGAGGAAGTGTCTGAATAATGGAACGCCACGAAAACCTTCAACAAGGAAAGGGAGCTTTAAACGTTAGAAATGGCGTAGAAGGCGGTCATGATGGCATGACTATTAAACCCAAGAAGTTTAGAAAAAGGAAGCAGGGTGCAATTGATTTAACAAAACTGGCTGAAGAAGTGCGGGCTGGACAAATAACTTCTCTTTCAAAAGCGATTACGCTAATTGAAAGTTCCAATAACGAGCATAAAGATCAGGCTCAAAAACTGTTGCAAGACCTTCTTCCCTATACTGGAAATAGTATTCGAATTGGTATAACCGGTGTTCCAGGAGCCGGGAAAAGTTCTTTCATCGAAGCCTTTGGGACAATGCTGTGTGCTATGGGGAAAAAGGTTGCCGTATTAGCGATCGACCCAAGCTCAACATTATCTGGAGGCAGTATCTTAGGTGATAAAACACGCATGGAGGAATTGAGCCGCAACAAAAATGCTTTTGTACGGCCATCTCCAAGTGCAGGTACGTTAGGTGGAGTTCATAAAAAATCAAGAGAAACGATGCTTCTTTGTGAAGCGGCTGGTTATGATGTAATCCTTATTGAAACAGTCGGTGTAGGGCAAAGTGAAACTTATGTTCGCGGAATGGTCGACTTCTTCCTATTATTAGTCTTAACAGGTGCTGGCGACGAATTGCAAGGAATGAAAAAAGGCATTATGGAGCTTGCCGATGGAATCATTGTTCATAAAAGTGATGGGGATAATGTTGCTAAGGCGAAAAAGACTGTTCGAGAATATATGCAAATTCTACATTTTCTGCAGCCTGCAACCACAGGATGGATGAGTAAGGCTTTAGCCGTTTCTTCAATCGATAATATAGGTTTAACGGATGTTTGGGAAATGATTTGCGAGTTTGAACAAACGATACAAAGCAATTCTGTTTGGGAGTCTAGGCGACTTGAACAAACGAAAGAATGGTTCCATTCGATGATTTACGAATCGATCATCGATTCCTTCTTCCAAAACCCTGAAAGAAAAACTCAAGTAAAATCGATTGAAGAATCCATACTTCAAGGGGAAATCACTGTTACACAGGGTGTTGCAAAGTTGTTTTCGTAAGAAGCAAGTTACTCATGCAATTTCTTGTCTTTATGTTAAAATAAAGTTTGAGAGGAGCGATAAATCATGAATATGGATTACGATTTATTTATGGAAGAGATTAAAAGAACAGCACGTGCTGAAATTGAAGGTGCTGGTTATGAGCAACTACGTACACCAGAAGAGGTTGAGGCAGCATTTGCTCGTCCTGGAACAACTCTTGTAATGGTGAACTCAGTATGTGGTTGTGCAGGAGGTATTGCACGTCCAGCAGCTGCAAACGCAATTCACTATGATA
>Ga0182745_1001539_pt1 | contig 22041 bp, 18 predicted proteins | sample eDN3rd30CKraftBY_FD_128523 | JGI IMG/M metagenome (GOLD analysis project Ga0182745, IMG submission 128523) | Enriched backyard soil microbial communities from Emeryville, California, USA - eDNA 3rd pass 30_C Kraft BY (version 2) (version 2) | ecosystem: Environmental > Terrestrial > Soil >...
CGGCGCCGGCGCCCGGACCCGGCTCATCGACACCGACTCGGTCGACGCCCTGGCCACCCCGGCAGCCGACGGCTCCTGGTCGCTGACCGACCAGGTCGCCTACGACCGGGCGCTGATCGGGGCCTACGCCGCCTGCGGCGACCCGCTCGGCGACGGCTTCATCTACGACCCGCAAGCCGCCGTGCTGGCGCTGGCCGAGGTGGTGCCCCCGACGCCGACCGTGCCACCCACGCCGGCCCCGGTCCCCGCCAACGCCGTGTCCGGCACGCCGACCTACGCCGGCTGACCCATCGGCGCACGCCAACCCCGCACACCACCTCTGCACCGCTCCAACCTCGAACCAGGAACCACGATGATCCGACGCCGCAACGCCATCCTCCTCGCCCTCGGCCTGCTCGCCCCGCTCGCGCTGGTCGACAGCCCCGCCGGCGCCATCGACCAGGACCTGGTCGCCTCGGTGACCGCCGGTCCCCCCGGGACGACCATCACCGTCTCGTCGGCGAGCTGCACCGATCCGGTGGACGACAACGCCTACCTGATGGCGTCGCTCTACGTCGGCACGGCGCCGAACCAGCAGATCGCCGCCTTCGGCAGCGGTTCCACCGGCAGCGCCACCCTGACCGTCCCGGACTGGGTCGACCCCGACCAGCCCGCGGTCATCGAAGCGTCGTGCGAGCTCTACTCGGACAACGGCAACGACGGCTACCTCGAGTACGACCCGATCGCGTTCGACATCGAGCCGGGGTCGGGCACGCCGGTGCAGGTGCGCACCTTCAGCCGGACCGAGCTGCTCGCCGGTCAAGGCCTCACGGTCACCGGCTCCTGCGGCCCCGCCCTCGCGGACAGCCTCGTGTTCGCCGTCGTCGGCAGCGGCACCGATCAGACCGGCGAGTCGTTCGAGACCATCGCCGGTCAGGGCATCGCCCAGGCGGGTGCTGACGGCTCGTTCGAGCTGCCGCTGTTCATCACGAACGCCTTCGTCGGCATCGGCATCGAGGAGAACGGCTCGGAGCTGACCGCGCTCACCGACGAGGAGCCGATGGACGTGCCCGCGGGCGACTACACCGCGTTCATCTACTGCGGCATCGACACCGCTGACGACTCCATCCAGTTCCTCGAGCCCCAGCTGCTGGTGATCACCGGTTCGGCTCCCACCTCCGACATCGACCTGCTCAACACGGCCGGATCGACCGCCGTGAGCCTGACGGGCATCTGCGAGGCGGGCGACGTCGCCGGGAGCATCGAGGCCATGTCGACCGAGGAGCTCGCCAACGGGTTCGGTGAGCCGATCTTCGACCCCTCGGCACGCGGCAACCGGTTCCAGGCGGCCCGGGTCGCCAGCGCGAGGGCGGCGTCTGTCCGCACCGCCACCCGCGGGCCCGCCAACTTGGTCCGCAGCCCCGACGGCGCGACGCGCGTGATCGCCGATGGCGAGGTCCGCGACTTCGACGCGCGGCCCGCGGCCGACGGCACCTGGCAGGTCGGCGACGACGCCGGGTTCCGCGAGGGGGTCGTGATCGCCACGGCGCTCTGCGGCGACCCCATGGCCGACGGGTTCATCTACGACCCGCAGGGCGTGACCATCGAGGTGGTGGAGCCCACCACCACGGTGCCGGTCACCGTCCCCGTCACGGTCCCCGCCCCGGCGAACGCGATCCCGGGCACGCCGACCTACGCCGGCTGACTGGTTCCGCCGGCCGTCGCCCATGATGGGACGGTGACCACGCTGATCCTCGCTTCGGGCTCGCCCCGCCGCCGGCTGCTGCTCGGCGAGCTGGGCGTGCCCTTCGAGGTGCGCCCGACCGACGTCGACGAGACCCCGCTCCCCGGTGAGACGGCTGAGGAGCTGGTCCGCCGGCTCGCGGTGGCCAAGGCCGAAGCGGGCCTCGCTGCGGCTTCTGCTCGGTCCGGTGAGGCGGTGATCGTGCTCGCGGCCGACACGCTCGTGTCCGTCGGCGGCGAGGTCCTCGGCAAGCCGGTCGACGAGGCCGACGCCGCCCGCATGCTCCGCCTCTTGTCGGGGAGCCGCCACCAGGTGCTCACCGGCGTAGCGGTGGCCTGGGCCGACGGCGGCGCGGCCGGGCGCGCGGTCGAGGTCGAGGTCACCCACGTGCACATGGCGTCGTGGACCGACGAGCAGATCGAGGCGTACGTCGCGTCGGGCGAGCCGATGGACAAGGCCGGCTCGTACGCGATCCAGGAGGTCGGTGACCGGTTCGTGACCGAGGTCGAAGGGAGCTTCGACAACGTGGTGGGGCTCCCGGTGGCTCGCACCCGGCGCCTGCTCGCCGACGCCGGGCTCGACCTGCCGGAACCGCCCGGGGATCAGCCGCCCGAGGTGTAGGCGTCGGCGCCGGCGCCCAGCGGCTCCGGGCTGTCGCGGTCGTCCCAGAAGCCCTCGGGGACGGTGACGGGCCGGGGGCCGTGCTGGTGGCCGCGGGGGAGGCCGATGGACTCCGGTGGGAGCTCGGTCGTGGGATCGAGCTCGTCGAGGACCGCCTCGAACTGGTCGAGCGTGTCGGCCTGCACGAGGCGCTTCCGGATGGCGGGCCCGACCGGGTAGCCCTGCAGGTACCAGCCCACGTGCTTGCGGATGTCCTTCACGCCGACGTGGTCGCCGTGCCACTCGGCCAGGCGGCGGGCGTGGTCGCGCAGCGTCGCCGCCACGACGGCCATCGGCGGCGCCGAGTCGACGGCCTCACCCTGGAAGGCGGCGGCCAGGTCCCTGAACAGCCAGGGCCGGCCGAGGCAGCCGCGGCCCACGACCACGCCGTCGCACCCGGTCTCGTCGACCATGCGGAGCGCATCGGCCGCCACCCAGATGTCACCGTTGCCGAGCACCGGCACCTCGTGGACGACCGCCTTGAGCCGGGCGATGGCCGACCAGTCGGCCTTGCCCGAGTACGCCTGCTGGGCCGTGCGGGCGTGGAGGGCGACGGCGGCCGCGCCCTGGGTCTCGGCGATGGGGCCGGCGTCGAGGTACGTGAGGTGGTCGTCGTCGATTCCCATCCGGAGCTTGACCGTGACCGGCACGTCGCCCGCCCCCTTCACCGCCGCCGCCACGACCTGGGCGAACAGGGTGCGGCGCCAGGGGAGGGCCGAGCCGCCGCCGTGGCGCGTGACCTTGCGGACCGGGCAGCCGAAGTTGAGGTCGATGTGCTCGGCCCCCTGCTCGGTGACGAGCTGGCGGGCGGCATCGTGCATCACCGCCGGGTTGGTGCCGTAGAGCTGGATCGACCGGGGCTGCTCGCCCGGCCCGAACCGGGCCAGGGAGTAGGTCTTCTCCTGGCGTTCGACCAGCCCGCGCGCCGCGATCATCTCGCTCACGTACAGCCCGGCCCCGTGGCTGCGGCACAGGTCCCGGAACACCGCGTTGGTGACACCCGCCATCGGCGCCAGCACGACCGGCGGCCACACCTCGTGCGGCCCGATCCGCAGCACCGCCGCCTCACGCGGCGCGCCGAGCGTGGCGGTGGGGTCGGTGGTCGGAGCGGTCATGGCGGCATCCAGCGTGCCAGCGCCCGGCCCCGCCCCCAAACCCCGCCCCCAAACCCCGCCCCGCTCCACCCGCCCCGCTCCACCCGCCCCGCTCCACCCGACCCGCTCCACCCGAACTTCGTAGGTGGGAACCGCTGAGAACGTTGCACCGCCCCAAGTCTCAAGCGTGCGACCTACGAAGTTCGCCGTGTGCATCGGACCCCGCCGATCCACCGTCTCGAATGTGCCGATGCCGTCGTGGGCGGCCAGTCGAGAACGGTCGGCGGGAAGTGTGGAAGTGCGGGGCGGGCGTGCGATGATGGGGTCCGTGCGCGTGCCTGGAAGTGTCCCCGCCGACCTCCGGGACCCGAGCGACGACTCGCCCAAGGAGGCGTGCGGCGTGTTCGGCGTCTACGCACCGAACCAGCCCGTCGCCCACATGACGTACCTCGGGCTCTACGCCTTGCAGCACCGCGGCCAGGAGGCGGCTGGCATGGCGGTCAGCGACTACGAGGACATCACGGTCGTCAAGGACATGGGTCTCGTGTCCCACGTGTTCGACGACCGGACCCTCGCACCGCTCACCGGCCACCTCGCCATCGGCCACACCCGCTACAGCACCACGGGGTCCAGCTCGTGGCGCAACGCCCAGCCGGTCTACCGCGACGCCGGGCCCACGCAGTTCGCGCTCGGGCACAACGGCAACCTGGTCAACACCGGGGAGCTGGCCGACGAAGCCGGCATGCTGCCCGGCACCGTCGCCAGCGACAGCGACCTCGTGGCCGAGCTGGTGGCCCGGGAGCTCGACCGCAACGAGCAAGCCCGCGAGCACGATCCCGCGCTCCCGGCGCCCACGCTCGACATCGCCCTCGCCGCGGTCCTGCCCCACCTGCAGGGCGCCTTCTCGCTCGTGCTGATGGACGAGCACCGCGTCATCGGCGTCCGCGACCCCAACGGGTTCCGGCCCCTGTGCCTCGGCCGACTGGAGCAGGGCGGCTGGGTGCTGGCCTCGGAGTCGCCCGCGCTCGACGTCGTGGGCGCCGACTTCGTGCGCGAGATCGAGCCCGGCGAGATGGTCGTGATCGACGCCGACGGCGTGCGCTCGGCCCGGCCCTTCCCGGCCGACCGGCTCAACCCGAAGCTGTGCGTCTTCGAGTTCGTCTACTTCGCCCGGCCCGACACCCGGCTGTACGGCAAGAGCGTCCACTTCGCCCGGGTCCGCCAGGGCGAGCTGCTCGCCGAGCAGGCACCGGTCGAGGCCGACATGGTCATGGGCGTGCCCGAGTCCGGCATCCCCGCGGCTGAGGGCTACGCCCGCGCCAGCGGCATCCCCTACGGCCAGGGCCTGGTCAAGAACCGCTACATCGGCCGCACGTTCATCGCCCCGTCGCAGGAGATGCGGGCGCTCGGCGTGCGCATGAAGCTCAACCCGCTGAAGGAGAACCTCCAGGGCAAGCGGGTCGTGGTCGTCGACGACTCCGTCGTCCGGGGCACCACGCAGAAGCAGCTGGTGAAGATGCTGCGGGAGGCGGGCGTGAAGGAGGTCCACCTCCGGCTCACCTCGCCGCCCATCAAGTGGTCCTGCTTCTACGGCATCGACACGGGCGAGCGCTCGGAGCTGCTGGCCAACGGCCTGGAGATCGACGAGATCCGCCAGTACCTGAACCTGGACTCGATCGCCTTCATCACCCTGGACCGGCTCATCAGCTCCACCGGCACCAGCGGCTCGGGCTTCTGCGACGCCTGCTTCACCGGCAACTACCCGGTGGCGGTGCCGGTCACGCTGAGCAAGGGCGTGCTCGAGGCCGACGACTCGCTCGGCGGAGCCGGGTGCGACCCGGCGCCCGTGCCCGTCACCACCGAGGCCCTCTTCGGCAGCAGCCTGCTCCCGGCCGACGAAGCCCGCCAGGACCAGTAGATCCTGCTGCTCGAGCCGATCTCCGTGACCGACCTGAACGAGAAGGAACCCGCCTGATGGGTGAGACGTACGAAGCCGCCGGTGTGAGCATCGAGGCGGGTGAGGAAGCGGTCCAGCGCATCAAGGACAAGGTGCGCTCGACCTTCCGGCCCGAGGTCATCGGTGACATCGGCGGGTTCGGCGGCCTGTTCGCCTTCGCCAGCCACCGCTACCGCCACCCGGTCCTCGTGTCGTCCACCGACGGCGTCGGCACCAAGGCGCTCATCGCCCAGGCATCAGGCCGCTTCGACACCATCGGCGTCGATCTCGTGGCCATGTGCGTCGACGACCTGGTCTGCCAGGGTGCCGAGCCGCTGTTCTTCCTCGACTACATCGCGGTCGGCAAGCTCGACCCCGATCACATCGAGCAGCTCGTCGAAGGCGTGGCCGAGGGCTGTCGCCAAGCCGGCTGCGCGCTGATCGGCGGCGAGATGGCCGAGCACCCGGGCGCCATGGACCCGGGCGAGTTCGACCTCGTCGGGTTCTCCGTCGGCGTCGCCGAGCGCGACCAGCTCATCACCGGGGAGCACGTTCGCGCTGGCGATGCCGTGATCGGCCTGCCGTCGCCCGGCATCCGCTCCAACGGCTACTCGCTCGCCCGCCGCGTGCTGCTCGAGAAGGCTCAGCTCCCGCTGGACGGCCCGGCCTTCCCGGGCGCGCACCACACGCTCGCTGAGGAGCTGCTGACCCCGTCGGTCATCTACGCCCCGGCCGTGCTCGCCCTCCAGCGCGCGGTCGAGGTGCGGGCCGTGTGCCACGTCACCGGCGGCGGTCTCGCCGGCAACCTCGTGCGCGTGCTGCCGAAGGGGGTCGACGTCACCGTCGACCCGGGCTCCTGGGAGGAGCCGCGGATCTTCGCCGAGATCCGCCGCCACGGCGACATCGACCAAGCCGAGATGCGCAAGGTCTTCAACCTCGGCATCGGCATGGTCGTCGTCGTCCCCCAAGACGAGGTCTACCGGGCCCTCGACGTCCTCCGCAGCAGCGGCCAGCGCGCCACCGAGATCGGCAAGATCACCAAGGGCACCGGCCAGGTCCACTTCACCTGACCAGGCCCGCCGCTGGGTCGCCCCTGATGGGTGGCGATCCGCCGAAGACCCTTGATGACGATCCGTCGAGTCGGGTACAACCGGGGTCATGACGACGACGCGGGTCACGGTGACCATCGACGAGGCAATCGCCACCGAGCTGCGCGAGCGGGTCGGGAGGCGAGGCGTCTCGGCCTACGTCGAAGACGCGCTCGTCTGGCAGCTCCAACGGGACCGACTCGGCGAGTTCCTCGCCCAGGCAGAAGAGGAGTCGGGCCCATTGTCCGACGAGGAACTGGAGGAGGCCGCCGCCCTATGGCGACGAGACCCCGTGCGACCGGTCGGAGACGAGCGCTCGGAGGCGAGTCCCACTCCCTGATCCTCGACAGCGGCGCGGTCATCGCGCTGTCCCGCAACGATCGGCGCGCGCTCGCCCGAGTCGCCGATGCTCTGGCGGCAGGCGACAAGGTCGTCGTTCCTGCGATCGTTCTGGCCGAGACGTTGCGCGGTCGCCCGGCGGATGCGCCCGTCCATCGGGTGTTGAGGAAGGTGAACCGCTTCCCACCTGCCGACGAGGTGACGTGCCGAGTGGCGGCTTCCCTGTTGGAGGCGGCGGGCTCGTCATCGACGGTCGATGCGGTCGTCGTCGCGGTAGCGATCGGACTTGGCGGTGGCGTGATCCTCACGAGCGATGTGGGCGACCTCATGCTGCTTGCCGATGGTCGCCCGGAGATCGTCCTTGCCCGATGTTGAACCCTTCGCCGGCAGGGGCGATGGAGCGCCGGTAGGTTCCGGATCCATGGGGTTCGAGACGGTGCACGGGTACTGCTGGCCGCAATCGCAGGTGGGTGGGGGGACCGTCGCTTTGCACCTGTCGTCGCCGGGTGGGCGCGAGGTGGCGGTCGAGGTGGCTCGGTGCGGGTGGCGGCGGGAGGTCGTGTGGTCCGACACGGTGCCGGCCGGCTTCCACCCGACGCCGCACGGTGCCGCCCAGGACGGGTGCGGCTGGCCGGCGGCCGTCGTGCTCGACGTCGATCCGGCGTGGCGCAGCGGGTACTACGAGGTCGTCCTCACCGTCGATGTCGACGGGAAGCAGCGCCGCAGCCACGCCTTCTTCGTGGTGCGGCCGCCCACTGGTGCACCGACCGCGCCGGCGCTGCTGGCGCTGTCGACCAACACGTGGAACGCGTACAACGACTTCGGCGGCAACCAGCTCTACACCGGCGCCACCTCGGTCTCGTTCCAGCGGCCCATGGCGGCCGGCTACCTGCACAAGCCGCCCGGTGAGGGGCGGCGGGTCACGAACCAGGCGCCCTACGACCCGCAGATGACCGCCCATCGGGGCTACCTGGCGGCTCACCACCTCTCGCCCTTCGCGGGTTCGGCAGGCTGGCCGGACTGGGAGCTGCCGTTCCTCCAGTGGGCCGAGCGCGAGGGCTTCGCCGTCGACGTCGTCCTCAACGCCGACCTGGCCGAGCACCCCGGACTCCTCGCCCAGACCGCAGCTGAAGGCGGCTACTCGCTGTACCTCTCCGTGGGCCACGACGAGTACTGGTCGGGCCACATGCGCGACACCGTCGAGGGCTTCATCGCCCGCGGCGGCAACGCCGCGTTCCTCTCGGGCAACACCTCGTTCTGGCAGGTGCGGCTCGAGGACCCGACCCCGGAGGGGCCAGCGGCGACGATGGTCGGCTACAAGGGCTTCTTCAAGTCCGACCCGGTGTACGGCACCGACCGCATCGGCGAGCTCACCGCCATGTGGTCCGACAAGGAGATCGGCCGGCCCGAGAACCAGATGACCGGCGTGAGCTTCACCCGCGGCGGCTACCACCGCATCGGCAAGCGGGCCACCCGCGGCGCCGGCGGCTACACGATCCACCGGGCGGACCACTGGCTGTTCGAGGGGACCGGGCTGGACTACGGCGACGTCCTCGGCGGCGAGAGCCGGACCGTCGGCTACGAGTGCGACGGCTGTGACTTCACCTACCGCAACGGGTTGCCCTACCCGACGGGCGAGGACGGCACGCCGCCCGACTTCGAGATCCTCGGCACGGTCCCGGCGGCGCACTTCACCCGGACGACTGCCACCCGCCCGCCGCCACCGGACCAGCCGTCCGAGGTCGAGTTCATCGCCGCCCGCATCGCCGGCGGCGGCCGGACCCCCGAGCACGTCGCCCGGGTCGAGCACGGCCACGCCGTCCTCGGCACCTACACCTCGTCTGGCGGCGGCATCGTCGTCACTTCCGGGAGCACCGACTGGGCTCACGGCCTCGGCGGCACCGATCCCACCGTCGAGCAGGTCACCCGCAACCTCCTCACCCGCCTCGCCGGCCCGCCCAGCCGGTGACCACCGATTTCGGGTCACACGGGCACTGATGGGGTGCGCGCGTGACCTGAAATGCGTGATGGGCCTCGGGCGAGCGGCTGCGGCCGGCTCAGGAGTCGTTCAGTCCTGCCAGCCGATGGCGCACCAGGTGCGCTTCGCGCAGCTCGGGCAGCGCATCCAGTGGCTGTTCTTGCGGCCGGGAACCCAGATGGTGCCGCCCATCCAGCGGAGGCCGAGGTCGGTGAGGTTGATGCGGCTGCGCGACTCGCAGGCCGAGCACGTGACGATGACCGTGCCGGTCTGGCGGGGGCCCGTGGAGTAGAGGGCGTCCTTGCCGTCGCGCGGCGTCCCGGAGCGGATGGTGTCGCGTGCTGCGCTCACCGGGGTCTCGAACAGCGCCCGGCGGCCCTGCGGGTCGAGCGACCGGCGCCGGCCGCCGCGGCTGGCGTCGTGGCCGGGATCGCCCTCGTCGGCCATCAGCCCTTGCGCCCCAGCAGCTGGTTGGCCAGCTCGCGGTAGGCTTGGGCGCTCCGGGACTTCGGTGCGTGCTGGAGCACCGACTTCCCGCGGGCCGGCGCCTCGGCGACCTTGACCGACTTCGGGACGAACGGCTCCAGCACCCGGATGTCGTAGGTGCGGCGGACCTGCTCGACCACCTCGTGGGCCAGCTTGGTCCGGCCGTCGAAGAGCGTGGCGATCGCGCCCACCACCTCGAGGTCGTCGTTCGTGTAGTCGCGGACGTCCTCGATGGTCTCGAGGAGCTGGCCAACACCGCGCTGGCTGAGCGACTCGCACTGCAGCGGGATGACGACCTCGTCGGCCGCCGTGAGGCCGTTGATCGTGAGGATGCCGAGGGAGGGCGGGCAGTCGACGAGCACCCGGTCGTAGCGGTCCGACACCTTCGACAGCGCCTTGCGCAGCACGTACTCCCGGCCGGTCTTGGTGAGCAGGTTGAGCTCGGCGCCCGCGAGGTCGATGGTCGACGGCAGCAGGTGCAGCACCCCGGGCTTGCCCTCCTTCGCCGGCTTGGGCGCGGGCAGGGCGACGATGGCGTCTTCGGCCTTGGCCCGCTTCAACAAGACGTCGTGGATCGACACCTCGAGCAGATCCGGGTCCACCCCACACGCCCACGTGAGCGACGCTTGCGGGTCGAGGTCGACGAGGAGGATCTTGCGGCCCCGCTCCGACATGGCGACGCCCAGCGCGTGGGTCGAGGTGGTCTTGGCCACGCCGCCCTTCTGGTTCGCGATCGCCACCACCCGCGTCATGGCGACGAGTGTGGCACCCCTAGCTCGGTAGGGTCGACTTCCATGACCAAGGCTGCGCTCATCGACCACTTGCTCGCCCACTCGGTCAAGCGGGGCGACTTCGTCCTCAAGTCGGGCAAGGCCACCTCGTGGTTCATCGATGCCAAGCAGACGACCTGCAGCCCCGATGGGATGCTCCTCGTGGCTGACGCCGCGCTGGAGGCGATGCCCGACGGCATCACCGCGGTCGGCGGCCTCACCATGGGCGCCGACGCCATGGCGTTCTCGATCGCCGCGGTCGCGGCCACGCGAGGCCGCCAGCTGCGGGCGTTCAGCGTCCGCAAGGAGGTCAAGGACCACGGCGGCGGCGGCCGCATCGCCGGTGCGCTGGAGCCGGGGGACAAGGTCCTGATCACCGAGGACGCCGTGACCCGCGGCGTGTCGATGCTCGAAGCGGCCGAGGTGGTCCGCGAGGCAGGCGCCGAGCCGGTGCTGCTCATGCCGGTGGTGGACCGCGGCGGCACCGTCACCGCGATGGCGGCCGAGCAGGGCCTGCCCGTCCTCGCCCTCGTGACCGCCGAAGATCTGGGCTTCCCGTTCGAAGGCCCCGTCTGATCCGCTCCGGACCCCCTCCTGCCAGCTGACGGCGGATCACCCCGCGGCGCGGCGCCCTTGGTAAGGTGCGCTGCACATCGACCACCCCCGATGGATCTCGTACACCTACGAAGGACATCCGCCATGGGGACCGCTGTCGATCACGTCGACCTCGCCGCGCTGCTCACGCCCGGAGAGGTCGCTGCCCTCTTCGCCGTCACACCGAAGACCATCGCCCGCTGGGATGAGGCCGGGATCCTCGCCTCCCAGCGCACTCGCGGCGGCCACCGCCGCTTCCCCGCGCCAGCCGTCTACGAGCTGCTCGCCTTCCTCGAAGGGGTTGGGGCGCCCTGAAGGCGTGGGGCTAGCGTCGCAGCATGGTTTCGCCCACTGCCGCCTTCTCCGTGACCATCCGCGTCCGGCTCGACAACACGCCGGGAACGCTCGGCAAGCTCGCGGCGGCCATCGGTGGCGTAGGCGGCAACATCGTGGCGCTCGAGGGCTTCGAGGCCCGCGACGAGTACCTCGACGAAGACCTCATCGTGAACTGCATCTCCGAGGCCCACATCGAGGTCGTCGTGGCGTCGCTCGACGGCATCGACGGGCTCGAGGTCATCTCGGTCAGCGACCGCACCTTCGACATGCACGACGGCGGCAAGATCGAGGTCCTGGCCCGGATGCCCGTGGCCGACCGCGACGACCTGTCGATGGCCTACACGCCCGGTGTGGCGCGCATCTGCACGGAGATCGAGCAGAAGCCCGAGCGGGTGCACGAGCTCACCATCAAGAAGAACATGGTCGCCATCGTCACCGACGGCACCGCGGTGCTCGGCTTGGGCAACATCGGGCCGGAGGCGTCGCTGCCGGTCATGGAGGGCAAGGCCCTCTTGTTCAAGAACTTCGCCGGGGTCGACGGCTTCCCGGTCTGCATCGACGCGGGCGACAAGGACACGCCGCTCCAGGACCGCATCGACGCCATCGTGGAGACGGTCGAGCGCATCGCCCCCGTGTTCGGCGGCATCAACCTCGAGGACATCGCCGCTCCGGCCTGCTTCGAGGTCGAGGACCGGCTGCGGGCCTCGCTCGACATCCCCGTCTTCCACGACGACCAGCACGGCACGGCGGTGGTGACCCTGGCCGCGCTCGAGAACTCGCTGAAGCTCGTCGGCAAGAAGATGGAGGACCTGCGAGTCGTCATCTGCGGTGCCGGCGCGGCGGGCGTGGCCATCGCCAAGATCCTCATCGCCGCGGGCGTCACCAACATCGTGGCCTGCGACACGAAGGGTGCCATCCACCGGGGCCGCACCGACCTCAACATCGCCAAGCAGACGTTCGCCGAGATCACGAACCCCGAGCAGATCAGCGGCACCCTCCAGGACGTGCTGCCCGGTGCTGACGTCTTCATCGGCGTCAGCGCACCGGACCAGATCGACCAGGATGACCTGCGGAAGATGGCGCACGATCCGATCGTGTTCGCCATGTCGAACCCGAACCCGGAGATCCGCCCGGAGCTGGCCAAGGACCTCGTCGCCGTCATGGCCACCGGCCGCAGCGACTACCCGAACCAGATCAACAACGTGCTCGCCTTCCCGGGCATCTTCCGGGGCGCGCTCGACGCCGGCGCCACCGATGTGACCGAGAACATGAAGCGGGCGGCGGCCACCGCCATCGCCGAGTGCGTGTCGGCCGACGAGCTGCGGCCCGGCTTCGTGATCCCCTCCGTGTTCGACACCCGGGTCGGCGAGAAGGTGGCCCAGGCGGTCGCTGAGGCTGCCCGCGCCGACGGCATCTGCCGCGACCAGCGCTGACGCCGTGGCGGCCCGGACGGGTGCCCCGCTGCAGGCCGTCACCTTCGACTTCTGGAACACGCTGATCCGAGCCGACAACGCCGGGTTCCGCAACCGGCGGCTCACCGCCTGGCTCGGCCTGCTGGCCGGCGAGGGCTTCGCGCTCGAGGGCGACGTCGTGCACGCCGCCATGGACCACGCCGCGAACCAGTTCGACACGAGCTGGAAGGCCAACCGGTTCTACGGCGCCGCCGAGTCGGTCGACGACATGCTCGCCCACCTCGGCCTCGACGTGTCGGCCGAGACGAAGGCCAGCCTGCTGGCCTCCATCACCGATCCGCCGCACGACCCGCACCCGACGCCGAACATCGGCGATGCGCTCGAGGGCCTACGGTCCGCCGGCATCCGCATCGGCATCATCTGCGACGTCGGCCTGGCGCCGTCCGCGACGCTGCGCCGGTTTCTGCGCGGCAACGGCCTGCTGGGGTACTTCGACCACTGGTCGTTCAGCGACGAGGTCGGCACGTTCAAGCCCGACCCGGTGATCTTCGACCACGCCCTCGGCGGGCTGGGCGGCATCGACCCGTCGGTGGCGGCCCACGTGGGCGACCTCCGCCGCACCGACATCGCCGGTGCCCAGGGCCGTGGCGTCTTCGCCGTCCGCTACTCGGGCATCTACGACGATCCCGGCAACGCCGACGACGGCTCGGACCAGGTCGAAGGCGACGCTGTCGTCGCCGACCACGCCGACCTCCTCGCCGCCCTCGGGATCGCCTGATCGGGCCTCCTGATCCCGCAGATGATCTGCGGCAGGCTGGGGTGATGGTCGATCCACTCGAACTGGCCGCTCCGGACCGCTACGCCGTCGACGGGTTCCCGCACGAGGCGTGGACCGAGCTGCGGGCCACCGATCCGGTGCACTGGACCGAACCGCCGGGCTACCGGCCGTTCTGGTCCATCACCAAGCACGCCGACCTGAAGCACGTCTCGTCGCACCCGGAGCTGTTCTCGTCGCGCCCGCGGCTCACCATGCAGCCCATCGCGATGGAAGAGGAGATGCTCCGCCAGTTCCCCGACGCTGCCGACCAGGGCGGGATGCCGCTGCGGATGCTGGTCACGATGGACCCGCCCGAGCACCGGGCGTACCGCAACCTCGCCGGCCCGTACTTCCGGCCCAGCGTGCTGCGGAACCTGGAGGACCGGGTCGAGGAGATCACCACGCTGCTGCTCGACCGCTTCGCCGGTACCGACGTGGAGCTGGACTTCGTCACCGACGTGGCGTCGTGGCACCCGCTCCGCATGATCTGCGAGATCCTCGGTGTCGCCTCGGAGCGCGAGGGCCTGATCCTGCGGATGACCAACGAGCTGTTCGGCGCCGACGACCCCGAGCTCGGCCGGGAGGACCAGGAGAACCTCCTGCCGGAGATGTTCGAGTTCTTCTTCAACCTGGTCGAGGAGAAGCGGGCCCAGCCGGGTGAGGACCTGGCGTCGGTGCTGGCCAACGGCGAGATCGACGGCGAACCGCTCCCGCACATCGAGCTGCTCAGCTACTTCGTGCTGGTCTCGACCGCCGGCCACGACACCACCCGCAACGCCCTCGGCTCGGGCATGCACGCCCTGCTGCACCACCCGGACCAGCTCGCCCTCCTGCGCGAGGACCGATCGCTCGTGAAGACCGCCGCCGACGAGATGGTCCGCTGGGCCAGCCCGGTCATCCACTTCATCCGCACCGCCACCGAAGACACGGAGGTCGGCGGCAAGGCGATCAAGGCCGGCGACCACCTCGTGCTCTTCTACCCGTCGGCCAACCGCGACGAGGACGTGTTCGAGGACCCGTTCTCGTTCCGGGTGGACCGGGACCCGAACCCGCACCTCGGCTTCGGGGTGGGCGAGCACTTCTGCCTGGGGGCCGGCCTGGCCCGCATGGAGATCCGCGTCTTCCTCGAGCAGTGGCTCGACCGCATCGAGTCCGTCGATCTCACCGGCGAACCGGCCCACACCGCCGCCAGCTTCGTCGGCGGCTACAAGCACCTCCCCCTCCGCTGGACCCTCCGGTAGCGACCGGATCCGCCACCCGCCGCCGAACTTCGCATGCGAGAGCGCCCGTTCGGGAGCGGTGACCTACGAAGTTCGCCGGGGCCCGAGGCCCAGGGCTTGGGTCCTTTGGCGTGGCGGCTGCGGTACCAGCCCGTCAGGCGCCTCGGTCCCTGCTGGCGTCGAAGTGCCCGGCGAGGAAGGCACCCATCGCCGCCACTGCGTGGGCGGCCTCGGGCACGAGGTCCGGTGGGAAGGCCTGGAACACGTGGATCATCTCGGGCCACTCGACGAGCACGGCGTCGCCACCGGCGGCCGTGATCCCCTCGACGAGGGTCTGGCTGTCGTCGAACAGCACCTCGTCGGCCCCCACGTCGACGCGCACGGGTGGCAGTCCGGCCAGGTCGCCGAACACGGGCGAGACGTAGGAGGTGCGGGGATCGGTGCCGGCGAGATAGGCCTCGGCCGCCTGGTCGAGGGCGGCGGCCGTGAGCATCGGGTCGGCCGCGGCGCGAGACGTGTACGACCCGGCCGACTGCGTGAGGTCGGTCCACGGCGAGATGAGGGCGACGGCGACCGGCTGGCCTCCGGCGCGGTCGCGCAGGGCGAGCGCGGTGGCCGCGGCGAGGCCGCCGCCGGCCGAGTCGCCGGCGAGGGCGACGCGTGCCGGTGCCAGCTGGTCGAACGCGAGGAGGGCGTCGTTGAGCCCAGCCGGGAAGGGGTCCTCCGGGGCGAGCCGGTAGTCGAGCGTGACGACCGTGCGACCGGCCGCGAGGGCGAGGGCGCCGGCCAGCCCGCGGTGCGTATCGGGCGAGCCGGAGTGGTAGCTGCCGCCGTGCAGGTAGAGCACGACGTCGCCGCTGGGCGCCCCCGCTGGGGTCAGCCGCTCAGCCGGGCGGTCGGCCAGCTCGATGGCCTCGACCGCCACGCCATCGGGTGCTGGCGGCGAGCCGGCCAGCGCGGCGAGGCTCGCCCGCCGCTCCGGGATCGACGCCCCCTGGTGCCTCACGGCGCCGACGAGTTGGCGGATGACGTCGATTCCGGGGTGGGCCATGGCTCGGCATCGTAGGGTCCGGCCCTGATGAGCGACCGATACGCCGGACTCCCGATCCGCGATGACGATGCCGCCATCGCGGCGGCCCTCGAGGACGTGAGCGTGCCCACCCTCCTCGTCTCGCTGGTGCACCTCACCGGGGACTCGTCGATCCTGCGCGGCCCCCTCCGGCCCGCGGGCATCTACCTCAACGAGGTGCAGGGCTTCATGAGCCCCGAGGACCAGGCCGCGGCCCGTGCCTTCGCCCTCGAGAAGATCATCGAGTTCCGCGACGGCGGGTGCGTCCTGCCGCCGCCGCCGTCGCCTGAGGTGATCAAGGAGATGATGGCGTTCCTCATCGCCGGAGCGATCCCCGACGAGTACGTGCCGATGATGCTCGAGGAGCTGGCGCTGCACGGCGACGACGAGCGCGACGTCGACCTGAGCGAGATCGACCCGGAGGCCAAGGCCGCGTTCCACGTCGTGGTCATCGGCGCCGGCATGTCGGGCCTGCTCGCCGGGATCCGCCTGGCTGCGGCCGGCATCGGGTTCACCATCATCGAGAAGAACGCCGATGTGGGCGGCACCTGGTTCGAGAACCGCTACCCGGGCTGCCGGGTCGACGTGGGCAACCACTTCTACTCGTACTCCTTCGCCCCCGACGACGGTTGGACCGAGTTCTTCGCCCAGCAGCCCGAGCTCCAGGCGTACTTCCACCGGTGCATGGTCGACCACGGCATCGCCGACCACATCCGCTTCGAGACCGAGGTCCGCTCGGCCACGTGGGGCGAGGCCACCGGCACGTGGACCGTCGAGACCGACGATGGCCGGCAGCTCACCGCCAACGCCGTCATCAGCGCGGTCGGCCAGCTCAACCGGCCCAAGCTCCCCGACATCGTCGGCCGCGCATCGTTCGAAGGCCTGGCCATGCACTCGGCGGAGTGGGTCGACGGCACCGACCTGCGGGGCCAGCGGGTCGCCGTCGTCGGCACCGGCGCGAGCGCGTTCCAGATCGTGCCGACCATCGCCGCCGACGTCGAGCACCTCACCGTGTTCCAGCGGTCGGCGCCGTGGATGTTCCCCAACCCGAACTACCACGAGCAGGTCGGGCCCGGCGTCCAGTGGGCGATCCAGCACCTGCCGTACTACGGGCGCTGGTACCGGTTCCTCCTGTTCTGGCCGGCGTGCGACGGCGGGATGGTCGCCATGACGAAGGACCCGGACTACGCCGATCCCGAGCACGGCATCAGCGACATCAACGACGCCGCCAAGGAGATGTTCACCCAGTGGATGCGCGACCAGGTCGGTGACGACGAGGAGCTGTTCGCCAAGGTCGTGCCGGACTACGTCTGCCTCGGGAAGCGGACCCTCCAGGACAACGGCAGCTGGCTGACCGCGCTCACCCGCCCGAACGTGGACCTGGTGACCGAGCCCATCGCCGAGGTCACGCCCACCGGCATCCGCACCGCCGACGGCACCGACCGCGACGTCGACGTGATCGTCTACGCCACCGGCTTCCACGCCAACCGCTACCTCTGGCCGATGGACGTCGTCGGCCGCGACGGCATCGTGCTGGGCGAGCAGTGGGGGGAGCGCCCGACCGCGCTGCTCGGCATCACCGTGCCCAACTTCCCCAACCTCTTCTGCCTCTACGGCCCCGGCACCAACCTGGCGAGCGGCGGCAGCCTGATCTTCCACTCCGAGTGCCAGGTCCGGTACGTGATGGGCTGCCTCGCCACCCTGCTGGGCGACGGCGTGTCGTCGATGGAGGTCCGCCAAGACGCCCACGACGAGTACAACGAGCGCCTCCAGGCCCGCATGCGGGAGATGGTCTGGAGCCACCCGAGCATCAAGACCAGCTGGTACCGCAACAGCGAGGGCGAGACCTACATCCTCAGCCCCTGGCGCCTCGTGGACTACTGGGCCTGGACCCAGGCCCCCGACCCCGATCACTTCGAGGTGCGCTGAGCCGGACGTCCCATGATCGAGCGGCGGATCGCGGCGACGGTACGGCCGCCTCGTCACCGAGGCGCCGGTCGGCCGGCGGGGGACTCGGCAGGGGACTCGGCGAGCCCGCGGGGGACGGTCCTCGGAAGATCTGCCCGCTCGTCCGTCAGAGAACGGCGCCTCGACCGCTCTGAAGGGGCGTGGATCCAGACAGGAGGGCGCGGTGGGCGGTCGCCGCGGCCCTTCTCGGCGTCGTGGCCCTGGAGCTGGTGGCCACGCGCCACCTGCTGCGTCTCGTGTCGTGGCCGAACGACCTCTCGTTCCACCACTCCATGGTCGACTGGGCCGGCGGCCGGCTCCGCCACGGCTCGCTGCCGAACGGCGGGTGGTACCCGCGGCTGTCGGCCGGGCTCCCGCAGTTCCGCTCGTACCAGAGCCTCCCACACCTGATCACCGCAGCGATCGGCCTGGTCATCGGGCCCGAGGCTGCCCTCCACGGGACCCTCTGGCTCCTCGTCGGCACGTGGCCGGTCGCTGTCTACCTGGGCGGTCGGGCGCTCGGCATGGGGCGACGGGCGGCGCTGGTCGCCGCCGTCGTGGCGCCGCTCGTGCGTTCGGCCACGGGGTACGGGTTCGAGCCGTTCAGCTACCTCTGGCTCGGCAACGGCCTGTGGTCGCAGGCGTGGGGCATGTGGACGGCACCGCTCGCTCTCGGCTGGAGCGCCGCCGCGGTGCGCGACGGACGGCGGTACGGGCGGGCGGTCGTCGCCGTTGCCCTCACCGTCGCCTTCCACCTCCCGACGGCCTGGTTCGTGCTCGTCGCGCTCGGGCTGTGGGTCCTCGTCCGCCCGAGCCGGTGGCGCACGTCGGTGCCGCGCGCCGTCGGCCTCGGTGCCCTCTCGCTGCTGGCTTCGGCCTGGATGCTGGTCCCGTTCCTGACCGACCGGTGGGCCACCAACGCGTCCTCGTTCAACGGCCAGGGAGACTTCGCCGACTCGTTCGGGTGGCGCCGGGTGGGCAGCTGGCTGCTGACGGGCGACGTCATCGACGCCGGTCGGATCCCCGTGCTCAGCGTGCTCGCCCTGGCCGGATCGGTCGCCGTGGTGCGCCGCTGGCGATCGGATGGCGGTGGGGGACGCGAGATCGCGGCGATCGGGGCGCTGGCGCTGGTCTTGTTCACCGGGCGCGATCCGTTCGGACCGGTCATCGCGCTGCTCCCCGGGTCGTCGGAGGTCTTCCTCCACCGCTACGTGGCGCCCCTGCAACTGGCGCTGGTCTGGCTGGTGGGCATCGGCGTCGTGACGGCGGCGGACCGGATCGCTCGGTCGTCGCCGGGGCCGGCGTGGGTCCGGCCGGCCTTGGCGGTCGCTGTCCTCGCGGTCGCCGTCGTCACCCCGGCTCGGAGCACGGCCCGGTTGCTCCACGAGGACGCCCGCTGGGTGGCGCACCAGGCTCGAGCCGACGCGACGGTGGGCCGCGACGCGGAGCGCCTCGTCGCCATCGCCCAGGCCCGGGGCGGGGGTCGGATCTTCGCCGGGAAGCTGCACGACCCCGCAGCTCCCGCGATCGGCAGCGTCCCCGGGGCCATCTGGCTCGCCCACGAGCCGGTCGACGCCATCGGCTTCACGCTGCGGGTGTCGGCGCTGGCGTCCGACCTCGAGTCGTACCTCGACGCCACCTCGGTGGCCGACCTCGATGCGTTCGGCATCCGCTACGTCCTCGTCGCCGGAGGCCAGCGACCGCCAACGGGAGCTTGGTTCCTCGCGGCCAGCGGCGACCTCCAGCTGTGGGAGGTGCCGGGCGACGGGCTGATCTCCACGGCCCGGCTCCTCGGGTCGGCGAAGGCGGTGCACCGCACCGAGCTCGCCGCCGACCTGCTCCCGCTGATGCGGGCCCAAGGCGGCTCGCCCGCGTCGGTGCGCCTGCTCGACCTCGAGGGACGGTCGCCCGCCGCGCCGGTCCAGCCCCAGAGCTCGGGGGCCGAGCACCCGGGGCGCATCCGATCGCAGGACATCGAGCTCGATGCCGGCCGCGTCGGCGCTGACGTGGTCTTCGACGAGCCCGGGGTGCTGGTGGTCAAGGCCAACTGGAACCCGGGGTGGCACGCCACGGTCGATGGCGTGGACACGGCGGTGGTGGCCGTCGCACCGACGTGGCTGGCGGTCCCCGTGACGCCCGGTCGCCATCGCATCGCCCTCACCTACCGGGCGCCGGCCGGTCAGGCACCGCTGGTGGTGCTCGCCATCGTGGCCATCGCCTTGGGGTGCGCTTGGTCCCGCCGCGGCCGCCGGGCTCGCGGCGAAGGCCGCGGTCGCCGCGAAGGCCGCGAACGCCGTGTGGACCGGGCTCGTGTGGCCCGACGGGGTCGAGGACCGGCCGCGGCGCTGGTCGTCCTCGCGCTCGTGAGCTGCGGGACCCCGCACCGTCTTGCTCCGGTGCGGGCCGTGGGTCCACCCCAGGACTCGCCGCTGGCCGAGGTGGAGCTGGGTCGCCCCGACTCGTTCGCCACGCTCGACCGGGTGCTGGCGCCCACCACCCGGACGGTCGTGGTCGTCGCCTCGTCTCCCGCTGACACGTTCGGGCTGCTCGAGCCCCTCGCCGACGCCGCTCGTGGGGCGCGGGGCTTCTCGCTGCTCGTCTTGTCCCCACCCGATGCCGAACCTGACGTCGCCGACGCGGCGGCGTCGCTCGCCCTGGACCGCTGGGAGGTCCGAGATCCCGTGGCGCTGGATGCGGCCACTGGCCTCGACACCGACTCGGGGGTGGTCCTCCTCGACGAGGCCGGGCAGGTCGAGGGCCGGTGGCTGCCGGATGCCGCCCGTGACCAGCTCGACACCATCATCAAGGAGGCTCGGCGATGACCGACCGCCCGACCACGCAACCCCACTCGCCGCGCCGTGCCGCCCGATGGCCCGGAGCGGCTCGATGGCTCACCGCCGTGGGGACGGTGGCCCTCACGCTCGGGGTCGGCCCGGCCACGGTCGCCAGCGCGGCGCCGGCCGGTCCGGCGCTCCCAGCCGGTGCCGACGGTGGGGCAGCGGTGGCCTGCCTCGACCAACGGCTGCGCCCGGCCGAGACGTGTCCCTCGGTCGACATCGAGGTTCACGTCGAGGCGGATGGTGACGACCTCGTGGTCCAGATCAGCAACGCCGCCGGACGGACCTGGCGCGGCGGGCCGCTGGCCGTCGAGCTCCCGGTGCCCGACGCGAAGGTCGAAGAGCCCGAGGGCCGCGTCGATCGAACGGGTCGTCCCGGCACCCCGGAGTGGACGACCCGGGTCGGCACGGTCGTCAGCCGGTGCGTGTTCGAACCGGTGACCGAGCTCCGGTCCGGTGCCGACCTCTCCTGTCGCCTCCGCCGGCTCGGCCTCGCCGATGGCCAGCACCAGATCTGGTTCACCGGCTTCATCGGTGGGCTTCCCCGCGTGCACGGTTCGGTCGGCAACGACGCCCCCGCCCCCGGCGTGGTCGCGGCGGCGGCGACGCGCTCGGTCCGGATCCAGATCGAAGGGGACCGCGCCTCGGTGGCAGCATCGACTCCCACGGCGGAAGCGGGTGAGACCGAGGGCTCCCGCGGTGGTCGGTCCGACGGAATCGGTCCGTGGCCGCCCCTGATCGGCGCGGTCGCGCTTGCTGTCGCGGTCGGCGTCTTGGCCCGGAAACGCCGCCGGTCGACCTGACGTCCTCGAAAAATTTCTGCGATCGGCGTCACGGATGACCAGCGAGATGGCTCCCTACGTGTCAGGTGGACGAAGTTCTGCCGTTGGACGCGCTGCACAGCGCCGAGTGATGGGGTGGTCATGGGCCAGGGGACGATGAAGCGAGCCATGTTGGCGCTGGCGGGTGCGACCGCCCTGGTGGCGATGGGGGGTCTCGATGCGCTCCCGGTGAGCGCCGGGCCGATCGCGGGGATCCCGGCCTCGTCGTCGTTCGTGCCGGGGAACCCGGCCGTGGGCGCCACCACGAGCAGCACGGGAACGGTGCCCGCTGGCGTGTGCCGGGGCCGGATCGAAGCTCGAGGCGGAGACGGTCAGCAGGTCGAGGACGGCCTCGCCGGCACGGGATCGATCATCCGCGGCACCTTCGACGTGACCCCGGGCCAGGCGATCGACGTGCGCCGGCACTCCGGCGGCCGCGGCGGCCGCGGCGACGGCAACCCGGGCGGTGACGGCGGTGATGCGATCGAGGTCTTGGTCGGCGGCGCCACCCAGGTGGTCGCTGGCGGCGGCGGTGGCGGTGCCAACAACTCCGACGACACGGCCAACGGCTCGAACAACGGGCGGGGCGGCAACGCCGGCCGCGCCGTCGCCACTGGCGTCCACAACGCCGGTGGCGGGTTCGGCGGCGCCGCGGGGGCCCCGGCAGGGAGCACCGGCGGTTCGGGCGATGGCGACAACGGTGCTGGTGGCGGCGGCGGTACCGCGGCCCCGGGCGCCGGTGGTGCCCGCGGTTCGAACGCCAACGACGGCGGCACGAACGGCTCCGGCGGGTCCGGTCGGATCGGCGGTACCGGCGGCAACGGCGAGGACTCCTTCTTCGAGGTCGGTGCCGGCGGCGGCGGCGGCGGTGGCGGTGCCGGGTACGCGGGTGGTGGTGGCGGCGGCGGTGGCGA
>Ga0182745_1001540_pt1 | contig 22037 bp, 20 predicted proteins | sample eDN3rd30CKraftBY_FD_128523 | JGI IMG/M metagenome (GOLD analysis project Ga0182745, IMG submission 128523) | Enriched backyard soil microbial communities from Emeryville, California, USA - eDNA 3rd pass 30_C Kraft BY (version 2) (version 2) | ecosystem: Environmental > Terrestrial > Soil >...
CCCAGCGGGATCTCCACCCCGACATTCGGCGCCGTCGCCCCAAGCCGAGTGGCCGGCAACGAGCCCGTCACCGTCACCTGCGTCCCCGCCTCGTTCAACTCCGCCACCACCGACGCGACCGGGTCGTCCTCGACGCTCATGGTGCCGAAGCTCATCGGCACGATGGACCCCGATGCCTCCTCAGCCGACTCCTCGTCGGTCGAGGCCGTCTCTTGAGACCCCTCCGCCAGCACCTCACCCTCGGAGACAACCTCCTCGACCGAAGTCGTCGGCGTCTCCACCGACTCGGAGACCGGGGTCTCGAGCGGCGCGTCATCCGCGAAGGCCGGGGCCGTGAGGCCGCCGAAGACGAGAGCGAGAGCCGCGATGGCTCCCAGGGCAAAGCGGCTCGCAGCGCGAACGGGCTTGGGCATGCGCGTGGAATCTTCCGTTCAGGGCGCTACGCATGCGCGAGCGCTGAATGAAACCGAGACCCTGGCCATACGGCACTTAGGTAAGCCTCAGCTAATGAGGAGCGTACGCATCACATCGCGCAGTTGTCAAAATTTCGGGAAGGCTTACCTTACTTGCCGTAGACTTCTTGGTCATGACCTCAGCGAACGCGATCGCCGTACCCGTCGTCGACGCCCCCGCCGCGCTCTCGGAGCTCCTGCGCTCCGCCACCGCGGACCAGCACCAGCGTGCGGAGACCCGACCGTTCATCGCGGAGCTGATGGGCGGCGAGCTCACCCTCGCCGACTACGTCAGCTATGTCGCGCAGTTCGCGCACGTCTATGAGGCCCTCGAGTCCCGTGACGTCTCGACCGACCCCGCGCCCCTCGATGACGCCGCCCGGCTCGCCCGGCTCGCCTCGATCGAGTCCGACCTCGCAGCGCTCGGCGCCGCCGATTGGCGTGAGACCCACCCGGCGCTCCCGGCGACCGCGGCATACGTCGCGCGCCTGCGGGAGCTCGCGCAGGGCCGCTACGCCGAGTATCTCGCCCACCACTACACCCGCTATCTCGGCGACCTCTCCGGTGGCCAGGCGATCGGCGCGATGATCGCGCGCCACTACGGGGCGACCCCGGACCAGCTCGCGTTCTTCCGCTTCGACGACATCGAGAAGCCCGTGATCTACAAGCGCGAGTATCGCGAGGCGCTCGACGCCCTCGAGCTCACCGCCGAGGAGCGCGAGGCGATCCTCGCCGAGGCGCGTGCGGCGTTCGACTACAACGCCGCGGTCTTCGACGAGCTGGGCTCGCGCGCGGACGCCGCGTAGCGTGCGCGCGCACCGCCGCGGCATCCTCGGTGCCGCGCTCGTGCTCGTCGTCGCGCTTGCGGGCTGCGCGGCGGGTCCATCGGGATCCTCCTCCGAGCCGATCGCGGACGGCGCCCCGCTCGTCCCACTCGAGCAGCTGGACGTCCTCAGCGACCCATTCGCCCACGAGGGGCCGTCGACCGCGATCCTGCACGACTCGGTCATCGAGCCGGTCATGACGAATCCGGCGCAGTCGCTGCCGACGACCGTTCAGTCCGCGGACCTCGGCGGCGCGAGCACCGTCACGGTGACGGACACCTCGCGCGTCATCGCGATCGACCTCGCCGGATCGCTCGCCGCGACGGTCTGGGGTCTCGGATTCGGCGACACCCTCATCGCCCGCGACCAGTCGACGACGTTCCCCGGCGCGGTCGACCTTCCGCCCGCGACGTCGGGCGGGCATTCGGTGAACGCCGAGGCGATCATCGCCTTGCGCCCGACCCTCGTCATCACCGATGGGACCGTCGGGCCGCGGGACGTCCTCGAGCAGCTCCGCGAGGTCGGGATCACGGTGGTGTTCGTCGAGCACGAGTCCTCCTTCGCCGGTGCCCAGAAGCTCGCGGGAGATGTCGCCGCCATCTACGGGGCGCCCGAGGCCGGTCGCCTCCTCGCCGAGCAGATCGGGAACGAGATCGCCGAGGTCGAGCAGGCGATCGCACGGTTCGCGCCCGAGCCGGGCCTGCGGATGATGTTCCTCTACCTGCGCGGCGGGAGCGGCGTGTACTACCTGTTCGGCGAGGAGTCGGGGGGCGATGACCTCATCCATGCACTTGGCGGCATAGACGTCGCCGGCGAGATCGGCTGGCGCGGCATGCAGCCGATCACCGACGAGGCCACCGTCGCGGCCAACCCCGACCTCATCCTCGTGATGACCGACGGCCTCGTGTCGGTCGGCGGCGTCGACGGCCTGCTCGACGAGATCCCGGCGATCGCGCTCACGACCGCCGGCAAGCATCGGCGCTTCGTCGACATGGCGGACGGCCAGATCCTGTCGTTCGGCCCGCGGAGCGCCGGAGTCGTCGACGCGCTCGCCCGCGCGATCTACGCGCCCGACAGCGAGTGAGTCGGACATGAGAACGCGGCGCACCATCGTCTTCACCGTGCTCGTCGCGGTGCTCGTCGGCGGGATCCTCGCGTCGCTCGCGCTCGGGCAGCTCCCGGTCACGCCCCAGCAGCTCGTCGGCGCGATCCTCCAGGGCCTCGGCATCGACAACGCCTGGGCGCCCGATGACCCCACGCTGACCGACGCCCTGTGGCGAGTGCGCTTCTCCCGCATCACCATCTCGATCCTCGTCGGCGCCCTGCTGTCCGTCGCGGGCGCGATCATGCAGGCGATCTTCGGCAATCCGCTCGCCGAACCGGGCGTCGTCGGCGTCTCGTCCGGCGCTGCAGTCGGGGCCGCCGCGGCGATCGCGTTCGGTGCGGGCGCGTTCGGCGGCTGGAGCGTCGCCGCCGCCGCGTTCATCGGGGCCTTGGTCGCGATCGTCGTCGTCTATCTGACGGCGCGGTCGAAGGGGCGGACCGAGGTCGTCACGCTGCTCCTCACCGGCATCGCCGTGAACGCCTTCGCCGGTGCCGGCCTCGCACTCGTGCTCTTCATGTCGAACACCGCGAGCCGTGAGCAGATCATCTTCTGGCAGCTCGGCTCGCTCAACGGCTCCCGATGGATCGACGTCCTCATCGTGCTCGCGGTCGGCCTCCCGACCCTCATCGTCGGACTGTGCCTCGCCCGCCGCTACGACCTGCTCTCCCTCGGCGAGCGGACTGCGTCGCACCTCGGCGTGCGGGTCGAGCGGCTCCGGATCGTCTCGATCATCCTCGTCGCGCTCATGACCGGCGTCGCTGTCGCGTTCGTCGGCATCATCGCGTTCGTCGGCCTGGTCATCCCGCACCTCGTCCGGATGATGCTCGGACCCGGCCACCGGACGCTCATCATCGGCTCGCTCATCGGCGGGGCCGGCCTCATGGTCTGGGCCGACCTCGTCGCCCGCACGGCGGTGCCGCTTGCGGACCTCCCGATCGGGATGCTGACGTCCCTCATCGGCGGCCCGTTCTTCTTCTGGCTCATCCGGCGCAACCGGGCGAAGGCGGGAGGCTGGGCATGACCGCGTCCGTCGCCTACCGCGCGAGCGGCGTCGGCTACCAGGTCGGGGCCGCCGAGATCCTCCGGGACGTCTCGCTCGAGCTCGGCTACGGCCGTGTCCTCGCGCTCGTCGGCCCGAACGGCGCCGGCAAGTCGACCCTCCTGGGCGTGCTCGCCGGCGACGTCGTCCCAACCGATGGCTCCGTCGTCCTCGACGGCCGGGCCGTCGACGAGTGGTCGGTGCGCGACCTCGCCCGACAGCGGGCGGTGCTCCTGCAGTCGAACGCCGTCGCGTTCTCCTTCACGGGCCGGCAGGTCGTGGAGATGGGCCGGGCTCCCTGGCTCGGCACGCCCCGCGCGGACGACGACGAGAACGCGATCGAGGCGGCGATCGCCGAGACCGACGCGACGGCGTTCGCCGACCGCGCGTTCCCGACCCTCTCGGGCGGCGAACGCGCGCGCATCTCGCTCGCCCGGGTGCTCGCGCAGGACACGCCGGTGCTGCTGCTCGACGAGCCGACCGCCGCCCTTGACCTCGGCCACCAGGAGGACGTGCTCCGCGTCGCGCGCCGGCTCGCCGCGCGCGGCCGCGCGGTCGTCACCGTCCTCCACGACCTGTCGCTCGCGGCGGCGTACGCCGACGATCTCGCGATGCTCGACCACGGCCGCCTCGTCGCCCACGGATCGCCTGCCGAAGTGCTCACGGCCGACCGGGTCGAGGAGGTCTACCGCACCGCGGTGCGCATCCTTTCCGACCCGGACACCGGGCGCCCCATCGTGCTCCCCCGCCGCTCGCTCGCCTGAGCGCACGGCGGCGGCTACGCTGACCTCGATCACGCCCACCCGCGACCGAGGTCACGGGGAGCAAGCGAAGGAGCTGATCGAATGACGCCGGCGACGCAGCTGGAACGCCACCTCCGCCCGCTCGGGCGCCTCGACGCCGGACGGCTCCCGATCCAGGAACGGCTCGGGACCTGGACCGCCGCGACCGCGCGCTTCCTCGTCCCGCTGCGGATCACGGCGCAGGCCGAGACGGTCAACGGCTCGATCTCGGCCGACGAGTCGGAGGGCGTGACGCTCTGCCGGATCAAGGCGAGCGCGCACGACGGCGAGCGGACGGCCGCGATGGCGGCGCGCGATGCCGTCCGCTACGTCAAGTTCGCGATCCCGCTCGGCCGTCGGGTGACGGTCACGCAGCACGGCCGTCGGGTGACGCTCGCCCCGGGGCAGCTCTGCCTCTACCGGACGAGTGCGCCGTATGCGGTGGGGAGCGACGCACCCCTCGACTTCGCGATCGCAATGGTCCCCGAGGACGCCATCCCCCTCGCGCCCTCCCGGCTCGACGAGCTCGCCGGCGTCGCGCTGCAGGGCGATGCGGTCGCCGGGCTCCGCGAGACGCTGCTGCGCGTCGGGGAGGGCGGCATCACGGCGTTGGAACGCGATCGGAGCCTCGATCGTCTCGTCGCGATCCCACCGCCCGGGCAGCCGGAGGACCGCGCGCTCGCCGAGCGGCACAGCCTGCTGCGCTCGCGCGCCGAGCAGCTCATCCGCGAGCGCCTGCCGGCGCCGTGGCTCACGCCCGACTATCTCGCAGATGCGCTCGCCGTCTCCCGGCGGACGCTGTACGCCGCCTTCGCGAGCGACGGCCGGACGGTCGCGGGCACGATCCGCCACGCGCGCCTCGACCGAGCACGCGATCTGCTGCAGCGGATGGACCCCGACTGCGCGATCGCCGAGGTCGCCTCCCAGAGCGGATTCCAGAGCGCCGCGCACTTCAGCCGGCTCTATCGCGCGGAGTTCGGCATGGCGCCGTCGAGCGATCGGCAGCGCACCGCCTCGCGTTGACGAATCGTGCAGATGCGCGCGAGGGCGCGATCCGCGGCACGCACCGGCAAGACCCGGACGGCGCGTTGCGTAGCCTGCGGACATGAACGACAAGATCGTGCGCGTCGCCGCGGTGCACGCCGCCGCCCCCTTCCTCGACCTCCCCGCCGGCGTGGCGAAGACCCGGGAGGCGATCCTCGAAGCCGGCCGCGGCGGGGCGCAGATCGTCGTCTTCCCCGAGACGTTCCTGCCCGGCTACCCGCACTGGATCTGGTCGCACACCGCGAAGTACGCGGCTCCGCTCTTCGCCCGGCTCTTCGACAACGCGCTCGTGCTGCCGAGCGAGGAGTCGCGCGCGATCGGCGAGGCCGCCCGCGAGGCCGGCGTGTGGGTGGTGCTCGGGACCGACGAGAAGGACGGCGGCACGCTCTACAACACCCAGGCGTACTTCAGCCCTGACGGCCGGCTCGTCGCCCGGCACCGGAAGCTGCACCCGACGAACGCGGAGCGCACCGTCTGGGGACGCGGCGACGGCCGCGACGTCTTCGTCGTCGACACCGGGTTCGCCCGGCTCGGCGGTCTCATCTGCTTCGAGCACAGCATGGACCTGCCGCGCTACGCGCTGGCGACGCTCGGCGAGCAGATCCACGTCTCGACCTGGCCCGCGATCAACGCCACGCACGCCGACCCGAACGCCGGCGACTTCGACCACTACTCGACGACGCTCGCGCAGGCGCATGCGATCTGCGCCCAGACCTATGTCGTCGTCTCGCAGGGCATGATCACGCAGGAGATCATCGACACGCTCGGCATCCCGGACGGACCGGACGCGCCGAGCCTCGGCGGCGGGCTCTCGGGGTTCATCGGCCCGAACGGCAAGTGGCTCTCCGAGCCGCACCGCGACACCGAGGCGATCATCTACGGGGACCTCGACCTCGGCATCATCCCGTTCGCGAAGTTCTTCGCCGACGGCGCGGGACACTACGCGCGGCCCGACGTCTTCCGCTTCGGGATCGACCGCACCCCGCAGACCGCCCTCACCGACCAGGCGGTCGTCGTCGTCGACCCGCTGACCGCGCGGCCCGAGCAGGACGGGGTCGAGCCGATCGGTCGGGTGCTCAGCGTCGGATAGTCACGGCGAGAACGACGGGACTCAGGGGACTCGATACGTCCATTCCGGGTCGCCGAACTTCGAGGTCGCGAGCGCCTCGGCCTCGGCGAGCTCCTCGGGGGTGAGCACGTCCTCGAGCAGTCCATACCGTTCGCGGAATACACCGATGAGCGCGTCGATGATCGCCTCGCGTTCCATCCCCGTCTGCGACCGGATCGGGTCGACCCGCTTCGCCGCGGACGCGATGCCCTTGTCGCTGAGCTTCTCGCGACCGATGCGCAGGATCTCCATCATCCGCTCACCGTCCATGTCGTACGCCATCGTGACGTGATGGAGCAGGCCACCGCCGGCGAGACGCTTCTGGGCCGCACCGCCGATCTTCCCCTCGGGGCTCGCGATGTCGTTGAGCGGGACGTAGGAGGCCTCGATGCCGAGCGACCGCAGCCCCGCGACCGCCCAGTCGTCGAGGAACGCGTAGGAGTCGGCGAAGCTCATGCCCTGCACCAGATCGACTGGCGCCGTGATCGAGTAGACGATGACCTGGCCGCCCGCCATGTACATCGCCCCGCCGCCCGAGATGCGGCGCACGACCTCGACGTCGTACCGCTCGGCCGCCTCGAGGTCGACCTCGTTGCGGACCGACTGGAAGGATCCGATCACAACGGCGGAGCGATCCCACTCCCAGAAGCGCAACGTCGGCTCGCGCAATCCGGCGCCGACCCGCTCCGCGAGCACCTCGTCGAGCGCGACCTGGACACGAGGAGGCAGCGAGGGACCGCGCAGGAGACGCCACGGGTAGTCGACCCACTCGCGTCCGCCCGAGACCGCCCGGCGCACCGCTGTCGCGACGCCCTCCGGCGTCACACCGAGCAGCTCCGCGCCGGACGGCAGCGCCGAGCGGATCGCGGCGGCGATGTCCTTCCCGCTCGCATCGGCCGCAAGACTGTCGACCGCGGAGTTCATCGCGTCGAGCGCCGAGTCGGGCTCGAGGAAGAAGTCGCCCGCGATGCGCACGCCGGCGAACCTGCCGTCGATGACATCCAGATCGACGACGACGAGCTTCCCGCCGGGGACCTTGTACTCGCCGTGCATCAGCCCACCCGCGCGTCGAGCCAGCTCACGACGTCGCCGATGACCTCGTCGCGGTTCGTCTCGTTGAGCACCTCGTGCCGCGCACCGTCGTAGACGACGACCGTGACGTCGGTCAGACGCGCCCGTGCGAGGTACGCCTCGGCGAGCCGGCGCACCGACTTCTCCCCGCCGACCGGGTCGTCGGAGCCGACGACGAGCAGCAGCGGGACGTCGTGCTCGTCGGCGAGCCCGACCCGCGGCTTGCCGAGCAGCCGGAGCGTCTCCCGCACGCCGAAGAGCTTGATGAGCGGGGTCGCCACCATGAGCGGGTCCGCCGCCGCCGCCGCGACGACGTCGGGGTCGCGGCTGAGCCACTCGTAGCCCGTCGGGTTCGGGACGGTCTTCTTGTGCCGCGCATTGAGCGGCGCGGCGTTCATGCCCGTCAGCACGCGATACGCGGATCCGGAGAGGACGACCAGGTCGTACTCGGCCGGGTACTCGTCAAGCAGGATCTGGGAGATGAAGGAGCCCCACGAGTGCCCGAACAGGACGAACGGGATGCTCGGCCGTGCCGCCTTGATCAGCTTGCTCAGGCGATGCACGGCGTCGACCGCCGCGCGGTGCCCGCCCTTGCCGAGCCGTCCGAGCTTCGAGGTGTCGCCGCCCCACTGCTCGACACCGGTCTGCCCGTGGCCGCGGTGGTCGTCCGCCCAGACCTCGTAGCCCGCGGCGACGAGCGCGGCCGCGACATGCTCGTAGCGCAGCGAGTACTCGCCGACGCCGTGGACGAGCTGGACGACCGCCTTCGGTGACGGATGCGACCACACGTGGTAGTGGATCGTGACGCCGAGCGCATCCTTGAACGTCGCGTCTTTTCGGGTCACAGCCATGGATGGAATCTACTCCTCGGGTCTACTCTTGGCGGGTCGACCGAGCGGGGGAGCGGGACAGGTGCATCGACGGGGACGCGCCGCGGCAGCGGCAGTGGTGATGGCGACGGGATTGGCGATCGGGGGCGCGCTCCCGGCCGCGGCGGCGACCGCCCAGTACGAGCTCGTCGAGATCGCGCCGGGCTCGGTCTACAGCGTGATCGGCCCGCTCGTCGAGGCCGGCGGGGTCGTCTACTTCCAGGGCACGAGCCCGTCCGCTCCCGGCGGCTCCTGGCTGTTCTCCTTCGACCCGGCGACCGGCGCGGTCGGTCCGGTCGGCGTCACCAGCTCGCTCGGACAGGTGAGCGGCCTCCGGACGGACGGCAGCCTGCTCTTCTTCCTCTCACCGGCGGGCGGCGAGAACGCGATCCATGTCTACGACCCGAGCACCGACACGGTCGGCGAGTACGACTGGCCGGTCGGGGAGAACGCGTTCGGAGATGAGCTCGCCATTCTGGGCGCCGACGTCTACGTCGTCATGCAGGGGGACGGGTTCCTCTACTCGGTGCCGAAGGCGGACCCGGCGTCGGCTCCGGGCATCGCGCCGACGGCGACGACGCCCCTGCCCAAGTGCGCCGACGGGACGACCGATCCAGCGAGCTTCGCCGGCAACCTGCATTCCGTGGGCGCCTACGTCTACTACGTCCAGTCGTGTGCCGACATCCTGTCCGACCAGCTCTTCCGCCGGGCGAGTCCCGCGTCGGCCGAGGCCGTCGCGTTCCCGGCCCCGCCGCCCGCGACCGAGCTCGGCGCGGCCTACGCGGTGCTCGAGCACGCCGGCCGGACCTACTTCGCGGCAGGACCCATCTCCGGCGACCAGCATCAGTACTCGTTCCCGTCGGCGGATCTCTCACAGCCGGTCGCCGACCTCGGCGGGCTGAACCCGGGCAGCTCCGCCGTCTTCCAGGGCGTCGTGACCTGGTTCATGCAGGACGGCGCCGAGCGCCGGCTGTACCGGAGCGACGACGGCGTCACGGCGACGCCCATCGGCCCGACGTCCGATGCGGACCTCGAGGCCGAGCTCGCGCTCACCGCCTGGGGCGACATCCTGCTGCTCAACGGCTTCCCGGTGGTGTCGGCGGCCGATCCCGTCGGAACCCGGACGAACTACTTCTACGATGCCGCGGATCGCTCGCTCACCCGGATCGGTCCCGCGGGCGCGATCGTGCCGCCGTTCGTGACCTCGGCCGGCGACGCCTACGTCACGGCGTTCGCCGCGCTCGGCGCGGACGCCGACAGCCAGCACCTCTACCGAGTGGTCAAGCGCGTGCTGCCCGAGACGGGCCTCGACGCCAGCGGCTTCGCGATCGCGGCCGCCCTCCTCCTCGCGACCGGCGCCGCGCTCGCCTGGACCGCGAGACGCGAGGCGCGACTCACGCCTCGCGGGTGATCTCGACGCTGACGAAGAGGGTCGAGGCGAACGACCCCGCGTACACGCCGCGCAGCGGCGGCACGTCGTCGTAGTCGCGCCCCCGCCCGACGAGCACGTGGCGGTCGCCGATGTCGATGCCGTTCGTCGGGTCGAAGCCGCGCCACCCCGAGCCGGTGAACCACTCGACCCACGCGTGCGACTCCCCCGAGACGGTCTGCCCGACCTCGGCGTCGTCGACCGGGTGGAGATAGCCGGACACGTACCGCGCGGGAATGCCGACCGCCCGCAGCGCGCCGAGCGCGACGTGCGCGATGTCCTGGCAGACGCCCTTGCGATGCGCCCACGCGTCCGCGCCGGACGAGTGGACCGACGTCACGCCCGGCATGTACTCGAGCGCATCGCCGACCGCGGTGCAGATCGCGTTCGCGGCCGCGGAAGGGCTGCGGTGGTGCGCTGCGATCCGCTCGGCGAGCTCGACGACATCGTCCGGCGGCGCCGTGAGCCGCGTCTGCGAGAGCTGCTCGACCGTCGCGGTCGAGCCCTGCCCGAGCCGCTCGATCCCCTCCCAGTCGATCTCGCCGACCGGGGTCGGTCGCGCCCGGACCTCGACGACGCTGCTCGCGGCGATGGACAGCTCGCGGTGCGGGCTGAGCACCTCGAACGCCGCGACCCGCGTGCCCCAGTAGTCGACGTAGTTGTGATGCGCGTTGACCGGGGCGATCTCCAGCCCGGACATGATGACGAGCTGCCCGTCGAGGCTGACGGGGAGCATCCGAGCCTCGTTGTAGCTCGCCGTCACGTCACCCCCGTAGGAGAAGCCGGTGACGTGGCGGATGCGCAGCCGCTTCACGTCGTCTCCCCCACCCACATCGGCATCGCGTTCGTCGGGAAGTAGCGCTCGCGGATCGCCTCGGAAGCCGCCGACGTCGCGTTCTGCACCCGCTCCATCCAGCTCGTCAGGGACTCGAGGATCTCCGAGATGGGCCGGTACTCGAGCTCGCTGCGGATCTGACCGAGGATGCGCTGCGCCTGGTCGGAGAACCCGACGCGGCCGTCGGGCCCCGGCTCGATCTCTCGCAGGCACGCCTCGGCGCGCAGGACGGAGAACAGGATCGAGCGGGGGAAGAGCCGGTCGAGGAGCAGGAACTCCGCGGCGTTGCGGGCGGACGGCATGCCGCGATACGTCTTCAGGTACGCCTCGTACGCGCCGACCGAGCGCAGGATCGTCGTCCAGCTGGGACCGGACGCGTCGGTGAGCGAACGCGTCGCGAGCAGCCGGGCGGTCATGTCGGCGCGCTCGATCGAGCGGCCGAGGGTGAAGAAGCGCCACGCGTCGTCGCGGCTCGTCGCGGACTCGATGATCCCGACGGCGAGCGCCGAGCGCTCCCGCACCCACTGGAAGAACTCGTGGACCTGCTGACTCGGGACCGCGCGCGGCATCATCGCGCGAGTCGTGTTGAGGCACTCCCACAGCTCGGTGCTGACGACCTCGCGGGCGCGGCGGGCGTTCTCCCGTGCGGCGCCGAGCGAGTAGGCGATCGACGCCGGCTCGTTGCGGTCGACCGCGAGGATCTCCAGGACGCGCTGACGGCCGAGCTCCTCGGGCGGCGCCGCCGTCCCCATGACGGACAGCAGGGCGCGGCACGCGGCGTCCTCCTCGATCCACGGGTCCTCGAGGAGCAGCTGGAGGTGGACGTCGAGGATGCGGGCGGTGCCGTCGGAGCGCTCGACGTAGCGGCCGATCCAGTACAGCGCCTCGGCGATCCGGCTCAGCATGGCTGGTCCCGCCCTTCGACTCGCTGCGCTCGCTCAGGGAGCGGTGGAAACGAGTCGCTCAGGAAGCCGCTGGCACTCTGTTGCTGCTGCTGCGGCTGCTGGTGCTGCGGCGCGAGCTCCTCGAAGCCGATGATCGGGATCGACGTCGTGATCGCCGCCTGGTCCGCGACGAGCCCCTGGATCGAGTGGCGTTCGACGTGCAGCGGGGTCGAGCCGACGACCCACGTGTCCTTCGATCCCCCGCCCTGCGACGAGTTGACGACGAGCTCGCCCTCCGGCAGCGCGACCCGGGTGAGACCGCCGGGGAGCACCCAGACATCGTGGCCGTCGTTGACGGCGAACGGCCGGAGGTCGGCGTGCCTCGGGCGCATGCCGTCCTCGACGAGGGTCGGGATCGTCGACAGCTGCACGACCGGCTGCGCGATCCACCCGCGCGGATCGGCGATGAGGCGGGCGCGCAGCGCATCGAGCTCCGCGGGCGACGCATCCGGCCCGATCACGAGGCCCTTGCCGCCCGAGCCGTCGACCGGCTTGACGACGAGCTCGTCGAGCCGGTCGAGCACCTCCTCGAGCGCGCCGGGATCCTCCAGCCGCCAGGTGTCGACGTTCGGCAGGATCGGCTCCTCGGCGAGGTAGTAGCGGATGAGCTCGGGGACGTACGTGTAGACGAGCTTGTCGTCCGCGACCCCGTTGCCGACGGCGTTCGCGATCGTGACGTTGCCGAGTCGCGCGGCGAGCATGAGTCCCGGGCTGCCGAGCATCGAGTCGGCGCGGAAGGTGAGCGGGTCGAGGAACTCGTCGTCGACGCGCCGGTAGATGACGTCGACGCGCGTCGGTCCCGCGGTCGTGCGCATCCACACCCGTCCGCCCGAGCAGAACAGGTCGCGGCCTTCGACGAGCTCGACGCCCATGAGCCGGGCGAGGAGCGTGTGCTCGAAGTAGGCGGAGTTGAAGACGCCCGGCGTGAGGACGACGACGGTCGGGTCCTCGACGCCGCTCGGCGCGCTCGCCCGGAGCGCCTGGAGCAGGCGCGCCGGGTAGTCGCCGACCGGCTTGACGCGCATCGAGACGAAGAGCTCCGGGAGGGTCTGGGCCATGACCCGGCGATTCGAGATGACGTAGCTCACGCCGGATGGCACGCGCACGTTGTCCTCGAGCACCCGCCACACCCCGTGCTCGTCCCGGATGCAGTCGATGCCGGAGACCTGGATGCGCACGCCGTTCGCGGGGTCGATGCCGGCGGCCGCGCGGTGGAAGTGGTGGCTCGACGTGATGAGCGCCGCGGGGATGACGCCGTCGCGGATCGCGCGCTGCGGCCCGTAGACGTCCGCGAGGAAGGCTTCGAGCGCGCGGACGCGCTGCGCGACGCCCGAGCTGACCTGCTGCCACTCGGCGTCGGCGACGACCCGCGGGACCGCGTCGATCGGGAAGGGCCGCTCCTCACCCGCGAAGTCGAACGTGACGCCCTGCGCGAGATAGGACTTGGCGAGCGCGTCGGTGCGACCGCGCAGCTCCTCCTTGCTCATCTGCGCGAGCGTGCGGTGGATCTCCGCATACGGCTGGCGCACCGTGCCGTCGTGGGCGAACATCTCGTCCCAGGGCGGGGTCCAGAGCCGCGTGGTGGCGGTGTCCCCGTAGCCGTCGAACAGGTCCGCCATGTCGAAAGCCTAGGCCGCCGCGTGTTGCGGCGGCATTTCGCGTCTCGATCGGTCCGGTATCCGGCATTGCCTTGCATTCTGATCAATTGTTAGACAATCTATTCGAGTGACCTCGCGGACTACGAACGACATCGCCGTGCTTCCAGGGGCGCTGCACACCGCGCTGCGCGACGCGATCCTCGACCGTGCGCTCGCGCCGGGCGCCGCTGTCACCGAGTCCTCCGTCGCGATCCGCTACGGCGTCGCCCGACCGACCGCGAGGCTCGCGATCGAGCGACTCGTCGCCGACGGCCTGCTCCGGCGTGCACCGCACCAGGCGGCGCGCGTCCCCGTCCTCGAAGCGCAGGACGTCGCCGACATCTTCGACGCCCGCGCGGTCGTCGAGCAGGCCGCGATCGAGCGGCTCGCACGCGCGGGCTCGATCCCGGCCGACGCGCTCGCGGCGCACCGCGAGCTCCTCGCGATCGACGGCTCGGCGCCGTTCGCCCGGATCGACGCGAGCTTCCACCGCTGCCTCGTCGCCGGCCAGCCGAACGCCCGCCTGGCCCGGATGCACGACCTGCTGATGGGCGAGATCGAGCTGTGCATCGCGCAGGTGCAGGCGGAGGGCGTGCTGACACCCGTCGAGATCGGCGCGCAGCACCAGGCGATCCTGGACGCCGTCACCGCCGGGGACGCCGAGCGCGCCGGGCGGCTCGCCCGAGACCACATCCACGGCGCACGCGACCGGCTGCTCGCCGCGATCGAGCGCGCGGGCGACCGCCGAGAGTAAGGACGATTCACCGATGGTGCAGCGGAAGTTCCCGAACCCGAAGGACGTGTTCGAGCTCATGCGGTTCAAGCGTCCCGTGTGGAGCGCGAAGGAGCGCCGACTGGCCGGCGCCCTGACGATCCACGACCTGCGGACGATCGCCAAGCGCAGGACTCCCAAGGCCGCGTTCGACTATGTGGACGGCGCCGCGGACGGCGAGCTCTCGCTGACCCGCGCGCGACAGGCGTGGGAGGACATCGAGTTCCACCCGGACATCCTCCACGACGTCTCCACGGTCGACACCTCGACGACCGTGCTCGGCGGCCCGAGCGCCTACCCCTTCGCGATCGGACCGATCGGCTTCAGCCGGATCGCCCACACCGAGGGCGAGGTCGGCGGCGCTTCGGCCGCCGCGCGGATCGGCATCCCGTTCACGCTCTCGACCCTGGGGAACACCGCGATCGAGCGCGTCGCCGAGATCAACCCCGGCCGCAACTGGTTCCAGCTCTACGTCATGCGCCAGCGCGAGATCTCCTACGGGCTCGTCGAGCGCGCGGCGGCCGCCGGCTACGACACGCTCATGTTCACGGTGGACGCCCCCGTCGGCGGCAACCGGCTCCGCGACACCCGGAACGGCTTCTCGATCCCGCCACAGCTCACCGCGAGGACGATCGCGAACGCCATCCCGCGGCCGTGGTGGTGGTGGGACTTCCTCACGACTCCCAAGCTCGAGTTCGCCTCCCTCAGCTCGACGGGCGGGACCGTCGGCGAGCTGCTGTCCTCCGCGATGGACCCCACGATCTCGTTCGACGATCTCGACGTCATCCGCGGGATGTGGCCCGGCAAGCTCGTCGTCAAGGGGGTGCAGAACGTCGCCGACTCCAAGCGTCTGACCGACCTCGGCGTCGACGGCATCATCCTGTCGAACCACGGCGGGCGACAGCTCGATCGCGCGCCGATCCCGTTCCACCTCCTCCCGGAGGTCGTGCGCGAGGTCGGCAAGGACACCGAGGTCATCGTCGACACGGGCATCATGAACGGCGCGGACATCGTCGCGGCGATCGCGCTCGGCGCGAAGTTCACCATCGTCGGCCGCGCCTACATGTACGGCCTCATGGCCGGCGGCATCGACGGCGCGCACCGCGCGATGGAGATCCTCACCCGGCAGATCGTGCAGACGATGCGGCTGCTGCAGGTCGCCTCCATCGAGGAGCTCGGCCCGCGGCACGTCACGCAGCTGCAGCGGCTCGTCCCGCGGGGCTGATCACGCTCGAACGGGCTCCCCGGGGAGGTCCTCGTCCGGCTCCTCGCGGATCGGCGTCGCCTCCACGACCTGATCGGAGAACTCCTCCGGCGCGATGACGAGCGGGACGGGCCGAGTCGCGACGAGCTCGACGCCGAGACGCCCTTCGGCGTTGCGGCGCACCCGCCCGGAGGCGAGGAACCAGATCGCCCCGATCGCGAACGCGACGATCCCCGATGCGCCGCCGACCAGGATCGCGACGCGCGGGCCCGCGGTCGAGGCGACGAGGCCGACGATCGGCGCGCCGATGACCGTGCCGCCCATCATGAGCGCCATGTAGATCGCGAGCACGCGCCCGCGCAGCGCCGGGTCCGTCGTCGTCTGCACATACCCGTTCGCCGTCGTCAGCATCGTGATGACCGAGAAGCCGATGACGACGCAGACCGCCGCATAGGTCCAGAACGTCGGCATCGCGGCCGAGAGGCCGCACGAGATCCCGAAGAGCAGGGCCGCGGCGATCGCGACGCGCAGCTGCGCCCTCGCGCGCCGCGCCGCGAGCAGCGCGCCCGCGAGCGATCCGATCGCGATCACCGAGGTGAGCAGACCGAAGCCGTCGGCATCCCGCCCGAACTCGAGCGCCATCGTCGACGCGAAGATCGGGAAGTTCATGCCGAAGGCGCCGACGACGAACGCCATCGCGAAGAGCGCGACGAGGTCACCGCGCCGCGCCGCATAGCGGAAGCCGTCCATGAAGCGCTGCACACCGGTCGCCTTCGCCCGCGGGATCAGCTCCGAGCGGCGCATGAGCGACAGCACGATGATCGTCGCGAGATAGCTGAACGCGTCGACGATGAAGACCCAGCCCGGGCCGATCCAGATGATCGCGAGGCCCGCCGCCGCTGGTCCGATGAGTCGGGCGCCGTTGAACGCGGCCGAGTTGAGTGCGACCGCGTTCGACGCGTCCTCGCGGCCGACGAGATCCGAGACGAACGCCTGCCGCGCGGGGTTGTCGAACGCGGTGCCGACCCCGAAGCAGAACGCGAGCACGTACATCAGCGGGAGCGTCATGACCCCGCTCAGCAGCAGGATGCCGACGACGAGCGCGACCGTGCCGAGGCTGATCTGCGTGACGAGGAGGAGCCGGCGCCGCGGGAAGCGGTCGGCGACCCAGCCGGTCACGCCGACGAGCAGCAGCGGCGGGCCGAACTGGAGCGCCATGCAGACGCCCATCGCCGCCGCATCGCCGTCCGTCAGCACGGTCAGCACGGTCCAGCTCAGCGCGGTCGACTGCGCCCACGACCCGACGTTCGACACGAGCGCGCCGAAGAACCACAGCCGGTAGTTGTAGTGCCGCAGGGACCGGAACATCCCGCCCTTCACCGTCTGGCCATCCCGGTGATGAGCGCCGCCGCGCGGTCGAGGAGATCGCGTTCTGCCGCCGACATGGGACCCAGCTCGGCCTTGAGCCAGGCGTTGCGCCGCTTGCGAGCCGTGCGAGCGAGCTCCCCGCCATGCTTGGTCAGCTCGACGATGACGCGCCGGCCGTCCTCGGGATCGTCGATCCGGCGGACGCAGTCGGCCTCCGCGAGCGCGTTGAGGGTCCGGTTCATCGAGGGGGCCGAGACGCGCTCGTACTCGGCGAGCTGCCCCGGCGTGGCCGGCCCGACGCGGCTGAGATGCAGCAGCACGGTGAGCTGGGAGTCGGTCACCTCCTCGAGGTGGGACTCGAGACGCAGGCGCCGGGTGAGGAGGAAGGTCGCGACGCGCAGGTCGGAGGCCAGCTGCTCGAGCTCATCCGATTCCTTAGCCACGCTAACGATAATAGCTCGTTAGCCGGGCTAACGAACGCCGGCCCGGCCCCGTCAGGCGTCGAGCGGCCCGAGCAGATTCGCCGCGACGGTCGAGTGCACGGACTCGGTGTCGCTCGGGTGGAAGATGCCCGCGAGGACGTCGCGCTGGATGCGAGCGAGCTCCGCGGCGTTCCGATACCCGGATCCACCGGCCGAGCGGGCCGCCTGGTCGACGACGTAGCGCGCCGCCTCCGTCGCGCGATGCTTCGCCCCGGTCAGGTGGCGGAACCAGTCGACGCCGCGATCCGCGAGCCCGTCGACATCGGCGGCGAGCGACTCGATGTCGGGACCGAGCGCGTCGAGCGCGAGCGCGGCATCGGCGATCCGCCAGCGGAAGTCGCGGTCCTGCGCGTAGGACCGGCCCGTCACGCGGCTGCGCCGGCCCTGCACCGCCTCGACCGCGAGCTCGAGCGCCCGATCCGCGACGCCGGCGTAGACCGAGGCGATGAGCAGCAGAAAGTTCGCGAAGATCCCGAAGATGAACGGATCCGCGTTCGGCCCCACGGGCAGGATCCGGCTGATCCGCTCGTCCGGGACGATCGCGTGCTCGAGCACGGTCGTCCGCGACTGCGTCGCTCGCATTCCGAGCGTGTCCCAGTCGTCGAGCGTCGTCACGCCGGCGTCGTCGCGCGTCAGGAAGCCGTGCACGAGCCGCGGGCCGTCCGCGGTCTCGGCGCGACCGAAGATCCCGAGCCGCGTCCAGGCCGGCGCGAGCGAGGTGAAGACCTTCGTGCCCGAGAACGCCCAGCCCGGCGTCGGGCTGGTATCGACCCGCTCGGCCGTCGTCATCGCGTCCCAGAGCACGAAGTCGTTGCCGGGCTCGCTGATGCCGAAGGCGAACAGCTCTCCTCGCTCGGCATCGTCGATGACCCACCCGAGCGAATCGTCCCCACGATCGCGCAGCACGCGCGCGACCCCGAGCCAGACGTGATGCATGTTGATCGCGAGCGCCGTCGCCGGCGCGTACGCGGCCAGCCGGCGCTGGTCGCGCGCCGTCTCCAGGAGGGGCCGGACGCGCAGGTAGCCGGCGGCGCGGAGCTCGGTGAGATCCTCGTCGAAGAACGCGTTGTCCCGGTCGTATCCGGGTGCGCGCTCGCGGAACCGCTGCAGCATCGCCGGGTCGAGCTCCATGCGCGTCCTCCCCGTTCAGCCTAACCGCGGCGAGAACACGATCATGGGGCCGGGGCGATCGCGCCGATCCGGCGGCGCGCCTCGTCGATGAGCTCCAGCACTGCGATCGACTCCGCGAGGGGACGCTCGGGAGCCTCGGTGCGCCCCGCCGCGATGTGCGCGGCGACCGCGGTCGCCTGATAGCAGAGGCCGGCGTGGCCGCGGATGCCGTTGGGGTCCGCGTAGCGGCGGCGCTCGTCGCCCGTCACGAGGTCGAAGGAGCCGGCCATGAAGAACGGCTCGGAGAACTCGATGCTCGCGGCCGTCCCGATGACGCGCGCGAGCTGCGAGGTCGACGCATCGAGGGCGGTCGTCGCGATCGCGCGCGCGCCGCTCGCGTACTCCTGGACGATGACCGACCTCGCGTCGACGCCCTCCGGGTCGCTCGCCGTGCCGGTGGCGATGAATGAGTCGGGCGTGCCGAGCAGGAACCGACCGAAGCTGATCGGATACACGCCGATGTCGAGGAGCGCGCCGCCGCCGATCGTCGGGGCGAACACCCTGGCGTTCCGCCTCCGGTCGAACGGCGCGCAGAACTCGGCCTCGACGATCGCGATGTCGCCGAGCACGCCGTCCTCGGCGAGCTGCAGCAGCACATCGGTCTGCGGCAGGAACCGCGTCCACATCGCCTCCATCGCGAAGACGCCGGCAGCCCGGGCTGCGACGGCGATCTCGCGGGCCTCGGCGGCCGAGCACCCCATGGGCTTCTCGATGAGGACGTGCTTGCCCGCCGCGATGACGAGGAGCGCGTGCTCGCGATGCAGCTCGTTCGTCGAGGCGACGTAGACGGCGTCGATCTCGGGGTCGGCGAGCAGCGCCGCATACGAGTCGTACGCGCGCTCGGCGCCGACGTCCGCGGCGAAGGCACGCGCTCGCGCGAGGTCGCGCGAGGCGACGGCGACGATCCGCTGGTCGGTGTGCTGGGCGACCGCGGTCGCCCAGCTCTGCGCGATGCGGCCGGGGGCGAGCACGCCCCAGCGCAGCACGGGCCCGCCGCGCAGCGGTGTCGTCCTCGGTTCCGGAAAGCCGCCCACGCCGCCATCCTCCCCGAACCTTCCCTTTTCAGGAATAGGCCGGGGTACGCGTGCGCATTGCACTCGAAGCCCCCTTTACTCCTGAAAAAGGCGAGTGGATAGGCTTCGGGGGTGGGCGAGGGGACGCGAGCGCGGGACGTCGTCATCGTCGGCGGCGGGCACAACGGGCTCGCCGCGGCGGCCTACCTCGCGCAGGCCGGGCTCACGGTCACCGTGCTCGAGCGCCTCGACGAGGTCGGCGGCGCGGCCGTCTCCGCGCAGGCGTTCTCCGGCCTCGACGCGAGGCTCTCGCGATACTCGTATCTCGTCTCACTGCTGCCCGCCTCGATCGTGCGCGACCTGCGGCTCGACGTCCGTGTCGCGCGGCGGCGCTACTCCTCCTACACGCCACGACCCGGTAGTTCGACCGGTCTGCTCGTCGATCGGGTCGACACCGCCGCGAGCGCGCTCGGGGCGGACGCCGCGGGCTGGCGCGCACTGTACGAGTCGACCGGGCAGCTGGCGCGCACCCTCTTCCCGACCGTCACCTCACCGCTCATGACCCGGTCGGAGGCGAAGCGGGCGGTCGCGGACGATGCGACGTGGACCGCGTTCATCGACGAGCCCGTCGGCGCGACGATCCAGGACGCGCTCGCCGACGACCTCGCGCGCGGGGTCGCGCTGACCGACGCGCTCATCGGCACCTTCGCGCCGAACGTCGACGCGACGCTCGCCGGCAACCGCTGCTTCCTGTACCACGTCATCGGCGGCGGGACCGGCGACTGGGACGTGCCGGTCGGCGGGATGGGCTCGGTGACCGGCGAGCTGCGACGCGCGGCGCTGCAGGCCGGTGCGGAGCTGCTGACCGGTGCCGAGGTGAACGCCGTGAACCCGGATGGGAGCGTCCGCGCCCGGATTCGGGACGAGGAGGTCGACTTCGCGGCGCGCTGGGTCCTCGCCGGCTGCTCGCCGACGGAGCTCGCGCGTCTGCTCGGCGACGAACCGCCGACCGATGCCGAGGGTGCCCAGGTCAAGGTCAACCTGCTGCTGCGGCGGCTGCCTCGGCTGCGCGACAGCGCGGTCGACCCGCGGGCCGCGTTCGGCGGGACGTTCCACGTGAACGAGACGTGGTCGCAGCTCCAGACGGCGTACGACGAGGCGACTTCCGGGTCAGTGCCGACGCTGCTGCCGCTCGAGATCTACTGCCACTCCATCACCGACCCGACGATCCTCTCGGAGGAGCTCCGTGACGCCGGCGCGCAGACCATCACGGTCTTCGGCCTGCACACGCCGCACCGGCTCGCCGGCTCGCCGACCTACGCGGGAGGGATCGGCGCGGACCGCTATCGCGAGCGCCTGCAGGACGCCGTCATCGCGAGCCTCGACTCCGTGCTCGCGGAGCCCATCGAGTCGCTGCTGCTCTCGGATGCGGACGGCCGCCCGACGATCGAGACGAAGACGACGCTCGACCTCGAACGGGCGCTGAAGCTGCCGAAGGGGAACATCTTCCACGGGCCGCTGTCCTGGCCCTGGGCGGAGGACGACGAAGCGCTGGCGACCCCTGCCGAGCGCTGGGGCGTCGATACCCCCTACGAGCGGATCCTAATGTGCGGTTCCGGCACACGCCGAGGCGGCGCCGTGTCCGCCATCGGAGGACACAACGCCGCCATGGCGGTGCTGGAGTCGCTCTGACTCAGCTCGTGGTGTAGGAGATCGAGCCGAGCGTCGCGAGCGCCGTCGCCCCGATGACCACCGCGATGATGATCCAGACGACGTAGATCGCCAGGACGATGATCGAGATGATCAGACCGACCTTCGCCGGCGTGTTCTGGAAGCCGGCGGCCTTCGACTGGTTGAGGGCGACGATCGAGAGGATCAGGCCGACGAGGGCGAAGACGAAGGCGAAGACGAGGCCGACGATGCCGAGCGTCTTGCCCGGGTAGTCGCCAGGTGCGGGAGCCAGCGGCTGCTGGTACCCGGCCGGGGGCTGCTGATAAGCGGGCTGCTGCGGGACGTTGGGGTCGGTCATGACTGGTTCCTGCTTTCGTGGCGGTGGCCTTGGTCGTGAGTGAGCGTACTCAACCACGGCCCCGGCCGCTACGTTGAGTGCGTGGCGATCGGCATCCTGACGAGTGGCGGAGACTGCCCGGGACTCAACGCGGTCATCCGTGCGGTGGTCCTCAAGGGCACGCAGATCTACGATCAGGAGTTCGTCGGATTCCGCGACGGGTGGCGCGGAGTCGTCGAGGGCAATGGCATCCCGCTCGAGCGGCGGGACATCCAGGGCATCGGCAAGCTCGGCGGCACGATCCTTGGTACTTCGCGGACGAACCCGTTCGGCGACGGCGATGCGACGGCGAGCCGCGCGCGTGAGTCGATGGAGCGTCTCGGGGTCGATTCGCTCATCGTGATCGGCGGCGAGGGGACGCTCGCGGCGGCGGCGGAACTCGCCGAGCTCGGGGTCCGCATCGTGGGAGTTCCGAAGACGATCGACAACGATCTCTCCGCGACGGATATGACGTTCGGTTTCGACACCGCGGTCGAGATCGCGACGGAGGCCTTCGATCGGCTGCGCACGACGGGCGACTCGCACGGCCGCGCGATGGTCGCCGAGGTCATGGGCCGGCACGTCGGATGGATCGCCCTGCATTCCGGGATGGCCGCGGGTGCGCACGCGATCCTCATCCCCGAGCAGCGGACCACCTGGGACGAGCTCACGGAGTGGGTCACGAGCGCGCACCGGCGCGGACGCGCGCCGCTCGTCGTCGTCTCCGAGGGTTTCGTGCCGGAGGGCGGCGACGAGGCGTTCTCCGATCAGGGCCTCGACGCCTTCGGGCGACCGCGGCTCGGCGGCATCGGCGAGCTCGTCACCGCGCAGATCGAGGCACG
>Ga0182745_1001541_pt1 | contig 22034 bp, 16 predicted proteins | sample eDN3rd30CKraftBY_FD_128523 | JGI IMG/M metagenome (GOLD analysis project Ga0182745, IMG submission 128523) | Enriched backyard soil microbial communities from Emeryville, California, USA - eDNA 3rd pass 30_C Kraft BY (version 2) (version 2) | ecosystem: Environmental > Terrestrial > Soil >...
ACGCCGCCGATCGAGCCGAGATAGAAGCCGCCATACTGCTTGCAGGCGGCGGTGACGGCCGACGCGCGGTTGCCCTTGGCGACCATCACCATGGAGCCGCCGGCCTTCTGGAAGTCCGCGACGAACGAGTCCATCCGCCCCGCCGTGGTCGGGCCGAAGGCGCCGGAGGCATAGCCCTCGGGCGTCTTGGCCGGGCCGGCGTAATAGACCGGGTGGTTCTTGAAATAGTCCGGCAGGTCCTGCCCGCTTTCCAGCCGCTCCCGCAGCTTGGCATGGGCGAGATCGCGGGCGACGATCATCGGGCCGGACAGCGAGAGCCGGGTCTTGATGGGATATTGCGAGAGCTGGGCGCGGATCTCGTCCATCGGCCGGTTGAGGTCGATCCTGACAACATCGCCGCCGAGCGCGCTGGCATCCACCTCGGGCAGATACTGCGCCGGGTTGTGCTCCAGTTCCTCCAGGAACACGCCGTCGCGGGTGATCTTGCCCAGCGCCTGCCGGTCCGCCGAACAGGATACGCCAAGGCCGATCGGCAGCGAGGCGCCGTGGCGCGGCAGGCGGATGACGCGGACATCGTGGCAGAAATACTTGCCGCCGAACTGCGCGCCAACGCCGAGCGACTGGGTCATCTTATGGACTTCGGCCTCCATTTCGAGATCGCGGAAGGCGTGGCCGTCTTCCGAACCCGCGGTCGGCAGCGAGTCGTAATAGCGCGCGGAGGCGAGCTTCACCGTCTTCATCGTCTGCTCGACGGAAGTGCCGCCGATGACGATGGCGAGATGATACGGCGGACACGCGGCCGTGCCGAGAGTCAGGATCTTCTCCTTCAGGAAAGCGAGCAGCCGGTCCCGCGTCAGCATCGACGGCGTGCCCTGATACAGGAAGGACTTGTTGGCCGAGCCGCCGCCCTTGGCCATGAACAGGAATTTGTAGGCGCTCTCCGCGCCCTCCCCGCCCTCGGAATAAATCTCGACCTGGGCGGGCATGTTGTTCTTCGTATTGACCTCCTCGAACATCGAGAGCGGCGCGAGCTGGGAGTAGCGCAGGTTGCGCTTGAGATAGGCGTCGCGCGCACCTTCCGCGAGCGCGGCCTCGTCGTCCCCCTCGGTGAAGACCAGCGTGCCCTTCTTGCCCATGATGATCGCGGTGCCGGTGTCCTGGCACATCGGCAGCACGCCGCCGACCGCGATATTGGCGTTCTTCAGGAAATCATAGGCGACGAACTTGTCATTGCCGCTCGCCTCCGGGTCGTCGAGGATCTTGCGAAGCTGGGCGAGATGGCCCGGCCGCAGCATGTGGTTGATGTCCATGAAGGCGGCTTCCGCCAGCGCCTGGATCGCCTTGCGCTCCACCACCAGCACCTCGCGGCCCAGCGCCGTCTCGACCCGCACACCCTCGGAGGTGATCTTGCGATAGGGCGTTTCGTCCTTGCCGAGCGGGAACAGCGGCGTGTGCCGATAGGGCGGAAGGATCTGCGCGGGGGCGTTCATGCGGGGCGGCTCCGGACGCGGGCGGGACCCGCTTCGGGTGAATGACGGCGCCCGTGGGACCCGCCAAAGCGGTCCGCCGGGTTGCGATCCCGGCGTTTTACTGCCGGATTGGAAGCGATGCAAAGTGCGGGAGGCATGCCGGCCGGACATTGCTGTCCGGCCTCATCCGCGTCCTGCCGGCCGGGCACTCCATCGAGCCGGCCCGCCCGCCTGAATGCGCATGCTTCCGCCGGCCCGCCCTTTGGACCGATATCTTCGGACACGACAACGACCGCGCGAAGTAACTGTGGACGGGGACGGGGCGAAACTGGCTTATCGATACAGGCATGCTACGGCTCGTTGCTGCTTCCTTCGCACCCGAGTGCCGTTCTCCCATGTCCTCGCATCCGTTTCGCGTCGGCCGCTCCCGCACCGGGCTTGGTCTGTTCGCTACTGAAGACATCGCCAAGAATGCCTTCATCATGGAGTATCTTGGCCCCAAGCTGAGCACACGACAGGCGGAAGAGCTCGAAGCGAAAGGCAGTAACCGCTACCTGTTCGAACTGAACAGCCGCTGGACCATCGACGGTTCCGCCCGCAACAACGTCGCGCGCTATACCAACCACTCCTGCCGCCCCAATGCCGAAGCTCATGTCAGCCGCGGCCGCATCGTGTTCCGCGCGTCCAAACGCATCCGGCCGGGAGACGAGATCACCTTCAACTACGGCCGCTCGTATTTCGACATCTTCATCAAGCCGGTCGGCTGCAAATGCGTGAAATGCGATCCGGTGGCGGAAGCCGCTCCGGCCGCAGCAAAGAAACAGCCGCGCAAGAGCACGGCTTCCAGCCGGACCAGCGCTGGCGCGGCCAAACCCAGGACGACCGCGAGCAAAGCAAAGGCGGCGAGCAAGCCCAAAGGGGCGAGCAAGACCGGTGCGGCAAACAAATCCAAAGCGGCCAACACTACGGCCAAGGCCAGCGGCGTCAAAGCCCGGGCCGCGCGCCCCGCAACGGATCGGGCCCAGCAGCGCCGCGCGACACAATCAGGACGCGCGACCGGGCCTTCCGCCAAACCTGTCGGCAAGACGTCCACCGCACCCGCCGCGCGGCGCAAGGCCGCCCGCGGCTGATCCCTCTTGCGGACAGCCCGCCGACCTGACTGCGAAGCGGCGGGGCTGATCTCGCTTGTCGGACCGATGTGATCGACTGATGTGACAGACTGGTGCGACAGCCCTGCCCACCGGCCGCTGCCACCGATCATGGCGGAGCCGCGCATATCGCGCCGCATCGGGCGCGCTGCGGATACGCTATCCGGCGGTGGCGCGTGCGACAGCGGCCACCCACTCCATCATTCAGCCTGCCAAATCACTCCGCCGGCTGGGCCGCGCCATGCGCCGCAGCCTCCGCCGCGTGGCGGTGATGATCCGCGCAGAGGAAGGTATAGACCGCCGGCACCACGAACAGCGTGAGCAGCGTGCCGAAGCTCATGCCGCCGACGATGACCCAGCCGATCTGCTGGCGGCTTTCCGCTCCCGCGCCGGTCGCGATGGCGAGCGGCACGGCGCCGAGCACCATGGCGCCGGTAGTCATCAGAATGGGCCGCAGCCGCAGCGTCGCAGCCTCGATCACGGCCGAGAATCGGTCGCGGCCATGCTCGATCTGCTGCTGGTTAGCGAATTCCACGATCAGGATGCCGTGTTTGGTGATGAGACCCACCAGCGTGACGAGCCCGATCTGGGAATAGACGTTCAGCGTGCCGCCAGTGAGATATAGCGCGCCCAGCGCGCCGGCCATCGACAGCGGCACCGACAGCAGGATGATGATCGGATCGCGGAAGCTCTCGAACTGCGCCGCCAGCACCAGATAGATGAAGCCGATCGCCAGCACGAAAACGAACAGAAGGCTCTGCCCCGCCGCGCGGAACTCGCGGCTCTGGCCATTCACGTCCGTCTGCGCCGTGTTGGGCAGAGCCTCGTTGGCGGCGTTCTGCAACGCGGTCAGCGCCTCGCCGAGGGAATAACCCGCCGCGACGTTGGCCGAGATGGTCACAGCCCGAAGCTGGTTGAAGCGCTTCAGTTCGCGCGGCGCGACGGTCTCCTGCACCTGCACGATGTTGGAAAGCTGCACCATCTCGCCGCGCGGGCTGCGCAGGAAGATCGTGGACAGCGTCGCCGGCGATGCACGGTCCTCGGCAGCAAGCTGCACATAGACATCATACTGCTTGCCATTCATCGAGAACCGCGTGACCTGCCGACCACCCAGCAGCGTTTCCAGGGTCCGCCCCACCTGCGACACGTCCAGGCCGAGATCGGCCACCTTGGCGCGGTCGATCTGGATGCTGAATTCAGGCTTGTTCAGCTTGAGATCGGTATCGATATTCTCGAATTCGGGATTGTTGGCGATGCGCGCCAGAACCTTCTCCGCATATCCCTGCAATTCCTGATAGGTCGCGGAAGTCTGGATCACGAATTCGACTGGCCGGGACGACGGCCGCACCCCCAGAGACGGTGGATTGCTCGCGAAAGCGTTGACGCCGGGAATCTGCCGCAGCTTGGGCGAGATTTCCGCGACGAGCTGCTGCTGCTTGCGCTCCCGCTCGTTCCAGTCTTTCAAGCGGCCGACGGCGATGAATTGCGACACTTCCGGAAAGCCGGTGATGATGAGCCGCGAAGCGGCCTCCGGCACCTCTCCGATCAATGCACTGACCTGATTGGCGTAGCGTTCCGTATAGGCCAGCGTCGCGCCCTCCGGCGCTTCACCGCGCACCTGAAGAACGCCGCGATCCTCCGTCGGCGCAAGTTCCGACCGCAAATTGACGAACAGAACGCCGCTGAGACCGGCAACCACCAGCGCCAGCGCCGCCACCAGATAGCGGATCTGCAGCGCGCCCGACACCGCCCGGCGATAACCGTTCTCGAAAGCGACGAAGCCCCGCTCCACGGCGCTGAAAAAACGGCCATGCTCGGCATGCTTGAGCAGGCGCGAGCACATCATCGGCGTCAGCGTCAGCGCAACGAATCCCGAAACGACGACCGCGCTGGCCAGCGTCAGTGCGAATTCGAGGAACAGCCTGCCGGTGCGGCCCGGGGCGAAAGCCACCGGCGCATACACCGCCGCCAGCGTCATGGTCATGGCGATGACGGCGAAGCCGATTTCCTTGATGCCCCGCAGCGACGCCGCGACCGGCTGCATGCCGTTCTCGATATGCCGGTAGATGTTCTCCAGCACGACGATGGCATCGTCCACCACGAGGCCGATGGCGAGCACCATGGCCAGCAGGGTCAGCGTGTTCACGCTGAACCCGAGCGCATACATCATCGCGAAAGTGGTGATGAGCGAGATCGGAATGGTGACGATGGGAATGAGCGAGGCCCGCACGGAACGCAGGAATATGACGATGACCAGCACGACGAGGAGAATGGCCTCCCCGATGGTCGTGAACACGGCGTCGATGGAGCGCTGGATGAACACCGCGCTGTCGTTGCCGATTTCGGCCGTCATGCCTTCCGGCAGAGATTCGTTGATAGCCGGCAACACGTTCCGCACCGCGCTGGACACATCCAGCGGATTGGCCACCGCCTGCTTGATGAGGCCGACGATCAAGGCCGGTCCGCCATTATAGGAGGTGGAACGTCGGGTGTCTGCCGGCCCCAGTTCGGCCCGCGCCACCTCGCCGAGCTTGACCTGATGGTTGCCGGCCAGCTTCACTACGATATTCGAAAACTGCTCGGGCGTGACGAGGCCAGTACGGGACAGCACCGTGAATTCGCGGTCGCTGCTCTCGATTCGGCCGGACGGCAGTTCGACATTCTGCGCCCGCAGCGCGTTCTCCACATCCTGCACGGTCATGTTGAACGCGGCGAGCCGTTCGCGATCCACCCAGATGCGCATGGCGTAGCGGCGTTCGCCGAAAATGGTGACGTCGGCCACGCCGTTGAGATTTTTCAGCCGATCGACGACATAGCGGTCGACATAATCGGTCAGTTCGAGCGACGTCATCTGATCGCTGCGGAACACGAGATAGAGGATCGGCTGGGCGTCCGCCTCGACCTTGGCGATCGTCGGTTCCTCGACCTCCGGCGGCAGGCGGCGACGCACCCGGCTGACGCGGTCACGCACGTCGCTGGCGGCGACGTCCTGATCGACGCCAAGCCGGAACCGCACGGTGATGCGGCTGGTTTCCGAACGGGAGGTCGATTCCAGCACGTCGATGCCGGCGATGCCGGCGATCGAGCCTTCGAGGATCTGCGTGACCTGGCTTTCGACGATGCTGGCGGACGCGCCGGGATAGCTGGTCGCCACGGAGACCGTGGGTTCGTCGATATTCGGATATTCGCGGACGGTAAGGCGCTGGTAGGAGACCAGCCCGACCAGCACGAGGATCAGGCTGAGCACCGTCGCGAAGACCGGCCTCCTGATGCAGAGTTCGAAAAGATTCATGTCTCAGCCACGGGCTTGAGAGTCGGACGACACCACATTGACGACCGCGCCGTCCCGCAGCCGCTGCTGGCCGGAGGTGACGACGGTTGTTTCCGGCGCGAGGCCGTCCACGATCTCGACCTGCCCGGCCCGGCGCTGGCCGAGTTTCACCCGGCTTTCCAGCGCCTTGCCGTTCTCGACACGGTACACGATGCTGTCCCGGCCGCGCGGCACGATGGCGCTTTCCGGCACCAGCAGCACGGTCTGCTCGCGCTTGCCGGTGATGACGATGCGGGCGAACAGGCCCGGCCGCAGCACCTTTTCGGCATTCGCCAGCCGCGCCCGGATCTGCAAGGCCCGGCCGTTGACGTCCACCATCGGATCGATGGCGTAAATCGTCCCCTCGAAGGTGCGGCCCGGCAGCGCATCGATCGTCACCGAGATGATCTGGCCGACGCTCACGTCGCCGAGATGGATCTCGGGAATTTTGAAATCGACCTTCAGGGTGTCGATCTTTTCGAGATTCACGATCGGCGAACCGACGCTCACATAGGCGCCCACAGACGCCAGCCGCAGGCCGACAATTCCGTTGAACGGAGCGCGCAGGGCATGCTTGTCCACGCGGATATTTGCAAGTTCCAGCGCCGCCCGGCCACTCTCGAACTGCGCTGTCGCCTCGTCGCGGGCCCGCTCGGTCACGTTGCCGGTCTTGGCCAGCGTGTTGGCCCGCGCCAGATTGGCCTTGGCGAGGGCGAAGGTCGCCTCGCGCTCCGCCACCTCGCCCCGCACCAGCGCATCGTCCAGCTTCACCAGCAGGTCACCGGCCTTCACCTCCTCGCCTTCCTTGAACAGGATTTCGGCGATACGGCCCGCCAGTTCCGGCGCGATCCGGACCGACTCGTCGGATTGCAGGCTGCCAACGGCCTGAATGGTGGGTGCGCTCTGGCTCGCGCGCGCCACCATGGTCTCGACCGGCGCGCCGCGCGGCGCAGCTTCGGGGCGCGCAGCCTCGGTCCGGGCGCTGGCGATCTGCCCGGCGCTCTTCCATTTCCAGCCGGCACCGGCCGCCGCCACCGCGACTGCCAACCCGAATAAAATCACGATTTTCGAGGACCTACGCATCCGCGAGTCTCACTCCGTCAGCCAGTATGGCCACAGATTTCCAAGTGGCAGGATTAAATGTTTGTCATGTCACGCAGATTTTAAGCATTGCCGGAATCTCCGTCGCCGACAACAAAAATCCCGCGCCGGGCGCGGGATTTCCGATGTGACGGTTGACGCCGGACGCAGCCCGACGGGCGATCAGGCCTGCTGGATCGCCGCCAGCAGCCAGGAGCCGCCGCGGCTGCGAACGAAAGTCCAGACCTCCGTGACCTGGGAGGGTTCGTCGTCCCCCTCCACAACCGCGCCATCGCTGCGGCGGACGACCTTGTCGACCAGCGAGAAGCGCATCGCCACGGTGGCGTATTCGCTCGCACCCTCGCGCCATGATTCGGCGAGGTCGCCCTGGAGCAGCCGAACATCCGAGATGCGGTTGACGACGCCGCGGCTGGCATTCGCCGTCAGATCCTCCGCGAAATACGAGACCATCTCCGGCGTCGCATACCGGCGCAGCCCGGCAAGATCCTCGTTGGAGAACGCCTCCTGGATCTGCGCCAGGACACCCTCGAAGGCGTCATAGTCCTCCGGTTGAATCGAGACATTTCCGCTCATGCTGGCCGCAGCGGCGCTGAGGCCGGCGCCGGATACATCCGCGCGCCGATACTCCGGCTCGTTGGCGATCTGGCGCGGGAGACCGGCAAAGGCGTGAGTCTGCTGGCGCCGCTGCCACCAGACCCATGCCAGTCTTGCCACAAGGATGACGAGGCCGACCTGGAGCAGCAGACCGATCACCGAAGCCAGCCCGCCGAGCCCGCCCAGCAGGCCGTTGCCGAACAGCAGGCCGAACAGACCCGCCCCGAGGAAGCCTGCGGCAAGCCCGCCGATCAGGCCCGGGCGATTGAACAGCCCGCCTCCGGCGACCGCGGCCGGCGCACCGGCCGCCGCCGCAGGACGGGCGGGGGTCGTCATGCTGCGCTCGATCGGCGCGGCCTTGCCGGGCACGGTCTGTGTCGCCGCCGGCGGCGCGAAGGTCCGCACGCCGCGGGACCCAAAGCTGCGGCCGCCGCCGATCCGCGCATCGGCAACCTCCACCATCACGAACAGGGCGGCGATTGCGATCGCGCCCAAACCGAACCAGGATCGAAATCCAAAACGTGTCATACAAGCCTCCAGATCCGGCTGCCGCCACCATCGGCCCACCGGACGTGCTCAATATAGTGGACTGCCGGGCGCAATTGTGAAGAGGCGATGCGTCTCGCGGTCGCAGTGCCATTTAGCAGCGGCAGTCCCCATTTAATCGTGCGACCGCCTTCCCTTGTCCGGCCTTTGAGTGCATTCTTGCCAGCCCCGCCGCCAGTTTTTCCAAATGATCGACCGTCCCAGCCGCATCGAAGGCTTCGCCATCATCTCCGCCAACGGCATGATCGCCGACGCCGCCGGCGAGTTTCCGGACGCCATCCGTTGCGACGCCGACTTCGCCTTCTTCCACGATTCGCTGTCGCGGATGGATACCTGCATCCACGGCCGCGGCTCGCACGAGGGCGGCCCAGACGCGGCGACCCGCCGCCGCATCGTCGTCACCCGCCGCGTGACGGGGCTCGCTCCCGATACCGAGTTTCCCCAGGCGCTGTGCTGGAATCCGGCCGGGGCGTCTTTCGAGGCGGCATGGACGGAACTTGGCGGCGGCCGCGGCACTCTCGCCGTCATCGGCGGCACGGATATTTTCGGGATGTTCCTGAAAATCGGCTATGACGCCTTCCATCTGACCCGCGTGCCGGGCACGGACGTGCCGAACGGCCGGCCGGTTTTCCCCGGCATTCCCCCCCAAAGCCCGGAAGACCTTCTCTCCGCGGCCGGCCTCGCGCCGGCGGAAAGCCGCATTCTCGAACCCGCCCGCAATGTCACCGTGACCACCTGGGCGCCCCGACCCTGATCCCCTGCCCCCGGAACCAATGTGGAACTTTCGCGGCGGATTCGCGTTCGAACCGTGCAGCCGCACATGGCTGAGGGGGACCGGAATGAATCGAAACATTTTGTTTCTTGTGATCGGCGCGCTTGCCGTGGTGAGCGTGGGTCTCGGCTATGCGCTTTATCAGGAACGGCAGAAGACCTCCGGCGTCGAAATCAGCGTCGGTCCCGGCGGCCTGTCCGTCGAGAAGAAATAAGCTTCAGCAGCTTCCATCATATCCAGGCTTGAAAAAAGGTTTTCCCAATGGGCCTTCTCATCAGCATTCTCATCACGTTTCTTGTCATCGTCCTCGTACTGTATCTCATCAACATGCTGCCGCTGGACGGCCGCATCAAACAGATCGTCCAGCTCATCGTCATCATCATCGGCATCATCTCGCTGCTCCGATATCTCGCCGTGTTCTGATGCGAGCTTCGCACGGAAACGAAAACGCTCGCTCGCGCGGGCGTTTTTCATTGATGCAAGCCTTCGGTACAGGCACTCCGCTTCACCGCGGGGCCGGGAGCTGATCTCAGCGCCGGACGCGCTTGCGCGGCGGTGGCGGCGGCTCCTCCGGAACGTTCAGGTTGCGAACGCAGAGCTGGCTGACGCCGCGCACGAAATCCCGGCATTGTTCGAACGAATAAAACGAGCAGACAAGGCCATAATCACCGGCAAGCTGCCCACACCAGGGCGCGTTGTTGCTGCCCGCCTCGGCCTCCCGCGGCGGCATCGCAAGGAAGGCGACACCCATCGCGCCGGCCACAATCAGAGACCTGACCGCAACAGCACCGCCCCGAAAGTCACCCGGCAGGTTCATCGTCTCACCCTTCACGCTCATTCCGGCTGCTGGACAACCCATCGTTCCGCCGAGAGTTCCTGCGGCCTTGCCTACCCTCGCAATCTAGGGCCTTTCCGCTTCCGCTCCAACCGGCCTCCGGCGCGCGCATGTCCGGACATGCATGACAGCGCCTGCACTGGCGACGGCGACCGGCCGCGGTCCGGTTCTCAGTTCCGCACCACCTTGAGCGAACGCAAGGCGGGGCCTGACTGGCGCGCGGCCTGATCCGCCGCTGTCGTCCGCCTGTTTGCGGCCAGCGTGGCGATCCGGCCCTGTTCGCCCGGCGGATCGATCGCATTCAGCAGCTCAAGAAACGCCGATGCGGACAGCGGCGGCGCGAAAACAAACCCTTGCGCGCAGCGCACCCCGAGGTCGCGCAGGAACAGCACCTGCTCGAATGTCTCGACACCCTCGGCGACGACCTCCATCCGCATATTATGGGCGAGTTCGATCAGCGTCTGAATGATGGTCGCCGAATTCCGGTCCGTCCCCACGGCGTCGATGAACATCTTGTCGATCTTGATGACATCAACACCCAGCTTGAGCATGTAGGACAGGCCGCTATGGCCGGTGCCGACATCATCCAGCGCGATCTTCACGCCGAGGTCCTGCAACGCGGCGATGATCGCGCGGCTCTGCGTCAGATTGTCGAGGGGCTGACGCTCCGTCACCTCGAGGATGACCTGGGACAAGCGTATGGAAGATTCCTGAAAGATGCCTCTCACATCCCGCACGATGGTGTCGTCGGCGAAATGCTGGGCGGTGAGATTGAAAGCCACGCGCATATACGGGCGGTTCTGGAGCGCGGGGCCGACCTGATCGCGCACCATGATCATCAGCTTGCGCGTCGCCTCCACGATCAGCCCGGTGGATTCGAGCAGCGGCAGGAAAGCGCCCGGCGGCACCACCGTGCCGTCCGGCTTGCGCCACCGCAACAGCACCTCCACGCTGCGCAGGCGGCCGCTGCGGATATCCACGATCGGCTGAAAATAGGGGATCAGGTGGCCGTCGGCGACGGCGTTGGACAATTCCAGAATCGGATCGTCGGCGTTGCGGCGGACCAGCAGCAGCGACAGAAGAAAAAGTCCGACGGCGATCATCGCCGTTGCCGCCAGTCCCATCTCGCGCAGATCTTCATAACTCGCGATGTTCCGATGGGGCAGCCGCACCGTCGCTATCACGCCGTAATCGGCGGACCTCACCACCGCCTCGTACAGCTTCCGCGGGTCGGTTTCCGGCACCTGGCCGCTGGAAACAATCGGCGTGCCGTCCGGCAGCGTCAGTGTGACATGGGACAAGAACGTCCCGCGTGGCGACCAGGCCTGCGCCAGCAGCAGCTCCGGCGCAATCAGCGCTGCCACCGTGGGATGTTGGGCATGCATATGGCGAATCCGCAGCATCGGCTGTTCGCCGATGCGGACCATCTCGATGCCAATGCCGTCGGTCCCCCGTGTGGCCGCCGAGATCACCTCGGGCGGATGAAACGCCAGAACGTGGTCACCGCACAGCGTGGCACCATCCGGCGCAACGATCGAATATTCCTTCACCGGGCCGGTGGCGAAAGTGGCCTGCCGCAGCAGGTCGAGATTGGTCGTCGTGCAGGCTGTCATCTGCTTGGCGGCAAGGGCGTCAAGGCTGACGACGACCGCTCTTATCCGCCCGTCGACAACGGCAATCGCGCGTCTCGCGCTCGCGTCGGCGTCATCCCGGCCCTGCTGGGAAGCGAGGACGGCCATCCAGTAGCTGAAGCCACAAAACGGGAGCCCGACCAGCAACACGCCAACAATGACGGCAAGATATTTGCGGGCACGCGGAGACACGAGGACCTCGGGAGGTGACGCCTCCGAGCCTGCCGTCCACCGTTTTAAAGCACTCTTAAACGGCCGGGCCGCATATGAAAGCAGCCGAACAGAGTCTCGCTATGCTGAACAGATGGTAAACATCGCTCACGCCGGGAGCGGGATGAACTCCGTCTCGTCGCCGGGCACCAGCGGAAAGCTCCCGTTCCGCCAATCGGCCTTGGCCGTCTCGATCCGGTCCTTCCGCGACGAGACGAAATTCCACCAGATATGCCGTGGACCATCCATCACCGCGCCGCCGAGCACGACCAGCTTCGCATCGGTCACGGCCTTCAGCCTCAGGCGGTCGCCCGGCCGCAGGACCAGCAACTGCGCTTCCTCGAAGCGGTCGCCCTGAATTTCGATGACGCCGGAGACGAGATAGACCGCCCGCTCCTCGTGATCGGCATCCAGCGCCATCGACGCACCGGCTGACAGGGTCGCATCGACGAACAACGTATCGGTCGCAGTGGCCACCGGCGAGGTCACGCCACCCCAACGGCCGACCACCACCCGCTGACGCACGCCGGTATCGGTCAGTTCCTGGAACTCCGCCGCGCCGTGATGGGCGAAAGCGGGCGCCATTTCCTCGTGGGTCGCCGGCAGCGCCAGCCAGCATTGCAGACCATGGAGCTTCTGCCCGGCAGAGCGGCTTGCCTCGCCCGTGCGCTCCGAATGGGCAATGCCGCGTCCGGCTGTCATGAGGTTGACCTCGCCGGGGCGGATCGCGATCGCATTACCCAGCGTGTCGCGGTGCATGATCTCGCCTTCCAGCAGGTAAGTCAGCGTGGCGAGGCCGATATGGGGATGGGGGCGCACATCGAGGCCCTGCCCGGCATCGAAGAAGGCCGGCCCCATATGGTCGAAGAAGATGAACGGGCCGACCATGCGCGGCTGGACCGTCCGCAGGCCGGCGACGGGCAAGGCCCGGCGCACCGTGAAGCCGCCGAGATCGGACGTCCGCGCCGCCACGACCTGGGCGACGCTGGCGGGCGGCGCGGCAGCCGGCGGCAATGGAAGCGGTGCGGAATCGGCGGGACGATCGACGCTCATGGCGGCCTCCGGGAGCATGATCCCGAAAAGGCGGGACCGGTTTTCGGACAAGGGTCATGCTCAACGAGCATGACAGTGTGTCGGCCCGACCCGATGCAACAGATCTGCCCAACAGCCGTCAGATCATCATGCCGGTCGTCGTCCCGCAATGCCGCCGGCTGCAAAGCCGGTCTTGCACGGATGCAAGCTGCGGCGACGGCCGCCGCCGCCGCTCAGGACTTCTCGGGCAGGTTCAGGCGGATATGCAACTCGCGAAGCTGCTTGGGCGTGACCTCCGAGGGTGCGCCCATCAGCAGGTCCTCGGCGCGCTGGTTCATCGGATAGAGCACCACCTCGCGCAGGTTCTCCTCCCCGCAGAGCAGCATCACGATACGATCGACACCCGGAGCGATGCCGCCGTGCGGCGGCGCGCCGAGGGAGAGCGCGCGCAGCATGCCGCCGAATTTCTCCTCCAGCACCTCCTCGCCATAGCCGGCGATGGCGAAGGCCTTCTTCATCACGTCCGGGCGGTGGTTACGGATCGCGCCGGACGACAGTTCGATGCCGTTGCAGACGATGTCGTACTGGAACGCCTTGAGGCCGAGGATGATCTCGCTGTCGGCGGGGTCGAGCGCGAGGAAGGCATCGACGTCGATATTCGGCATGGAGAACGGGTTATGGGAGAAGTCGATCTTCTTCTCCTCGTCGCTCCATTCGTACATCGGGAAATCGACGATCCAGCAGAAGGCGAACTGATCCTTGTCGATCAGGTTCAGATCCTCGCCAACCTTGGTGCGGGCGGCGCCTGCGAACTTCACGAAGTCCTTCGGCTTGCCGGCGACGAAGAACACGGCGTCGCCGACGCCGAGGCCGAGCTGGTCCGCGATCTGCTTCGTCCGCTCCGGGCCGATGTTCTTGGCGAGCGGCCCCGCACCGCCATCCTCGCCCTCGCGCCAGAAGATATAGCCGAGGCCGGGCTGGCCCTCGCCCTTGGCCCAGTCGTTCATGCGGTCGCAGAAGGCGCGGTTGCCGCCGCCCTTGGCCGGGATCGCCCAGACCTCCACCTTGGGGTCGTTGGCGATCATGTTCGCGAACACCTTGAAGCCGGAACCGGCAAAGGCGTCGGTGACCGCGGCCATCTCGATGGGGTTGCGCAGGTCCGGCTTGTCGGAGCCATATTTGCGCATGGCGTCCGCGAAGGGGATCATCGGGAACTGCGGCGTCACCCGCTTGCCGTTCGCGAATTCCTCGAACACGCCGCGCAGCACCGGCTCGACGGCGTTGAACACGTCCTCCTGGGTAACGAAGCTCATCTCGATATCGAGCTGATAGAACTCGCCCGGCGAACGATCCGCGCGGGCATCCTCGTCGCGGAAGCACGGCGCGATCTGGAAATAGCGGTCGAAGCCGGCGATCATCGTGAGCTGCTTGAACTGCTGCGGCGCCTGCGGCAGCGCATAGAACTTGCCCGGATGGATGCGCGAGGGCACGAGGAAGTCGCGCGCGCCCTCCGGCGAGGAGGCGGTCAGGATCGGCGTCTGGAACTCGAAGAAGCCGCCCTCCCGCATGCGCCGGCGCAGCGAGTCGATGATCGCCCCGCGGGTCATGATGTTGCGGTGCAGCCGCTCGCGGCGCAGGTCCAGGAAGCGGTATTTGAGGCGGATGTCCTCCGGATATTCCTGATCGCCGAACACCGGCAGCGGCAGCTCGCCCGCCGCGCCCAGCACCTCGATCTCGGTGACATAGACCTCGACCGCCCCGGTCGGCAGGTCGGGATTGTCGGTGCCCTCGGGGCGCCGACGCACCTTGCCATCGACCCGCACGACCCACTCCGCGCGCAGCGTTTCGGCAACCTTGAAAGCCGGAGAATCCGGGTCCGCCACCACCTGGGTCAGGCCGTAATGGTCGCGCAGGTCGATGAACAGCACGCCGCCATGATCGCGGATGCGGTGGCACCAGCCGGACAGGCGGACGGTCTGGCCGATATCGGCGTCGCGCAGCGCGCCGCAGGTGTGGGAGCGATAACGGTGCATGTGACCTGAAAACTTCCGGGAATCCGTTGAATTTGGCCGGAAAGGCACATGCAGGCCCGGGTTTGTCAAGGCGAAGCGCCGCACCGGACGGCGATTGCGATATGCCCGGTTTCGCCCCAAAGTGCGCCGGGGAACTGCGCGGGGGGATCGTGAACATGCCGCATCTGCTGATTGTCGCCGCGCTTTGGCTGGCTGTGCTGTCCATGGGGGGCGGGGCCGAGGCTGCCGCCGGCTCCGTCCTCGAACGGATCGAGCAGAAGGGCGTCATCAAGCTTGGCTATCGCGCCGACGCCCCGCCCTATTCCTACCGCGACGAGAAGCAGCAGCCTGCCGGCTTCATCGTCGATCTGTGCCGCGAGGTCGCGGCCGCGGTGGCAGCGGCCGCGAAAGGTCCGGTCCGGACCGAATATGTGCTGGTCGCCCCGCCGGAGCGTTTCGAAGCTGTCCGCGAGGGCCGCGTCGATATCCTCTGCGATCCCGCTTCCGTGACTCTCGAACGGCGCGAACTCGTGGATTTCTCGATTCCAACCTTCCTCGACGGCGCCGGCGCTCTCTCCCGGGCCGGCGTTGTGATCGACCGTTTCGAGGATCTCAGAAACCGCAAGGTCGGAGTGCTTGGCGGCACCACCACCGAACAGGCGTTGCGCGGCGCGCTCCGCGATGTCGGCGTGCCGGTCGAGATCGTCACCGTGCAGGACCATCGTACCGGCCTCGACCTGATGACCGCCAACAGGATCGATATCTATTTCGCCGACCGGGCCATCATCGCCGCGATGATCCTCCAGAACCGGATACCCGGGTTCCAGCTCAGCCAGCGCTATTTCTCCTACGAGACCTATGCGCTGGCGATTCCGCGGGACGACAGCGCCTTCCGCCTGCTGGTGGACCGGGCGCTGGCCCATCTCTACCGCACCGGGCAGATCGAGCAGATCATCACCCGGACCTTCGGCCGGAGTTTCCAGGACGAGATGCTGCGGGCGATGGTCGCCATCCATTCCCTGCCGGAGCGGTGATCCGAGCGCCGGCCGACCGGCCCCGCCCGTCCGGCAATCGGGGGCGGCCCGATCATTTCCTGAAAAAACCTGCTGTCCTTCCGGCTGCCGGGCCGTTATGAAGCGCCATGACGCCGAAGACCTCGCTGCTGACCTCGACCGAAGATCTCGCTGCCGCCTGCGCACGGTTCGCCCGGCATCCGTTCATCACCGTCGATACCGAATTCCTGCGCGAGACGACCTATTACCCGCAGCTCTGCGTGGCGCAGATCGCGTCCATGGACGAGGCCGTGGTGGTCGACGCGCTGGCGGAGGGGATCGACCTGACGCCATTCTACGACCTGATGGCCAATCAGGCCGTGCTCAAGGTCTTTCACGCCGCGCGGCAGGATATCGAGATCGTCTGGCATGAGGCGGGCTTCGTCCCCGCCCCCATCATCGACACCCAGGTCGCCGCCATGGTGCTGGGCTATGGCGACAGCATCTCCTACGATCAGCTCGTGCAGCGGATCACCGGCGACACCCTCGACAAATCACTCCGCTTCACGGACTGGACCCGGCGGCCGCTGTCCGACGCTCAGCTCCGCTATGCCGTGTCGGACGTCACTCACCTGCGCGACGTCTATCTCGCGCTCTCGGCCGAACTGAAGAAGAAGGGCCGGACGGAATGGATGGAGGACGAGATGGCCGTCCTCACGTCGCCGGACACCTATCGCGCCGAGCCGGAACACGCCTGGGAACGCCTGCGCTCCCGCGTGCGCAAGCCGAAGGAACTCGCCGTTCTGATGGAGATCGCAGCGTGGCGGGAGCGCGAGGCGCAGACCCGCGATATCCCTCGCGGTCGCATCCTGAAGGACGATGTCATCGCCGATATCGCCGTGCAGGCGCCGACCTCGCTGGAGCGCCTGGCCGGCCTGCGTTCCGTGCCGAAGGGCTTCGAACGGTCCAAATGGGGCGATGCGGTGCTGGAGGCGGTCGGCAAGGGGCTGGCGCGGGACCTCAAGGCCCTGCCCCGCCTGGAACGGCACAAGGGCGCCGCCAACGGACAGGCCACCGTGGAACTGCTCAAGGTGCTGCTCCGGATGACCGCGGAGCAGCACGGCGTCGCCGCCAAGGTGATCGCCACCACCGACGATCTCGACCGTATCGTGGCAGACGACGCCGCCGAGGTGCCTGCGCTCCGAGGCTGGCGGCGGGAACTGTTCGGAGAAAAGGCGCTGTCTCTCAAGCATGGCAAGCTGGCGCTCGCCATCGACCGTCATCGCGTCAAGGCCATCGACGTCGCATCCGACGCGCAACGCTGACGCGCCCGCGCTCTCAGCCGTTCGAGATGGCGGGGACGCGGCCGATCAGCCGCGCGAGCTGCCGCAAACGGTTGAACAGCCGGTCGCTCGCAAGGTCCCTGAAACCGCCCTCCAGCGACAGCACGAGCTTGCCGCGTTTCACGACCATCGGGGCTTGAGGCAGGACGCCGGGCATCGCCGCGGATACCAGATAGGCCACACGCATCGCAGCGCCGAGCACCCGGGCCCGATCCAGCATATGGGGCGAGGCCAGTTCCCGCAGCAGCGGCGACAGTTCTCCGTCCACCAGCCCGACATGGCGGAAGAACACCGCGAGGGACAGAAAGATGCGGCCCGGATGGTCGACTGCGGCGAAGGCCGCGTTGGCGATGATGTTCAGCGACTGCTCGCCGCGATAGTCCGGATGCGCCCGCCAGCCGATATCGGCCAGAAGACATGCGGCATGACGCAGGCGCCGCTCCTCGGCTGTTTCGCTGAGACCGGACGACATCATGAAGGCATCGGTCCAGGCGACCAGTTCCTGGCCATGCGCCGGCGAGCGCGAGCGCAGAACATTCAGCTCCTGCGCCGCAACCAGCAGCCCGTCGACCCGCCGCTCCTCATCATTCAGCGCCTCGAACAGCAAGCCTTCCCGGACGCCGGAAGCGGAGATGACGACGTTGCGCGGACGCGCGATGCGAATGACGTTTTCGAGCACGATGGCGGCATACGCCAGGAGCGGACGACGCGCATCGGACACGACCTCGATCCGCGACAGCGTGCTCGCATCGACCCGATGCAGGAGCCGCGCGAATTCCAGCGCCGCCTTGGCCGGGATCGTATAGCCATGCATGACATGCAGCGGATAGCCCGTCTGCCACATATGGAGGCGCGCCAGCGAGCGCCATGTGCCGCCGATGGCGTAGAAATCCCGGCCTGCGCCCTCATTCAGCAGCGGCACACCGGATAGCGTCTTCTTCGCGATCCGCGCGGCCCGCTTGATGGACCTGGACGATGTGTCCTGCAACGCCAGCCCGCCGAGCGGCAGCGTGAGGCCGCGGCGGGCCCGGCCGCCATGGATGTCGATCAGTTCCAGGGATCCCCCGCCCAGATCACCGGCGAGACCGTCCGGACGATACATCCCCGACAGAACGCCGAGTGCGGTCAAGTCCGCTTCGCGCTTGCCCGAGAGAACATCGACCGGCACCCCGCAGCAGGCTTCCGCACGGGCGATGAACTCCGCTCCGTTGGAGGCGGACCGGCAGGCCGCCGTCGCCACCGCCCAGAGCCGCCCCACCTTCATGGTTTCGCAAAGCGCGCGAAATCGTCGCAGCGCCTGCAAGGCCCGCTCCACCGCGTCCGCAGGGATCAGCCCGGTCGTGAACACCTCGCGGCCGAGGCCGCACATCACCTTCTCGTTGAAGATCGGCGTCGGGCTGCGCGACAGCCCTTCATAGACAACCAGCCGGACCGAGTTCGAGCCGATGTCGATGACGCCGACCGCAGGCCCCAGATCCAGCCGCCCCTGCGCCGGGCCGCTTGTCGCGCCGGCAACCACCCGTCGCGCGCTAGCCTTTTGTCGCGCGCTAGCCTTTTTCGGCTTTGCGCGTGAGGCTTCTCGGCGAGGATTCTTTAAGCGACTTGCCACGGCCCGACAGACTCGGATTCGTCATGAAATAATTGTGGGCATTGAACGGCTCCTCGCCCTGGGCAGGCTTTATGCGCGTCGATGTGCCGTCAGGCAAGACCCTCCAGCTCTGTTCGTTGTCCTTCAGATTGGCGACCATGATCTGGTCCAGCACCTGCTGGTGCACGGTCTCATTCCCGATCGGGCACAGAACCTCGACGCGCCGGTCGAGATTCCGCGGCATCATGTCCGCCGATGAAATATAGACCGCCGCCTTCTTGTGCGGCAGCGCGTGACCGCTGCCGAAACAGTAGATGCGCGAATGTTCCAGGAACCGGCCGACGATCGACTTGACGCGGATGCTCTCCGACAGGCCGGGTACGCCCGGCCGCAGGCAGCAGATGCCACGCACGACAAGCTCGATCGGAACGCCGGCGCGGGACGCCGCATACAGCGCGTCGATGATCTCCGGATCGACAAGCGAATTCATCTTCATCCAGATTCCGCACGGCTTGCCGTTGGCGGCATTCGTCGCTTCCTGGGCGATGTGATTGAGAATGCGCTCGCGCAGCATCTTCGGCGAGACCGCGAGCTTCTGTAGCTCGACAGGCTGGGCATAACCGGTGATGAAATTGAACACCAGGCCGACATCATGGGCGATCACAGGATCGTCGGTGAACAGCGACAGATCGGTATAGATGCGCGCGGTCACGGGGTGATAGTTGCCGGTGCCGACATGGCAGTAAGAGGCTAGGGAACCGCCTTCGCGCCGCACGACCAGCGACAGCTTGGCATGTGTCTTCAGTTCGATGAAGCCGAACACCACCTGCACGCCGGCGCGTTCCAGATCGCGGGCCCAGCGGATGTTGGCCTCCTCGTCGAACCGCGCCTTGAGTTCGACCAGCGCGGTGACCGCCTTGCCGGCGTCGGCCGCCTCGGCCAGCGCCCGCACGATGGGAGAATTGGACGAGGTGCGATACAGCGTCTGCTTGATCGCGACGACATTGGGATCGCGCGCCGCCTGGTTGAGGAATTGCACCACCACGTCGAAACTCTCGTAGGGGTGATGGACGATCAGGTCCTTCTGGCGGATCGCCGCGAAGACGTCGCCGCCCTGGTCGCGCACCCGTTCCGGAAAGCGCGGATTGTAGGGAGTGAATTCGAGATCGCGGCGATCGACCTGTGTGAGTTGCGAGAGCTCGTTGAGGGCGAGCACGCCGTTCACGAGGAACACCTCGTCGTCGCCGCAGGCCAGCGCCCGCTGCACAAAGTTCCGCAGTTCGACCGGCATCGCGGCGTCGAGCTCCAGCCGGATCACCGAGCCCCGGCGCCGCCGCTTCAGCGCCGTTTCGAAAGTGCGCACCAGGTCCTCGGCCTCTTCCTCGATCTCGACTTCGGAGTCGCGCACGAGGCGGAAGCCGCCCTGCCCGGTCAGCACATAACCGGGAAACAGGCGGGCAATGAACAGCACCGTGACCCGCTCGATGGAGATGAGCCGGGCCCCGGATCCTTCGCCCGGCAGGCGGACGAAACGATCGATCTTGTAGGGCATGCGGATCAGCGCGTTCATCGCGCGTCCGTCGCTCGCTCTGGAGAGTTGCAGCGCCAGCGTGAAGCCGAGGTTGCTGATGAACGGAAACGGGTGAGCCGGATCGATCGACAGCGGCGTCAGCAGCGGAAACACATGTTGCAGGAAGTGGTCTTCCAGCCATGTCTTCTCAGCAGGCGTCAAATCGGGACCGTCGACCAGAACGATGTTCTCCGCCGCCAGTTCCTCCCGCAATTCCCGCCATCGGGCCTGCTGGTCGCTGGCGAGGGACGAGACCGCCTCCGCAATCCGGGCGAGCTGTTCGGACGGCGTCAATCCGTCCGGACTGCGTTCGGCGATGCCCTCGCGAATCTGTGCCTTGAGGCCGGCCACGCGAACCATGAAGAATTCGTCGAGATTATTCGCGCAGATCGAGAGGAAGCGAACGCGCTCAAGCAGCGGGTCGTTCGGGTTTTCCGCTTCTTCCAGAACGCGCCGGTTGAATTCGAGCCATGACAGCTCCCGGTTGACGAAACGCTCCGGCAATTCGCTGAGGTCGGGAGGCGGCGCGGGCGTTCGCGCTTCGCTGGCGTCGAGGTCATCGGCAATAGCGGTCGCGGCAGAACCGGTGCTCATGGCAAGCTCTCAACCATCAGACTTGAGGATATCATACAGAATCGCGAACCGGTGGTCGCAGCCTTTTGTGACGGGCAGATGACGCAGCCGGACAGGCCGCATCGCTTCGGCCGGTTCCGGCATCGCGGCTGTCGGGCGGGGTCAGTCCGCGCCGCGGAACAACTCGGAAGCAAGGGCGCGCGTGACCGGCCGCTGGCGTCTCAACGCCTCGCCGTCCAGCCGCTCGACAGCCATGCGCACGGAGGCGAAGCTGCGCTCGATGCGGCTCATGAGATAGTCCAGCAGCGCGGCATCCGGCGCGATCTGCCGGTCCGAGAACAGTTTCACCATCACCGCCCGCAACAGATGCTCGTCCGGCGGCGTCACGGTCACGACCGGCAACGCCTTGAGCCGGGACGCGAGGTCCGGCACCCGCAGCCGCCATGTCGCGGGCGGGGTCCGGGCGGTGATCAGCAGAAAGGCGTCCCGCTCCCGGGCGAGATTGAGCAGGTGAAACAGCGCGGCCTCGTCCGTCGCACCTTCGGCGACATCCTCCAGAACAAGCGCATCCGTCGCGAGGCTGGCGGGGACATCGCCGGTCGCCAGCAGGCGGGCCGAGGCAATGCGCGCACCGGCCTGCTCCGCCCAGATCGCCGCGAGATGGCTTTTGCCGGCCCCTTCCGGACCGACCAGCATGATGGCCCGGCCCGGCCAGTCCGGCCAGGCGGCAAGCAGCGTCAGCGCCGCCTGGTTGGACGGACCGTCGAGAAAATCGTCGCGCGCGAAACTTTCTTGATGCGGCAGCGCCAGAGCCAGTTGGCGCGGGCGGATGGCAAGGCACGCGGAGGAGGCCACCGTCAGGTCCCCCGGCCGGTATAGAGCGGACTTTCCATATAGCGCCGGAGGGCGAACCGCAGCAGCACGCTGATCGCCGCCGCCAGCGGCACGGCCAGCAGCAGGCCGACGAAGCCGAACAGCACGCCGAAGGCGAACAGCGCGAACATCAGCCACACCGGATGGACGCCGACACTGTCCCCGACCAGCTTCGGCACCAGGAAATTGCCTTCGAGAAACTGTCCGAAGAAGAAGATGCCTGCGATCAGCAGCACCATCATCCAGTCCGGAGCGAACTGCGCCACCGCGACGCCGACCGACAGGATCAGCCCCGTCAGCGAACCGACATAGGGGATGAAGGTGATGAGCCCGGACAGCAGCCCGATCAGGATGCCGAAATTCAGCCCGGCCAGCGCCAGCGACAGCGCATAGAAAGAACCGAGGATCAGGCACACCGCCGTCTGGCCCCTGATG
>Ga0182745_1001543_pt1 | contig 22021 bp, 20 predicted proteins | sample eDN3rd30CKraftBY_FD_128523 | JGI IMG/M metagenome (GOLD analysis project Ga0182745, IMG submission 128523) | Enriched backyard soil microbial communities from Emeryville, California, USA - eDNA 3rd pass 30_C Kraft BY (version 2) (version 2) | ecosystem: Environmental > Terrestrial > Soil >...
TCGTGGTGGTCGTCGGCGCCGTCGACGTCGTGGTGGTCGTCGGAGCCGTTGTGGTCGTCGGAGCGGTCGTGGTCGTCGTGGCGAGCGTCCCGCTGAAGCCCAGCTCGACGCTGTTGTTGGGACCGGCGAGCTGCTCGTTGAGCGCCGACGTCGCGGTCTGGCATCGGTGGTCAGCGGTGCCGCCCGGGTTCGCCGCGTCGCCCGGGTCACCTGGGAAGTTCGGGATCGTGAACGGGTTCTGGACCAGGTGCAGCTCACCCGTGGTCGAGTTGATCGTGCCGGTGAGGGTCATCGGGATGTCGACCCAGCAGCGCGTCGCCAAGGTGAGCTTCTGGTCCGTCGCGGGGTTCTGCGGGTTGGGCGGGTCAGGCTGGTTGGGCTGCACCCGGTACACCACCACGTGGAGGCGGTTGGTGATGTTGAGGACGACATCGCGCACCGCGGGGTCGGCGGTCGGCGTCGCCGTGCCGCTGGCCGCGCCGATCTGCTCGAGCTGGGCCTCGACGTACAACCAGAAGTTGAAGGGTCCGGCGAACGTATCGCTGTAGGCGGGGTCGAACGTGGTGGATGCCGCGGTGATGAGCCCGGTGGTCTGGTCGACCGTCGCGGTGGCCGTCGCCGCGGGGTGGAGCGTCCGCTCGTACTGGTCACCGCTGTGGAGGACGATGGTGCTGGCCGTGCCAGACGTGCTCCCCGTGTAGGTGGCGATGTCGTTGGCGCTGGCCGGCACCACGCCCAGGCTGACGGCTGCGAGCAGGGTCGCCGCGCCCGCAGCGGTCGCGATGGTGATGCGGCGGCGCTTGAGGCGCGTGGCTGGTGACGTCGGCATCGAACGGCTCCCCCGGTTGGCATGCCACCTCGGCGAGCGAGATGGGACTCAGGGCAAGTTAAGGGTCGAGCTGCGCGAACACAAGCCAATCGTGTCGATCACTCGATCGGCGGGGGCGCTCGACCGGCCCGGAGCGCCAACACCCCGATGCTCAGCCGGACGCACGTGAGGCGCTACTCCTCGGTGTGGAGGAGGCCGAAGACGAGGGAGTCCTCGAGGGCCTGCCATGCGGCACCGATGATGTTCTCGCTGACGCCGATGGTGGACCAGCTGCGGCGGCCGTTGGTGGAGTCGATGAGGACGCGGGTGACGGCGCCGGTGCCCTTCGCCGTGTCCAGCACGCGCACCTTGAAGTCGGTGAGGTGGACCTTGGCCAGCTGGGGGTACCGCGAGCCGATGGCGGCCCGGACGGCGTCGTCGAGCGCGTTGACGGGACCGTTGCCCTCGCCGATGCGGCCGATGCGCTCGTCACCGACCTTCAGCTTCACGATGGCCTCGGTGTCGTGGCGCAGGTCTTCGCCCTCGGCGACGATCACGCGGTACGACTCCAGCTCGAAGAACGGCTGGACCCAGCCAGAGGCCCGGCGCATGAGCAGCTCGAGCGAGCCGTCGGCCGCTTCGAAGTGGTAGCCCTCGTGCTCGAGGCGCTTGAGCTCGTCGATCACCGAGGTGAGCGCCGGACCGTCGAGGTCGATGCCGATCTCCTTGGCCTTGAGGTCGACGGTGGCCTTGCCGGCCATCTCCGACACCACGAAGCGCGTGTCGTTGCCGACGGCCTCGGGGTCGACGTGCTCGTAGGCGTCCTTGCGGCGGGCGATGGCCGACACGTGCAGGCCGGCCTTGTGGGCGAACGCCGACGAGCCGACGTAGGGCGCCTGCGGATCCGGGGTGAAGTTCACGATCTCGGCGATGCGGTTGCTGGCCGAGGTGAGCCGGGCGAGGCGGCCCTCGGGCAGGGTGCGCACCCCCATCTTGAGCGACAGGTTGGGGATGATGGTGGTGAGGTTGCAGTTGCCGGTCCGCTCGCCGTAGCCGTTCATGGTCCCCTGGACCTGGACGGCCCCGCCGCGGACCGCAGCGAGGGCGTTGGCGACGCCGCAGCCGGTGTCGTCGTGGAGGTGGACACCGATCTTCACGTCGTCGCGGAAGTGGCCGGTGATCTCGCGGACGATGGCCTCGACCTCGTGGGGCAGCGAGCCGCCGTTGGTGTCGCACAGCACGAGCGTCTCGGCGCCCTGTTCGGCAGCGGCCTCCAGCACGCGGAGGCTGAACTCCGGGTTGTGCTTCCAGCCGTCGAAGAAGTGCTCGGCGTCGAAGAGGACGCGCACGCCGGCGTGGGTGAGGAACTCGACCGAGTCGGCGACCATCGCCTCGCCCTCATCGAGGGTGGTCTTGAGGGTGTCGGTGACGTGGAAGTCCGAGCTCTTGCCGACGATGCACACCGCGGAGGTGTTGGCAGCGAGCAGGTTCCGCAGGGTCGGGTCGTCGTCGACCTTGCCGCGGGGGCGGCGGGTGGAGCCGAACGCCACCAGGAGCGACCGCTCGAAGCGCAGCTCGCGTCCGGCCCGGTCGAAGAACTCGATGTCCTTCGGGTTGGCGCCGGGCCAGCCGCCCTCGATGAAGTGGACGCCGAGCTCGTCGAGCTCGTCGGCGATGCGCAGCTTGTCGTCGACGGTGAGGGAGATCCCCTCGAGCTGGGCGCCGTCGCGCAGGGTCGTGTCGTAGATCTCGACGGCCTCGGGAAGCCCGGGGTCGCGGGCAGGCAGGTCCTCGACGACCTCGTCGACGAGGGGCTGGGAACGGTCAGGAGACATGTTCGACCCAGTCCTTGTACCGGTCGGTCTCGCCGCGGACGGCCTTGTGGTACTCCGCGGCGATGGCCGTCGTCATCGGACCCGGGCACGGGATCTTCCGATCGTCGACCGAGTTCACGGCGGAGACCTCGGCGGCGGTGCCGCACAGGAACATCTCCTCCGCGATGTACACGTCGGAGCGGGCGATGCTCGACAGCTCGACGCCGATGCCGAGGTCCTTGGCGATGGTGGCCACCGAGTCCTGGGTGATGCCCTCGAGCGCGCCGGCGGCGAGCGGCGGGGTGAGGAAGCGGCCCTTGCGGGCGACGAACACGTTCTCGCCCGTGCACTCGGCGATGTGGCCGCCGGGGCTGAGCATGAGGGCCTCGTCGTAGCCGGCCTTGAGGGCCTCGACCTTGGCGAGCGACGAGTTGACGTAGTTGCCGGTGGTCTTGGAAGCAGGCGGCATCGTGTTGTGGTCGTGGCGCTGCCACGACGAGGTCTTGAGCCGCACGCCCTTCGTGAGGGCGTCGTCGCCCAGGTAGGCGCCCCACGGCCAGCAGGCGATGGCGACGTCGACCGTGCACGGGATGGTGTTGAGCCCCATCTCGCCGTAGCCGTAGTAGGCGATCGGGCGGATGTAGCACGACGGCAGCCCGCTCTCGCGCACGACGAGCTTGGTGGCCTCGACCAGCTCGTCGACCGAGTACGGCAGGTCCATCATCATGATCTTGGCGCTGTCGTGCAGGCGGACCATGTGGTCGGTGAGGCGGAACACGGCCGGCCCCTGCGCCGTCTCGTAGGCCCGCACGCCCTCGAACACGCCCATGCCGTAGTGCAGCGAGTGGGTGAGGACGTGGATCCGAGCGTCGTCCCACGCGACGAGCTCGCCGTTCATCCAGATCTTCTCGGTGGGGGTGATCGGCATCGCAGTGTTTCCTTGCTCTGTGCGTCAGGCGGGCGAGCCCGGCGGGTGCTGGATCGGTCGGAGGACGAGCAGCGTGGACAGGTGGGCGGGTGGGAGGAGGGGTCGAGAGCGGATCTACAACGAGGCGGCGATGGCGTCGCCGATCTCGGGGGTGGAGGCGTCGAGGTCGGTGTGGGCGGCGCACGCCTTGCGGATGCGCTCGGCCGCGCCGGCCTCGCCGAGCAGCTCCACCATCATCGCCGCCGAGAGGATGGCGGCGATGGGATTGGCCTTGGCCTGGCCGGCGATGTCGGGCGCGGAGCCGTGGACCGGCTCGAACATCGAGGGCGCCTGGCGCGACGGGTCGAGGTTGCCGGAGCTGGCGAAGCCGATCCCGCCGGACACGGCACCGCCGAGGTCGGTGAGGATGTCGCCGAAGAGGTTGTCGGTGACGATGACGTCGTAGCGCTGCGGGTCCTGCACGAAGTAGATGCAGGCGGCGTCGACGTGGTTGTACGCCGTGGTGACCTCGGGGTACTCGGCGGCGACGAGGTCGAACACCCGCTGCCACAGGTCGCCGGAGAACGTGAGCACGTTGGTCTTGTGGACCATGGTGAGGTGCTTGCGGGGCCGGCTCTGGGCCAGCTCGAAGGCGTAGCGGACGACCCGCTCGACGCCGAGGCGGGTGTTGACCGAGCCCTGGGTGGCGATCTCGTGGGGCGTGCCCTTGCGGAGGAAGCCGCCCTCGCCGGCATAGGTGCCCTCGGTGTTCTCCCGGACCACGAAGAAGTCGATGTCCTTCTCCGGCAGGGCGAACGGCCGCAGGTTCACGTACTGGTCGAGCGCGAAGCGCATCTTGAGCAGCAGTCCGCGCTCGATGACCCCGGGTGGCACGTCGGGGGTGCCGACCGCGCCGAGGAGGATGGCATCGAAGCCCCGCAGCTCGTCGAGGACGTCGTCGGGCAGCACGGTGCCGTCGCGCAGGTAGCGGGCGCCGCCGAGATCGAAGTCGGTGGTGTCGAGCGCCACGCCCGCAGCGCGGACGACCTTCAGGGCCTCGGCCACGACCTCCGGTCCGATCCCGTCGCCGCCGATCACTGCGATCCGATGTGCCACCAGGTGCTCCGTCTCTGCTCGTTCTTCGTTCGTGCTCGTGACGCGCTCACGGCCGGCGCAGATGCGCTGACAACGACAAAGCCGCCCACCGAAGTGGACGGCTCAAGGCGCACACCGATGGATCGGTGTGCGCTACCCGATGGTGATGACCAGGCGGGGACGCGACATGCGGTCAAGTGTAGGCCCGTCTTGCCGTTTCCCCGCAAGGAGCGGCGACCGGAGTACGGTCAGCCGGACCGTCCTCGTGAGGTGACCACGTTGCTGCCCCCGTCCTGTGCCCGCTGCGGAGCGCCCCTGCCGGCCGTCGCCGCCGATCCCACCCACCCCGAGTGGTGCGGCGCCTGTGCAGCTCGGGCCCTCGACGCGCCCGGGATGCCGCCGTCGGTCCCGAGCACGTCCGGGCGCACCAGCCAGGCGCCCTGGAACAACCCCGCCACGGCCGCGCCTCCCGCCGACGGCGGGTTGCCGGTGGTCGTCACCCGTCCGCTCGACGGCGCCTTGACGGGGCTGGCGGCGGCGACCCTCGGCGGCGTGCTGTGGTGGGCCGCTTCCGTCGCCGTCTTCACGAGCCAGCCGGCCTTCGAGTGGTGGCCCCTCGGTTCGGTGCTCGTCGGTCTCGTCACCGGGATCGGGGTCCTGCTGGGCACCCGGCGCGGCGGTCTCGTCTCGGGACTGCTCGCGCTCGTGTTCAGCTCCGCCGCCGTCCTCGCCGCCGTCTACTTCATCGATCGCAGCCACGCGATCATCGCCCTCGAAGATGCGGGGCGTCCGGCGGACATCCCGCTGTGGCAGGGGTTCCGCCACGTCGCCGACGTGTACCGGGGCTGGTGGGACCTCGATCGGGAGCACGCTCTCATGTGGCTGGCCGGGCCGGTGGTGGCTGTGCTGATCGCCGGCTGGCCGAACCGCCGGCCCATCGGCGCCTGATCGCCGGAAGGGCGTCTCGGCCCACGCTCCTAGACTGCCGCCCATGAGCGACGAGCCGATCCCGCTGTCACAAGACGCGTACGACCGCATCAAGGCCGAGCACGACGACCTCGTCACGCGCGGCAAGATCGACATCGCCCGCAAGATCGAGGCGGCTCGTGAGCTGGGCGATCTCTCCGAGAACGGCGACTACCACGCCGCCAAGGAGGAGCAGGGGAAGATGGCCGGGCGCATCGCCCACCTCGCCAACCTGCTCGAGAACGCCGTGATCGTCGAGACCGCCGGCGCCACCGAGGTGACCCCTGGGGTCATCGTCGGCATCCGCTACGAGGGCGACGACGACGTCGAGCGCTACCTCCTCGGCTCCATCGAGGAGCGGGTGGAGGGCGTCGAGGTCATGTCGCCGGGCTCGGCCCTGGGAACCGCACTGGTCGGTGCCGAGATCGGCGACACCGTCGAGTACGAGACCCCCACCGGCGCCAAGCTCAAGGTCGAGATCGTCTCCATCGGCGACTGAAGCGGCCGACCGTCCGAGGACGCCCGCGCCACCCGGAGATCACGATGCGGGCCGCGGGCGGCCTCCTTCGGGAGATCCGTCGACCGAGGTTCCGCACCCACCTGTGGGAGCCGTTCGTGGCGGCAGGCATGCCCGAGGGGCGCGTCGCCGAGCTCGTGGGCGCGCTCGAACAGCTGGGCCCACTGGCCGAAGGCGTCGTGGTGATGACCCTGCGCCAGGCGATCCAGCAGCTGGCGGAGTCGTTCGTGGCGGCCGAGGCCGATCGCCTCGGCATCGCCATCCCCCGACCGGGCGCCTCAGGGGCTTGACGGGGACGACGGACGGCTGGGTCAGGCGTTCTTGGGCAGCTCGCTGAACGGGGTGTTCTTGGTGTCGCCGGGCTCTTTGGGGAGGCCCAGGACGCGCTCGCCGATGATGTTGCGCTGGATCTGGTCGGTGCCGCCGTAGATGGGCGGGGCTTGGGCGTAGAGCGCCGTGGTGGTGACCGCCGTGAGGAACGGGTTGCCGGTGGCCTCGTTGAGCGCCTTCTGATCGTCGCTCTCCTAGGCGTGGAGCATGCCGGCGGCGCCCACGATCTGGAGGCCGAGGTCGCGCTGGAGGCGGACGATGTTCGACATGCCGAGCTTGGAGATGTTGCCCATGCCACCGATGTCCTTGCCGGCGGCCCGGGCGGCCTTGGAGCGCTCGGCGCTGTACCGGCCGATCTCACCCAGCGTGTAGAGCTGGGCGAGACCCTGGCGCACGATCGGATCGTCGATGCAGCCGTAGTGCTTGGCCATGCCCACCAGGAGGGCGGCGCTGCCGGCGTCGTCCTTCTTCTTGGCCGGCTTGGCGTCCTCGGCCGGGGCGGCAGCCTTGGCGGCCTTGGGAGCGGGGGCGAAGTCGCCGGCCCGCTTGCCGAGGTGGCCGGCGATCTGGCCGGGGGTCGCCCCGCCCGTGCCGCCCCCGGCGCCGCCGGCGCCGAGGCCGGCCCGCTCGTGGCCCAGGGTGCTGTTGGCCACGGCCCAGCCGTTGTTCAGGCCGCCGATGACGTTGGCGTGGGGGACGCGGGCCTCGTCGAGGAAGGTCTCGTTGAACATGGCGTGACCGGTCATCTCCCGCAGGGGCCGGACCTCGATGCCGGGCTGGACCATGTCGATGCCGAAGTAGGTGATGCCCTGGTGCTTGGGCAGGTCGGGCGCGGTGCGGGCGATGAGCATGCCGATGTCGGCCGTCTGGCCGAGCGAGGTCCAGACCTTCTGGCCGGTCACGATCCACTCGTCGCCGTCGCGCACCGCCTTGCAGGTGAGGCCGGCGAGGTCGGAGCCGGCCCCAGGCTCGCTGAACAGCTGGCACCAGGCCTTCTGGCCGGTGACGATGTCACGGACCATCGTGTCGATCTGCTCCTGGGAGCCGTGATCCGCGATGGTCGGCGCCGCGAGGAGCAGGCCGAGGCCGGCAGGAGCGCCGAGGGCGCCGTAGGCGGCGATGGCCTTCTGGATCTGCACGCCGACGGAGCGGGCCACGCCCTTGCCGTAGGCGTTGGTGGGCAGGGTCGGTGCGGCCCAGCCGGCGAGGCCGAGGAGCTCCCACCACTGGGCGACGGTGAGGTCCGGGTCCCAGTTGCCGTCGAGCCAGGCCTGGAGCTCATCGAGGGTCTCTTCACTGGTGGCGGCGGCGAGCGTGTCGGTCATCGGTGCTTCCCCTGGTGCGTGGCGCCCCTCGGCGCCGGTACGCGCACCGTACTTGACCGCTGGGTCAAGTTTCCATCCGGCACCTGGCGCAGCGCCGAGCCCCGGCCGTGCCGTCCACCGCCGGTGCAGCGACGGGGACCGACCTGGCGAAGGTCCGTCCGCCGGCCCGCCCGCCTCGCCGCGGTCGGCGCGCCCCCATGCGGTCGAGGCCGTCGCCCCGGTGGCTCCCCCTAGGCTCCGCCCCATGGCCGAGCGTCCGTCCTCCCCCTCCGACCGACGCCCGCCCGACCGACGCCCGCCCGACCGCCGCCGTCCGGCCGCCAAGGCCCCGCGGCGCCACCCGATCCGCCGGTTCAACCGCCGGATCCCCGGCTGGTCCGTGCCGATCGTGATCATCGGCGTCTTGCTCGTCGCCGAGCTGGGCGCCCGGGTCATCGGCCCCGACATCACGCGCAAGGCCGGCACCGAGGAGCGGCTGTTCGTGAAGTCCGACCAGATCTACCAGCGGGGGGCCGACCGCACCGACGTCGTGGTCTTCGGGTCCTCGGAGACGGCGGGCGGCCTGGTCCCGACCACCATGGCGAAGGAGGTGCCCGAGCTCCCGGGCATCTACAACGCGGCCCTGGCCGGGTCGTCCGTCTCGCTGATGCACGAGTGGGCCCAGCGCATCGTCGTGCCCCAGCTCCACCCCGACGTCGCCGTGATCGGGCTGCTCCCGATGCAGGTCATGAAGATCGACGTCACCGGTGCCCAGGGTCCCGAGGAGGCGCTGGCCGCCTACCGGGTGGCGATCGAGCAGGTCGACCCCGGGGGCGTCGGGGACCTGGGGTGGGAGCTCCGGCAGCGCTCCGACCTGATCCGCTACCGCCCGTACCTGCGCTCGCCGGAGCAGGCCGCCGACGGCGCGTGGACGGCGCTGCACGGCGGCCTCGAGGTCACCCCGGAGGACCTCGAGGCCGACGCCGCGATGGACTGGACGAAAGAGACCGACCCCGGCCGCGTGGCGAGGACCACCGAGGACGACGGCTCGGTCCACGACTACTGGAGCCAGTCCCTCCCCGTCGACGCCGACGCCCTCGGCGGCCAGCTCTACCAGAGGTTCGGCCAGGGCACGGTCGACCTCGCCGCCCTCGACGCCTTCGTGACCGACCTGGAGGCCGCGGGCGTCACGCCGGTGATCGCCCTCGCCCCCGTCGACCGCGGCCCGCTCACCAAGGGGGGCGCCGACCTCACGCCGCTCGATGACGTGTCCCGCCAGGTCGAGGCCTGGGGGAAGGAGCGGGGCATCGCCGTCGACAACCAGTTCACGCAGGACTGGCCTTCGCACCTGTTCCACGACCGCAACCACCTGGACCGCGAGGGTGCGAAGCGGTGGAGCACCGAGGTCGGCTCCTGGCTCGCCGAGCTGTGCGGCGCCGGGGAGATCCCCGCCTGCGCCGGGGGCTGAGGGCGGGCGCTACGCGGGGGGCGGACCCATCACGACGGTCCCGTTCTGACCGCCGAGGCCGACCGAGTTCGACAGGCCGATCCCCGGTGTCCACGGCCGAGGCGCCGAGCCGGTGACGATGTCGGCCGTGATCTCGGGGTCGGGGGTCGCCCACCACTGGGTCTGGGGGATGAGGCCCCGGTGGATGGCCAGCGCGAGGGCCACCGCCTCCAGGCCGCCGGCGGCGGCACCGGGGTGGCCGGTCACCGCCTTGGTGGACGTGAGCGCCGGGCCGCCGGGGCCGAAGAGGTCCATGGCGGCGTCGGACTCGGCCTGGTCGTTGTGCTTGGTGGCCGTGCCGTGGCAGTTGATGTGACCGACCCGGGAGGGTTCGACCCCGGCCTCGCGCAGCGCCAGGCGCATGCAGCGGGCGAGCCCGACCCCGCGCGGCGAGGGGTGGATCATGTCGTAGCCGTCGACGGTGTTGGCCCCACCGAGCACCTCGGCGTAGATGCGGGCACCCCGGGCCGCCGCGGCGTCGAGCGGTTCGAGCCGCAGCACCCCCGCACCCTCGGCGAGGACGAACCCCTGCCGCTCCAGGTCGAAGGGCCGCGACACGGGTTCTTCGGTGTGGACGCGGAGGTTCAGCAGCGAGGCCGCCATCGGATCTTCGGCGGGCGACGCGCCGGAGACCCCGGACTCGGCGCCACCGCAGTAGACGACGTCGGCCCGCCCGTCGCGCACCATGCGGAAGCCGTCCGCGACGGCGTGGGTGCCGGAGGCGCAGCCGCTGGCCACGCTGTAGGTGGCCCCGCGCGCCCCCAGGTGGAAGGCGACGTTGGCACTGCCGGCGTTGCTCATCGACATCACGCCGGTGAGCAGGTTCACCCCGGCCCGCCCCTCCGCCTGGAAGGAGAGGTAGGCGTCGATCAGCGAGGTGGTTCCGCCGTTGCCCGTCCCGAGGACCACCGCCACCTCGTCGAGGTCGTCTTCGGGCGCGCCGGCGTCGTCGAACGCGAGCTGGGCGGCGGCGACGGCGACCTGGGCGAAGCGGTCGGTGCGCTGGACGACCCGGCGGTGCAGCCAGCGGCGCGGCTCGAAGCCGGTGAGCGTCCGGTGGGTGGGACCGGGGGTCGCCGCGGTCAGGGCATCCCAGTAGTCGTCGACGCCGACGCACGGTCCGGTGAGGACCCCCATGCCGGTGACGACCACGCGGCGGTTCGGGGCGGTCGTCGCAGCCATGGCCTGGGTTAGCGTAGCGGCGTGCCTGGAACCGGAGCGGAGCGGCCCGTCGCCCTGGTCAGCGGGGGTGCGGGGAGCATCGGCGGCGCGTGCGTGGCCCGCCTCCGTGCCGCCGGGTTCCCGACCGTGGCCGGGTGGCGCACCGCCGAGCCCGCCCACGGACCGGCGGTGCGGTTCGACACCACCGTCGAGGCCGAGGTCGAAGCGGCGGTCGCCGAGGTCGAAGACGCGTGGGGACCTCTCGGGGTCGTCGTGGCCAACGCCGGGTTCGCCCACCTCGACCTCGCCGTGCGGATGTCCGAGGAACGGTTCCGCGCGGTGGTCGACACGAACCTGACCGGCTCGTTCCTGCTGGCACGGGCGGCGCTGCGCCGCATGCTCCCCCGACGCCGCGGCCGCATCATCTTCGTGGGTTCGGCCGCCGGCACCTGGGGGGTTCCGGGCGTCGCCCCCTACGCCGGCTCCAAGGCCGCGCTCTCCGGCCTGGCCCGCACCCTCGCCCGCGAAGCCGGTCCCCGCAACGTGACCGTGAACGTGGTCGCACCCGGCCTGCTCGCCAACGCCGTGGGCGAGATCGAGGCCCACCGGCCCACCAGCGGCGTCGATGCGGCGTGGCGGGCGGCCACCCCGGCCCGCCGGGTGGGGACGGCCGACGAGGTCAGCGCCGCCGTGGCCTTCCTCGCGTCCGAGCGCGCCGGCGCCATCACGGGCGCCACCCTCGCCGTCGACGGCGGCTTCTCCCTCGGCCTCGGGTAGCGGGGCGGTCCGGCCAACACGGGTAACCTCGTCAGGTCCCGAGTCCAAGGAGCCCGATGTCCGACAACACCCTCACGTGGGTCTGCCAACGCTTCGCCGAGGTCCTCGAGATCGACCCGGCCGAGATCACCCGTGAGAGCCGGTTCGCCGATGACCTCGATGCCGACAGCATCGATCTCATCGAGGTGGTCAACAAGGCGGAGCAGGAGCGGGGCATCGCCATCGCCGAGGAGCAGCTCTACGACCTCGAGACGGTGGGCGAGCTGGTGGACCTGCTCGACAGCCAGGCCGCCTCGTCGGGCGACTGACGCCATGGGACTCGACGTCGACGACGCCGGCCTCAAGGCGCTGCAGGCGGACAACTTCGACAACCTGAACGAGGTCGTGGCCGACTCGCCGTTCGACCGGCACATGCGGTTCTTCAACTTCGGCTACCGCCCCCTCGGCGACGACCAGCCGATCGGCCCCCGCCTCGGTGCCGGCTTCCCGAACCAGGACTCCGCCCAGCTCCTGTTCCAGGTGGTCGGCGACACGCCCGTCGAGGGCCGCTCGGTCGTCGAGATCGGGTGCGGCCGCGGCGGCAACCTCTGGCTCCTGCAGCGGTACCTCGGCCCGTCGCAGGTCTTCGGCGGCGACATCGCCTACCGATCGATGGCCTTCTGCCGCCGGTCGATGCCGGGGCCCGACGCCCAGTTCGCGGTCACCGACGCCGAGCGGGTCCCGCTGGGCGCCGCGGTGGCCGACATCGTGCTCAGCGTCGAGACGTCGTGCACCTACCCGCGCATCGAGTCGTTCTTCCGCGAGGTCGCCCGCGTGCTCAAGGTGGGTGGCGACTTCCTCTACACGGACCTCATGCAGGTCAGGCTGGTCCAGCCGTTCATCGACGCCCTCACCGCCTTGGGCCTGGAGCTGGTGCACCAGCGCGACATCACGCCCAACGTGTCGGCGTCGCGCGATGCCCGGGCTGCCCGCCAGAAGCTGGCCTACGGCGACCGGCCGAGCGACGACGACGCCGCCATGCTGGAGTACGTCGGCGAGAGCGGGTCGCGCCTCTACGAGCTGCTCACCAACCAGCGGTACGCGTACACCATCTTGCGCTTCCGCAAGGTGGCCGACGTCGCTCCGCCCGAGCACGACCTGCTCGACGCCCAGGCCCAAGACGCCGTCCGCGACCTGGCCGAGCTCGCCGTCGAGCTGCTCACCATCCCGTCGATCCCGCCCGCCGCCGGCTGACCGGGGCCTCGCTGTGCGCCGGGCGCTGGTGGTCGGAGCGGCACGGGGGATCGGGCGGGCCACGGCGCTGCGCCTCGCTGGCGCGGGCCACCGGGTCACGGCGACGTGGCACCGGACCGAGCCCGATCCCGACCCCCGGCTGGGCTGGGAGCGCTGCGACATCACCGACCCCGCCAGCGTCGACACCCTGTTCGCCGCCGCGGCCGACGACCCCTACGACATCGTCGTCGCCAACGCCGCCCTGGTCCTCGACCGGCTGTCGAGCCGCATGACCGACGCCGACTTCGAGGCCGTGCTCGACGTGAACCTCACGGGCGCCTTCCGGGTGGCCCGGGCCGCGCTCGGGCCGATGGCCGAACGGCGGTGGGGCCGGGTCGTCCTGATCTCGTCGGTCGGCGGCTGGCACGGCAACGCCGGCCAGGCCAACTACGCGGCGTCGAAGGCCGGCCAGCTGGGCCTGGCCCGGGCGCTGGCGCGCGAGGTCGGCCCGCGCGGTGTCACCGTCAACGTGGTCGCACCGGGCGCCATCGCCACCGAGCTGATCACCGCCATGAGCCCGAAGCTGCAGGAGCGGTGGCGGGCGATGGTCCCGGCCCAGCGCATGGGGACCGCCGACGAGGTGTCCTCGACCATCGCCTACCTGGCCTCGGAGCCTGCCGGCGCCGTCACCGGAGCCCTCGTGCCCGTCGACGGCGGGTGGCTGGCCTGATGCGCACCGGGCGCCGCGTCGCCGTCACCGGGCTGGGCCAGGTGAGTGCCGCCGGCACCGGCCTCGACGCGTTCTGGCGGTGGGTCACGGCGGCCGATCCGACTCCGGTCAGCACGCCCGTCGCCGGCTTCGACCCGAGCGACCACCTGTCCACGAAGGCGATCCGGCGCTCGGACGCCTTCGCCCGCTACGGGGTCGCCGCGGCGCGCCTCGCCGTGGCCGATGCCGCGCTCGACCCCGCCCTGGTCGCCGCCCGCACCGGCGGGGTCGTCGTGTCGACGGTGTACGGCGCGCTCGAGTCCCTGGAGGACGGCCAAGCCACGCTCGCCGCCGCGGGCCCGGAGGCGGTCTCCCCCAACCTGCCCGTCGCCGCCTGCGAGAACGTCGTCGCCTCGATGATCTCGGCCGACCTGGGTTGGCGGGGCCCGTCCCGGCTGATCGTCACCGCCTGCGCCGGCGGCACCCACGCCGTGGCCGAGGCGGCGGACCTCGTGGCCTCGGGGCGCCTCGACGTGGCCGTGGCCGGCGGCACCCAGGGCCGGATCACCCCGGTGCTCATGGCGGCCTACCGGAACATGCGGGTGCTCTCCCCCAGCGGCTGGGTCCGCCCGTTCGACGCCCGCCGCGACGGTTTCGTGTTCGCCGAGGGGGCGGCGATGCTCGCCCTCGAGCCGCTCGACGCCGCCCTCGCCCGCGGCGCCCGCATCTACGCCGAGGTGCTGGGCTCGGGCCACACCAACGACGCCGCCTCGCTGGTCAGCCCCACCGGGAGCGGCGCCGCCGAGTGCATCACCGACGCCATCGACGACGCCGGCATCGACCCGGCCGACATCGTCCACGTCAACGCCCACGGCACCGGCACCCTGGTCAACGACCTCCGCGAGGCCGAGGCCCTGCACGCCGTGTTCGGCGACCGCCCGCCGGCCGTCAGCTCGATCAAGCGGGTCCTGGGCCACGCCGCCGGAGCGAGCGGCGCCTTCGAGGCCCTGGCCGCGGCCCTGACCGTCCACACGGGGATCGCCCCGTCGCTCGGCACCGACGTCGAGCCCGACCCCGACCTGGAGCTGGACCTGGTGATCGGCGACCCGAGGGATGTCGGCCACGGCCCCGTCCTCTCGAACAGCTTCGGCCTCGGCGGCGCCAACGGCACCCTCATCGTCGGCCCGGCTCGCTGAACGGGCGCCGCCGCGCCGGTCCGGAGACCAACGCCGCGCCGGCGCCGTGGCGCTCGGGCGACCCGGACGGCCAGGTCAGCTCCGGCGGCGATCGGCGAAGCGCTCGGTGCCGACCGACGCGAACTGCGCCGTCGCCCGCATCGTCACCTGGTCGTCGGCGTAGAGGCGGCCACGCAGCTCGAGCAGGCGGCCCTGGGGTGCATCGGCCTCGACCTCGTAGCGCAGCGCCGATCGGTGGAACGTGGGCTTGAGGTAGCGCAGCTGCAGGCGGCGCGTGACGGAGTGGCCCAGGATCCGGTGGGCCATCGACGAGATCACCATGTCGAAGCCGGCCGCGAGGTAGCCGCCGTGCACGAGATCGGGCGGACCCTCCCAGGCCGCGCCGAAGCGGACGTGGGCCACCAGCAGGTCGTCGTGCCACACGAACTCGATCGGCGGGTACACGCCGCTCGTGCCCTCGGCGATGGGATGGCGGGCCGCCTCGATGAAGCCTCGGGCGAAGCGGGTCCGCTCGTCGGGAGCACCGGCGAAGAGGTCGGCCGCGGCCGCCAGCCGGAGGTCGAGCTCGTCCCAGCCGTCGGCACCGAGGTCTTCGACCGCCGCTCGATCGGCGAGGTCCCGGAGGCGCTGGGCGACCTGCCGCCGCTGATCGTCCGTCACGGCCGCCACGCTACCGGGGCCACCGGAGGCCCCGGATTACCATGCCCGCCGTGACCGGGCCTCGAGCGATCGCGTTCCCCGGCCAGGGCGGGGACTGGCGGGCAGCGGTCGAGATCCTCCAGGCGCAGGCCGCCCACCCCCTGGTCACCGCCCTCGTCGACCGGTTCGGCACGAGCGACTGGGACGCGCTCGACGGCCTCGACACGGCCGTGGCCCAGCCGGTGGTCTACGTGGCCGGGCTGGTCGGTCCGGCGGCCGGCGTCGACGCGACCTTGGCCATGGGCCACTCGCTCGGGGAGATCACGGCGGCGGCGTGGGCCGGAGCCATCGACCCGGAAGCAGGCCTGGACCTGATGATCGCCCGCGGCGCGCTGGGCACCGCCGGCCAAGCCGAGCGCCCCGGGGCGATGGCCGCGGTCAACCGGTGGGAGGCGCCGCAGGTCGAGTGGCTCCGCCGCACGGTGCAGGCCGACCTGGGCGGCGTGCTCGATGTCGCCGTCACCAACTCCGCCACCCAGACCGTGCTGTCCGGCGACGCCGCGCTCGTGGACGCCGCGATCGAGCGAGCCAACGAAGCCGGCGCGGTGGCCCGCCTGCTCCCCATCGGCGGGGCGTACCACTCGTCGCTGATGGCGCCGGCGGTCGACGGCTTCCGCGCCGCGGTGGAGTCCGCCGTGTCCGGGCCTCCTCGCGTCCCGGTGCTCTCGTCCACCCTGCAGCAGCTCCTCGGCACCCCTGAGGAGCTCGTCGACGGACTCACCCGCAGCCTCGTCCTCGCCGTGGACTGGCCGGCGACGGTCGCCGCCGCGGTCGCGTTCGGCGTCGAACGGGCCGTCGAGGCCGGCCCTGGCGACACCCTCAGCCGACTCGCCCGGTTCGCGCCCGAGCTGGTGATCGACCGCCCGTGATCTTCACGTCCTTCGAGTACGCCGGCTTCTTGCTGGTGGTGGTCGCCCTCAACTGGGTGCTGCCCAAGGTCGCCCGCCCGCCCCTCCTGCTGATCGCCTCGTTCGTCTTCTACGCGACGTGGAGCACGTCAGCCACGGCGATCCTGGCCGCGGTGTGCGCCGTCGCCTGGGGCGCCGGCCTCCTGATCCCCCACCAGCACGGCACCCGCCGTTCGGCGCTCACCGCCGCCGCGGTGGCGCTGTGCGCCAGCTCGCTCGTGGTGTTCAAGCTGGTGGAGGCGTTCGGGTTCGGGGACGGCGGCAGCACCGACGACCTCGTCTCGCAGTTCGCGGTGCCGGTCGGCCTCTCGTTCTTCTGCTTCCAGGCCATCAGCTACGTCGTCGACATCCACCGCGACGAGCTCGAGCCCACGCGCTCGCCCCTCGACGTCGCCCTCTTCGTCTCGTTCTTCCCCCACCTGCTCGCCGGCCCCATCGTGCGGGCCAAGAAGCTGATCCCCGCCTTCCACTCGACCCCGCGGCTCCCCGACACGGTGCAGTGGGCCGAGGCCGCGGAGCTCGTCCTCGTCGGCACGTTCAAGAAGGTGGCGATCGCCACCCCGCTGCTCGCCATCTCGGTGGCCAACTTCGAGGACGTCGCGGCGATGGGCCCCCTGAGCGTGACCGCCTCCCTGGTGGGCGTGCTCGTGGGCGGCTACTTCGACGTCACCGGCTACATCGACATCGCCCGCGGCTCGGCCAAGTTCCTCGGCATCGACATGCAGCGCAACGCCCTCATGCCGCTCACCCGCTCCACCGGGTACGGCGACTTCTGGCGCCGCTGGCAGCTCACGGTGATGATGTGGTTCCGGGACTACGTGTTCCGTCCGCTGCGGGGCGACGGGCGCGAGGCGTGGCGCGAGCACGCCGCCCTCTTCGGCACGTTCTTCGTGCTGGGCATCTGGCACGGCCTCACGCCAGGCTGGGCGCTGTGGGGCGTGGCATCGGGCCTGATCATCGTGGCCGAGCGGACCCTCCAGACACGCCGGGCCGCGGCCCGGCGGGCGCAGACGAAGGCGGCCCGGAAGGCCCGGAACCGCTCGATGCTGCCCAAGGCGCCGAACGCCAAGGTCCAGCTCGCCCTGGCCCTCGTCCTCGTGATGGTCACGTTTCCGCTCGTGGCCGCCCGCAGCCTCCAGGACCTGATCGACCTGTACGGCGGCTTGTTCCGCTTCGACGGCACCGCGCCGCCGGCTGACCTGCTCTGGCTCCTCGGCTACGCCGTCGTCGGCGTGCTGCTCCTCGACGGCCGCGAGCGCCGCCGCGAGGCCGTGGCCGGCCACCGAGACCCCGTCACGCTGTTTCGCGCCGTCGCCTTCGGCCTCATGGTCGTCGGCATCGTCGTCTTCAGCGGCCCCGCCCCCCAGAGCTTCTTGTACTTCAACTTCTGACGGCTGCGCCCCCGACGAAGCCCGCGCCGATCGCGATCGCGCGGTTCACGTGCCCTGGCCGATCGTGAGGCCACCGTCGACCGGGAGGACGACGCCGGTGACGTAGGAGGCGTCGGGCGACACCAGGTAGCCCACGGCGGCGGCGACGTCGGCTGGCACCACCGGCCTGCGCACGGGTGCGAGCCGCTGCGCGGCCGTGATGGCTTCGGCCACCGTACCATCGGCGGCGGCCGCCGCCCGGCTCGGCTCGTCGTCGATCAGGCCGGTGCGGACCACGTTCACGGTGACCCCGGCGGCGGCGACCTCGCGCGCCGCGCTCCGAGCGAGGCCGATCATCGCCCACATCGCCGAGCCCGTGCCGTCGCGCCACGTCTGACCCGGCAGGCCGGTGGCCGTGACCACGAGCACGATCCGGCCGCCGCCCCGGGCGACCATGCCGGGCAGCACGGCCTCCACCGCCCGCTGGACCTCGAGCTGGAAGGCCGCCTGGTCGTCGCGGCTCGCCACGCCGGGCACCGGGTGGGCGGGCACGGTGACGAGCACCTCGACCGGATCGTCGACGCTCGCGACGCCGCCTGCGTCGTGGACCTGGACCACGGCCGCCGCCGACCCCAGCGCCATCCCCAGCTCATCCGCGCACGCCTGGCCGATGCCGGCATCGCGGCTCATGATGATCCCGACCACCAGGTCACGCTACCCGCCGACCTAGCCTGCGGAGATGACCGGCGATCGCTCCTCCTCCGCTCCTCGCCTCGGCATCTGCCTCTCGGAGTTCCCCCAGGACGCCGATGGCCGGTGGCGCAACGTGGGTGAGGTCGTGCAGCGCGTCGAGGACTCCGGTGCCGACGGCCTGTGGCTCGCCGACCACATCCTCTGGCACTCCAAGGCCATCGACGCCCAGTCGACGCTGCCGGCCCTGGCCTCGCACGCCACCTCGATCACCATCGGCTCCTGCGTGCTCCAGATGCCGCTGCGCGATCCCGTGACCGTGGCCAAGACGATGGCGAACACCCAGATGATGGCGCCGGGCCGGGTCGTGTGCGGGCTGGGCATCGGCGAGAACGTCGAGGAGTACGAGCGCCTCCACAAGTCGATGGCGACGCGCGGCAAGGTCATCGAGGCGTCGATCGACGAGATCCGGCGCATCTGGGCCACCGAAGGCGGCACCCGTTGGATGAACCCGGCGCCGGTCGACATCCCGATCTGGGTCGGGGGCCGGGCCGAGGCCGCCCGCCGCCGCGCCGCTCAGATGGGCGACGGCTGGCTGCCGTACCTCTGCTCGCCCCGCTGGTTCGGCCGGCACCGGACCCTGATGGAGGAGGAGGCCGAGGCTGCGGGCCGCGACCATGCGGCCATCACCAAGGCCGTGGTGGCCTTCGTCGACATCCCGGCGGTCGAGAGCGCGCAGCAGGGCGCGGAGAAGCTCGAGCACTGGTTCGGCTTCGACCCGGCACCGCTCATGGGCTTCCTGCTCCGGGGCAGCGCGGACGAGGTCGCCCAGCAGCTCCACGAGTACGTCGACCAGGGAGCGTCCGAGGTGATCGTCGTGATCGCCAACGACCGCCCGCTCGACGTCCTCGACCAGCTCTCCCCCGCCTTCGACGCCCTCAGTGCCTGAGGGGCCGTCAGCTGGCGCTGGCGGGCTGGGTGCCGGATGAAGCCGGGCGGGTGGCGCTCGACGGACCGGCGCCGCGGCGCAGCAGACCGTGGAGCTGGCGGTAGCGCTCGTAGGGCCAGTCGGTCATGGGCTGGGTCACCCAGGCCACGGAGATGGTGCCGAAGAGGGCAGCGGCGCAGATGACGACCGCCTCGATCCAGCGGGGGGCGAAGTCCATCTCGCCGAGGCCGTGCGGCAGCATCAGGTTGAGCACGCCGAGCACGAGCTGGTGCCACAGGTAGATGTGCAGAGCGAGGGCCGACAGCGGCTTGAACCGCTTGTGGGAGAGCCAGCGGTTGGCCGGGTCGTTGCGGGGACCGAGGGCGGCTGCGGCCATCAGCAAGAACACGGCGACGAGGTAGGGGAAGAACCGCAGCCGGTCCTCCATGTTCCCGTCCTGCCAGAGGCCGGTGCCGTCGCCCCACCGCTCGGCGATGCCGGCGAGCGCGATCGCCGGGATGAGCACGAGGGCGTAGGTGGCCCGGGTGTTCCGGCGGACCCAGCGGAACAGCGACGGCGGGGCGATGCCCATGCGGGCGCCGACGGTGTAGCCGGCGACGATGATGCCGAAGCCGAAGAACTCCAGGTGGCTGAGCGGCAGCGAGGTGGGCGCCGGCACGTCGGCGGCGTAGATGAGCGTGCGCAGGAGCGGCCCGAAGAACACCATCCCCCACCCGATCATCACGTGGGCCCGCAGCCGGTCGGCGGGCTTGCGGATGCGGCGGTTGGTGGACCAGCGGGCCGCGGCCAACGCCAGCAGCGGGATCAGGAAGTAGAAGATGACCTCGTTGCACAGGTACCAGGCCGAGGGCATGCCCTTGAGGCCGCTCAGCTCCTCGCCGAAGATCTGGAGGAACAGGTAGAGGCGGACGTAGCCCCACCAGGTCTCGGGCCGCACCTCCGGCAGGATCAGGAGGTACGCGGTGAGGGCGAAGGCGAACAGCGGGTAGATGCGCAGCAGCCGGCGCACCCAGAAGCTGACCGCCGCCGGACGGGGCAGACCCCGGACGTCGGCCTCGATGAACGGCTGGTACAGCACGAACGCCGAGATGGCGAAGAACAAGGCGACCAGGATCCCGAGCACGTGCAACACGCCGGCGAACGGGATGATGCCGGTGGCGAGGAACGTGTGGCCGATGACGGCCAGGCAGGCGCAGATGGCACGGAAGCCGTCGATGGGCTCGCACCAGACGGCGCGCAGCTGGGGGTTGGCGTCCTCGCCCGCCCGGCTCATGGCCCGGGCGGAGTTGGGGCGGCGCGACGGGCCCGCGGGCGCGCCGGCACCGACGGGCTGGCGCGAGGGATCGGCGCCCGGGTGGCCGGCGTCGACGACCACGTCGTCGAGCGGGGCTTCGGCATCGGAGTACTCGTCGTCGCCCTCGCCGACGTTGCGGACGTAGACCGGAGCCTTCTTGTCGGGCCGCCACATGTGGTCGGGGATGCGGTCGACCACCCGGTCGGCGCCACCGCCGAACTCGCTCGACTCCTCGCCCTCGGGCTCGTCGGTGGGCTCGCCGGCGACACGGCCTTGGCCCCGGCTCCAGCGGTCGACGGCGTCGCGCAGCTTGGCGGCCGGGAGCTCGACGAACACGAACGTGAGGATCGCCAAGCCGATGGCGAGGAACAGCGTCGGCATGCCGAACCCGGTGGTGCCCGGCACGGGGAACCCGAGGAACCCGGGGCCGAACCACTCGGACGTGTGCCGGATCAGCGGCACGTGCCAGAGGTAGATGCCGTAAGTGAGCGGGGCGATGATCTGCAGGGGAGCCGCCGCCATGAACCGGACCATGAGCGACTTGCGCTGGCCGAAGGCGACCGGGATGAACAGCAGCAGCGCCATGGCCAGCTGCAGCGGGAAGTACAGGTTGCGGATGTGGGCGTAGGGGTCGAACCCACGTCCCTCGGCTGCAGCCCGCAGCGCCTCCTGCGAGGAGTAGGCGTCGAGGGCGAGCCCGGCACCCACCAACACCAAGAGCACGTACCCGACCAGGCACAGCCACCAGTTGTCGGCCAGGAACTTGATGCCCGAGTAGCGGCGGCGGGCGAGCGCCTGGCGGGTCTCGAGGACGGCGAGGAGCATGCCGACCGGGAGGCTCATCACCGGGAACGCCAGCTCGCCGCCGAAGATGAGCCCGAGGATGAAGAAGAGCGCGATGAGCGAGCAGGTGGCCAGCACCTGCGCGTAGAACGGGTCGCTCTCGGGAGCCAGGCGGATCCGAGCCTGCTTGACCCCCGCCGAGAAGAGCGGGACGACGACGTAGAAGGGCAGCTCGATGGCCAGCGTCCACATGGCGATGCCGAGCGGGCCCGACAGCAGCTTCATCGGGTCCGGGAACGGCAGCAGGAAGACGGCCTGCGCCCAGTCGGCCAGCGAGTGCAGGTTGCCGGCGCCGTTCCACAGCACGGCCACGAACAGCACCGCCCAGTACAGCGGGAAGATCCGCAGGACCCGGCGCAGGATGTACACCCAGAAGTTGGTGCTGCGGTCCGACGCCTTCTTGACCCGGGGTGCCAGCGCGGCCCGAGCGAACGGCCGGTACACGAGGAAGCCCGAGATCGTGAAGAAGACGATCAGCGCGGGGTAGGCAGCAGCGCCGTAGTAGGCCACCAGGTGCTGCGACGGCCCGTACTCCGAGCCGACGTGCGCCGAGATCACGCCGAAGGCGGCCAGCACCCGGAGGCCGTCGATGGCCGGGACGTAGCGGCGTCCGTCGGAGTGGACGGGCCGGGCGAACTTCGCCGGGTTCAGCTGCACGGACGCTCCGTCGGGAGCAGGGGGCCGCCGGCCGCGCCGGCTCCGGAGACCAGGGACGTGAGGAGCATCGCCGAGCCAGTCTGCCAGCCCGGCCGCCGACCACCCGCAGCCCGACCTCGGGCGGTCGCCGGGGCCACGGGCTCAGGCACCGGCGCGTGCCGAAGCCGCGCCGATCGCCGCCGCCGCTTCGGTCACCGCGGCACCGTGGCGGTCTCCGGGGTGGTCACCGAGGCGGCCGACGGGTCCCGAGATGCCGACCGCGGCGACCAGGCGCCCGTCGACCACGACCGGGGCGCTCACCGATGCCA
>Ga0182745_1001544_pt1 | contig 22010 bp, 15 predicted proteins | sample eDN3rd30CKraftBY_FD_128523 | JGI IMG/M metagenome (GOLD analysis project Ga0182745, IMG submission 128523) | Enriched backyard soil microbial communities from Emeryville, California, USA - eDNA 3rd pass 30_C Kraft BY (version 2) (version 2) | ecosystem: Environmental > Terrestrial > Soil >...
GCAGCAGATCCCGGTCCAAGTCGACCAGCGCAAGCTGGTGCCGTTCGGCTCCGCGCCGGCGAGCAACGCCGCGCCGGGCACGCCGGGGACCGTCTACGGCGGCGGCAGCGGGGGACCGGCGACGCTGCAGTACGCCGACCCGAACACGTGGGTCGGGGCCGACCCGAACCCGAACGTCGACGCCGACGACGAGGTCGTGTTCATGGCCGCCGACGCCGGTGGCACCCCGCCCGGCGGGACGGCCGACCCCGCGGGCGTCGTGGCCGGGAGCGGGACGCAGGTCGCCGTCACCGATCCCCGCGCCGCCGCCGAGCGCGGGTGGGTCTACCTGTACCGCTCCACCGGAGGCCTCGACCCCGCGGCGGGCAAGGACTACGTCGACTACGCCTTCGCGTTGACGAGCGGCGGCTACAAGACGACGTACCGGCGGGCCAGCGGCCCCAACCCCGAGACGTCGAAGGTCACCACGCCCACCTACACGATCTCCTTTCCCGACCGGTGGAAGGAGACGACCTGGAAGGTGCTCGCTCCGGGCGCATCGCAGGCCGACGTGCTCGACGGGCACAAGAACCAGTTCTCCACCAGCAGCTGCTCGAGGAGCAACCAGACCTTCTTGGAGGAGGAGGGTGCGTTCGTCGCCAACATCGACGGCCCGGTGCGCGCCATCCGCAGCTACGTCGGTGCCAACAGCGGCCCGCTGACCCAGCGCACCCACGTCATGTACCGCGACCGTGAGGACGTGATCACCAACCTCCGGGTGCACGCCATCCCGGCGATCATGGACTTCGTCGACTACAGCTCGGCCGCCAAGGGGATGACCTACCGCAGCTCCACCAAGCCGGGCGGTGTCGTCATCGACGGCGTGAACGACTCGATCAGCACCGTGCTGCCGGCGTGGGAGACGGTCGACGGGCCCCAGGGCCGGATCTACACCCGCAACACGTTCACCTCGTCGCAGGCGAACCTCGGCGCCGCGACCACGCACTTCTACCGGGACCAGAGCCTGCCCCGCGAGGAGCAGTGCTGGGGCGACAGCTCGTTCTACGGCGCCTCGGGCTCGTACGTGCAGCGCGGCATCGACAACACGGATCCCCGGACCAAGCCCGCCGCCTGGCTCACGGCCACGCGGATCAACCAGTTCCTCCCTCCCGCCGCGGACAAGGCGAAGGTCGCGGCCTACGCGGGGGACTGGGCGGCTGATCTCGACCGCCCGCTGACCAGCTCGGTCACGCCCTCCGCCCCGTGATGGTGGCCGTGCCGCGGCCGGCCCCGCCGATTGACCGTGACACGGTTCGATGACACAGTTGCCGCCGGTGGCCCACGAGACGACGGTGACGCAACCGGGCGGTGATCTCCTCCGGCGCGGCGCCGCCGTGCTGGGGCCCGCGGCCGCGGTGATCGCCGTCCAGCTGGTGCTCTACCCGGTGTCGCCCGGCGTGTGGACCCAGGGCCTGGTCTCGGGCCTGCTGAACAGCCTGGTCGTGCTCGGGATGATGCTCGTCTACCGGGCCAACCGGGTCGTGAACTTCGCCCAGGCATCCATCGGGACCTACCCGTCGGCCCTGGCGATCGGCTTGCTCATCTTCGGTGCGCCGGCGTTCGGGGTGTCGATCGGCATGGGCGCCGTCGCCGCCCTGGTCATCGGCGGATGCGCGATGGTCCTCCTCGGGTGGCCGCTCGTCCGTGCGGCGGCCGTGGGTGCGGTGGTGCTGGTCGGCACCGTGGTGGGCCTCTGGGTGTGCGATGCGCTGGGCTACTGGGGCGCGCTCCTCACCGGGCTGGTCACCGCGGCCGGGGTCGGGCTGGGCATCGATGCGCTCGTGGTGGCCCGGTTCCGCCGGTCGCCGAGGCTGGTCCTCACCGTGGCCACCATCGGGCTGGCCCAGTTCTTCGCCGTCGGCGCGCTGCTCGTGCCGCGGCTGTGGGGCCACGTGCAGCTCGCGAACCGCGATGCCGCCGACCTCGGGGTGCCCTGGAGGTTCTCGTTCACCATCGGCACCACGGTGTTCGGCGGCGACGAGGTGGTGGCCGTGGTGGTGGCGGTGGCGTGCCTGGTGGGCGTCACGTCGGCGTTGCGCCGCTCCGACATCGGCGTTGCCGTGCGGGCGTCGGCCGAGCGGTCCGACCGGGCGTCGATGCTCGGCGTGCCGGTGCCGCGCATCGAGGCGGGCGTCTGGGTGGTCGCCGCCGTCTTGGCGTTCCTCGGCACGTTCCTCCAGGCCGCGATCCTCGGGCTCGAGATCACCGCCGGTGTCGGCCTGCGGGTGATGGTCGCGGCCCTCGCGGCGCTGGCGGTCGCCGGGTTCGAGTCCCTGCCCGTGGCCCTGACGAGCGCCGTCGCCATCGGCGTGCTCTCGCAGGCGACGGGTCCGGCCGGCGGTGGGTCGGTCACCAAGACCGACACCGTGCTCGCCGTCGTCGTGCTGATCGGCCTGCTCGCCCGCCGGGCTCCACGGCGCCGCGCCGACCGCCAGGACGTGTCGAGCTGGCGGTCGAGCGTCGAGCCCCGCGCCGTTCCCCGCGAGCTCGCCGGGATCCGTTCGCTCACCGCCGCTCGGTGGATCGGCGGAGCCGTGCTGGTGCTCGCCGCCGTGTGCCTCCCGCTCGTGCTCAACGAGAACCAGACGTTCCGGGCCGCCACCGTGGGTGCGCTCGCCGTGCTCGCGCTGTCCGTGGTGGTCCTCACCGGCTGGGCGGGAGAGGTGACGCTCGGCCAGATGGCCTTCGCCGCCACCGGTGCCGCCGTCGCCGCCCACGCCACCGCCGCGTGGCGGTGGGACCTGACCCTCACGCTGCTCGTCGGCGGGCTGGCCGCCGCACTCGTCGCCGTGGTCGTCGGGCTGCCGTCGCTGCGGTGGCAGGGGATCTTCTTGGCCGTCACCACGCTGGCGTTCGCCCAAGCCGCCGCGGGCTCGCTGCTGAACCCCACCGAGGCGACCTGGATCCCCACCGGCGCCGTGGCCCGCCGGCCGCTGCTCGGCGTGTGGAGCCTGTCGGGAGACGCGGCCATGTACGAGGTCGTGCTGGGCGTCTTGGTCCTGACGCTCGTCGCGGTGGCGGGGATCCGTCGCAGCCGGACCGGCCGGGTGCTGCGCGCCCTGCGCGACAACGTGCCGGGTGCCCAGGCCTACGGCGTGCGGGTCGTACCGGCACGGCTGGGCGCCTTCGCCCTCTCCGGCTTCATCGCCGGGGTCGCCGGCGTCTTGTCGATGTACGTGAGCGAGGGCTACGACGTCGCCACCTACGGCGCCGACCAGAGCCTCAACGTGTTCATCACCGCCGTGGTCGGCGGGGTCGGGAGCCTGCTCGGCGCGGTCCTCGGCGCCGGGGTGCTCGACGGCAGCCGCAACAACCTGACGGGCGACTGGGCGCTGCTGCCCTCGGCGGTGGGCGTGCTCGTGGTGCTGATGGTGCTGCCCGGCGGCCTGGCCGAGCTCGTGTACGGAGGGCGCGATGCGGTGCTGCGGCGGGTGGCCCGTCGGCGGGGGATCGACGTTCCCCGCCGCACCGCGGACCGGCGCGCCGAGCACCGCGACCACCCCGGGTCCGACCCGCTGCCGGCGAGCTCGGCCGATGCCGATCCCATCGAGCGCTCGGCTCCGGCGCCGTCGATCCCGCTCCCGGACGAGCCGGGCTGGCTCTCGGTGCGGGGCCTCGACGTGGCCTACGACAAGGTCCAGGTGCTCTTCGGCATCGACCTCGACGTCCCTCGGGGCCAGATCACCGCGCTCCTCGGCACGAACGGCGCCGGCAAGTCCACCCTGCTGCGGGCCATCGGCGGCGTCGCGCCGGTCACGGCGGGGACCATCCACCTGGGCGAGGTGGACCTCGGCGCGCTCGCCCCGCACGAGGTCCCCACCCACGGCATCGCCCAGATGCCCGGTGGCCAAGGCGTGTTCCCGTCGCTCACCGTCGACGAGAACCTGCGGGTCGCGGCCTGGCTCATCCGGGGCCGGCGCGCCGAGGTGGCCACCCGCGTCGCCGAGGTGCGCCGCCGGTTCCCGATCCTCGAGCGCCGGGCCGCCGATCCGGCCGGGGACCTGTCGGGTGGCCAGCAGCAGCAGCTCGCCTTGGCCATGGCCCTGCTGGCCCGGCCGGCGCTGCTGCTGGTCGACGAGCTCTCGCTCGGTCTGGCCCCCGTCGTCGTCGACCAACTGCTCCAGGAGCTGCGGGCCCTGCGCGACGACGGCACCACGATCGTGATCGTCGAGCAGTCGGTGAACGTCGCCCTCACCGTGGCCGATCACGCGTTCTTCCTGGAGAAGGGCGAGGTCCGCTTCTCCGGCGATGCGGCTGACCTCCTCGACCAGCCCGACCTGGTCCGCGCCGTCTACCTCCAGGGCGCCCGCGAGGCCCTCGCCTCCGGCACCCCCGCTCGGACGGCCCCGCCTGGCACGGCGCCCGGATCGAGCGCGGAGCCGGGCCCGGGTGCGGAGCCCGGCTCCCGCGGGGAACCCGGACCGGCCGACGCCCGAGCCGGGATCGTGCCACCGCAGCCGGCGTCCGCCGACCCCGTTCCCGAGCCCGAGCCCGTCACCGGCACCCACGCCGCGGTGGCCGTCGACGGGCTGGCCGTGGCGTTCGGCGGCATCGTCGCCGTCGACCACGTCTCGTTCTCGGTCGCCCCTGGCGAGGTGGTCGGGCTCATCGGCCCGAACGGCGCCGGCAAGACCACGATCTTCGACCTGATCTCCGGCTTCACCCGGGCGTCGGCCGGCAAGGTGGTGGTGCTCGGGCAGGACCTGACCGATGCCCCCGCCTCCACCCGTGCTCGGGCCGGGCTCGGCCGCTCGTTCCAGGACGCCCGGCTCTTCGGCGGGCTGACGGTGGCCGAGACCATCGCCGTCGCCCTCGAGCGGTGGATCCAGGTGACCGATCCGATCAGCGAGGCCTGCCGGCTCCCCGCGGTGCAGCTCACCGAGGCCGCCGTGCGGGAGCGGGTCGAGGAGCTCATCGACCTGTTCGGCCTGGAGGCCTTCCACGACAAGCGGTTGAGCGAGCTGTCCACCGGGTCTCGCCGCATGGTCGACCTGGCGTGCGTCGTGGCCCACCAGCCGTCGGTCGTGCTGCTCGACGAGCCCAGCAGCGGCATCGCCCAGCGTGAGGCCGAGGCCCTCGGGCCGGTGCTGCTGGGTCTGCGCGACCGGCTCGGAGCGGCGCTCGTCGTGATCGAGCACGACATCAGCCTCGTCTCGTCGATCTCGGACCGACTGGTCGCGCTCGACCAGGGTGCCGTCGTCGCCTCCGGCGCCCCGGCGGTGGTGCTCGACCACCCCGAGGTGGTCGCGTCCTACCTGGGCGCCGGAGGTGCAAGCCTGAACCGCTCCGCTCCGCTTCCCGGAGGCGCTCGATGACCACATCCGAGGCCCGACCGTGGCCTGCGCTCTCGCCGCTTCGCCGCTACGGCCCGCTCGCGCTGGTGGTGGCCCTCGTGGCCGGCGCCAGCGTGGTGGCCACGGCCAAGGGCAAGGCGACCGACACCCAGCAGCGCAAGGCCCCCACCGAGTCGGTCGCCAAGTCCTACGTCGACGACCCGAAGCTCCCGGTCCTGTACTCGCAGGCGAAGAAGGCCGGGACCCTCGACGACTACGACTGGGGCGACCGCTGCGACCCCGAGACCGGCCGCAACGCCTTCCCGTCCGTCTACGCCCCGCCGTGCGTCCCGGTGTGGGAGGGGACCAAGCCGTGGGTGGACCAGGGCGGACGGACCATCACGAGCAACGGGGGGAAGACGGCCCCGGGCGTCACCGCGGACACCATCACCATCGCCTACTACCAGGCCTCGCCGCAGGACATCAGCGCCACGCTCCAGGCGTTCGGCGTGCTCGACGAGCCGAAGGTGGCGCAGCAGGGCGTGAAGGACCTGGTCGAGGCGGCCAACGGGATGTACGAGCTCTACGGCCGCAAGGTCGTGTTCAAGCCGTTCCAGGCGTCGGGCAACGGCAAGGACCCGGCCACGGCCCGGGCCGACGCGAAGAAGGTCGCCCTCGACATGGGCGCGTTCGCCTCCATCGGGGGGCCGACGCAGACCTCGGCGTACCAGGACGAGCTGGCCCGCCACCACGTCCTGTGCATCGCGTGCGGCTACTCCACCCCCGATTCCGCCTACCAGGAGAACGCCCCCTACGCGTGGGGGCAGCTCGCCAGTCCCGACCAGCTCCTCTTCGGCGTGTTCGACTTCGGCACCAAGAACCTGTTCGGCAAGAAGGCGCAGTTCGCCGGTGACCCGGAGCTGGCGAAGGAGGACCGGGTCTTCGGCATCGTCCACTACGAGCAGGACCCGCCCGTCTTCGGGGAGCTCCAGCGCGAGGCCGTCGCCAAGTACGAGAAGCAGGGGTACGCGGCCAAGACGATCCTCACCTACCTGCTCGATCTCAACACCCTCCCGAAGCAGGCCCAGGCCATCGTCGGGAAGCTCAAGGCCGAGGGGGTCACCTCGGTGGTCTTCCTCGGGGATCCGTTGATGCCCAAGTACCTGACGGAGCAGGCGACGGCGCAGGACTACCACCCCGAGTGGATCATCACCGGGACGGTGTTCACCGACACCACCGCCGCCGGCCGTCTCTACGACCAGGACCAGTGGGCCCACGCGTTCGGCGCCTCGAGCCTTCCTGCCCGCACCGAACCGCAGTACTCCGAGCCCTGGCGCCTCTACCGGTGGTGGTACGGCCAGGACCCCGCGGCGAAGAAGACCCTGCCGCTGATGGGCCCGGTGGTCAGCCAGCTGTTCATCGGCCTGCAAGGCGCTGGCCCGGACCTGAACGCCGAGACGTTCGCCGGTGCGCTCTTCCGCTACCCGCCCTCGGGCGGCGGGCCCACGACGCCTCGGATCAGCTTCGGGTTCCACGGCCTGTTCGACAAGCCGGACTGGGTGGGCGTCGACGACTTCACCAACGTCTGGTGGGATGCGGAGGCGAAGGGTGTCGACGAGCAGGACGTCGAGGGCACCGGCATGTGGCGCTACGCCGGTGGGGGCCAGCGCCTCCAGCTGGGCGAGGTGCCCCAGCTCGACGACGACCTGCTCTTCGACGAGGCCGGCTCGGTCACGATCCTCGACGAGGTCCCCAAGGAGGACCAGACCAAGGACTACCCGCCCTGGCCCGGTTCCCCCGCCGCCGGGGGCGGTGGCTGACCGCCCGGTCGGTTCGCCTCGGTTCGCCCCTGCTCCTGCATCGTCGGGGATCGATCACCATCCGCCGCACCCGGGCGGAACCCCGGAACCCACGCGCCCAGACGGTGGTCGTCCGGGCCCTCCCCGAACGTTCTGATGGCGGTTGCACAGCAACCGGTTGCGTCGAACGTTCGAGATGACGCCGAAGCGGTGGCCCGGTCCGCCCTCGGCGCGCGTCGGTCCTGTCCGGGAGCGACGAGCCTGACCGGTCCCCGAAGACGGGCGAAGCGGGCCGGCACCGGCACCGGCACCGGCACCGGACCCGAGGGTCAGACGCGGGCTTCGCTCGTGCCTCGGACGCCGGCGAGGAAGTGGTCGACGCAGCGGTCGGCGAACTCGTCGGTGAGCGGGGTCGAGTCGGTGAGGGCGGCCATGAGGATGGGGCCGATCAGGAGCGTGGAGATGCACGGCGCGTCGAAGCCCTCGGCCAGCCAGCCTTCGTGGACGCCGCACTCGAGCACCGGCGTCACGACGTCGGCCTGGTGCTTCTGGAGGTCGGCGTCGAGCTCGGCGATCTCGTGCATCTCCGACTTCAGCAGGAGCATGGCGGGGATCAGCCGCTTCCAGTAGGGGTCGTTGACGATCCCGACGAAGCTGTGGGCCAGGACCCGCAGGCCCTCCTCGAACGTGAGCGAAGGATCGGGGTCGGGCAGGTTCGGCGCGATGTGGCTGAAGACGTCGATCACGAGCGCGTCGCGGGTGGGCCAGTGGCGGTAGAGCGTCGACTTGGCCACGCCGGAGCGGGCGACGACGCCGTCCATGGTGATGGCCGACGGGCCGCCTTCGAGGAGCAGCTCGGTGGCGGCCTCCATGACGGCGGTGCGGGTGCGTTCGATGCGTGCGTCCATGGCTGGTCTCGATCGTACTGGTGACGGGTGTCTCACACCCGGGGGCTTGTCAAGGCAGAAACAGTACTGTACCGTCTCGTACTACAGAGACGCTACCGTCTCGTACTGTATCGAGGACGCAGAGGAGCAGCACCATGTCGAGCACGACGATCGCCATCGAGGAGGGGGCTCCTCCGGACCGGGAGGCCGAGGCAGAGGCCAGGCGCCGCACGTGGGTGCTGGTCGCCGTGTGCACCGGGCTCATCGCCGTGGTCGCCTCGGTGTCGGGCCTCAACGTCGCCCAGGGGCAGCTCGCTGCCGACCTCGGCGCCACCCAGAGCCAGCTGCTCTGGGTCATCAACGGGTACACCATCGCCCTCGCCGCCCTGCTCCTCCCCGTGGGGGCCATCGGCGACCGCTGGGGTCGCAAGCAGGTCCTGCTCGCCGGGCTCACGGTCTTCGCCCTGGCCAACGTCGGGGCCGCCTTCGCCGGCACCATCGACCAGCTGCTGGCCGCCCGGGTCGTCGCCGGTGCGGCTGCCGCCATGATCATGCCGGTCACCCTCTCGGTGATCACCTCGACGTTCCCCGAAGAGGAGCGAGACCGGGCCATCGGCGTGTGGGCCGGCTTCGCCGGAGCGGGCGGCATCCTCGGTCTGCTGAGCTCGTCGATCGTCGTCGACAACGTCACGTGGCCCTGGGTGTTCGCGACACCGACGTTGCTCGCCGCCGCTGCGCTCGTGATGACCGTCGCGGTCGTCCCCCGCTCCCGTGACGAAGCGCACGGCCAGTTCGACACCCTCGGCTCGTTCCTCTCGGCCATCGCCGTCGGCGGTCTGGTCCTCGCCGTGCACGAGGGTCCCGAGGTCGGTTGGAACGACCCGCTCACCGTGTTCGGCCTCACCGCCGGCATCTTGGCCAGTGCCTGGTTCGTCTGGTGGGAGCTGCGGGTGGAGGAGCCGCTGCTCGACATCCGGGTCTTCCGCAACCGCTCCCTGGCCACGTCGTCGGTCGTCTTGATGGTGCTGTTCGCCATGATGATGGGGCTGTTCTTGATCATCGTGCAGTTCCTGCAGGCCGTTCTCGGCTACTCCGCCATCAAGGCATCGCTCAGCCTCATGCCGATGGCGGCGGTGATGATGCCGCTGTCGGCCATGGCGCCGCGGATCGCCAGCCGGGTCGGCTACCGCACGATGTTCACCGTGGGCATGGGCCTGTTCGCCACGGGCCTGGCGATGATGGCGTCGATGACGTCCGTCTCGGGGGGCTACTGGTCGGTGCTCCCCGGCCTGCTGGTCCTCGCCGTCGGCATGGGCATGGCGCAGACGCCCGCCACCACGGCCATCACGGCGTCGCTCCCGGTCGAGGAGCAGGGTGTCGCCTCGGCGCTCAACGACACCGTCCGAGAGTTCGGTGGCGCGCTCGGCATCGCCCTCGTCGGCTCGGTCCTGAGCTCCGGCTACCGGGCCGGGCTGGGTACCTCGGCCGACGTCCTCCCGGCCGATGCGGCCGAAGCCGTGAAGTCCGGGATCGGCGGTGCGTCCTACGTCGCCTCGCAGGCCGGAGCGGCCGGCGAGCAGATCATGACGGTCGCCCGGGGTGCCTTCGTCGACGGGTTGGCCACGTCCCTCTGGGTCGCCGCCGGCATCTCGGTGCTGGCGGGGGTCGTCGCCTTCGTCTGGACGCCGAAGCAGGCCCGTGCCACCGACGGCGACGTGGTCGAGCTGGAGGAGCTGTCGGTGCTCGAGCACGGCATCGAGGCCGAAGCCGTCCTGATCGACTGATCCCCAAACCGCCTGGCCCGTCCCACCCCCGGCCGGCTCCGTGCCTGGGTTGGAGCTGGCGCGGCGTCGCACGCGGTTTCGGGTCACCTGAGCACCTCCACGGTGCACAGGTGACCCGATTGCAGGGGGGAATCCCCTGCCGACGGGCACGGACCGCTGGTGCGGCGGGGGTACGTTCGGCGGATGCGTGCTGTGGTGCTGTCCGAGGAGCGTCCGAGGTTGGAGCTGGTGGAGGTGCCGGAGCCGGAGCCGGGGCCGGGGGAGGCGCTGATCCGGGTGACGGGGTGCGGGGTCTGCGGTTCGGACCTGCACGTGGCCACCGCCGTCGCGCCGGCGGGGATGACGTTCGGCCACGAGATCGCCGGCATCGTCGAAGCGGTCGGGCCGGGCGTCGATGCCGGTTCGTGGTCGGTGGGGGAGACCGTCGCCGTGCGGCCCTTCACCGGGTGCGGGGACTGCCCCCACTGCCTCCGGGGCCGGGCCGACCACTGCGACGGGTTCGCCCTGCTCGGGCTGGGTCGACCCGGCGGGTTCGCCGAGCTGGTGGTGGCCCAGGCCGACGAGGTCTACCGGCTCCCCGCCGCGGTCACGGGCGTGGAGCAGGCGCTGGTGGAGCCGATGGCGATCGCCTGCCGGGCCGTGCGCCGGGGCGGGCTCGGACCCGCGGACTCCTTGGTCGTGCTCGGAGCGGGGCCGATCGGGCTGGCCATCGTCGCTTGGGCCCGGCACCTCGGCGTCGAGTCGATCACCGTGTCCGACCCCTCGGTCAGCCGCCGGGCCCTCGCCGCCCGGCTGGGTGCCACCCGCACCTTCGATCCGCTGGTCGACGAGCTCGACCTGCTCGAGGTGACGATGACCGGCGCCTCGGTGGTGTTCGAGTGCACCGGCCGGCCGGGGATGATCCGCCAGGCCATGGACATCGCGGCCGTCGACGGGCGGGTCGTGGTGGTGGGCGTGTGCATCGCCGACGATGTGACGTTCCCCTACACCGGGCTCAACAAGGAGCTCGACGTCCGCTACGCCCTCTACTACGAGCGCTCGGACTTCACCGACACGATCGACGTGCTCGGTGCCGGTGGCCTGGTGCTCGACGGGTTCGTCGAGGGGACGGTCGGGCTCGACGGATTGCCCGCTGCGTTCGCCGGGCTGCTGGCCGGAGCCGAGGGCGGGAAGCTGGTGGTGGCACCGTGACCGTGACCGTGCCGTCGACCTTGGCCGAACACCCTCGGGCGCTCCTCGGCCACTGGCCCACGCCGCTCCAGCCCGCCGACCGCCTGCGGGCTGAGATCGGCGGCCCCCGCATCTGGCTCAAGCGCGACGACTGCACCGGCCTCGCCGTCGGCGGCAACAAGACCCGCAAGCTCGAGTACCTGCTGGGCAAGGCGCTGGTCGAGGGTGCCGACACGGTGATCACCTACGGCGCCCTCCAGTCGAACCACGCCCGCCAGACCGCGGCCGCCTGCGCCAAGCTGGGGCTGCGCTGCGAGCTGATCCTGACCCGCCTGGTCGACCGCACCGACCCGTTCCACGAGCAGTCCGGCAACCGCCTGCTCGACACGGTCCTCGGCGCCCGAGTCCACGAGTGCGCCGATTCCGACGAGGTCGTCGAGCGCACCGCCGCCCTCCACGACGAGGCCGCCGAGGAAGGCCGCACGATCTTCACCGTGGTGGGCGGCGGCTCCGACGCGACGGGTGCGCTGGGCTACGTGAACGCCACCCTCGAGCTGGCCACTCAGGCGGAGGAGCAGGGCGTCGACATCGGCCGCATCGTCACGGCTGCCAGCACGGCGGGGACCGCCGCCGGTCTGGTGGTCGGCACCGACCTCGCCGGCCTCGATGCCACCGTCGACATCGCCTGCGTGCTCGCCTCGAAGGAGGAGACCTCGCCGCTGGTGAACCGCCTCAGCGTGGAGGTGGTCGCCCTGCTCGGCATCGCCGGGGGCAGTTCGGACCTCCGGATCACCGACGCCACGCTGGGCGCCGGGTACGGGATCCCGAGCCCGGCCACGCTCGACGCGGTCGAGCTCCTGGCCCGCACCGAAGGCGTCCTCCTCGACCCCGTGTACACCGGCAAGGCGTTCGAGCACCTCCTCGCCGAGGTGGCCGCCGGTCAGCTCGATCCCGAGCGCGATGTGGTGTTCGTCCACACCGGCGGAAGCCCGGGTCTCTTCGCCTACACCCCCGCCTTCACCGCCCGCTGACGCCACTCATCAGGCGTTGAACCCAACTCCGTTGCGCGCGACCGTACATGCATGCAAACTGCAATCATGCCGAACATCACCATTCGAGACGTCCCAGATCCGGTGCACCGCAAGCTCGTGGCCCGGGCCGAGCGCAACCACCAGAGCCTCCAGCAGTACCTCTTGGAGGTGATCACCGAGATGACCGAGAAGCTGACGATGGACGAGTGGCTCGACCGTGCCGCCGCGCTGCGAGCGACCATGCCGCCGATCACTGCGGACACGGACGCGCTCTTGGACGCGGCGCTGGCCGAGCGGCAGGCGAAGCTCGCCCGTCTGGCCGGCATCTCCCTTGCCGACGAATGATGCGAACCTCGTTGGTCCTTGACTCGTCGGCCCTCCTGCCCCTGGTCACCAACCGTCCGGGTCGACGACGGGTCATCGAGCTGGCCATGGGTGTCGACATCCTCATCCCGCACGTCGCGGATGTCGAGGTGCTCATGTCGTTGCGCGACCTCTGGCTCACCGGGCAGATCGATCAGCTGCACCTGACGGGGGCGGCCGCGGAGCTGGAGGCGATGCCGGCCCCGCGCTTCGGGATGCTCGGTCTCCACCAGCGGGTGCTGCAGCTGCGCGCCCACTTGAGCACCTTCGACGCGACCTACGTCGCGCTGGCCGAGTCGCTCGAACTGGAGCTGGTCACCTACGACCGCGCCCAAGCCGACGCCCCGGGAATCCGGTGCGACGTGATCCTGCTCGAGGACTGAGCCCCGGTCGGGTCAGTCCTTGTCGGCGCCGAGGATGCTGACGAAGCTGACCATCTCGCCGGGGTAGCCGCCGAGGTTGTGGGTCAGGGCCAGGTTGCGGTCGCCGCTGATGGACGAGATCGTGCGGTCCTCCGGCGCTTCGCGGCGGAGCTGGAGGTACGCCTCGAACATCATCCGGAGGCCCGACGCGCCGACCGGGTGGCCGAAGCTCTTGAGCCCGCCGTCAGGGTTGACGGGCAGCTCGCCGTTCAGGTCGAAGCGGCCCGACTCGATGTCCTTCCACGCCATGCCCCGCTCGGAGAACCCGAGGTCCTCCATGAGCACCAGCTCGGTGGGGGTGAAGCAGTCGTGGACCTCGGCCATGGCGATGCGGCTGACCGGATCGGTGATGCCGGCCTGGGCGTAGGCGTCGGCGGCGCAGGCGGCGATCTCCGGGAACCACGTGTAGTCGTAGCCGGGGTCGACCAGGCCCGAGCCGTTGCCGGCGATGAAGCTCAGCGCCTTCACGAAGATCGGCTTGTCGGTGTAGCGGTAGGCGTCCTCGGCCCGCACGACGATCGCCGACGCGGAGCCGTCGGCCACGCCGGCGCAGTCGAACACCGACAGGTCGCCAGCGACGTTGGGCATGGCGCAGATCTGGTCGACGCTCATCTCCCGGCGGAACTGGGCCCGGGGGTTGCGGGCGCCGTTGAAGTGGTTCTTGCTGGCGATGCGGGCGAGCGTGCGCTTGAGCTGGTCCATCGGCACGCCGTACTTCTCGGCGTAGGCGGGGGCGACCATGGAGAACGAGCCGGCAGCGGTGAGGGTGCGGGTGGTGCCGTCGTTCGGGATCGGGAAGGCGTTGAGCCCCTGGTAGCCGGAGTCCTTCACCTTCTCGACGCCGACGGCCATGGCTACGTCGTAGGCGCCGGAGGCGACGGCGTAGCACGCCTGGCGGAGCGCCTCGGAACCGGATGCGCAGTAGTTCTCGACGCGGGTGACGGGCTTGTCCTGGAGCTGGAGCGCCCGGGAGAGGGTGATGCCGCTCATGCCGGACTGTGCGGTGCCGAGCCAGTAGGCATCGACGTCGTCCTTGGTGATGCCGGCGGCGGCGAACGCCTCGTTGCCGGCTTCCAGGGCCAGGTCGTCGACGCCCTTGTCCCAGTGCTCGCGGAAGGGCGTGCAGCCCATCGCGACGATGGCGACGCGGTCCTTGATGCCGTGGCTGGCCATGTCAGGCCTCCTTCTCGTCGGCGCTGTCAGAGGCGGGCGCGCTGCCGGGGACCGGGCGGCCCTTCCAGAAGTAGTTGTGGATGCCGTCGGCGGTGAACAGCTTGCGGAACGTCATCTCGATGCGGTCCCCGATGGCCACCGCCTTCGGATCGACGTCGGTGAGCTCGATCGGAGCCCGGCCGCCGCCGTCGAAGTCCACGATGGCGAACACCACGGGCGGGCTGGGCGAGTAGACGAGCTTGTCGATGGTGTACGTGGCGACGGTGCCCTGGACGTCGGCCATGGGGATGGGGTCCATGTCGTCGATGGCGCCGCCCTCCATGGAGACCCGGGCGGGCGGGAGGTGGATGGCGCCCGACGAGCGGTCCTTCGCCCCGACGAAGCCGAACTTCCAGTCCTCGCTGCGGCCGGCGGCCGAGGCCGAGGGGCGGGCGGGCTCGGGCCGGCGGGGCGGCTCGGGGGAGAGGTGGCCGCGCCAGGCGAGGAACTTGCCGTAGGGGACGGGCGCACCGGCGGCGGCCTGGTCGGCGACGGGCGAGTCGGGGGTGAACGACGCGATGGCCTCGGTGGTCTTGAACACCAGGGCGTCGGCGCCGTCGGCCAACGAGAGCAGCACGATCACCTGGCCCGGCGCCGCGGCGTCGAGCGTGGCGGCGAGCACCAGGCCGGCCTGGGCCGCACCCGGGTTGCCGAGCGTGCCGGAGCGGTCGTCGACGACCTTGGCGCCGTCGATGCCCGACTTCTTGGCGACCGCCTTGTTGGCCCGGCCGTGGGTGCCGGCCACGATCAGGGCGTCGACCCGGTCGGCTTCGATCCCGGCGTCCTTCAGGGCGTCGCGCAGGGCGGCCTGGCCGAGGGCGACGTACTTGTTCTCGCCGAACTTCTCCTCCCACTGCTTCGAGCGGTCGTCGCCGGGCGTGCGCCAGCGGTCGAGGAACTCGTCGGTGGCGGTGCCCGAGCCGAGCAGCTCGGCGATGACCGGGCCGTCGGTCTCGTCGCCGATCAAGAGCGCGGCACCGGCGTCGCCGCCGGCCTCCTCGTCGGCGCTGCCGGGGAGGCCGGTGCGGATGTCGGCGGTGACCACCAGGGCCGCGGGCCCGCCGGCGAGGGCGGATCGAGCGGCGGCGATGCCCGAGCGCACGGCGCCACCGAAGTCGGCGGCGATCACGTCACCCGGCAGGAGCAGGGCGGCGTGGACGGTGGTGGCGTTGGTCTTGTCGACGTAGGCCGGCGTCACCGTCGAGAACCACAGTGCACCGGGCCGGGCCGAGGTGGCCCGCAGCGCCCGGCGGGCGGCCTCGACGCCGAGGGTGGTGGTGTCCTCGTCGTAGCTGGCGACGGTCCGGGTGCCCTTGCCCCCGCCCGTCCCGGCGACGGCCGCGATGGTGGAGCGGTCGAGGCGGCGGTGGGGCAGGTACGCCCCGTAGCTGATGATCCCACGCATGCCGATCAGGCTACGCCGAGATCTGACGACCCGTCAGATCCGCCCCCCGCCCCCGCCCCCCGCCGTACCGATCCGAACTTTTCGTGATCGTGGTGGCAGAGCCACCAACTTCACGAAAAGTTCGCAAGGCGGAGGGGGGAGGGAGCGGGTCGCCGTAGTGTTCCGGTCCGTCAGGACGGATCGGGAGACGCACGTGCAGCTCGGGGACATCGGGAACGAGGGGGCGGTCGGGTTCGGGAAGCCGCTCGAGGGGATCCGGATCCTCGCGGCCGAGCAGATGCAGGCCCTGCCGTACGCCACCCAGCTGCTCGCCCGCCTGGGTGCCGACGTGGTGAAGGTGGAGCACCCCACCATGGGCGATTCGGGTCGGGGGTCGAGCCCCTTCATGCTCGACCCGCAGGGCCGGAAGGTCGGCGCCACCTACCTTCGCAACAACTTCAACAAGCGCAGCGTGGGCATCGACCTGAAGGCGGAGCCGGGCCGGGACCTGTTCCTCGACCTCGTGCCGCACTTCGACGTGGTGGCCGAGAACTTCAAGGCCGGCACGCTCGAGCGCCTGGGCCTCGGCTACGACGTCATCGCCGAGCGCCACCCCGGCGTCATCCACGTGTCGCTGTCGGGGTTCGGCAGCGACAGCCCGTACAAGGACCGGGCCGCCTACGCCTCCATCGTCGAGGCCATGTCGGGCATCTACGCCTACAAGACGCCCGACGGCCCGCCCACCACCATCCCGGTCGGTGCGCTCGGCGACATCAGCAGCGCCCTGTTCGCCACCATCGGCATCCTCGTGGCCCTGCGCCACCGGGAGCGCACGGGCGAGGGCCAGCACGTCGACGTGGCCATGCTCGACGCCATGGTCGCCATGACCGACCTGGTCATGAACCTCTGGTCGCTCGGTGCCCGCCAGGATCCGGAGAAGCCGTTGGGCTTGATCTGCGAGGGCTTCCGCTGCTCCGACGGGTACGTCGTGATGCAGGTCGTGCGCGAGCACCAGTTCACCAAGCTGGCCGATCTGGTGGGCAGGCCGGAGTGGCACGACGATCCCCGCTTGGCCGACCGCTACGGCTGGGAGCCGAACCTCGACGAGGTCATCCGGCCGGCGGTCGAGGCGTGGTCGTCGCAGCGCACCCGGGCCGAGGCGGCGGCTGAGCTGGCGGCGGCCGGCATCGCCGCCGGGCCGAGCCAGACGGCGCCCGAGGTCATCGCCGACCCCCACGTCGCCCTCCACGACATGGTCGTCGAGATGCCCCGCACCGATGGCGTCGACGAGCCGGTCCTCGTGCCGGGCAACCCGGTGAAGCTGTCGAAGGTGGCCGAAGGGCCCGAGACCCGCGTGCCGTGGCTGGGCGAGCACACCGACGAGGTCCTGGCGGCGGAGCTGGGACTCGACGCGAGCCGGCTCGACGAGCTGCGCGCCGCCGGCGTGATCGGCTGAGCCGGACCGTCGTGGACGATCAGGGCGACGACTGGGGCGACACCCTCGCCGGGTTCGACATCGGCGACCTGTCGCCGAACCAGCGCCAGACCCTGTCCACCGATCTGGCCGACGCCGGCATCCTCCATGCCTTCGTGGGTCCGAAGCTCCAAGGGCCGGCGGCTGAGTCGGAGCTCATCGAGCACCTGGTCGCCCAGACCCGCAGAGGCGGCCGTGGGAGCCGGCGGCGGACCTCCCCGGGGGCCGCGCCGGGGTCGACGGCCCGTCCGGGCACGACCGGACCGCTGCCTCGGGCCCTGCGGCTGCCGTGGGGCGCCGTGCCGCTCGAGGTCGTCGGCCTCCCGATCGCGGCACCGTGGCGGCGGTTCGCCGCCTACCTGGTGGAGGCGATCGCCTTCAACATCGCGATCGCTCTCGTGCTCGTGTACTCCGTGGGCGGCGCCGAGCTGTTCAGCGCGGCGGTGGGCCTCACCAGTGCCCTGGTGCTGGTCGCCGCCTTCGGCGGGACCCTCGGGATGATGGTGTTCCGCATGCGCGTGGTCGCCGTCGACGCTCCAGACCGCACCGCTCCCGGTTGGCGCGTCGCGGTCGTGCGCTACCTCGTCGCGTGGTGGCCGCAGACCTTGGTGATGGTGGCGGATCCGTTCGTCGACTTCGAGGGGTGGCGGTGGGTCGGCACGCTGATGCAGATCTGGCTCGTCGTGTGCTTCACGCCGATCCTGCTCGACCCGGCCCGCCGCGGCCTGCACGACCGCGTCGCCGGCACGGTCGTGATCGATGCCTTCCGGGGGCCGTTCAGCGCCCCGTCGGCATCGCGTGGGGCGACTCGTTGACGAGGAGCCAGTACATGCCGATCGTCGAGACGGCTTGGGTGAACTGCTCGAAGTCCACCGGCTTTTGGACGTAGCTGTTCGCGCCGAGGGCGTAGGCGCGCTCCAGGTCGCGCTCTTCGATGGACGAGGTGAGCACCACGATGGGGACCTGGGTGCTGATCCCGTTCTGCCCGAGCTCCTCCAAGACGTCGAGTCCGCTCAGGCGGGGGAGCTTGAGGTCGAGCAGGATCAGCTCGGGGAGATCGGAGCGGTCGCGGTCGGCGTAGGGGCCCGTCGCCGCGAGGTAGTCGAGGGCCTCCACGCCGTCGGCGACGCGCACGACCTCGTTGACGACGTTGTTGCGGCGAAGCGCTCGGACCGTGAGGTCGGCGTCGTCATCGCTGTCTTCGACCAGGAGGATCACGGCTCTACGGTTCAGCATCGGTTGTCTCCATCGTGGAATCTCGAGCGAGCGTGAAGGTCACGGTGGCGCCTTCGCCCTCCACCCCTGCGGCACTGATGTTCCCGCCGTGGCGCCGGACGATGCGCGCGACCGTGGCCAGACCGATCCCGGTGCCGGGGAACTGCCGATCGGTGTGCAGCCGCTGGAACGGGGAGAAGAGCTTGTCGGCGTAGGCCTGGTCGAACCCGGCCCCGTCGTCGCTGACCGTGAACGTGGTCCCCGGCGATGGCCCCGTCCCTCGTACGGCGATGTGGGCCACGGGGCTCTGGGACGTGAACTTCCACGCGTTTCCCAGGAGGTTCTCGAAGACGACCTGGACGAGCGAGGCGTCGGCTTGGGCACGGAGACCTGGTTGGATGTCGACCTCGACCTCACGGTCCGGCTCGGCCTCGGCCAGCTCGGCGGTCACCGCTTCGGCGATGGCGGACATGTCGATGTCGGCGAGCACGGGCGCGACGCGGGAGACCCGCGACAGCTTGAGCAGGTCGTCGATCAGCGCGCCCATGCGCTGGGTCGCGGCGCGGATCCGGCTGAAGTGGGCGAGGGCGACCTCGTCGAGCTGGTCGCCTGAGTCCTCGATGAGGGCCTGGCTGAACCCGTCGATCGAGCGCAACGGCGCCCGGAGGTCGTGGGAGACCGAGTAGCTGAAGGCCTCCAGCTCCGCGTTCGCCTGCGCCAGCTCCTCGCCGGCAGCGCGGGATCGATCGAGCTCCGCCACCAGTCGCTGTCGCATGTCCTCGACCGCGGTGCCGATCTCCACCAGCTCCCGCGGCCCGGAGATGTCGACGGGGTGGTCGAGGTGGCCGGCTTGGACCTCGCCCACCGACGTCGCCAGGCGCTCGACGGGGCGGGTGATCCAGCGCGAGAGGGCGATCGCCAACGCCACGGCCACCGCGACCACCGCCGCGAGCGTGATGGACACGAGGAGCACGAACCGGTCGTACGCCGCGGTCGAGCGGTCGCGAGCGGCTTGGAGCTGCGCTTCGATCTCGGCCTGCAGGGCGGCGTTGCGGCTGCGGAGCTGGTCGAAGAGCTCCTTGCCCCTGCCCGTCGAGACCGTGTCTGCCGCCCCCTCGACGCCTTCGTGCTCCCGGGCTTGGATCTCGACGTTGGCGGCGTGGTCGCGCCACGCTGCGAGGGCGGCCGCGGCGTCTTCGGCGGATCGCAAGACCGCGGGATCGTCCGCCGACTGGTGGCGCAGGCTTGCGAGGGACGCGTCGATGCGTTCGCCCGCCTCGTCGTACTGATCGAGGTAGGTCGGGTCCCCGGTGATGAGGAAGCCCCGTTGGTCGGTCTCCTGGTCGATCGCGGACTGAGCGAGCACCGCGGCCGCGGTGCTCATCGTCCGGAGATCGGCGGATGCGTCCCGAGCCCGGTCGCGCTCGGATGCGGCGTGGAGCGCGAGGGCCGCGTTCACGGCGGCGAGCAGCACGATCGCGGCGAGGATGATGGTGAGGCGCGTCGTGAGACGGGTCCCGCGATGCACCGAGGCTGCCGGTTCGTCGGACATCCTGCTCCCCTCTGATGGGGCACCCTACTGATTGACGGTGGCTCTGGCGGGACTCCCTCGGAGGGGTACCGGACCGCTGGTCGGCCGTGCGAAGATGAGGGGGAGGGGAGCGGGATGGATCCAGCCGAGCCAGTGACCACGATCCGGGTGCTCTTGGTCGAGGACTCGCTCGATGACGCGGCCCTGGCGGAGCGATCCCTCCGCCAACCGGGCTTCGACTTCGAGGTCGCTCGGGTGGAGTCGGCCGCCGCGTTCCGCTCGGCGCTGACCGAGCACTCGTGGGACCTCATCGTCTGCGATCACGGGCTGCCCCAGTTCGGGGTGTTCGAGGCGATCGAGATCGTCGCCGGTCAAGACCAGGACATCCCGTTCGTGGTGCTGTCGGGGACCATCGGCGAAGAAGCGGCGGTCCGGGCGTTGAAGGCGGGGGCGGCCGACGTCGTCTTGAAGGGCAACATGTCCCGCCTTGCCTCGGTGGCGAGGCGGGAGCTGACGGCCGCGACCGAGCGGCGCATCCGCCGCGCCGCGGAGGCCGCGCTGCGCGAGAGCGAGGCGCTCAAGACCGCCATCTTGCAGTCGGTGTTCGACGCGGTCATCTCGATCGATGCCGAAGGCCGGATCATCGAGTTCAACCGCGCTGCCGAGCAGGTCTTCGGGTTCACGCGGTCGGAGGTGCTCGGCGAGGTGATGGTCGACCTCCTGGTGCCGCCCGAGCTGCGGAACCAGCACCGCGAGGGGTTCGCCCTCTACCTCGCCACCCGCCAGGCCACGATCTTGAACCGCCGCTTGACCATGAGCGCCCTGCGCCGGGACGGGACGGAGTTCCCCGTGGAGCTGGCCGTGGTCGCGCTCGACCTTCCCGGCGAGACGATGTTCACCGCGAACCTGCGCGACATCACCGGCCAAGAGCGCATGCAGCGCGAGCTGGCCCAGTCCCAGCGCCTGGAGAGCCTCGGCCAGCTTGCGGGAGGGGTGGCCCACGACTTCAACAACCTGCTCGCCGTCATCATGAACTACGCCGAGTTCGTGCGGAGCGAGGTCGAGGGCAACGAGCAGGCCAGCAGCGACGTCGCGGCCATCGTCCAAGCCGCGGAGCAGGCTGCCCAGCTGACCCGGCAGCTCCTGGCGTTCGGCCGCCGTGAGGTCGTGCACCCGCGGCTGGTCGAGCTCAACGAGGTCCTGGCCCAGGTCCAGCAGCTCCTGGCCCGGACCATCGGCGACTACCTCCAGATCTCGTCTCGGACCCAAGACGACCTCTCGTCCGTGTTCATCGACCCGGGTCAGGTCGAGCAGGTCCTGCTCAACCTGGCCCTCAACGCGCGCGATGCCATGCCCGGCGGCGGCGAGCTGACGTTCCGCACCGAGGACGTGTACCTCGACGACCTGGCGGTCCAGCACTTCAGCGAGCTGACACCGGGCCGCTACGTGCGCCTGCGCGTCTCCGACAGCGGGATGGGGATGTCCAAGGCCACGCTCGAGCGGGCGTTCGAGCCGTTCTTCACCACCAAGCCCAAGGGGGAGGGCAGCGGCCTCGGCCTGGCCACCTGCTACGGGATCGTGCGGCAAGCCGGTGGTGACATCCACCTGTACTCGGAGCCGAGCCAGGGCACCACGGTGTCGATCTACCTGCCGGCGGCCGAGGACGAGACCGGAGCCCCGACCGTGGACTCGGCGCAGTCGACCTACCACCCGGCGGGCGGTACCGAGGTCATCTTGGTCGTGGAGGACGAGCCGGCCTTCCGCGAGATGGCCCGCCGGATCCTGGAGGCTGCGGGCTACACCGCCCTCACCGCGGCCGACGCGCCGGAGGGCCTCGAGGCCGTCGGGATCCACGGGGCCCGGATCGACCTGATCTTGACGGATGTCGTGATGCCGGGACACTCGGGCATCGAGATGGCGGCGCAGCTCCGTGCGACGCACCCGGAGATCCCGCTGATCTTCATGTCGGGCTACGCCGAGTCGATCGTGCTGGGCACCACCGAGGTCGCGCCCGACGAGCTGCTCGCCAAGCCGTTCAACCAGACGACGCTCCTCGAGCGGGTCCGCACCGTGCTGGACCGTCGCGGCCCGAGAGGCTGACCGGTCCGTCAGCTCTGCGCGTCCAGCAACCGGGTCATGGCCTCGGCGGGCTCGGGGCGGGAGTACAGGTAGCCCTGGCCGAGCTCCCACCCCAGGCGGACGAGCACGTCCGCCTGGTCCTGGCTCTCGATCCCCTCGGCCTCGACGGTCGCACCCATGTCCCGCGCCAGTCGGCCGACGGCGTCGATCAGCCGGAGCCCCCGCTCCCCGTCAGGCAGCTCGTCGGTGAACGACTTGTCGAGCTTGATGATGTCGATCGGGAACCGCTGGAGGTAGCCGAGCGACGAGTAGGCGGTACCGAAGTCGTCGAGGGCGATGCGCACCCC
>Ga0182745_1001545_pt1 | contig 22009 bp, 14 predicted proteins | sample eDN3rd30CKraftBY_FD_128523 | JGI IMG/M metagenome (GOLD analysis project Ga0182745, IMG submission 128523) | Enriched backyard soil microbial communities from Emeryville, California, USA - eDNA 3rd pass 30_C Kraft BY (version 2) (version 2) | ecosystem: Environmental > Terrestrial > Soil >...
ACTCGATGGCGGTAGCGGCGATGATTTCCTGTACGGCGAACTCGGGAACGATCATCTGCAAGGCGACGACGGCAACGACTACCTGGATGGCGGTAGCGGCAACGACGTCTTGATCGGCGGCGCCGGCGATGATGCCTTGTATGGCGGCCTGGGCAATGACGAATTGCAAGGCGGCACGGGCAACGACGTGTTGTACGGTGAGGACGGCAACGACCTCCTGTTCGGCGAGGACGGAGACGATTATCTGGACGGCGGCCTGGGCGACGACGAATTGCAGGGTGGCGCCGGCAACGACCAGCTGATCGGCGGCAGCGGCAACGACAGGCTGTTCGGCCAGGTCGGCAACGACATCCTCTGGGGCGGCGATGGCAACGACATCCTGGTCGGCTTCACGCCCTCCAACGACCCCAAGCAAACCCTGGCCCCCGGCGAAACCGACGACGACATCCTCTACGGCGGCAATGGCAATGACAACCTGTACGGCGGACTGGGCAACGACATCCTGGACGGCGGCAGCGGTAACGATATCCTGTTGGGCGAAGCCGGCAACGATACCTTGTATGGCGGCAGTGGCGATGACGAGTTGCAGGGCGGCGACGGCGATGACCAATTGATCGGCGGCGACGGCGACGACAAGCTCTTTGGCCAGGCCGGCAACGACATCCTCTGGGGCGGCGACGGCAACGATGTCCTGGTCGGCTTCACCGCCACCAATGAAGCCAAGCAAACCCTGGCGCCCGGCGAGACCGATGACGATATCCTGTACGGCGGCGCCGGCAGCGACATCCTGATCGGCGGGCTGGGGAACGACCTGCTATACGGCGGCAGCGGGCGCGACGAGCTGCAAGGCGGAGACGGCAACGACATCCTGTATGGCGAGGAAGGCGACGACAACCTGTTCGGCCAGGCTGGCGACGACATTCTCTACGGCGGCGACGGCGACGACTACCTGCAAGGCTTCACCGCCAGCAACGAAACCAAGCAAACCCTGGATCCGGGTGAAACCGACAACGACTATCTGTACGGTGGCGCCGGCAACGATACCCTGGTGGGCGGCCCGGGCGACGACTACCTGGACGGCGGCGAAGGCGCCGACATCATGATCGGCGGCAGCGGCGACGATATCTACATCGTCAACAGCGTCAACGACATCATCTACGAACTGGAAGGCGAAGGCTACGACACCGTCATCACCAACACCAGCTACCTCCTGAACGCCCATATCGAGGAATTGCGCCTGCTGGAAGGGTTCGCCATCCACGGCACCGGCAATGCCCAGGACAATCTCCTGATCGGCAACAGCCACGACAACATCCTGGATGGCGTCACCGGCGCCGACACCATGATCGGCGGTCGCGGCAACGATACCTATTACGTCGACAACGCCGGCGATGTGGTGGTGGAATATGCCGATGAAGGGGAAGACACGGTGCAATCGAGCATCAGCTATGTCTTGCCCGAGCACGTGGAAAACCTGCTGCTGCTGGATTTCTCCAAAACGGAAAAAGGCCTGGTCGATGGCCGCGAAGTGCTGGTCTACGGCTACCCCAAGCGCAACGAACTCGATTACATGCAAGGCGATGCGGTCGAGAACTACCTGGGCACCTGCGCCCTGACCTCGATCGCCAACCTGCTGACCCAAAGCGGACGCCCGACCAGCGAATCCGAGATCGTCACGCTCGCCATCGACAATGACTGGACCCTCAACAATCCCGAACTCCCCGCCTACCAGCTGGGCGGCACCAACGTAATCGACCAGCGCCAGATCCTCGACAGCTTCGGCATGCGCAATGACGTCATCGGCGGCTACAACGAAACCGGCATGGCCAATCTGTTGCGCAGTGGGCGCGGGCTGATCCTGGCGGTCAACGCCGGCCTGCTATGGGAAGACCCCAACTACGTGGGCGACGGCTCGGTCAACCATGCCATCACCCTGACCGGCGCGGTCTATCCTGCCGACGGCGGCAGCCTGGCGGGTTTCTACATCGCCGATTCCGGCCGCGGCCGGGTCGATGACATGACCCGCTTCGTCAGTATCGACCTCATGCGGGCGGCCGCCGACGTTCCCTACGCCTATTCCATCTATACCATCGAACCGATCAAGTTCTGGGAAGAAGACATCGACGGCACCGGCAACGAGCTCGACAACACCCTGGTCGGCAATCGCGGCAACAACGTACTCATGGGCATGGCGGGCAACGATCTACTCGACGGCGGCGACGGCGCCGACGCCTTGATCGGCGGCAGCGGCGACGATACCTACATCGTCGATCATGCCGGCGACCGCGTGATCGAACTGGCCGATGAGGGCTACGACACTGTCCTCAGCAGCATCAGCCTGACCCTGGCGGAAAATACCGAAGCCCTGTTCCTGCAAGGGGATGCAGCCATCAATGGTACCGGCAACGACCTGGACAACACCCTGGTCGGCAATAGCGCTGACAACGTTCTCAAGGGCATGGAAGGGAATGACTTGCTCGATGGCGGCGGCGGCGCCGACACCATGATCGGCGGTGTTGGCGACGACACCTACATCGTCGACGACATCGGCGACCAAGTGATCGAATTGGCCGACGAAGGATACGACAGCGTCCTCAGCAGCATCAGCCTGACCCTGGTCGATCATGTCGAAGCCCTGTTCCTGCAAGGGGATGAAGCCATCGATGGCACCGGCAACGACCTGGACAACACCCTGATCGGCAATAGCGCCGACAACGTCCTCAAGGGCATGGCGGGGAACGACCTGATCGACGGCGGTGCCGGTGCCGACACCATGATCGGTGGTAGCGGTGACGATACCTATATCGTCGACGATATTGGCGACCAGGTGATCGAACTCGCCGACGAAGGATACGACACCGTCCACAGCAGCGTCAGTCTGACCCTGGCAGAAAATGTCGAAGCCCTGTTCCTGCAAGGGGATGAAGCCATCGACGGCACTGGTAACGATCAGGATAATACCCTGGTCGGCAACCATACCGACAACGTTCTCAAGGGCATGGATGGGAACGACGTACTCGATGGCGGCGCCGGCAACGACTTTCTGGATGGCGGCGCCGGGGCCGACACCATGATCGGCGGTAGCGGTGACGATATCTACATCGTCGACCATGTCGGCGACCGTGTGATCGAACTGGCCGATGAGGGATTCGATAGTGTTCACAGCAGTATCAGCCTGACCCTGGCTGAAAACGTCGAAGCCCTGTTCCTGCAAGGAGATGAAGCCATCGACGGTACCGGCAATGACCTGGACAATACCTTGGTCGGAAATGGCGCCGACAACGTCCTCAAGGGCATGGCCGGGAACGACCTACTCGATGGCGGCGCTGGTGCCGATACCATGATCGGCGGCAGCGGTGACGACACCTACATCGTCGACAACGTCGGTGACCGCGTGATCGAACTGGCCGATGAAGGATACGACACCATCCACAGCAGCGTCAGCCTGACACTTGCCGAAAACATCGAAGCCCTGTTCCTGCAAGGAGATGAAGCCATCGATGGCAGCGGCAACGATCAAGACAATACCCTGGTCGGTAACCACGCCGACAACGTCCTCAAGGGCATGAAAGGAAACGACTTTCTCGACGGCGGCGCCGGCGCCGACACCATGATCGGAGGCAGCGGCAACGATACCTACATCATCGACGACATTGGCGACCAGGTGATCGAACTGGCTGATGAAGGATACGACACCGTCCTCAGCAGCATCAGCCTGACCCTGGCCGAACATACCGAGGCCTTGTTCCTGCAAGGGAACGAGGCCATCGATGGCAGCGGCAATGACCAGGACAACACCCTGGTCGGCAACGGTGCCGACAACGTACTGCAAGGCCTGGCCGGGAATGACCTGCTGCAAGGCCTGGAAGGAAACGACTTGCTCGACGGCGGTGACGGCGCGGACACCATGATCGGCGGTGTTGGTGACGACACCTACATCGTCGACGACATCGGCGACCAGGTGATCGAACTGGCCGATGAGGGATACGACACCATCCACAGCAACGTCAGCCTGACACTGGCCGAGCACACCGAAGCCCTGTTCCTGCAAGGGAACGAGGCCATCGACGGCACCGGCAACGACCTGGACAACACCCTGGTCGGCAACGGCGCCGACAACATTCTCAAGGGCATGGCCGGGAACGACCTGCTACAAGGCCTGGAAGGAAACGACTTGCTCGACGGCGGCACCGGTGCCGACACCATGATCGGCGGCAGCGGCGACGACACCTACATCGTCGACGACGTCGGCGACCAGGTAATCGAACTGGCGGGCGAGGGATTCGACAGCGTTCACAGCAGTATCAACCTGGTGCTGGCAGCGCACATCGAAGCCTTGTTCCTGCAAGGGGACGAGGAAATCAGCGGTATCGGCAATGAACTCGAAAACCTGATTCGCGGTAACGCGCAGCGCAATGCGCTAAGTGGCGGAGATGGCAACGATATCCTGGAAGGCGGCGCCGGCGATGATGTCCTGTGGGACAACCAGGGCAGCAACCTGTTCAATGGTGGGGATGGTGATGACCACCTGGAAGGCGGCGACCAGGGTTCGGTATACATCGGCGGCAAAGGCAACGACACCATCGTCACCGGCAACGGCGACGATCTGCTGTTGTTCAACAGCGGCGATGGCCAAGACAAGATACTGCTTGGTACGACCGGCCACGACACCTTGTCGCTGGGCGGTGACATCCGCGCCGAGTCGCTGCGCCTGAGCAAGGCCGGCGATGATCTGGTCCTGGACGTGGGTAACGACGACAGCCTCACCTTCGCCGACTGGTATGCGCCGCGTGCCTTCCCGCCCGTGATGAGCTTGCAAGTCATGAACCAGGCCCTGCGGGATTATGCACAGCAGGATGAGGACCCGGTATGCGAGCCGATTGCGCATTATGACTTCAGCGCCTTGGTCGCCGCCTTCGACAATATCCGCGCGGCGGATGCCGAGCTCACCGAGTGGGCGCCAGGCGCGGCGCTGGAACAGCACGCGCTGGCCGGACTGGACGACGCCGCCGCCGGCGCCGACTTCGCCTGGGAGTATGCGCGCCATGGCAACCTGAACGGGATGGGATTGGCGTCGGCCTTCGCTGGACTGGCCGGGGCAGGCCTGGACGGCCAATGGCACAAACCGGGCGCCCAGGGGGACTTGGGGGCAGGGATACGCTTGCTGTGATCAGCATGAGCGTGTGTGGGCGGCTTGCAAGGGCGGGTTTGAAACCCGCCCCTACGGATCATCGCCACGGTTATTGCAGTTCCGTTCAACCCAAACCTGATCCCTGATCCCTGGAACCGGCATGATGCAACGCCAGGATCCGACCTCATTCAAATCGATATTTCCCAACACCATGGCATTACCGATCTTCGATACCCGCATCGACCCCGCCCACTTTTCCCCAGCGCTGATGCGGCTGCAGGAAACGCCTCCCAAGCCCCTGGCGAACACCATTCTTTGGACGCTGCTGGCGTTGCTGGCAATCCTGCTGGTCTGGGTCTTGCTCGGGCGTCTGGACATCACCGCCGTGGCCCAGGGCAAGCTGGTCCCGGAAACGCAGATCAAGATCGTCCAGCCGGCCGACTCCGGCATCATCCAGGAAATCCTGGTCAAGGAAGGCCAGGCAGTCCGCGCCGGCCAGGTATTGATGCGCATGGATACCCATCTGAGCGAAGCCGATGGCAAGGCGCTGGACGCGGAGTATCAACGCCAGCGGCTGACGCTGCGCCGGATCGAAGCCGAACTGGCGGCGGCCCCGTTTCGCCGGCAGCCTGACGATCCGGCGCCACTGGCCCAGGAAATCGCCGCGCAATACCGGGCCAATCGCGCCGCCGTGCAAGCCAGCCTCGACGAAGAGCATGCGCGCCTGGCCAAGGCCAGGCAGGAGTTGAACGCAACGCGCCAGATCCGGGACAAGCTGGAGCAATCACTGCCCCACTACCGCGAGCAGGAACTGGCGTATCGCAAGCTGGTGGCCGAGGGCTTTGCCGGCGCCCTGATGGCCAGCGACAAGCAGCGCGAACGCATGGAAAAGGAACAGGAATTGCAGACCCAGCACTTCTTGCTGGAGTCCGCCAGGGCCAGCATCCTGCAGTCGGAAAGGCGGCTGCAGCAAATCAGCTCCGATTACCATCGGCAATTGCACGCCGAGCGCCAGCAGGCGCAGGCCCAGCATGACCGGTTGGCGCAGGAAGTCTCCAAGCAACGCCATCGGCAGGAATGGCTGGAGCTCAAGGCGCCCCAGGATGGCATCGTCAAGGATATTTCCACCCACACCGCCGGCACCGTGGTGCAGCCCGGGGCGGTGCTGCTCACCCTCGTCCCCCAGGGGGAGATCCTGCACGCCGAAGTCTGGGTCAACAATGCCGACATCGGCTTCGTCCGCCACGGGCAAGAGGTCAAGCTGAAGTTCGCCAGCTACCCGTTCCAGAAATACGGCATGGCCAGCGGCACGGTCGCCCATGTCAGCGCCGACGCCTCGGATGCGCGTAATGGCGCCGGTACCGCAGCGCCCGCTTCCGCGCCGAGCGAACCAGCGCTGGCCTACAAGGCCCGCATCAGCCTGCATGACACCCACCTGGAAATGCACGGCGAACGTTTCGAACTCAGCGCCGGCATGCAAACCAGCGCCGAAATCAAGCTCGGCGACCGCAGCGTCGCGGAGTATCTCCTGTCGCCAGTGCGCAAGGCCTGGCATGAGGCCGCACGCGAGCGCTGAAGCCTGGCCCGAGACCGGCGGTCACCCCGGGGGTAGAATCCATCTCATGGCGGCAAACGGTGTAGGATTGCATGACGTCGGCATGCCGGCTTGGTGCGCAACCCCGTCCGACATTGGAGCGTTTTCAATTGACTTGCTGCACATCGAGGGCGGGTTTGAAACCCGCCCCTACGAAAACAGGGCCGAGCGGATCACCATACCCATGGCAAGCAAGAACCCGCCCTTGCCCGCCCACTTTGCTCCCTGTGGATAGGTACGTAACCAACTGAAAATGCATTACTGCAAACAAGAAAAGGAGATCTCATGCCTCAACGACTTGCCTATGCGAAATTGTCCAGCGGCTTGTACCAGAAATACCTTGCCTTCAACACCGCGGTCAAGGAGACCATAGCCCCCACGCTGGTGCACCTGGTCACGATCCGGGCTTCGCAAATCAACGGCTGCGGCTTCTGCCTCGACATGCACATCAAGGAAGCGCGGATACACGGCGAGCGCGAGCTGCGCCTGCACCACATCGCCATCTGGCGCGAATCGCAACTGTTCGACGCGCGTGAACGCGCCGCCCTGGCGTGGACCGAAGCCCTGACCCAACTGCCGCCCCATGGCGTGCCCGATGCGCTCTATCAGGCCACTTTGGAACACTTTTCCGATCAGGAGCTCAGCGACTTGAGTTTCCTGGTGGTGGCGATCAATGGCTGGAACCGCATCAACGTCGCCTTCACCACCGAGCCCGGATCGGCCGATGCCGCCTTGGGATTGGACAAGGCGGGATTGACTTGAGCTGCGCGCCTGCCGCGAACAGTCCGCAGCGGCAAGGACGGTAATGATGAGCAAGATGCCGGTACTGTTCATCGGACACGGAAGCCCGATGAACACCTTCGAGCAAAATGACTACACCCAGGCCTGGCAAGCATACGGCCAGACCCTCGCGCGCCCCAAGGCCGTGCTCGTGGTCTCCGCCCATTGGTACTTCGGCGCCACCGCGGTCACGGCCATGCCCAAGCCCAGGACCATCCACGATTTCTATGGCTTTCCGCAGCGGCTTTTCGATTTCGACTACCCTGCCCCGGGCAGCCCCGAGCTGGCCCAGGAAATCGTCGACGTGGTCAAACCCCAATGGGTCGGACTCGACCGCGACCAATGGGGCATCGACCATGGCGCATGGTCGGTCCTGACCCACATCTATCCCGATGCGGACATCCCGGTGGTGCAGCTCTCGATCAATGCCTTGCGCCCGCTGGAATTCCATCTCGACCTGGCGGCGCGCCTGGCCCCGCTCAGGGAACGCGGCGTCATGATCATCGCCAGCGGCAATGTGGTCCACAATCTGCAGCGCCTGCAATGGAAACAGCCGGACCTGGCGTATGACTGGGCCGAACGGTTCGACGACGCCGTCGCCGAGCAACTCGCGCGCGCACCGGGCGACATCCTCAGCCTGCGCGAGCATCGCGACTATGACCTGGCGGTGCCGACCCCGGACCACTTCATCCCGCTGCTGTATCTCGCCGCGCTGGCCGCCGCCGATGACGCCAAGCCCGAAACCCTGATCCGCGGCTATGCCATGGGATCGGTCTCGATGACCTGCCATGGCCTTGGCACAGGATTGGCGCAAAGGCACAACCCCAGCAACACGGCAAACCCGCCGCTGACCGTGCCGCCGGGCCAGAGCAATATGTAAAGAGGATCGAAGAGTAAGGATTGGCGCCGCGGGCGCGACGCCGATCCCGTCCCGTCACAGCGACTGGATGTGCTTGGCCATACGCTCGCGCATCGCCTTGTCCGGCAATGCGCCAAAGGCGGCGCCCATGTTGTCCAGCATATTCTTGGCCCGGCTGGTGGCGGGCGTTGCGCAAGTCACCGCGGGATGCGAGATCACGAACTTCAAAAAGAACTGGCCCCACGAACGTATGCCCAGTTCCCCGGCCCATTCGGGCACATCGTGCCCTTTCACCAGACTCCACAAACGCGTGCGGCCAAACGGCGCATACACCAGCACCGCGATGCCCCGGTCCGCCGCCAGCGGCAGGATGCGCTCTTCCATCACGCGGTTGTCGATGGCGTAATCCACGCCGATGAAGTCCAGGCGCTCGGCGCGCATTACCTGTTCGAGCTGCGGGTAATGGCGCGGAAAAGTCGTGGTCACGCCCAGATAGCGAATCCGCTTCTCGTCGCGCAAGGACTTCAACAGCGGCAATTGCGTCGGCACGTCGCCAAGATTGTGTATCTGGATCAAGTCGATCACGGGTTTGCCGACCGCCTTGAACGAGGCCTCGATCTGGGCCCTGGCCTGGCCGACGTCGGCCTTGCCGCCGCCGAATCCGGCAACATTGAGCTTGGTCGCCCAAAATACCTGGTCGCGGATGCCAAGATCGTTGACGATCTTTCCCGCCACGGCTTCGGAAGCGCCATACCCGGGCGCCGTATCGAACACCGATCCGCCCTGTTCGATCAGGGTGCGAAATACCTGCTGCAAGGATTCCACATCGGCGCCACTGGCCGTGCTGGAAAAGGTGGCGGAGCTGCCCAGACCCACCACCGGCAGTTGCTGTCCGGACGAGGGGATCGGACGCGTGATCAGGTCGGCGGGTTTCCGGTTCGCCCAGGAAAGGCCGGGCGCCAGCATGGGCGCGGCACTGGCCGCCATGCACAGCTTCAAATACTTGCGACGTGAGATCATGTCGACACTCCTTTATCAAGATGTGCGGAAAGAGGTAAATCCACGGAATCATCCGGGGCCGGCGTGAAGACCGCCATGCGCTGCTGCGCACGCCCCAGCCACAGCGCCAGCGCCGCCCAGACGATGGCCAGGGGCATGGCAACGCTGGCCACCGCCACCAAACCCATGCCCAGGCGGCCCAGCGCGCCTTCCAGCTGCGCGCCCGCCACGTCGCCTGCGCGATACACGAAGGTATCGACGAAGGCCTTGGCCTTGTACTTGTCCTCCGCGCTTACCACGGTAAACAGGGTTTCCCGGGCGGGACGCATGATGGCACGCTGCACCGCCCGGAACGCCGCCTCGAAAACGATCAAGGCCGCCAGCGAGCCCACCAGCGCCAGCCCGGCAAACCCCAGCAGCGTGGTCAGCGGCAGCAGCGCCAAGGTGATGTGCACGCCCAGGCGCTTCATCAAATGCCCCGAGATCAGCACCTGAATCACCAGCGTGGCAATTTGCGTGATCATGTCGATCTGGGCAAACAGGGTGGTGCGCATATCCACCGCATCGCCCAGCGCCGCCACCATCTGCAAGCGGGTGAAATACAGAAAGGTCGCCATGATCGCCAGGATCACCACATAGGAAGCAATCCCCAGCAAGTACCTGGATTGGCATACGGCCTTGATGCCATCCCATGCGCCGCCGCCGATCACTCCCTCCTTTCCCTCCTTGCCCTCCTTCCGGGGCTGCGGCCGCCCGTCCCGGCCCAGTGCCGGCTGCGCGGGCTGCACATGCACCAGCGCCCCCGCAGCACACAAGGCCAACAGCAAAAATCCGCTCGACACCAGCAGCAAGGCCGGCGTGCCCAGCGGCTTGGCCAATAGCGAAGCCAGCCAGGGCCCGCAGATCGCACCCAGGGTACCGCCCACGGCAATCAGGCCGAAAAAGCGCTTGCTTTGCTCCAGGGAAAAGCGGTCGGACATCAGCGCCCAGAACACCATGGACGAAAACAGGTTGAAGACGCTGAACCAGACATAGAACACCTGCCCGCTCACCACGCCGATCGCATCGGGCGTAACCGCGATCAGCAGATAAAACACCGTCAGGCTGAACGCGAAGAACAGATAGGTGGCGGAAATGAACACCATGCGCCGGAACCGGCTGACCAGCCAGCCGAAGATCGGATTGACGCCAAGCGTCACCAAGGCAGTGCCGACGAACAGCCAGCGCACCGCATCCAGCCCACCACGCATACCCAGGGCTTCGCGCGCCGGGCGCAGCATCATCAGCGCGGTAAGAACGCAAAAGAAGAACACCACAGCCAGTGCCACGGGCAAGATCTCCGCGCGGCGAACGTTGAATACCCGTTGTAATGTCATGGCCATGGATGGTCCTTGTCTGGTTCCACGTGGCGGCGCGCCAGGGCTACAAGGGCGTCAATGGAATGACGCCAGCCGTTTTTGCCAGCCGCTTTATGCTAGAGCGTTTTCAATTGACTTGCTTGCACAACCAGGGCGGGTTTCAAACCCGCCCTGGATGTAGCCTATCTAGCCGGGTTGCGACGCCGTCCGCCGCGGGTCTTGCAGGATGGTCGGCATGACTGGCTCCTCTTTTCAATCCTCGGGGCGGCGCGCGTAATGCAGCTTGGTCACGCCGTATTCTCCGATCAGGTCTTCGCGTCCCGCATCGACCAGGTCGATCTTGGCGAAGCGGTCGCAGAAGGTTTCGACGTGGCACATGGGGTGGCTGTCGGTGAGCACGGCCTTGTCCAGGTCGCGCAGGCCGCCAGGCGCGGTATCGCATGCTTCCAGGCAGAACCAGTGGGCGCAATGTAGCTCGCCGCCGGGAGCCAGGCGCGCGCCTACCGCCGCCAGCGCGTCGTTGGTGGTGCGGCGCACCGTATACAGTGCATGGAACAGCACCGCGAGATCGACCTGCTCTCCGGGCGGCGGATCCATGGGAGTACCCGGCAGCACGCTGCAGCGATCGTCGACGCCACAATCGATGCCGCAATCGGCAAGCATCCGCCGCACGCGCTGCTGTGCTTCCGCCGGAACCACGACGGTCATTCGGGCCTCGGGGAAATGGCGCCATGCGGCCGCGGCAAACATGCCGTCGCCGCCGTCGAAGCAGAGTATGCTCCGCACCGTCTTGTTCTTGAAACGGGGTGCCAGAGTGCTGATCAGCCGCCTGGCCTCGCCCGCGTAGGGGTGGCGCAGGGGCGCCGGCAACGGCGGCTTGCGCGGTGTCCAGTCGTTGGACATGAAGCGATCCAGGGCAGACCAGCCGTTGTCCGGATCGAGCAATTCGTTGACCACTTCGGCCTGATGCCAGGGGCTGTCCTGGCACAGGACGGTTTCCATGCCGGGGGCCAGGCTGTAGGCGTTGTCCTGGCGGGTGAGCAGACCGATATCTTCGAGCGCCTGCAGGAAACCGGCCAGATGCGCGCCGCGCAGGTTCAGGGCCGGACCGATCGCCGATCTTTCCGCCGGACCATTGCTTTGCAGCCAATCGAACAGGCCGCTGCGGAATCCCGCCAGCATCACCTGATAATTCTTGAAACCATCATTCAATTGGCGCACCGCGGCAACGGCCGCGGGTTCTTCAAGGGTGGCGGGATCGATTCCGCGTAGTTCCATATCCATCGTTATCCTCCTGGTGGATGACTCCGAGGAAGACTTCCTGCCGGATGCGCCTTCCAGGGTATTGATTACTGCAGGTATTGCCTGGCTGAACCAGGCGCGTCAACCGGGGCTCCCATCCAGCATAGTCCGGATCTCCTCGTCGGATGGTCCGTAGTTGAAGAAGCGCCGGTAAAAGCTGCGAATTTCCTCCTCCATATCGATGTGAGAAAAATATTCCGGGTGAAAATTCTTGGCGGCCCAGAGCAAGGTCAGAGGTTGCTCGACCGTGCGCTGGCCCCAGGTATGCGCTCCCATCGGGGTGACGAAGACGCGCTTGTTGCGCACCGCCTTGATCTTGGAGAAACGCTCGTCCTGGTACACCGCTTCGCGTTGCTGCGGCGAACTGACGATGAAAACGTCCGGGTTCCACAACAGCACCCGCTCATGCGAATAGTGGGCGTTGCCTGTCCTGCTCATATCGGCGGTTGCGCTGTACCCGCCCGCCTGGGCGATCCACCAGTTCGCGATCAACAGCGGCGTGTTCATCGACTGCGGGTTGAAGTACAGCACCGTCGGCCTTGCATCCTTCGGAATGCGGTCGAGAATCCTGCCCATGCGCTGCATGGTGTCATCGAAATAACGCAGGTAGGCCTCGCTCTGCTCCATGCGGCCCAAGGCGCAGCCCAGCAGCCGCATATTGGCGTGGATGTCGGAGAGGCTGCCCCATTCGAGGTATAGCACCGGCACCCTGGCCTTCTCCAATACGCGCACCTGCTGCAAATCCATCGTCAAGACGACATCGGGTGCATGGCGCACCAGGTTTTCTATGCTGATCTCGCTATTGACCTGGCCCTGCAGCACTGGCCGCACTGCCAGATGAGGAGCGATGGCGTTGTGCAGCTTCCACCGGCCGGACGAGGAAAAGCGTGCCGGCAATCCGTTGATGATGTGCTCGCCCGCGCCCAGGGCGAACAAATAGCCATTCAGCACCGGAACCGAGCCCACGGTGGCGATGCGGCGCACTTCCTTGGGCAGCACGACGCTGCGCTTGGCCATATCGACCACGCGCCGCATCTGCCCATCGCTGGGCGCGCATGCCGGGGAGTCCTGCGCCAGGGCGTTGCCCAGGCACAGCCCCAACAGGCATGCCGCAATTGTCAGAGAACGAAAGTGGAAGCGCATCGCAGCCTGTCGCTATCAGAATCTATATATCAACGACGCAAAGAAATTCCGTCCCGGGTAGGCATAGGCGTCGTCAGGCACCCGCCCAGGGTAGGAATAGGTCTTGTCGAAGATGTTGTTGAGGTCCACCTTCAAATCGACGCTGCCGGCGCTGCCCGCCTCCCACAAGCGCTTGGTCATGCTGAGGTTGGCCACGGTGAACTTCCCGAATCCGACCAGAGGGCCATCGCCGACGTTGGAGCGGCCGCCGTATTGCTTGCCGTAATAGTTGAAATTCAGGTTGCTCGAGAATTTCCTGCCTGGATGATGGAAGCGCACACCGTAGCTCGCGCTGGTATCTGGCACGCGCGGAATCGGCCACCAGGTGCCCAAGAGGCCGGGACCGCCCTCCTTGATCACTTCGTTCTTGCGAATCATGTGCGTGACGTTGACGAAGGGACGCAGCTCCAGGCCGCCCAAGCCCAGCATTGGCGCGACATTGGCGTCGGCGTTCAGGGCAATGCCCTTCTTGATTTGCTTTTCGACGTTCATCACCACCCGGCCCTGGGCGCCCACGCCATTGGGGCGGACGCCGGGATAGATATACACGTTGTCCTTCACCTCGTAGTAGAAGTAGGTGGCCGACAGCCTCCAGGCCTTGCGCGTCATGTCGAAGCCGATTTCGAAGGCGTCGGTGAATTCGGGCTTCAGGCGCGGATCACCCGGCGCGCCGTAGTCTTCATAGAAGCTGCTGGCGAACAGCTGGCGCCCGGAAGGCGCGCGCCAGCCCTGGGTGTAGTTGGCGCGCAGCTTGACCCAGTCGGCCGGCAGCCAGCTCGCGCCGAACGTCGGAGAGACGTGGTCGAAAGAGCGTTCGGTCGGCAACTGGTCGCGGGAGGTAATGCCGCGGGTGACGAAGTACGGCACCCGGTCGTAGTGCTCGTCGCCGACCGCCAGATCCTTGGCCTTGGCATGCTCGTAGCGCAGGCCGCCCGACAGGTTCAGCCGGCCGTCCATCATCTTGTAGGTACCTATCAGGTTGGCGCCCCACAGGGTGGTCTTGCTGGTCGGGTGCATGGGGTAGCCGAGTCCGGCCCAGACCGGGTCGAGACCGCCATTGGCGAGGAAGGTGCCGCGCACCGAAGACGAGTTCTCGACGTCGTTCTTGATGTAATCGACGCCGCCGCTGAGGTCGAAGCTGCGCGAGGTGTAGCTCAGGCTGGCCTGGGCGCGATCGGTATTGACCTCCTGCCCTTTCGGATAGCGCGAACCGGCGGAGAAGGTCTCGTACATATCCTTGCCCTGGCCGGCGTTGGCGAGCCATGACAGGCTGCCGTCGCTGCTCTTGCCTTCGTAGTTGAGGTACAGCAGTTGCGTCTTGCGGTCGGTGTAGCTGCTATCGCGAATCTCGCCCTCTTCATCGACATACGATGGCCGGTGCGCCTTGTCCACGGTGTACTGGTAGCCATCCACGCCGATCCGGTGGTTGCCGAAGGTGTAGCCAAGATTGAAGTTGAAGCGCTCGGTGCCGTCGGTTTTGGTGTTGTGCACCGTATCGCCGTTGCCGTCCTTGTAATCCTTGCGCACCTTGCTGTGCTCATAGCCCACGGTGTAATCGAAACCATTCGCCAGACCGTGCAAGTCCACGCCCACGCGGGAATGGTTGTAGCTGCCCAGGCCCGCGCGCACCGACCCGCCAAAATATTCCGGTCCGCCGCGCCGGGTGATGACGTTGATGACGCCCCCGGGCGAACCCATCGAATACTTGAACATCTCCGGCCCGCGCAGGATTTCGACGCGCTCGACATTGCCCAGCATGACCTGGCGGATGTTGGCCACGCCGGAACGGCGGCCATCGATGAGGATGAGCACCTTGCCGTTGATTTCCGTCATCAGGTGCTCGGTATGAAAGCCGCGCAGCACCAGGGTGTTCTCGCCGTGGTCGGTCGGCGTGGCTTCCACCGCGAAGCCCTGCTCGATCAGCAGCTCGCTCAGGTTCTGCGCCGAGGACCTCTGGATTTCCTCTTTCTCGATGACATAGCCACTGGTGGCGGTTTCCCGCTCCTTTGCCGAAAAGGTGCCCGTTTGGACCTCGATCGCCGGCAGGGTTGAGGCTTGCTGGGCCATGACGGTGGAAACCGCCGGCAGCATCAGTAGCGAAGCCGTCACCAGCTTCATATAAGATTGCATTACTTCTTCCTCCCATTTTTGTTGTAATGCGCAAGGACCTTGTTCGATCCCGCGCCACATCGCTCGCTGGACAATCCAGCTTTAAAAAATATTCAGAGTCACTGCGCCGTCGCCACCGGCCTGAAGGCAATCTCCCGGCCATCCGCGGTTCGCAGCAAATCCACGCTGACGCCGTATAGGCGGTAAATCGCCGCGGGCGTCAGCACTTCGGCGGGAGCGCCCTGGGCGGCAACACTCCCATCGATCAACAGCGCCACTCGCTGGCACCCCGACAAGGGCTGGTTGGGATCATGGGTGGTCATCAGCACGCCATAGCCATCCGCCGCCAGGCGCTCCAGGCGATCGAGCAGGCGGATCTGGTTGCCGTAGTCCAGACCGGCCAGGGGTTCGTCCATCACCAACAGTTGCGCCTCTTGCGCAAGCGCGCGCGCAATCAAGGTCAGCTGGCGCTCGCCGCCGGAAACCTCGGTATACACACGCTTGGCCAGATGCGCGATTCCCAGTTGCGCAAGCACGCCATGCACGCAATCCAGGTCGGCGCTGCCCGGCGCCCGGAACAGCCCATTGGCCGGCAAGCGCCCCAGCAGGGCCACCTGGGCCACCGTGTAGGGAAAAGGCGCGATATGCACCTGCGGCACGTAGGCGACCAATTGCGCCAACTGGCGTCGGCTCCAGTTGGTCAGCGGCGCGCCATCGAGAGTGACCAAGCCGTGTTCCGGGCGCTGCAAGCCAAGCATGATGCGCAACAGCGTGCTCTTGCCGGCGCCATTGATGCCCAACAGGCAAACCAGCTCGCCGGCATCCAGCTCCAGGCTGGCGCCTGTCAGGACGGGGCGGCGTTGATAGCCAAAGCGGATATCGTGCGCGGCCAGGATCATGTCCACCCCCGGCGCACACGGCTCAGTACAAACAGGAACACGGGAATTCCGAGCAGCTCGGTGACGATGCCGATCGGCAGTTCGGTCGAGAAAAAGTTGCGCGCGAAGCTGTCGGCGATCAGCAGGAAAGCCGCCCCCAGGCACGCCGCCGCCGGCAGCAGACGGCTATTGCCCGGACCCATCAACAACCGGGCGATATGCGGCACGATCAGCCCTATCCAACCGATCATGCCGGCAATCGACACCGTCAGCGCCGAAATCAGCGTGGCCGTGGCGATGGTCACCAGGCGCACTGTCTTGACCGGCACACCCAAGGCGCGCGCCTCGTCATCGCCCATCGCCAGCGCATCCAAGGCACGGCCCATGAAACACAGCAACAAAATGCCAAGCAGCATCGGAACCGCGGCCCAGGCCATGTCGTCGATGTTGGCCTGCCCCAGGCTGCCCATCAGCCAGTAAACGATGGACGGAAGCTGGCTGTAGGGATCCGCCAGATACTTCATCACCGTCAGCAGCGTGGAAAACAGCGCACCGCTCAGGATGCCGCCGAGAATCAGCATGATGATCGAACCGCCGCCGAACAGATGCGCGATGCCGACGCCGATGCCGACCGCCGCCAAGCCCATCAAAAAAGCGCCGGCCTGCACCAGAAACCAGTTGCCATCGAGCAGGATGCCGATCGCAGCGCCGGCCGACGCGCCCGCCAAGACACCGAGCAAACCGGGCGACACCAGGGGATTGCGAAACAAGGCCTGATAGGAGGCCCCGGACACCGACAGCGCGGCGCCCACCAGGATCGCCGCCAGCACGCGCGGCAGCCGGATTTCCACGATCAGGTTGTAGAGCAAGGCGTAACGGTCCGGCTCCATCGCCGCCAGTCCCGCATACGCAAGGAGAAAATGCATCACTTCCCATACCGGCACCGGGTATGCGCCGAACGACAGCGCCGCCAACGCCGCCGCCAGCGCCAGCACGGGCGCGACCAGCCAGAGCATGCGCGCAGTCGCCGTGCTTGGCGCATACGGGGCGGAGGTCGAAGCGATTTCAGTCATGTTGCGATGCAACAGCCCGAATTATTGAGCTTATTGCAAGAATTGTTACAAACCCGCGCATCTTAACTAAATTGCGGTTCGTTGTATACGGATGGATATAACGAAAAAGATAATAAACCAGGGAGGGGACGTGGCAAGGAAAACGGGAGAATGGCAGAGGCTTGCGGTTCAAGACGCCTTGCCTGTCGTTCAAATCAGCTTGAGCGGCGACGTCGGGCCAGCCCCCAATCTTACCGCTCGTGCACTGTACCGCGAGAAGTAGTGCTTTACGAAAGTCTTGTCGCGAGCACGCGCCACCTCGGGCTCGATCTTTGCCACGAGGTCCGCCGCACCCTGACGTTGCCCTTGCTTGAATAAGCCCGTATCCAAGAACCCGTGCGGCGAATGTCTAAATCAGCCAAATGATGCCAATATCCTTTTTCAAGTCGCCAGCTTTTAGCAAGGCCACAGCTGGCCAAAAGTCAAATAAGGCTTGCTATACGCAGACATTGCGAACCTGGAATAGAAAACCCGCCCGTACGTCTTTCAACGCAGAGGGGCGGGCCGTGTTGAGGTCGATGGTAACTATCTTTCATACAAGAATCAATTCCGTTATCAACTCAAAGCAGCAACACTATTTAACCTCTTAGATCAGTAGCGAGAAACTCCTCATGGGAAGATAAGGCAGCGGCAAAAGCTAGGTACAGAGTTCCCACCCGGCTACTTTCGACCCACTGCGGTACAAACCCAGAAGCGACGCCGCCAGCCATTGCGCGGGTGGCGAACTCGGACTGGGCAGTCGGCGACCCTAGGTGGATCAACGGAAAGGCCGTGAGGCCAGCTCCAGCCCCAGCAGCAGCAAGAACGTCAGGAAGCCCTGCCGGAAGCGCCTGGGGCTGATGCGCGCCCTGACCCTTTGGCCCAGCCACATCCCGGTCAGGGCCGGGGCGATGGCCAGGGCCGACAATCCCCATTGGTCCGGCCGGAATGCTCCGTGCGCCAGCAAGCCTGCGGCCAGCGCGACGGTGGAGACCGTGAACGACAGCCCCAGCGCCTGCACCAGCTCGTCCTTGTCAAACCGCAGGGCCTGCAGATAGGGCACCGCCGGCATCACGAAGACGCCCGTGGCGCCGGTGAGCGCACCGGTCATGAGCCCGACGATGGGCGCCAGCCACGGTTCGATACGCGCTGGCACTGACAACTCCGGCGAGACCAGCGCGTAACCCGCATATACCACCAGCGCCCCTCCCAGCGCGAGTCCGGACCACAGCGGATCGACACGCACCAGCAGCGCAGCGCCGCCTAACGTCCCTGCCACGATGCCTAGCATCATCGGCCACAGGCGCCGCAGCAGGCGCGCCGTGGCCGGGCCCGAGAGTAATTGCCAGGCGTTGGTCACGAACGAGGGAATCACCAGCAGCGCCGCTGCCGCGGCGGGCGGCATGACGGCGCTCAGCAAGCCCATGGCCACGGTAGGCAGTCCCATGCCAGTGACGCCCTTCGCCAGCCCGGCGGCCAGAAAGGTGAGGGTCATCAGCGACAGAAAAAGGAAGGATTCATGCATGACGGTATTGAAACTTGGCGGATGCCTGGGCACAATGCGGTTTTCATCTCTCAACCCTTCGGATTATCCGAAGGGTTGAATGAAGCATTCATGAAGCATTCATGCGGAGACATCGCGCGGAGACATCATGCGGCTCGATCTTGCCGACCTCTATCTTTTCCTGTGTGTGGTGGATGCCGGCAGCATCACCCAAGGCGCCGCACGCGCCAACCTGGCGCTCGCCTCGGCAAGCGGGCGCCTGCGCAGTATCGAAGCCGATGCGGGCGTAGCGCTTCTGGAACGCCGTCCCCGGGGGGTCGTCACCACCGAGGCCGGGGAAGCATTGGCCCACCATGCACGTCTGATGCTGCGCCAGCAGGCGCTGCTCAAGGGCGAGTTACGGGATTTCGCCGCCGGCGCGCGCGGCACGCTCCACCTCTATGCCAACACCGCCGCGCTGACGGATTTTCTGCCGTCCAGGCTCGCGCCATGGCTGTCCGACCGGCCCCAGCTTCATGTAGAGCTGAAGGAACGCACCAGTGCGGAAATCGTGCGGACCATTGCCGCTGGGCTGGCCGAGGCCGGAATCGTCTCCGATGCGGTCGATGCGCAGGGGCTGAAGCTGCAACCCGTCGCGAAGGACCACCTGGTCCTGATCGTGCCCGCCGGGCACCGCCTCGCAACACGCGGCACGATGCATCTTGCCGACCTCGTCAAGGAGCCCTTCGTCGGCTTGGCCCCTGGCAATGCGCTGCAGGATCACATCGACGATCATGCGCGCGCCGCCGGCCATCCGCTGGCGCTGCGCATCCGCATGAAAACCTTCGAAGGTCTGTGCGAAATGGTTGCGCACGGCGTCGGCCTGGGCATCGTGCCGCAGGGCATCGCCAGTCGCTACCGGCGGCGGCACGGCTATCGAACGCTGGCCTTGGGCGACGACTGGGCACACCGGCATCTTTGTCTGTGCTTCCGCAATTGGGAGGTGCTGTCCTTGCCGATGCAAAGCCTGCTTGTCCATCTGGGCGCCAAAATGGATGTCGCTGGCACACCCTCATGACGAGGCGCCCCCGCCATAGGCGACTATCCGTTTTGAGCGCGCAGCGATGACTTAGGCGGAGGGAGTTCGGCCTGAACGACAAGGCGCACGCCCAAGGCCTTGCACACCTTGGCTATCGTGTCGAAACGCGGGCTGGCATCGGCGCGCAGGGCTTTGTAGAGGGATTCCCTGCCAATACCGGCGACTTCGGCAATTTGCGTCATGCCGCGTGCACGGGCAGCGACGCCCAGCGCGTGCGCAAGCTCGCCAGTGTCTCCCTCCTCGATAACCTGCGTCAGGTAGGCGGCAATGTCCTCGCCGTCTCGCAGGTAACGCGCAGGATCGAAGATGGGCAGTTCGGAAACCTTGATTGTCTTCTTGCTCATGGCTGGTCTTCCTCGTTGATTTTCACCAAGCGCATAGTCTTGACCGGCACACCCAAGGCGCGCGCCTCGGGCGCCGGCCTGATCAATCGCCGCTATGGCTGCGGCCCCGTTTCGTTTCCTGTTCTGTAGATACTGTTATTCCCATCAAGTGAATTATGCCGCGTCACCCTGCGCGAAGTCGCAGGGTCCATGGTCGTTTACCCCATGGATTCCGCGACTTCGCGCGGAATGACAATTCACAAGGATATGGTTTTTCGTACAAGGGGCGGGTTTCTAACCCGCCCCTCTGGCCATTGATATAGACGTAAAAAAAACCCGCCTTTTGCACGTCTGCCTTTTGGCAGAACCCTGCTCGAAAGCAGGACGTGTGGCGGGTGTGTTGATGCCATTCAAGCTCGCCTGCCATGTCTTGCGCAAGCAAACAGATGCTGCCTGACAGGAACCCATGAATTGTCCAATTCAATACCGAACCCAGGCGTCCAGAGTCCTTAAACTTTGATTAACCGTTGTCCTTCGATGATCTACTGAAGTCGTGTGGCAACCTGAAATCCAGAGCAATCGAAGCGCCCCAACAACCCTGATTCCGATTCATCCCGGCGTCAGTGGCGATCAAGTCCCCAGCTTTTGGCAAGACTAACCACTGTTCAACGGTAAGATATGGCTTATCGCATGTGGACGTCCACAGCCCAAAAAAGAAAACCCACCCTTGCGTCTCTCCACGTGGAGCGGCGGGCATGTAAAACATGGTAAATATTGCCAAGGGTTTGCCCAAAAACTGGCGACACAACATAACGAATTGATTTTAATGAGCAAAGCGGATTTAACATCACACACCCCCATGATGCAGCAATACCTGCGCATCAAAAGCCAGCATCCCGACATGCTGCTGTTCTACCGCATGGGCGATTTCTATGAATTGTTTTTCGAGGACGCGGAAAAGGCCGTGCGCCTGCTGGGGATCACCCTGACCCATCGCGGCAGCAGCAACGGCGAGCCCATCAAGATGGCCGGGGTGCCTTACCATTCGGCCGAACAATACCTCGCGCGCCTGGTCAAGCAGGGAGAGTCGATCGCGATTTGCGAGCAGATCGGCGATCCCGCCGCCAGCAAGGGGCCGGTGGAGCGCAAGGTGATGCGCATCATCACCCCCGGCACCTTGTCGGATACCGATCTGCTGCCGGAAAAATCCGAGCGCCCCTTGCTGGCGCTGTGCCGCGGCATGCAGCGGCGCCAGCTCACCATCGGGCTGGCCTGGCTGACCATGGCCAGCGGGGCCTTGCGCCTGATGGAGTTTGGCGGCGCGCCCGATGCCGCCGAAGACCGCTTGCGCCAGGAGCTGGAGCGCATTGCCCCGGCCGAGGTGTTGCTGGCCGATGGCGATGCGGCGCAGGCCTTGAACGGGCCCGGCGTCGTCACCCATGTACCGGACTGGCATTTCAATGCCGCCACCGGTACGAAAGCCTTGCTGGAGCAATTGCAGGTCGCTACCCTGGCCGGCTATGGCGCGGACGGCTTGAGCAGCGCCTGCGGCGCCGCTGGCGCCCTGCTGCGCTATGCCGCCGCCACCCAGGGCAAGGGCTTGCAGCATGTGCGCGCGCTGACGGTCGAAACCGAGGACGAGTTCATCGGCCTGGATGCCTCCACCCGGCGCAACCTGGAACTGACCGAAGCCCTGCGCAACCAGGAAAGCCATGGCAATGCGCCGACGCTGTTTTCCCTGCTCGACCATTGCCGCACCGCGATGGGTTCACGCCTGCTGCGCCACTGGCTGCATCATCCGCACCGCAACCCGGCGATCGC
>Ga0182745_1001548_pt1 | contig 22003 bp, 20 predicted proteins | sample eDN3rd30CKraftBY_FD_128523 | JGI IMG/M metagenome (GOLD analysis project Ga0182745, IMG submission 128523) | Enriched backyard soil microbial communities from Emeryville, California, USA - eDNA 3rd pass 30_C Kraft BY (version 2) (version 2) | ecosystem: Environmental > Terrestrial > Soil >...
ACGGACGCGGCGCCCGTTCCCGGCAGCGCGGCCATCCACGCGGCGAGCGTCTGGCCGTGCAGGCGCTCCATGATGAGAAAGGGACGCCCCCGCACCGCCCCCACCTGGAACAGCTCCGGCGTCGTCGGCGCGCCAACGCGGCGGAGCGCCTCGCCCTCCCGGGAGAACCGCTCCTGGTGGCTTGCGCGCCCGAGCTTGAGCGCGACCTCCCGCCCGTCCTCCTCGCGATAGGCGCTGTAGACGTGGGAAAAACCTCCGGTGCCCAGCAGCGCACCGGGGCGCAGGCCAGGGACGTCCGGCAGCGGAAGGGACTCGGCGTCAGGGCCAGGCGGCGGAGCGCGCTGGCCATGCACGGGACACACCGCGCCAGTGGCGAGACGGCGGTGGCAGACCGGACAGCGCATGGGGCGGAGCGCAGATTACCAGAGCGCCTGTGTCAGCACGATGACAACCCCCATCACGCCTTCCCCCGCGATGAGGCCCGCGGCGAAGGTCACCACCCCGCCCTCCTTCGCGGCGGGCAACAGACCGCGGGCCCCGGCCGCGGCAAGCCCGCCCAGGAAGAACCCCAGCGCGGTGGACGCGGGCAGCAGGCACGCCAGCCCCATGCCCAGGGGCGACGGCACCCAGCCCCGCACACGCGCGGGGAGCAGGCGCTCAGCCAGCGTCAGCCCGGCGGCCAGGAGCGCGGCCCATCCCAGCGCCGCGCGCGTGCCAAGCTCCAGCCCCGCGAGGCCGGACGCCAGCACCTGCGCGACGCTGGCGGTCACCGTCGCCGCGGGGGCCGGGAAGCGCTCGCCTCCGAGCGCGGCGCGGTCCGGCACCAGGAGGAAGAACAGCGGCACCACGGCGGCGGCCCCCACCGCGCACCCCAGCAACTGCGCCACGAAGATACGCCGGGGATGTGCCCCCAGCAGGTGGCCCGTCTTCGCATCGCTGAGCAGGTCCGCCGCCGACGAGGCCGCGTTGACGGTGATGCCAGAGGTGGCGAGGTTCGCCTCCACGTTGCGCGGCAGCAGCACGCCATAGGCCATCTGCGTCAACTGCCCCAGCGGCCCCACGGGCGTGACGTCCGTCTCGCCCGTGACGCGGCAGGCGATGAGGCACAGCACGAACGCCAGCGCCACCGCGAGCGCGGCGTGCGGGAGCGGCACGCCGAAGCCCACCTTCGCCACGGCGAGCGTGGCGGGCGTCAGGACGGCGAGCCCCGCGACCAGCCAACGGCCCGGGACCTGGAGCGCATCCACCGCGTGGGCGCGCGCCCCGCGTCCCTGGAAGAGCCCCTTCAACGCGCGGCCGAGCAGCCGGCCCTCCAGGACGAAGTGCAGCAGCGACGCGGTGGTGAGCGCGGCGGTGCCCGGCCAGAGGCTCCACGCGAGGAAGTCTCCATCGGCCGGAAGCAGCCCACTGCCGAACACCCGGGGCGCGACGACGCCGTGGATGAGCAGCGCGCCCAGGAACCAGGACGCCGTGAGGCGCAGCCCCAGCAGCGCGCCCGCGCCCAGGGGCAGCAGGCTCGTCTCGACGCCGAAGCCCAGGCGCTCCAGCGGCAGGCCCCCCAGCGCCCCCGGAAACGGGAACACATAGGGCAACTTCCCGAGCCCATCCCTCACGAGTGTGACGGCCGCCGCGATGCCACCCCCCAGTCCCAGCAGCGACAGGCGTGGGCGGGACGTGTCGCCGGGCGTGTGCAGTGCGCGAATGGTGGCCGCGGCGGCGGTGCCCGTGGCGAAGGGGAGCTGCTCGTGGTCCACGAGCTTGCGCTTCAGGGGGACGGCGAAGAGCACTCCCAGGGCGGAGAGCAGGAAGGTCCACGCGAGCAGGGCCCAGCCCGGCGGGTGGCTGCCTGTCGTGAGCAGCCACGCGCCCTGGACCGAGACCAGTGCGCCGCCCGTCGCGTAGCCGGCCGAAGACGCCACGGCTTGCGCGGAGCACGCCTCCAGCGGCGACAACGGCGCACCCGCCACGCCGGGGGCCACGCGCCGCAGGGCTCCGTGCGCCGTGTGCGCGAGCAGCGCGGCGGTGATGGCCACGGGGAAGGCCACGGCCATCTTCAGGCCCGCGTAGAGGTTGGTCGCGCACGTAACGATGCCAATGCCACCGCCGAGCAGCACGGCGCGCAGCGTGAGCTGCGGTACCCGGTCCCCCTGGTAGACCTCACGCAGCCAGAAGTTATCCAGGGCCTCGGGGGAGTCTCCCGGAATCCGCAGAAGCGTCAGGGGGACCGGAGACGGAGCCGCTTCCGCGGGCTCGGCGTGGGGGGCAGGCTCAGCCATGGGTGGCCCATCCTTTCACCCCGGGCCCCCACGGGACGAGCCCTTGAGGGGCACGGCGGAGGCCCTCGACGCCGCCTACATGGGGCTCTCGCGGTGGCTCCAGGCCCAGGGCCGCCGCTCCGCGCCAGGGGCATTCGTGTTGGAGCGGTACGATCAGCGCAGGCAGCGCGTGACGCCCCCCTACGAGCGCTTCGACGACGACCTGCTCACGCCCCTGGCCCCCTGAGCGGGGCGGACGGAACGAGGCGCGCGCGAATCGATGCCGGCCATGGCCCGCGGGCCCGGAGCCTACGGGGAGTCCGACGCGCGGACGGGCATCACGTGGACGAGCGCCTCGGCCCGGGGCAGCCCTTCCACCGCGCCCACCTTCTCCACCACGCGGGCCCCCACCTCGCAGGCGAACGCCGCCAGCGCCTTCAGCTCCGCCGCCGATGCGCCTCGCAGTGCCTCGGCGCCGCCGTACCAGCGAACGAGGCCATGCAGCAGCCCCGCGACGAAGCCATCCCCCGCCCCCGTCGTGTCCACCACCTTCGCCGTTGGCGCGGGGACGTACAGCCGCTCTCCCTTCCACAGGAGCACCGCACCGCGCTCGCCCAGCGTCACCACGGGGAGCATCACCCCCATCGCGGCCAGCCGCGCCAGCGCCTCCTCGGGGACCTCCGTGCCAGTGACGAAGCCAATCTCCTCCTCGGAGAGCTTCACCACCGTGCATAGAGGCAGCATCCGCTCCAGCTGGCCCTTCAGCTCGGAGGTGTCCTCCCACGCGTGCAGGCGCAGGTTGGGGTCGCAGCACACGATGCGCCCCGCGTCCCGCGCGAGCCCCAGAATCCGCACCGCCGCGTCACGCGCCTCCGGCCACTGCAACGAGTTGGAGCCGCAGTGCACCGCCTTCGCGCCCTGCACGAAGGCCGCGTCCACGTCCGCCCGGCCCAGCAGGAACTCCGCCGAGCGCGTGCGGAAGAAGGTGAAGGACCGCTCGCCCTTCGCATCCAGCGAGATGAACACCAGCCCGGTGCGCGCGTCGGGCGTCTGGCGCAGGCGGCTCACGTCCACGCCCTCCGCCGCCAGCCGCTCCCTCAGGAAGTGGCCGAACTCATCCGCGCCCACCACGCCCAGCATCGCCGGCCGCAGCCCCAAACGCGCCAGGCCCACCGCGACATTCGCCGGAGAGCCCCCCGGGCACGGATGCCAGGCGGGCACGTCGCGGACCCGCTGCCCCGGGGCAGCGGGGAGGAAGTCCACCAACGTCTCTCCAAAACACACGACGTCCAGCGGCGGCATGGGCCTCTCGCTTTCGACCTTCGTCAGTCCAGGCCCACCTGGGCCATGAAGTCCACGCTCTTGAGCCGCCGGCCCAGGTGATGCGCGATGAAGACGTTGAGGAGGCCGCGAGCGCGGGCCCGCAGGTCCGGGGGCAGCGGCGTCCGGGCCCCCTCCTGGAGCGCGCGAAGGCCCGCGAGCAGGCTCGCCGGCACCGCCACGGACTCACGCGCGCGGACGCCACACGGCTCGCACACCGCACCGCCGTGCGCCTGGTCGAAGCGAGGACGCTCGCCGGGCACGCCACCACACAGCGAGCACGAGTCGAAGCGCGGCATCAGCCCCGCGAGCGCCAGCGCGGACAGCTCGAAGGCCAGCAGGGACGTGGGCCCGGCCTCCTTCGCGTCGAGCCGCGTCAGGTACGACTCCAGCAGGACGAACAGCTCCGGCTGCGGCTCATGGTCCCGCGTCAGCTCTCGGCACAGCTCCACCGCGTACAGCGCGCGGGCGATGAGGGACAGGTCCTCCCGCGCGGCGTAGAAACCGGCGGTGATGTCCACGCCGTCCAGCCGCACGGTGCTGCCACGCGTCTCCACGATGTGCACGCGCAGCCGCATGAACGGCTCCAGGGCACCGGCGAAGCGCCGCTTGCTCTTGCGGGCGCCCGCGGCGAAGGCCGTCAGCTTGCCGTGCTCACGCGTCAGCAGCGTGACGAGCCGGTCGGACTCGCCATAGTCCACCGAGGACAGCACGAGCGCGTCATCGTCGTATCGCTCCATGGAGATGGTTCAACGCGCGAACGGACTGGGGAGCTTTCCGCTCAGCACGAGGAACAGGTACACGCCCAGGAGGAGCGCCGTCAGCAGCACCGACAGCCCGACGTACGCCCGCTTGCGCCGCTCCTTCTCGAGTTGCACGGGCGATGGCGCCGGCACCGACTTGTCCACCTCCTCGTAGCGCAGCACCGCCTCCTCCGGAGACATGCCGATGACCTGCGCGTACGCGCGGATGTAGTTCACCACGAAGATGCGCGAGGGCAGCCGCTCCACCTGGCCCGCCTCGAGCGCGGTGATGAGCGTGGGAGGAATCTTCGTCTCCCGGGCTACGTCATCGCGCGACAGTCCTCGCAGCTCCCGCTGCTGGCTCAGGTATTTGCCGAAATCGACGTGGTCCACGGGTCCCCAGATACCCAACGCGTTAGAGCTTTTCCAGCAGCCTCCGGCAGTCGTCCTTCAGCACCTGTTCACCAGCTTTCGCCTTGCTCTCGCAACCGGCGAAGGCGGCCTTCGCCGCGTCGACCTGCCCCTGCTTGGCCTGGCAGACCCCCTCGCGCATATACGCCTCCGCCACGTCCGGGCAGTTCTCGCGGTAGAGCAGGAATTGACGGCACGCGTCGGCGGTGCGCCCCGTCTCGTCGTAGATGAGGCCCAGATTCTTGTAGCCCAAACAGAAATTGGGGTTGGTCGTCACCGCGGCCTTGATGCTCTCCACGCCGCGCTCCGTCTCGCCCTTCTTGAAGAGCGCCCAGCCCAGGTTGCCCTGGGCAATGAAAGGCGTCGGGTAGAGCATGTCGTTGAGGACGACCTCGTAGAGCTTGATGGCTTCGTCGTAGCGCCCCTGGTCCAGGTGCACGTTGGCCAGGTTGGTGCGCGCCTCCGAGAAGTCCGGGCGGACCTTCAGGGCACGCTCGTAGTGCTTGACGGCCTCGTCGGGCCGGCGGAACGCCAGGTGCAGAAGGATGCCCATGGCGTTGTTCGCGTCGGGGTAGTCCGGGTCGTTCTTCAGCGACTGCTGCAACTCACGCAGCGCATCCTGGAGCTCGCCAGCCTGCTGTGCCTGGATGGCCAGGTCATAGTGAATCTCCGCGCTCCGCCGCTCCTTCTCCGTGGGGGTGTGGGAGCAGCCGGCGGACACCATCAGCAGGGCGAACAAACAGGACGCGGTGGTCGAGCGAGACATGGGGAGCAGCTCTGGGGCGGGGGTGAGGTGCGAAACTCAGAAGGCGGCCAGGAAGCGGCCCAGGGTGGTGGTGACGTTCTTCTTTTCCTCGGCGCGCGCCACCACGGCGGGAACGAGCTTCGGGTCCTTGAAGAACACCGGCAGCGTCTTGAGCAGCTCGTCCTGCTGCCCGGCGTCCTGCGCGCGCCAGTTGGCGTCATCCATCATGAAGCCGAGCGACTCCACGAAGGCCAGCGCGTCGCCCTCGTCGTCGCGGTACTCGTCCGCGGACGTGTTGCGCCGGCCGGACAGATACACCGCGCAGTCCGCGGCCTCCGCCAGATAGAGGTACACGAAGACAGCCGCGGCGCCCTGCCCTCCCCGGATGCCCACGACGAAGGCCTGCGCCGGTCCGGCCTGCTTGCCCGGAATGGCCACGTGCGGCGTGTTGAGGGAGGTGTGCAGCGCCAGGACCTGCTCTCGCGTCGCGGGCAGCCCCCGGTAGCGCTCGTCGAGGTTGAACACGGTCGTCTCCGTTACCCGAAGTCCCCCACCCGTCAGCGCGTGGTGAGGGTGAACTCCTGCGTCGCGTCCTGCGTCTCCGCCGCCGTCTTCTGGAAGCGGATGAGGGGATTGTCGATCATCACGTTCCCGCCGCCCTCGTTCCCCTCGCCAATGATGACCCGAAACACGTGGCCAGGCGAACTGCTGCGCGCATCTCCCGCGGCGCCCTTCCGGGCGATGAACGTCACCGTGTTCGGGCCGGGTTGCAGGCTCCGGGTGATGTCGACCACCACCTGGTCCTCGTTGCCGCGCAGCTTCCGCAGCCACTTGGAGTTGACGAACACGTCGATGTCGTACCCCGTCATCCCGGGGACCGTCTGCTCCGTCACGAGCCAGTAACGCTGGGACATGCGCCCAGGCGCGGCGGAGGCGGGGGCCTGAGGCCGCGCGCTGGGGGCCTGCGCGGCCGGAGCCTGCGCGCCGGGAGCGGCCGTCGTCTGGCCCGCGGGGGCCGCCGGCGGGGGCTGGGGCTGGGACGGAGGCGTCGCCGGCGTCACCCGCGCCGCGTAGCCGGGGGCATCGATATGCACGTTCCCGGCCTCGTCGATACGGACGGTGGCCTTCTCGAACTTCTGGTTGGTGACGCCGTCAATCTTGACGCCGTTGAGGAACACGGAGCCAGCGTGCGCCCCGAAGGGGGCCAGGACCAGCGCGGCCGTGGCCACAGCACCGGACAACAGAGGCTTCTTCATGCGGGTCACTCCTGGGAATCTTCAACAGTCCCGGGCACTTGGAACGCTTAGCGCACCCTGCGGGACGGAACAAGGAGCGCGTGCGCCCCGTTGGAGCGGCCCGACCGCCCCAAGATTCACACGCCCGCTCAGGGGATGGGCTCGGGAGGAACCTCGCGCTGCGCCAGGGCCCAGTCGCCGCCCAGGCCGTGGCCCTCACGGAAGCGTCGGAAATCCCTGCGGACCGCGCGCGGATAGCGCCGGAAGCGCTCCAGCTCGCCCTGCTTGATGGCGTTGCGGATGCGGGTAGGGCCGGCGTTGTAGGCCATCAAGGCCAGGTCCAGGTCCCCACCGAAGCGCTCCTGGAGCGAGCGCAGATACCGGATGCCCAGCCGCACACAGAGTGCGGGGTCCGCCGTCACCTCCTCGCGGGACAGGCGCAGGCCTTCCTTCTCCGCCAGGAAGTGGAGCGTGCTGGGCTTGATCTGCATCAGCCCCCGCGCGCCCTTCACGGACACCGCCTCCTCCGTGAAGTCGGACTCCACGTCGATGATGGCCAGGATCAGCAGCGGATCATACGCCAGCCGTCCGGCCTCCTCCCCGATGGCCTGGATGAGCTGCCGGCGCAGCGTGAGGCCCAGGTCCGGGGCGCGCCGCGCCAGCACCGCGTCGATGAGCGACGCCTCGGGAGAGACGACCTCCGCCGCCACGGCCTCCGGCACCACGGGCTGCACTGGGCGCTCCTCCAGCAGCGGCACGAGCCGCGCGGACACGATGAGCGCCGCCCCCGCGAGGAGCGGGAGCCGGGAACAACCCGAGCTGAAGGCGTGGAGACGTTCGAAGAGCCGCGTACCGAAGGACCTCCCGCCCGGTGGGGCGGGGGCCTTCACTTGCGCTGCTCCAGCTCCTGGATGCGCTCGGCCAGCCTGGACAGCCGGGCGTCGAAGGCCGCCAGCTCCTCGCGGCGGGGCAGCTTCATGCGCGACAGCGCCTGACGCACGCGCTCTTCCACGTTGTGCTCCAGGTCCTTGCGGTGGCCCGCCAGCCGCTCCCCGAACTCACGGGCCTGGCGCCGCACCTCGTCCTGGCTCCACCCAGCCACCGCCGCCACCTTCTGCACGGCGCGGGATGCTTCCTCCTCGGCCGTGTTCACCGCCAGCAGGGCCTGGCTCCAGAGGCGCTCGAACGTCTCCGTGACGGGATTCTTCTCTCGGGGGGCCTCGGGCTTGTTGTCCATGGGGTCTCTCCGGGAGGTGTGCGGGCCGGACGTCCAGGCCCGAACCGGTCGGGGAACGGCCGAAATAAGCACACCGCCGCTGTGAAGGAAACGACGGTGATGCACCTCCCCCCTTCCTTTCTCACGTCAAGAAGGAGAGAGGGTTCACGCTCCGTCGGGGTTCCTGGGGTGCTTCAGGCGCGCGGCGAGGACGCGGGGCTGGTGGCCGCGGGCTTCGCGGCGCTCACCCGGCGCACCGGCTTGAGCAGCGAGTCCACCTTGCGCGACAGCTTCGCCAGCTCCTTGTTGAGGTCCTTGAGCTGGGCCTGGCTGGCCACGCCCACCGCCTCCACGACGCGCGTCTGGATGCCATCGAAGCGCTTTCGCAGCTCCGTCCCGGCCGCGTCCACGCGCCGGCTCAGCTCCGTGCTCGCCGCGTTGGCGCGCTTGCTCAGCTCCTGCACGCGCGGGTCCGCCAGCAGCTCGCCGGCCTGGAGCTTCGTCCACAGGGCCTGGGCCTCCTTGGCGGCCTCCTGTCCGCGGGATTCGAGCGTCTTCACCACCTTGCCCGCCTCCCCTTCCAGCTCCTCGATGCGCTTCTGCGCCTGCGCCAGCTGTGCCTTCAGGAAGCTCTCCACGTTCTGCGCCAACCCGCTCTTCGCGGCAGCCTCGGAGCCCTGAACTTCGTTCTGCGTCGCCTCGGTCTCAATCTTCGTCGTGGCCATACCGTCCTCCCCTATCCCGGCTTTCACCGGGCGGTAACCAGGTGCGTCATTCCAGCGTTCAACAGCTAACGCAGCGCGCCATGAGCGTCAAGCCAAGCACAGACCCATAACGCGATTAGCCATAACAAAAGGAAAACCGCCGCCCCGGTGGAAGCACCGGGAGCGGCGGTTGTCTTCAAGCGAACGCTTGGGGGACGGCCGGAGCGCGGACTAGGCCACGCCGGTCGTCTGGGTGCCTTCCGGGCGCGACGGCGGCGCGCTCAGGGGGCCCGTGTCGCTGTGAGTGGCGGCCAGGGCGGCCTCCATCTCGTTGACCTCGTCGGTGGGGCTCTCCACCGCGATGTCCAGGTGCTTGTAGTTCGGCAGGCCCGTGCCGGCGGGGATGAGCCGGCCCATGATGACGTTCTCCTTGAGGCCGCGCAGGTAGTCCACCTTGCCGTTGATGGCGGCCTCGGTGAGCACCTTGGTGGTCTCCTGGAAGGACGACGCGGAGATGAACGACTCGGTGGAGAGCGAGGCCTTGGTGATGCCGAGCAGCAGCGGCTCGCCGACGGCGGGACGCTTGCCTTCCGCCATGACCTTCTCGTTCTCCTCCTCGAACACCCACTTCTCGACCTGCTCGTCGACCAGGAAGTTGGTGTCGCCCACATCGGTGACGCGCACGCGGCGCAGCATCTGCCGCACGATGGTCTCGATGTGCTTGTCGTTGATCTTCACGCCCTGCAGTCGGTAGACCTCCTGCACCTCGTCCACCAGGTAGCGCGCGAGCTCCTTCTCGCCCAGCACCTTGAGGATGTCGTGCGGGTTGGCCGAGCCGTCCATCATCGCCTCGCCGGCCTTCACGCGGTCGCCGGAGTGGACGCTGATGTTCTTGCCCTTGGAGATCAGGTACTCCTTGGCCAGGTCCGTGCGCTGCTCGCCGTTCACCTCGGGGGTGATGATGAGCTTGCGCTTGCCCTTGGTGTCCTTGCCGAACGACACCACGCCGTCGATCTCCGCGATCGCCGCCGCGTCCTTCGGCTTGCGCGCCTCGAAGAGCTCGGCCACGCGGGGCAGACCGCCCGTGATGTCCTTGGTCTTCGTCGTCTCGCGCGGCACCTTGGCGATGACCTCGCCCGGGTGGATCTCATCGCCGTCGTTGACGGTGATGATGGAGCCCTGGGGCAGGAAGTAGCTCGCCTGGTTGTGGGAGCTGGGCAGCTCCTTCACGTTGCCGTTGGCGTCGCGGATGGTGACGCGCGGACGCGCCTCCGGGTCCTTCGACTCGATGACCGTCTTACGCGACAGACCGGTCACCTCGTCCAGCGTCTCGGACATCGTCACGCCTTCGATGATGTCCTCGTAGCGCACGACACCGCCGACCTCGGTCAGCAGCGGGATGGCGAACGGGTCCCACTCCGCCATGAGGAGGCCCGGCTCGATGCGCTGGCCTTCCTTCACGAGGATGCGGGCGCCGTAGATGACCTGGTAGCGCTCGCGCTCGCGGCCGGAGTCGTCCACGACGACGATCTCGCCGTTGCGGTTCATGGCCACCAGCGTGCCGTCCGTCTTCTCCACGGTGACGAGGCCGGCGAACTTCACGCTTCCCGCGTACCGGTTCTCCAGGCTGGACTGCTCCGCGCGCCGCGTCGCCGCACCACCGATGTGGAAGGTGCGCATCGTGAGCTGCGTACCCGGCTCACCGATGGACTGCGCCGCGATGACGCCGACCGCCTCACCCACGGACACCTTGCGGCCGCGGGCCAGGTCACGGCCGTAGCACTCCACGCAGATGCCGCGCTTGGCCTGGCAGGTGAGCACCGAGCGGATCTTCACCTTGTCCATGCCGCTGTTCTCGATGCGGCGGACGCGGTCCTCGTCGATCTCCTCGTTGGCGCGCACCAGCACCTCGCCCGTGACGGGGTCGAGGATGTCGTCCAGCGCCACGCGGCCCAGGATGCGCTCGCCGAGCGGCTCGATGATCTCACCGCCCTCCACCAGGGCGCCGATGAACAGGCCGTCCATGGTGCCGCAGTCGTACTCGTTGATGATGGCGTCCTGCGCCACGTCCACGAGACGGCGGGTGAGGTAACCGGAGTTGGCCGTCTTGAGCGCCGTGTCCGCCAGGCCCTTGCGGGCGCCGTGCGTGGAGATGAAGTACTGCAGCACGGAGAGGCCTTCACGGAAGTTGGCCGTGATGGGCGTCTCGATGATTTCGCCGGAGGGCTTCGCCATCAGGCCGCGCATACCCGCCAGCTGACGGATCTGCTGGGCGCTACCACGCGCGCCCGAGTCGGCCATGATGTAGATGGGGTTGAAGGACGGCTGCTTGCGCGTCTCGCGCTTGCCGTCGCGCTCGCCCGTCGTCTCCTCCTGGGAGATCTGCTGCATCATCTCCTGGGCGACCTTCTCGGTGATCTCCGCCCAGATATCGATGACCTTGTTGTAGCGCTCGCCGTCGGTGATGAGACCCTCGAGGTACTGGTTCTCGATCTCCGACACCTCCGTGCGCGCGAAGTCCAGGAACTCCTGCTTCTTCGCAGGGATGATCATGTCCTTGAGCGCGATGGAGATACCGGCGCGGGTTGCGTTGTAGTAGCCGAGGCTGCGCACGCGGTCCGCGAGCAGCACCGTCTCCTTCTCGCCCGTGAGGCGGTAGCAGAGGTCGATGAGGCCGCCGAGCGACTTCTTGTCGAGCACCTTGTTGATGGCGTCGAAGCCCACCGCGCGCGGGACGACCTCCCACAGGAGCACGCGGCCGACGGTGGTCTCCTTGCGCTTGCCGTCGATGCGGCAGACGATCTTCGCCTGGAGGTGCACCTCGCCGTGGTCGTACGCGGCGCGCACCTCGTCGGGCGAGGCGAACACGCGGCCCTCGCCGTAGGCGAACTCACGGGCGCGGGTCATGTAGTAGATGCCGAGCACCATGTCCTGCGTCGGGACGATGATGGGCTTGCCGTTCGCGGGGCTGAGGATGTTGTTGGTGGACATCATCAGCACGCGGGCCTCCATCTGAGCCTCGATGGAGAGCGGCACGTGCACGGCCATCTGGTCGCCGTCGAAGTCGGCGTTGAAGGCGGCGCACACCAGCGGGTGGAGCTGGATGGCCTTGCCTTCGATCAGCACGGGCTCGAAGGCCTGCATGCCCAGGCGGTGCAGCGTGGGCGCGCGGTTGAGGAGCACCGGGTGCTCGCGGATGACGTCCTCGAGGATGTCCCAGACCTCGGGGCGCTCCTTCTCCACCATCTTCTTCGCGGACTTGATGGTGGTGACGTAACCCTTCTCTTCGAGCTTGTTGTAGATGAACGGCTTGAACAGCTCGAGCGCCATGATCTTGGGCAGGCCGCACTGGTGCAGGCGCAGCTCGGGACCCACGACGATGACGGAGCGGCCCGAGTAGTCCACGCGCTTGCCGAGCAGGTTCTGGCGGAACCGGCCCTGCTTGCCCTTGAGCATGTCGGACAGCGACTTCAGCGGGCGCTTGTTGGGGCCCGTGATGGTCTTGCCGCGGCGGCCGTTGTCGAACAGCGCGTCCACGGCCTCCTGCAGCATCCGCTTCTCGTTGCGGATGATGATGTCCGGAGCGTTCAGCTCCTGGAGGCGCTTCAGGCGGTTGTTGCGGTTGATGACGCGGCGGTACAGGTCGTTCAGGTCGGAGGTCGCGAAGCGGCCGCCGTCCAGGGGCACCAGCGGGCGCAGGTCCGGCGGAATCACCGGAATCACGTCCAGCATCATCCACTCCGGCTTGTTGCCGGAGACGCGGAACGCCTCGGCCACCTTCAGGCGCTTGGCGTACTTCTTCCGCTTCGCCTCGCTGGTGGTCTCGCGCATGTCCTTGCGCAGCTCTTCGGACAGCTTCTCCACGTCCAGCGACTTGAGCATCTCGCGGACGGCCTCGCCGCCCATGCCCGTGGTGAAGGAGTCCTCACCGTGCTCCTGGAAGAGCCGGTGCATCTTGTCCTCGCTGATGAGCTCGCCCTTCTGCAGCGGCGTCGCCTTCGGATCGAGGACGATGTAGCTCTCGCAGTAGAGGACCTTCTCCAGCTCCTTCAGCGTGATGTCGAGCAGGTTGCCGATGCGGCTCGGCAGCGACTTGAGGAACCAGATGTGCGCCACGGGCGTGGCCAGGGTGATGTGACCCAGGCGCTCACGGCGGACCTTCGACTGGATGACCTCGACGCCGCACTTCTCGCACACCACGCCGCGGTGCTTCATGCGCTTGTACTTGCCGCAGTTGCACTCGTAGTCCTTCACCGGCCCGAAGATGCGGGCGCAGAAGAGCCCGTCCCGCTCCGGCTTGAACGTGCGGTAGTTGATGGTCTCCGGCTTCTTCACCTCGCCATGGGACCACTGGCGGATCTTGTCGGGCGACGCCAGCGCAATGCGGATGGCGTTGAACGACAGCGGGTCCTTCGGCTTCTCGAAGAAGTTGAAAATGTCCTTCACGTTGCCTCCGAAATCTCGTTGGGCGCCCCCCCTCCCAGGGGGGCTGCCAGCTGATTCGGGCCCCCGCCCCGGCCCGGCCGCGCCCGCCCCTCTCAAGGGACGGCGGGCGGCCGGTCAGGCGGGCGCTCCGTGCATCAGGCCTCGGTTCCCGTCTTCCGCTCCTCGCCGTCACCGCCGCCGAGGAAGTCGCCACCGAAGCTGCGCTGCCGCTCCGGCGGAGCGCTCTCCAGCAGCTCCACGTCGAGCGCGAGCGACTGGAGCTCCTTGAGGAGCACGTTGAACGACTCGGGCAGGCCGCTCTCCAGGACGTTGTCGCCCTTGACGATGGCCTCGTACATGCGCGTGCGGCCCACCACGTCGTCCGACTTGACGGTGAGGAACTCCTGCAGCGTGTACGCCGCGCCGTAGGCCTCCATCGCCCAGACTTCCATCTCGCCCAGACGCTGACCGCCGAACTGCGCCTTGCCGCCCAGCGGCTGCTGCGTGACGAGCGAGTAGGGCCCGATGGAGCGGGCGTGGATCTTCTCGTCCACCAGGTGGTGCAGCTTCAGCATGTACATGACGCCCACGGTGACGTCCTGGTCGAACGGCTCACCCGTGCGCCCGTCGAAGAGCACCATCTGGCCCGAGCGGGGCAGCCGCCCCTCGTCCAGCAGGGTGTGGATCTCCGGCTCCTGCGCGCCGTCGAAGACGGGCGTGGCCACGTGGATGCCCTTCTTGGAGCGCAGGCAGAGCTGCTTGATCTCCTCGTCACTCAGCTTGTCGAGGAACTCGCCGAACGCCGGGTCCTCGTAGATGACCTTGAGGCGCTCCTTGATGGCGTCGGCGCTCCAGTTGGCCTCGACGTAGCGCTGCAGCGCCTCGCCGGTGCCCTTGGCCGCCCAGCCCAGGTGCGTCTCGAGGATCTGCCCGATGTTCATGCGCGAGGGCACGCCGAGCGGGTTGAGGACGATGTCCACCGGACGCCCGTCCTCCAGGTACGGCATGTCCTCCTCGGGGAGGATGCGGGACACGACGCCCTTGTTTCCGTGGCGACCGGCCATCTTGTCGCCCACGGCCAGCTTGCGCTTGATGGCGACGTACACCTTCACCATCTTGATGACGCCCGGCGGCAGCTCGTCGCCCTTCTTGATGCGGGCGATCTTCTCGCCGAAGGCCAGCTTCACGGCCTCCTTCGTCTCCTCCAGGTTGCGGAGGATGTCGCGCAGGCGCGAGTCGAGCGGGTCGCCGACGGAGATCTCACCCCAGTACTTGTAGGGCACCGTGGAGAGCAGCTCGTCGTCGAGGATGTCCCCCTTCTTCAGGAGGATCTTCCCCTTGTCGTCCACGAGCTTGCCCTGGACCTCCTTGGTGCGCACCAGCCCGCGGATGCGGCTGAAGGCGCTGTCCTGGAGGACCTTGATCTCGTCGTTCTGGTCCTTGAGGAGCTTCGCCTCCTCCATGGACTCGATCTGCTTGGCGCGCTCGTCCTTCTCCACGCCCTTGCGGCTGAACACCTTGGCGTTGATGACGGTGCCCACCACGCCCGGCGGGACGCGCAGCGAGCTGTCACGCACGTCGCCGGCCTTCTCGCCGAAGATGGCGCGCAGCAGCTTCTCCTCGGGCGACAGCTGCGTCTCACCCTTCGGGGTGATCTTGCCCACCAGCACGTCGCCGGGCTTCACCTCGGCGCCGATGCGGATGATGCCGCTCTCGTCGAGGTCCTTGAGGGCCTCCTCACCCACGTTCGGGATGTCGCGGGTGATCTCCTCCTTGCCCAGCTTGGTGTCGCGCGCGATGCACTCGAACTCCTCGATGTGGATCGACGTGAAGACGTCGTCCTTGAGGATGCGCTCGCTGATGAGGATAGAGTCCTCGAAGTTGTAGCCCTGCCACGGCATGAACGCGACGACCACGTTCTGCCCCAGCGCCAGCTCGCCCGTCTCGGTGGCCGGGCCGTCCGCGATGACGTCACCCTTCTTCACCCGGTCGCCCTTGCTGATGATGGGCTTCTGGTTGAGGCAGGTGTTCTGGTTGGAGCGCTGGTACTTGAGCAGGTTGTAGATGTCGACCTCGCTCGTGACGTCGCTGAGCGATTCCGGCACGTCCGCCTTCACCACGATGCGGCCGGCGTCCACGCTCTCCACGATGCCGTCGCGCCGGGCCACGCAGGTGACGCCGGAGTCGCGGGCGACGATGGCCTCGATGCCCGTGCCCACCAGCGGCGCCGCGGTGCGCAGCAGCGGGACCGCCTGGCGCTGCATGTTGGAGCCCATGAGCGCGCGGTTGGCGTCGTCGTTCTCCAGGAACGGGATGAGCGACGCGGCCACCGACACGAGCTGGTTCGGGGACACGTCCATCAGGTCCACGTCCTCGGCGCGAGCCTGGACGAACTCACCGCCACGGCGGCTGGACACCAGCGCGTTGGCGAACTTGCCCTTCGTGTCCGTCTCCGCGTTGGCCTGGGCGATGGTGTGCTTCTCCTCCTCGAGCGCGGAGTAGAAGGCCACGTCGCTCGTCACCACGCCCGCCTCGACCTTGCGGTACGGCGTCTCGACGAAGCCGAACTCGTTGACGCGCGCGTAGGTGGACAGCGACGCGATGAGGCCGATGTTCGGACCTTCCGGCGTCTCGATGGGGCAGATGCGGCCGTAGTGCGTCGGGTGCACGTCGCGCACCTCGAAGCCCGCGCGCTCGCGGGTGAGGCCGCCAGGCCCGAGCGCCGACAGGCGCCGCTTGTGCGTGACCTCGGACAGCGGGTTCGTCTGGTCCATGAACTGCGACAGCTGGCTGGACCCGAAGAACTCCTTGATGACCGCCGTGACCGGCTTGGCGTTGATGAGGTCGTGCGGCATGAGCGTCTCGATCTCCTGGAGGCTCATGCGCTCCTTGATCGCCCGCTCCATGCGCACCAGGCCGATGCGGTACTGGTTCTCCAGCAGCTCGCCCACCGCGCGGACGCGGCGGTTGCCCAGGTGGTCGATGTCGTCGATGGTGCCCTTGCCGTTCTTCAGATCGATCAGGTAGCGGATCACCTCGAGGATGTCCCGCTTGGTGAGGATCTGCCCGTCGAGCGGCTCCTCCAGGCCGAACTTGAAGTTCAGCTTGAGGCGGCCGACCTTGGAGAGGTCGTAGCGCTCCGGGTTGAAGAACAGGTTGGTGAACAGGTTGATGGCCGTCTCCGGCGTCGGCGGATCGCCAGGACGCAGGCGGCGGTAGATCTCCATGATGGACTGCTCGGGGGTCTCGAGCTTGTCCAGCATCATCGTCTCACGCAGGTACGGCCCCACGTTGAGGTTGTCGATGAAGAGAACCTTGAACTCCTTGATGCCGTGCTTCAGGAGCTCGTCGACCTTCTCCTGGGAGACTTCCTCGTTGCACTCGAGGAGCACCACGCCGGAGTTCTCGTCGACGACGTCGTAGGCGGACACCTTGGTGAAGAGCTCGTCCGAGTCGATGGGGAGCGTCTTCATCTTCGCCGCCTCGAGCTTCTTGATGGCGGCCCGCGTGAACTTGCGGTTCTTCTTGACGATCAGGTCCCCCGCCTTCGTCTTGATGTCGCGGGTGGCGCGCTGACCGGGCAGCAGCTCGAGCTCGACGCTCTTCTCGAACTCCTCGGCGCTGTGGAGGTAGATGGTCTCCGTCGCGTAGTAGTAGTTGAGGATCTCCTCGGAGGTCCCCTTGAACTCCAGCGGGTTCTTCTTCGCGGTGTCCGGGACGGCGCCGAGCGCGCGGATGAGCACCGTGGCCGGCAGCTTGCGGCGGCGGTCGATGCGCACGTACAGCAGGTCCTTGTGGTCGAACTCGAAGTCGATCCACGAACCGCGGTAGGGGATGATGCGGGCGTTGTAGAGCAGCTTGCCAGACGAGTGGCTCTTGCCCTTGTCGTGGTCGAAGAAGGCACCCGGGCTGCGGTGCAGCTGGCTGACGACGACGCGCTCGGTCCCGTTGATGATGAAGGTGCCGTTCTGGGTCATCAGCGGGATTTCGCCGAAGTAGACCTCCTGCTCCTTCACGTCACGGATGGACTGGGCGCCGGTCTCCTCGTCCTTGTCCCACACGACCAAACGGACGACGACCTTGATGGGCGCCGAATAGGTCATGCCACGCTGGTGGCACTCATCGACGTCGTACTTCGGACGCTCCAGGTGGTAGCTGACGAACTCCAGCGAGGACGTCTCGTTGAAGTCGCGGATGGGGAAGACCGACTTGAAGACACCCTGAAGTCCGAGGTCCTCACGCTTATCCGGGGCGATGTCCGCCTGGAGGAACTTCTCGTAGGACTGCTTCTGGATGTTGATAAGGTTGGGAATGTCGATGATCTTCGCGATCTTCGCGAAGGTCTTCCGCACGCGGAAATTGTTCTGGATCTGCGTCGGCATTCTGGCTCCGGGGACGACTGCTCGGGCGGGCAAACTTCAGTAACGCGCGGCGGCGCCGGGAAATTTGCTACGGACAAATGGGCAAAGCCGGCGCCCCACACACAGGGAGCGCCGGCCTGCTCATCCGGTCAGAGACTGCCCGAAATTTCCCGGAAAACCGGACAGCCCCTGTAGAACTACTTGACCTCGACGGTCGCGCCAGCCGCGGTGAGCTGGTCCTTGATCTTCTTCGCGTCGTCCTTGCTGACGCCTTCCTTGACGTTCTTCGGAGCGCCCTCGACGAGGTCCTTGGCCTCCTTCAGGCCCAGGCCGGTGATCGCGCGGATCTCCTTGATGACGTTGATCTTGTTGGCGCCGGCGTTGGCCAGGACCACCGTGAACTCCGTCTGCTCCTCGGCGGGGGCAGCGGCGGCGGCAGCAGCCGGGCCCGCGGCAACGGCCACGGCGGCGGCGGAGACGCCCCACTTATTCTCGAGCTGCTTCACGAGCTCGGCCGCCTCGAGGACGGTCAGAGCGGAAAGCTGGTCAACGATTGCATTCAGGTCAGCCATTGAAATGTGTCCTTCTGGTTTCGACTAACGGCCAGCTCCCCTTTGGAGAATTCCGGCCGGTGAGGTTGCGGTAGAAAAACTTCTCGGACAGATGAGGGGAAACTACCCCTGCGCCTTGTCCGCGTTGGCCTGGATGACCCGGGCGAGCTGCGAACCCGGAGCCGCGATGGTCCGAACCAGCTTGCCTGCCGGCTGGTTCAACATGCCCAACAGCTGCGCGCGGAGCTCGGGCAGACCCGGCAGCTTCGCCAGGGCCTTCACGCCGGCGACGTCGACCTTGCGGCCATCGACGACGGCAGTGCGGATCTTGATCTTGTCCTCGATGTCCTTCGCGAACTCGGTCAGGATCTTCGCCGGAGCCACCACATCGCCGTAGCTGATGCACAGGGCCACAGAACCCGTGAAGTCATCAGCGATGACCGACACAGGCGTGCCCTGCGCGGCACGGCGCGCCAGCGTGTTCTTGATGACCTTGTACTCGACGTTGCCCTCGCGGAACTTCTTGCGGAGCTTCGTCACCGTCTCCACGTCCACCTTGGTGAACTCGGCGACGATGGCGGTAGCGGTCCGCGAGAACTTCTCGTGGAGCTCCTTGATCATCTCTTCCTTCTCGCTCTTCAGCACTTTGACTCACCTCCTTACCTGGGCCCGCCTGTCAGGACGGGCGTGATGCCTGGGCCAAAGTGGCAGAGCGAGAGGAGCCTCCGAGAGACACCACACCGCACCTCCAGTCTCGGCAGGGCTGACCTTCCGGTCGTTTGAACCTGGGCTCGAAGGCGCCGCCCGACCGGTTGCCCGGTTGCCAACGGGACATGCACCCTCTTCACCCCGGTCCCTGCTGTCATGAACCAGGTGTCGGAACACCACGCCTCACGGCGTGGCGCTCCAATTGCAAAAGCCGGGGGCCTATACCCCCGGCTTCAGCAAAGATCCAGAACTTTCGAACCTGAGACGTCAGACAGGTGACACCCCTACCCTGGAGGCCGGAGCCCGCCTTCCTGTCCGCACTGCAGGACGACTAGCCGTGGCGCATCTTGATTTCCATGGTGTCGAGCTTGATGCCCGGCCCCATGGAGGACGAGATGGCGATGCCCTGGAGGTAGACGCCCTTGGCGGCGGCCGGCTTCAGCTTCATCACCAGGTCCACCAGCGCGTTGAAGTTGGCCTCGAGCTTCTCCACCTCGAAGGAGGACTTGCCCAGCTTGGCGTGGACGATGCCCGCCTTCTCCGCGCGGAAGTCGACCTTACCGCCCTTGGCGTCGCGGATGGCCTTCGCGACGTCCATGGTCACCGTGCCGACCTTCGGGTTCGGCATCAGGCCACGGGGACCGAGCACCTTACCGAGACGGCCGACGATACCCATCATGTCCGGGGTGGCGATGACGGTGTCGAAGTCGAGGAAGCCCTCCTCGATGCGCTTCTGCAGGTCCTCGGCGCCGACCACGTCCGCGCCCGCGTTGGCGGCGTCGGTGGCCTTCTCCCCCTTGGCGAACACGGCCACACGCACGGTGGCACCCGTGCCGTGCGGGAGCACCACGGCGCCACGGACCATCTGGTCCGCGTGCTTCGGGTCCACGCCCAGGTTGATGGAGACGTCGACCGTCTGGTCGTACTTGGTGGAGCGGGTCTCGACCGTCTTCTTCAGGAGCGCAAAGCCCTCGGCGACGGTGTAGCGCTTCTCGCGGTCAACCAGGGCGGAGGCCGCACGGAACTTCTTCCCATTCTTAGCCATGACAGAAATCCTTGTCGTGAGTGGGTGCGCGGCGGCCTAGCCGACGACGTCGATGCCCATGGAGCGTGCGGTGCCGGCAATGGTGCTCATGCAGGCCTCGAGCGACGCGGCGGTGGTGTCCTGGAGCTTCTTCTTCGCGATCTCCTCGAGTTGGGCGCGGGTGATCTGCCCGACCTTCTCCTTGCCCGGCTTCTTCGCGCCCGAGCCCTTCTTCTTCTCGGTGTGGAGACCCGCGGCCTTCTTGATGAGGACGGCGGCGGGAGGGGTCTTCAGGATGAAGGTGAAGGAGCGGTCCGCATACACGGTGATGACCACCGGGATGATGAGCGCTTCCTTGGCTTCCGCCTGGGTCTTCGCGTTGAACTGCTTGCAGAACTCCATGATGTTCACGCCCTGCTGACCGAGCGCGGGGCCGATCGGCGGAGCGGGGTTCGCCTTACCGGCGGGGATCTGCAGCTTGACCTGACCTGTGATCTTCTTCATCGACCGACAACTGCCTTTCGAGCGGGTGGTACGAGCGGGCCACCAGACGGGGAGACCCTCCCACCCATGAGCCCGGCCCCCGTTGGGAGGCCGGAAACGCGAACGCCGCGCACGCCATACAGGAGTGCGCGGCGTCGCATCAACTAGCCGGTGGTCTTCTCCACCTGCATGAAGTCCAGCTCCACGGGGGTCGCGCGGCCGAAGATGCTCACCAGCACCTTGACCCGGCCCTTCTCCGCGTTGACCTCTTCCACGGTGCCATTGAAGTTCGCGAACGGACCGTCGATGACACGCACCGTGTCGCCCTCGTCGAACTGCACCTTGGGCTTGGGCTTGAGCGTGCCCTCCGAAATCTGGGAGGTCAGGCGGGCCACCTCCTGATCGGAGATGGGGAGCGGATTCTGGTTCTGCACCGTCCCAGGGAAGCCCGTGATCTTCGGCGTGTTCTTCACCAGGTGCAGCGTGCGGTCGTTCAGCTCCATCTGGACGAAGATGTAGCCGGGGAAGAACTTGCGGCGAGACGTCTTCTTCTCGCCCTTCACCATCTCGACCACCTGCTCCATGGGGATCAGGATTTCACCGAACTGCTCCTGAAGGCCCTCCAGGCGAATCTTCTCTTCCAGGCTCTTCTTCGCCTGGTTCTCGAAGTTCGAGTAGGTGTGGACCACGTACCATTTCATCGCCATTACAGCTTCCCCCACACGGCCGGCAGCCACTCCACCATCAGGTTGTAGGCGGCGGTGTCGATGCAGAAGAGGATGACGGCGGCCACCAGCGACGCCACGACCACGGCCACGGTCGACGCCTTGGTCTCCGACCAGGTCGGCCAGGTGACCTTCATCAACTCCGACGCCACATCGATGGACAGCGTGTGGGTGCGTGGGTGGAAGTACGCGCCCGCCGCCAGTCCCACGGCCAGCGCATAGCTCACCAGCGTGGACACCTTCCAGTCCAGGCCCTCGATGAGGACCGGGTCGCTCCAGCTGAACCGCGCCCACAGCATCCCGAGCAGACGCTCCAGGAAGAGGGCCAGGACGATGCCGGCGAGAAGATAGAAGATGACCACGAGCCGCTTCGGGTCCATTGCCGAGCGGTTAGCCTGCTGGCTGGCCTCTGATGCCGTCGCCATGGTGCCTCACGAGGTACTGCGCATGTGAATTCGCGGGACTGCGAAAACACAGGAACCCCCGGCACCTCCAGGCACCGGGGGCCCCGCGACTACAGAGAGTTGGCAGGCCAGGAGGGATTCGAACCCCCAACACGCGGATTTGGAGACCGCTGCTCTACCGTTGGAGCTACTGGCCTAGAACCTTCTCTGAACTACCGACCTAGACCTTACCTTCCTTGTGGTCCTGATGCTTGCGGCAGCGAGGGCAGAACTTGCTCAGCTCAAGCTTGTCCTGGCTCTTCCGCTTGTTCTTCGTGGTCGTGTAGTTCCGCTCTTTGCACACAGTGCACTCGAGCGAAATGATGGAGCGATTGCCCTTCGGCATGACCTACCTCACCGGATACAGAGAGGGGAAGGCTACCACGATGCAGCCCTCCCCTCGAAATCGGGACAGTGTGCCCGGCGGCCTTGCGGCCGGCCCGACACTACGCGATGACTTCCGACACGACGCCGGCGCCCACCGTGCGACCGCCCTCGCGGACGGCGAAGCGGAGCTCCTTCTCCATGGCCACCGGGGTGATCAGCTCCACCTCGATGGCGATGTTGTCGCCCGGCATCACCATTTCGACGTTGTCCGGCAGCTTCACCGAGCCCGTCACGTCCGTGGTGCGGAAGTAGAACTGCGGACGGTAC
>Ga0182745_1001552_pt1 | contig 21980 bp, 16 predicted proteins | sample eDN3rd30CKraftBY_FD_128523 | JGI IMG/M metagenome (GOLD analysis project Ga0182745, IMG submission 128523) | Enriched backyard soil microbial communities from Emeryville, California, USA - eDNA 3rd pass 30_C Kraft BY (version 2) (version 2) | ecosystem: Environmental > Terrestrial > Soil >...
AGGCGAGAGCAACCTGCTCTAGAGCGTTTTTGTAAATCTTGTGGCGAACTTGCCTCGCGGCATTCAGTCTTTCATCAGGTGAAACCCTTTCGACGCGGGCACATGAGAGACCAAACTGGTCTAAAACAACCGACCGATTCCAATCAGCCGCCGCCATGTAGAAAGTTGTCCCAGGTGCATCCCCAGATGCCCTGTGAAGAGGAAGGAAATCATGTTCGCAACGGTGGGGAGTCGATCTGCCAGATGTGCGCGCGGATTGGGAGCTGCCATGGCTGCCGGGTCAGCCGTCCCTGTCAGACGAATGGCCGTTTCAAACCGCGTCTTGAACAGGTCCAGCAGTTCTTCTTTGGAAGGGTAGTCCGCACGCAGAGTTGTTAATGTGGAGTCTGGACCAAATTTCCCAGCCCAGTCCTCGGGCAGTACTTTCTCACCTCCCAGCAGCCAGACCGACATCTCTGCCGTATAGGTCAAATGGCCGATGATCCAGGCTGGATGATTCACACCGGGAACCGGCTGTTCGGCCAACCGCTCGTCAGGAATGTCTTTCAACAAACCTTCTGCGTACCCCAGCAGAAAACGGTTGACAGAAATTTCGTTTTGGAACATCTCAGACGGTCTTTCTATAGTGAGGCAGATCGCAGTTGTGATGAGCAGCGACCACCCGCAGTTCAGAATGGCAGCACGTCCAAGTTTGAAAATTTGACCCCTGTATGGCGTTATTACGTATGGCGTCAAGAGAAGAGTAGGAGTGGAAAAAGTCCGTATCTTGCTTTTCTCTCTGCTCTCCTGGTTTCCACCTGATCAGACTTGGAACGACTGAGAGCCTATTCGGAAAGGCTCTGGATGAGGGAATCACGTTATTTATACGAGTCCCATCCCCTGGCGACATCTCGAATGGTTCGATTCTCATCACAGAGATTGCGCCTATGATTGTCAACCTGTCACCGCCAGCCCTTTTGAACCTGCAGACCAAAGTGAAATTGATGCCCGTTCCCGGAACTCCTCCCGATGCCACAAATGTTTCGCGAGTCTTTGTGGAGCTTTGCAACGTGATTGCCAGGCTGCGTGCTCCTGAAGGCTGCCCCTGGGATCGTGTGCAGACGTTGAAATCCATCAAACCGTATACGCTCGAAGAAACCTATGAATTGCTGGAGGCAATTGATGCCGATGACAACGCTGGGATTCAGGAAGAGTTGGGAGACATGTTATTGCAGGTTGTCCTGGATGCTCAGATTGCAGCAGATGAGGGACGCTTCACCTTGATCGAGGTGATTGAAGGAATTACCCGGAAGATGATTGCCCGCCATCCACATGTCTTTGGAGATGCCCAGGCCACGACTGCTGCTGAAGTGCGGGCTCATTGGGACCGTGTGAAGTCGATCGAAAAACAACGTGACTCCGCGTTGGACGGAATTCCATTGGAGCTACCAGCATTGGCCCGGGCCGCTCGTATCACGAAGAAGGCTGCGGGAGTGGGCTATGACTTCCCGCATCGCGCAATGCTGTTCGACAAATTGCGGGAGGAAGTGGCAGAGTTACGGGCAGAGCTGGAAATTGAGGAAAAGTTGCCGGAGATCTCCGCCAGCGTCTTCATGGACCCGGTCCCCGATCTGCCTGTGACCAACCCGCAGCAGCAACAGCGGATCGAAGGGGAACTGGGCGATGTGCTGTTTGTGGTCGCCAATATTGCCCGCCGCTGGGGTGTGAACCCGGAAGAAGCATTGCGTCGTTCAAATGCAAAATTCGCGAACCGCTTTCAATATATTGAAAGGGGACTGAAAGTGATCGGAAAAAGCATCAAAGAGGCATCATTGCAGGAGATGGAAGCACTCTATCAGGCTTGTAAACGGGAAGAACAACAGGGCTGATCGTTCACAGCTCTGCAGCATGTCCAGCACGTCTTCAAAATCGATCTCAAAAGTCATTTTTCCGAAAGATGGGGGTGGCCTGTACTGTTAAAAACACCGTTTAAATGTCGGCAGGAGTGAAATGAGACCTGTTTTCGTATTCGTTCCGCCTGAAGGAATTCTTCACAACAATTGCAGCAACCAGACATTGCGTTGTTGATAAGAAATCGCAATTTACGGGCACGCTCGGCATTCACCCAGCAAAACATGGTGCCTCCCCGTCGGAGGATTTCAAATCGATACAGTCCGTTTAGCCGGATGGAATGACAGATTCTCGCCCGCTAAAGTTGTCGATGGACTTGCCCCCGTCCCATAAAATGCAGAAACTACTCTTGATGTGATTTGCTGTTCGCGTTTTCACAGGTTGAAACGACAGGTTGAAAAAATTGAAGGCGCCTCCCCCAACGGGTGGTGTGTTCGCACGACTCCGCAGCCATCACGTCGAGGACATTTTCCGCCCGCCCACCAGATTCGCCCCCGCCTTCCGTATGAGCACACTGCATCCGACCGATGGCAATACCCACTTCGCAGTTCCCTGCGTGCACCGCTTGCGATTTACCCGAGATGTTCTTGCGGCCGATCAGGATGTGTTACTGGATCTGATTGAAGCCTCCGGAGAGGCACTCCCGCGCGTACAGTTCTGGGTGGATGAACATGTAGCGAGCGCCCAGCCGCAGTTGACGGCCCGCATTCGCGCATTTGCTCAGACACATCAGGACCGGTTTCAGATGCCGGGCAACGTGCAGGTTTGTCCCGGTGGAGAAGCGGTCAAAAATGATATTCATCTGATTGAGCGAATGCTCAAGTGCCTCAACGCTGCCGATCTGGATCGTCGCAGCTACGTCATTGTGATTGGAGGGGGGGCGGTTCTGGATGCTGTCGGTTTCGCCGCTGCGATTGCCCATCGTGGAATTCGGCTCATTCGTCTGCCGACCACGACACTCGCTCAAGGTGATTCTGGGGTGGGAGTCAAAAACAGCGTCAACCTCTTTGAAAAGAAGAACTGGATTGGGACATTTGCCGTTCCCTGGGCAGTGATCAATGATGAACGACTGCTGGAAACGCTGCCTGACCGTGATTTTCGTTGCGGCTTTTCGGAAGCGGTCAAAGTGGCTCTGCTGAAAGATCCCGTGGAATTCCGCCGCATTGAACAATGGGCTCCTCGCATTCGCGACCGCGACATGGAAGCGGTTCGTCCGGTTCTGCATCGGGCGGCCCAGTTGCATTTGCAGCACATTACTCAGGGGGGCGATCCCTTTGAAGCACTGGAAGCCCGACCGCTGGATTATGGTCACTGGTCCGCACACAAGCTGGAACCGATGACGAAGTTTGAATTGCGGCATGGGGAAGCAGTGGCCATTGGTGTGGCGATCGACACGGTCTATTCATCACTGGTGTATGGGTTTCCCCGTTCTGATGCCCGGCGGGTCTTGCGCTGCCTGCAGAATCTGGGACTGACGCTGACGCATCCGTTATTGCAGGAGACCCGTCAATTACTGGATGGTCTGGAAGAATTCCGCCAGCACCTGGGAGGACGACTCACCGTAACGATGCTCCGCCAGATTGGCGAACCGATCAACGTCCATGAAGTGGATCGTACGCAGATGCTGGAGGCGATTCACCAGGTCAACCTGTTCGGAAAAGAGCCTCGGTCCTCTTCCAAGACGAACATGAAGAATCCGTCTGCCGAACAATCTTCTCTTTAGAGCGCATTCATGCCGTCCTGTCCGTGGGCTGCCTCGCGGTATTCCGCTTTTCATCAATCAAAAGACCTTTCCCGCGGGCCCAGGCCAGAGCAACTTGCTCTCGACCAGCTTGGTCGATCATGTGCCCGCGTTGAAGAGGTTTCACTTGATGAAAGACTGAATGCCGCGAGACAAGTTCGCCACAAGATTTACAAAGACGCTCTAAACAGCGACTTCTCTCCTGAGACCGGCGATGAGTGTTTGAGCCCGGCGATCAAGAGGGAATAATGTCCAATATCTTTCTCGGGCCTTGTCAAGACAGTTTGTGAACAATTTCTCCGGAAGTATTCATGAGGCGAAATCACTGATCGAAGTCCTTCCCAAGGAAGCGAATCCCCTCTAGAATTTGCTTTGTCGCAACATGAACCAGAGATCATCAATAAGATGATGATCCGCGATTTCAAGCACAGACGCTCCTTCTACTTTCAATTTGCGACGGAAGGAGGTTGTCCCTGTTCCGAGTCGTGATCTTGGCCAGGACTTAACCAGCATCCGAATTGATTGCTGAACGATCTCGTCGTGTTGCGAGGTCTGGTCCGGAGTTATTGATCCATTCTCGAGGGGCAACAGACGGGCAGGAAAGGTCCGCAAACTTGACCTTGTTCACGGTATTCCTTTGTCGCCGGCCAATTTGAGAGAATTTTCCGCATTTTCCTGCGGTGAACTTCTTCTATTGGCCTGTGTACACTCCTGACTTGTTGAACTCCAATTGGTCTGTGCCCCTCTCCCTGGCGGAATGCATGTCTCACGCATCTTCTTCAATTCAACTTCCACACCCTGATGAAGCTCGGCTGCTGTTCGGCCCGGGAGACACGCATGTTCGTAAGATCCGTGAGGCCCTGGGCGCCAGCATTGTCCTCCGAGGAGACTCCATCGTCATTGAGGGTACCAATGAGCAGGTCCGGCTGACGAATGACATGTTCAAAGAGTTGCGTGTCATTCTGCGTCGCGATGGAGTGATTAACGAAGACGCGGTCCGTCGCCTGCTCGATGGCACGCAGCAGGCCGGGCATCCAGCCGGCGGCGTCGCGATTGATCTCTTTGAGAAAGCCAAAAAGGTTCAGGCCCGCACCAGTGGCCAGCAGCGTTATATCGATGCCATTCGCCAACATGATCTGGTGTTCTGCAAAGGTCCGGCAGGATGCGGCAAAACCTATCTGGCGGTGGCCATGGCGGTCAATGCGCTGCGATCCGAACAGGTTCGCAGAATCGTACTGGTTCGCCCCGCTGTGGAGGCCGGCGAGAAACTGGGATTCCTGCCGGGCGACATGCTCGCCAAGGTGAATCCCTTTCTGCGTCCGTTACTGGACGCCATGAATGATATGCTCAATTTTGAACAGGTGCGGCTTTATATGGAGAACGATGTTGTGGAGATTGTTCCACTGGCTTTTATGCGTGGGCGCACTCTCAATGACACGTTCATCATCCTGGATGAGGCCCAGAATACCACCGTCACACAGATGAAAATGTTCCTCACCCGCATGGGAGAAGGCTCCAAGATCGTTGTGACCGGTGATGCGACTCAAACAGACCTGCCGGACAACGTGCTGTCCGGCTTCAACGATGCCATGGCCAGGTTGCGTGGCATTTCGGGGGTGACGTTCGTGGAACTCAGCGGCGAGGATATCGTACGTCATCGCCTGGTCCGTGAAATCGTCAACGCCTACGACCGGGCGAGTCCGATCGAACAGTCAGCAAATCATCAATGATGGAGCTGTGATCGTGTCACAGGCACGACTCACTGAACACTATGTTTGGGATCGGTCAGAAACGTTCTCGCATTCCGCGTTCGGTCTCGCTCCGGCGACCCGCCACGCTTTGGACGCGGCTGTCGAGTCTGTTCCAGAATCGCAGCTTACAGTTGCGGTTGTGCATTACCGTCTTTGCCATATTGCTGCTGGTGACGGCCCTGCAAAGTTGGCGTGCCCCATTTCCCTTTCGCAAAGGGGATTATATTCCGCATGGGATTTGTGCAAAAATCCCCTTTGAACGAGTGAATCAGGATGAAACAGAACGTGCGCAGGACCAGGCCCAGGAACTTGTCGCGTTTATCTTTCGTAACAACCCTGCTCCCCTGAAATCATTACCGGAAGAATTGCGGGCACAACTGGGGGACTTGGCCCAGGCGGATTCGCTTAGCAAGCTCAGCGATGAAACGCGGGAAGACTTCGGGATGACCAGTGTCGTCCCACAAAACGAACGGGCACGGGAAGCCACCGAACGTTACGGTGCCAAATCCCCCCAGGAGCGTTTTGAGAAACTTCGCGCAGCCGTTGTCGGTCCCGATATGAGCATGGCGCAAAGCCGTATTGACGAAATGGTGGAAGAATTTCGGCAATTTATCGCGCCACTTCTGGAAACCGGTATCATCGACCCGCAAGGAGGTCGTCGCGGGATTACTCCCGACAGGCGATTGCTCATTGTCGAAGAAAATCAACCGATTTCGACGGGGCGAGGGGTCCTGGTCACCGAAGTTCGCCTGCAGGACCAGCTCAACGAAGCGGGACAACTGGGACGCTCCTGGGGAAAATTTCCCAGCCTGAAAAAAGAGATCCAGCCGGCCTTGTCGTTCTGGTTGTTCAAACGTGCCCAGCCCACCTTGCGCTACGATCAGGTGGAGACCAAAAATGCAATCAGCCGTGCGCGGGAGAATGTCGAGGTCCGCATGGAGCGGTTCATCGAAGGGAATACGCTGATTCGCCCGATGAAAACCATTGATGAAGACGACCTGAAACTTCTCAAAGATGAATATGACGCAGCTGAAAGAGAAATCGGCTGGGGGGCGCGACTGGTGCGCATGGGGATTGTGTTTCTGCTGGTCCTGGTCCTGGCAGGTTTGAATGGATATTACATTGTCTGGAACGAACCGAAGCTGGCGACGGAGATTGGTCGGCTCATCACATATCTGGGGGCGCTGGTGGTCACCGCGTTTCTGGGGCGCCTCGTTTCTTTCGATCCATTGCGGGCGGAAATTGTGCCGCTATTGACGGTCGTCCTGTTGATTGGCGTGGCCTATAATCAGTTTCTGGCCACACTCACCGCATTTTCACTGGCGCTCGTGCTGACGATGTCCACCACGGGACGTCTCGAAGATTTTCTCGTTCTGCTGACCACATGTGCTGCTGCAATTATTCCACTTCGTCGTGTTTCATCCCGGGCCACGTTAATTAAAGTCAGCTTCATTTCGGCCGTCACATACTTTGCCATCAGTTGCGGTTCGGCAGTGGTGGAATCGCAATCTCTGATTGAAGTTTACAATAACACTTCGTTTCTGGTGATGAGCGCCTTTGGAGCGGCATTATGTCTGGTGGCGGGATATCTCGTCGCGGGAAGTCTGATTTTCGTGGAAAAGGTCTTTGGCGTTGTGACGGACATGACTCTGCTGGAACTGAGTGATCCCGCTCATCCATTGCTGCAGGATCTCGTTCGCCTGGCCCCGGGGACGTACAATCATTCTGTCGCAGTCGCCAGTATTGCAGAGACCGCCGTTGAACGGATTGGCGGCAATGGCCTGCTGGTGAGAGTCGGGGCTTACTTTCACGACATTGGCAAGATGCTAAAACCACAGTATTTTATCGAAAATCTGCAGGATGGAGCGGTGAGCAGACACTCGCAACTCAATCCAGCCATGAGTACGCTGATTATTATCGGTCATGTCAAAGACGGGGTCGATCTGGCACTGCAGTATCGTCTGCCGGCTCCGATTATCGATTTTATCGAACAGCATCATGGAACAACGCTGGTGGAATACTTTTTCCGGGAAGCTACCCGGATTGCAGAGTGCACTCCGGATCATCGTACGGATGCGGAAGAGTCCTCTTTCCGTTATCCCGGTCCCAAGCCGCAGACCAAGGAGGCGGGCGTTCTCATGATTGTGGACGCCTGCGAAAGTGCGTGCCGCACGCTTACCGAACCGACTCCCAAGCGGATCGAATCCCTGGTCAGCAATATTGTGATGCGACGCCTGCTGGATGACCAGTTTGACGAATGTCCTTTGCGGATGTCAGATATTCGTCTGATCCAGGATTCCGTGATCAAGTCGCTGATTGCAGTTTATCATGGACGGATTCGGTATCCGGAAATCACCAGTGAAGTGCGGACCGCCTGATGTATGAAATCGAAATCACAAATCTGCAGACGTTCGTCTCTCTGGAACCGGGATGGATCGAAGGGATTGTCAGACAGACCTTGGCGGCCGAACAGGTGGAATGGGCGGAAGTCGCCGTAGCGGTGCTGGACGACGACGCCATTCATGCCGTCAATCGGGAACATCTGCAACATGATTATCCCACGGATGTGATCAGTTTTCTCTACGAAGCATGGCCGAAACGCGAACATCACTCCAATGCGACAGGTCTGCGTGGTTCCGGGCTCTCGCTCGATGGCGAAGTCCTGGTGAGTGCGGAAACCGCGCTGCGCATGTCCCAACAAATGGACTGGTCTCCGCAGGCCGAAATCACTTTGTACCTGGTGCATGGTTTGCTGCATTTGTGTGGCTATGACGATCTGACCCAGCCAGAACAGCAAATCATGCGGGCTCGTGAACGAGACATCTTGCAAAATTGGAACCTGATGCCACACTATCAAGCATGAACACCGTCCACCAAGCATGAACACCGTCCACCGGATGAACTTTCCCGCCACTCCATCAGATCTGCTTGCTTCAGGCAACCGGTCCCGGGTGGCGGTCGATGATGATTCCGTGGTTTTGATTTTTCATCCCCAGATTCCAACTCCCGGCTTTTCGTGATCAACCTGATCATTGCTGTCATTTTATTTCTGGTGAGCGTCTTCTTCGCCACCGTTTCGGATTCACTGCGAAATTTCCTTCGCAGTCGCCTGGCCGGTGTCTGTCGCATCCGGGGCAAAGAAGACCGGTTTGGTCTGATTCTTCGTGATGACGAAGTCGCGCTCCGGGCGTGTCAATTTGTGCAGGTGACCACTTTTGTGCTGGCGATCATCCTGTTCACATTACACCGTTATTGGCATCTTCCGGAAATCACAACATGGCAACTCTGGGGCGATTTGTTACTGGTGGCGCTGGCATGCTGGCTGACAGTCTGGGTTTTTCCCTGGACGGTCTCCCGGGTGGCGGCGGAACCGATCCTGTATTGCTCCTGGCCATTGATTCAACTGATGGTCCTGATGACCCGACCGGCGCTCGTTCTGGTGCGGCAGATCGATACGCTGATCCACCGCATCGCCGGCCGCAGCGACCCCAGTCCAGAAAACCTGGAGACCTTTGCCGAAGAAATTCAAAGTGTTGTGGATGAAGGAGAGCGCGAAGGCATTCTGGAATCGCACTCCGGGCGCATGATTCAGCGGGTGATGGAATTACGGGAAGAAGATGTCCGCGCGGTCATGACGCCCCGCACGGAGATTGTTTCTATTCAGGCCAGTTGCAGCTTATCGACTGCACGCGAAGAACTTCTCGCTGCGGGACATTCGCGAATTCCCGTTGTCGATGGCTCGATGGACGAAATTATCGGTGTCCTTTATGCCCGGGACCTGCTGGAGTCGTTCATCAACGGACAGGAACAAAGACCGCTTGTCGAACTGGTCCGTCCCCCGTTTTATGTGCCGGAAACCACCACCATCAACACGCTTTTAGACCGCATGAAACAGGAACGCCTGCACCTGGCCATTGTGCTGGATGAATATGGAGGTGTCACCGGGCTGGTCACGCTGGAGGATATCCTGGAAGAAATCGTGGGCGATATTGCCGATGAATTCGACGATCGCCCGGAAGAACTGTTTCGTTTCCTCGATGCTTACACATTAAGAGTCGATGCCCGGATGCATCTGGACGAACTGAATGCACTGTTCGATCTGGATTTGCCGGACGATAAAGATTTCGACACAATCGGCGGCTTCGTCTTTTCAGAACTGGGGCGGGTTCCCAAGCAGGGCGAACAACTGCAATGGGAACAATTACGAATCACCGTTGTGGCAGTGACCGAGCGGAAACTGGAGGAGCTGGACCTTTTCAGTCCGGTTCCCTGGCCGCGAGATGAAATGCCCCAGGCCAACAATGCTTCCAGCGATTCCCAATGAAATTCGGGACTTTCGCCTTGAACAAACCGGATCAAGCTTCTCCCGGGGCCAAAATCGAAAAGGCGAAAACCCTGCGATGAAATTTGGGACCAATTGCGAAATGAGATCTAATAGAGAGTGCATCGCGGGATGCAGGCGTTCTAGAGCGTTTTTATAAATCTTGTAACGAACTTGCCTCGCGGCATTCAGTCTTTCATCAGGTGAAATCCTTTCGACACGGGCACATGATAGACCAAACTGGTCTAATCCACTTTCCCATCCGGTAGCGGTTCGAGGTCCACCCGATTAGGGAATTCCACTTCAAAAGTACAGCCGGATTGGCCGTCATGGCGATCCTGAATACTCACGCGGCCTCCAAGCTTACGGACCAGCGTATAAACGATGTACAGTCCTAGTCCGGTTCCTTTCCGGCGACGTTCCAATTCGCTGCCGCCACGATAGAAGATCTGAAAAATCTTTTTCCGATCATCCCAGGGAACGCCAGCTCCATTGTTGGTGATCCGCAATTGAACGCGATTCTTCCCCAATTTCCTGATTCGCAGGTGGACCTCTGGCGGATCACCGGCATACTTGACCGCATTTTCCACCAGATTACTGAGGATCAGATCCACGACAATTTTGCGCGCTCGAATCACCAGGGGGGGGAGCTCCATGGTGAAGACTTTGTCGCGGCGAACCTTCCATTGCATAGCCGCAGAATCCGCGAACTGCTCCAGCAATGGCTGCAACTCGATATCCTGCGGATCTTCATGATCCCCGACAGCATCCAGCCGCCCCACTTCCAGCAATTGATTGATCAGGCGATCCAGTCGATGTAATTCACTGGCCATAATTGCATGAAATTCATTCCGTTTTTCATCTGTCAGTGAACGTAACGAAAGGGTTTCCAAATAAAGCTGTAAGGCGGCGATGGGAGATTTCAATTCATGGGTCACACTGTCCACGAAATTTGCCTGGCGATTATTTAAAGCAATCTCTTTCAGGCTTAAGACCAGCCAGAACGACAGTCCCGCCAGGATCATCGAAAATGCCACCACTCCCACAGTCAATGTCGTCCACCAGCTACTACGTGCCAGAATGACAATCCAACAGATCATCAATGTGACGCATAACACCATCAAGCTGATGCTGAGCGTGATGGGGATCCGAATTTTACTGCGACGGCGAAAGTATGTACTCAAGAGCTTCACTCACCTTATCGGGGCCGCGGATCGAATTTTCCAGACAAAGAAAAACTGTCAACGACTCGCGGCTGGAAAAGAAGTCCCTGGAAATGAACTTTCCCCAGGGACTCTCTCTGTTCTCGTTTCAGAAATTTCCTCACCGTGAATCTCAATGGGAAACCATGGGGTCCGGGAAATGGGTCTCAGGAAATCGAGTGCCCTGTCAGGGCTTGGATTTCGGGGACGTGATCGCGAAACGTCCTCCATTGTCGGACTTTGTATGAAGCCCTCCCCGAATTTTTTAAATTGACAAAGCACCAGGGCGTTTTTGTAAATCTTGTGGCGAACTTGCCTCGCGGCAGTCAGTCTTTCAAGTGAAACTCTTTCGACGCGGGCACATGAGAGACCAAACTGGTCTAAAGTCCGCGAACAGACTCCTGGTCTGCAGCACCTGGCACCGTTCCACCTGGCACCGTTCCACCTGAGTTCGTCCCATTGGAGTTCGTCCCATTGGGAGGTGTCCAGTCTCCCCATTGTGATAAATAGTGTGCGAATGCGGGGACCTGATCTTTACGTTCTTCCAGCCAGGCCCGGGTGCGGTCGACAAGAAGTTGTTCATTTTCCAGAGTCAACTGTCCTAACAAAACGCGAGTTCGCAGGAAAACAAAATAAGTATCCAGCACATCTCCCCGGCAATAGTCGTTAATTTCTTTAACTTTGCCAGCATCGTAGAGATCCTGGACTTGAGAGCCATCAACTCCGGTCTTGCCAGGCTTTCCAATGAGATTCGCCAGCAGATTCAAGCCCCCGTTGATGCGGGTTGCTCCAAAATTGCTAAACAGATCCATGAGATCCAAGTGTGCTGTTTTATGATAACGGTTCCTCAACTGTTCATAGGAAGGAGCACTGGTGTTAAACCAGTCAGGAAGCGAAATCCCATAGCGATAGGCCGCCAGTTCCAGAACCGGCAAATCGTATCCGCGACCGTTGAAGGTGATCAAAGTCGGACGTCCATAATGTCGCCAGCCTTGCCAGAATCCCTGAGTGATGACATGCGGGCGATACTGCGGATCGTCGAGAACTGCGACATCCTGCAATTCGAAATCCGGTCCCACTTTCACAACCGCCACGGAGACCGGCAGGACAAATGTAAATGGCAAGACATCTCGCCCAGTCTGCTCCAGCAACTCATCCCGATACTTCCGAAGCGCTTCCACGGGGGAGAGCTTCAGAGAGGCATATTTGACTTTGGAGATGAGTTCCCCGTCTCCCACAGTTTCCACATCGAAGATCAGATAAGACACTTTGGGAGTGGTTGCCATAAATTCCTCACGCTTGATGGACCGCCCTGTCTGGGCTTGGTTTGGGGGATGTGATCGCAAAACGTCCTCCGTTGCCGGGCTTTGCGTGATGACCAACCCTCATTTTAAAGTTGACGAAGCACGACTCTAGTGCCCTGTCAGGGCTTGGATTTAGGGTACGTGATCGCGAAACGTCCTCCGTTGTCGGACTTTGCGTGATGACCAACCCGAATTTTTAAAGTTGACGAAGCACGACTCTAGACCAGTTTGGTCTCTCCTGTGTCCGCGTCGAAAAGATTTCACTTGATGAAAGACTGAGTACCGCGAGGCAAGTCCGCGACAAGATTTATAAAAACGCTCTAAAAATCAGGAAAGTGCCCTGTCAGAGCGCTCATCTCCCGTAACGAATTGCCATTCGTCTCCGAATCGCATTGAAAAAATCTTACGAACACGATCATTCATACTGATTTCTTGATCCCTGAATGCAAGTCACAGGGGAGAAATGGTTGGCGGCGAGGAGGTGATTTCGAAAAATTCATATCATCAGACGTAAGTCGTTCAACAGCAGGTGCAATTGGGAAAAACAGACTCCATCGCTTGGAATCGCTGGAAGCCACGGATACCATTGACCGTTAGAGTAGATAGAAGCACAAGCAATTCCTCTCTGTTTCAATGCTGGTATCAGTTTATGCTGACGAGAGAGTTGTTAGTAAAGAGGTGATGAAATGTTCTCTGAATTTTCGGTAACTGCTTCACAAGAGTGAGTGGTTCTGCCGAAGGGGGGTTCTGAGAGTCTATTCGGACGGACTCTGAGTGGCTGTCAAGTAGATTGTCGCAAATGTTCAGTTCGAAAGCTCTCACCGCAGAGACGGCGGAGTAATTTGCTCTAAGATGGATTCCCGAGGATGGCGACACTTTCCGAAATGCGACTCCGATTTGAACGGATCCCTGGCTGTAAGCTGGTCTCTGCCGATGTCTATATTCAAGGCTTGACCGGGCATCAACCACTCACCCGTTCGGATGAGCCGAGTGCGAATCTTGTGGGTCTCTTGAATGAAGCGACCGGAGATCGTATTTTGGCGGCGGCAGAAGATGTTGCTCGCAGCAGAATTCGTCTCCCAAATCTGGCCAATTGAAATCTGGCTAGAGCGCATTCACCCCGCACTGTTTCACCCCGCACTGTCCGGGTTCTGCCTCGCGGCATTCAGCGTTTCATCAATTAAAACGCTTTTCCTGCGGGCACAGACAGGCCAGAGCAACTTGCTCTGATTGAATGCTTTGGCTGGTCTTGGCGTTACCGCTTGCCATAAGCGCATGATCGGTGCGATTGAAGGCAATCTTGCCCGTCCGCGGAAATCTGCGAAAATCGGTCTATTCATTGAACCCTGGACGTGTTCTAATAAGATCGCTCAGGAGTTGATCTCACGTCGGAGAAGGTGTCTGAAGCAACACTTTTGACGTTCGAGATTACTAGAAGGACTCAGCAGTCAACGGCTTTTTGACTGGCTCCACGGCCGAGCACTGCCGTTGCTGTTTCCGCATGAGTGATCGCGGTGCAGCCACTATTCAGAAGGATAGAATGCTGATGCTGCGTCATCGCGGGGATCCGAATCCGCAGTCACGAAAGAAGCCCTTTCGTAACAGGACTTTACGCTTCGGGTGATCCTGGTTTTAATGAAGTTGACAAGTACTGGTTTCCGATTCTTTTTCATTTTGATGATGTGGATGAATTGGCAGGTTCGTTTGCGGAGTCACGATTCGTTCCGTGGAATCTCAAAACAGAATTGACAGAGCGCAGAATTCGTCACGGTGTAAAAATTCATCACGAGCAGGCCCCGAAAACCTGAAATGGGAACTCAAAGGCCTGTCGCGAGAAATCAAGAAAAAGTGGTCAGGCAGGCCCCGCCACGATTTTGAAACCTCTGCGGTCCAAGTTTGGAAAAATCAGCTCAAAGCTGTCACTCATATCATATTCACTGAATTCATAGAAAATTGACCCGCGGGACGGAAGATCAGCCGGAAGCTGTTTGTCATTCTGGACAGGGTTTGAACATTGAAGGGCGAAGATGCAAATGCAACAGACCGCAAAATTCGTGCGACTCCTTCCCAGCATGGAAGTTCCCAGATATGCCCATGTTCCGGGATCTGGAACGCCGCATCCCTATCGTGATCCACGTGGACACAGTTACAGTAAGCGTCCGCAAATCCCCAAAGGGCTGAAAGAAAGCCAGTGGGCAGAAAACCGCAGCTACCTGATGGCTCTGGATTATTTTAATCTGGGTTTTTACTGGGAAGCCCACGATGAATGGGAACGGCTCCTGCGCGCAACAGGTGCTGACACCCTGTGCGGACTGTTTCTGAAAGGGCTGGTCAAAATGGCGGCTGCGGGCATTAAAGTCCGCGAAGAAAGCATTCACGGAGTTCGCCGTCATGCCGCTTCCGCCGGGGAGGTCTTTGCGGACGTGGCTGCCGAATCCGATCAGGATCGATTCTGTGGACTGAGTTTTACTCTGCTGCAGTTTGCAGCCGACCGGGCGGCCCAGTTGGCGTATCCCACAGATCTCGAGGCGGGTCGTCCATTACGGGTGTTCCCGTTCATTCTCATGCCGGAACCCGTCCCCCTGGTTTAAGAAGCCCTGACAAAACGTATTGCGAACTTGCTCGCGGAGAGGAGATTTCCCTTGTCCAAGATGTTTTGTTCGCGGCACTAAAGAATTGTGTTGTTGGTCTGCTTGCCTGAGCGTTCTCGCCATGCTTCAATTGCCACTGGACCGTGAAGAATATATCGAGCAAGCGTACTTCTTTCGCGTCCTGCGCGAGCGAATCGAGAACGGTACGCCCATCCAGGAGGTCCTGAGCGGGGTGCGGGAAGAGATTCTGGCCACAACCAAGCTGCCCATGGCCATCGACTTTCTCATTGGGGAGTTGCAACTCAAGGGACGCATTGGGGAAGGAATGGAGCGTCTTCCTCATTACTTCACCGCTTTTCAGGCATTTATCATGAAGCGGGCCGAAGATGATCGAGCCCGCCTCGATTTCTATATTGCGACCCGCATTCTCGAACGAGAAGCAAAATTCCGTTCCAGCCAGGACATGCAGACAGCTGCATTGTTCATCTATCAGTTCGAGTGCCTTGCCCGAAACCGTCTGGGGTACGACCTCGGGATGGTGGCAATCGCGGATGATCCTTCTTATTCGCCAGCATGGAAAACCTGGATTCGACAGGCTCGATTTGACCTGGGGACCGTCGATTTTGCATCTCTAGTTTACCTGCGGTCTCAACTGCGCCGAGATTTGCAGCAGGAAGGTGCCTTTCAGCCACAACCGGCTGCTGAGGCGAATCCGGACACATCCGTCCTGTTCAGTACTTCGGCGGGACGAATTGCTCGGGCGAATCGCGGAAAAGATCCTCTTTATCTCTTCGCAGCACTGCAACGACAGCTGGGATACCCCAGCGTGCCCCGCTCCAAAACAGCAGACGCAGTGCATCCCTTTCCTCCGCCCGTGGAGGCGCGTTTTCAACGCCTGGAATCCCGACTGGCGCTTGTCGAACAGGAACAAAAGGGGGGCCTGGATCTCACCAAATTCTACAAATCAGAAACTCCGGATGCGTGATCCCGTTGCTGCAGAACGATTTTGGCAGCAACAGCGTTCTTCTCAAAATCCCGCTCATTCCGTTTCCAGAGCAATCGCCCTCGCCTTTGCCCTCGATCGAAGTATTTCGATTCATGAACGCTGATTAATAAACACTGGTTGCTACGCGGCCGGGCCCGAGCAGTATGAAGTGCATGCGATCTCGTTCCCAGTCAGAGCACGAGTGCTGCGGATCCCAATCAATCAATGTCCCTGATGATCTCCACAATGCTTCGGGGTTCACTTCGTCTGTTTAATTTTTGGCGTTGGGAGGGCGAGGTTCTTCCCAGGCCGCAAACCAGGGGAAAGCGCCATCTTGCTCCTGGCTCAGCAGCTTCGCCCTCCCCGGATCTCACGCAGTTTGTCAAAGCTGAAAGCCGCGATGATCTCCAAATGGAGGCGTTCAATGGTGGGCAATGCAAGCCTCTCAAGATTCATGAATAAAAGTTATAGATCTGTGAGAAGTTAGCATTTTTCGTAATGGATCCAAAGATGTAGACTCTGCCCATCAGATTCACCGTCCCCCCAGAACGCATGCAAAGCAGGTCACGTCATGATCACAGCACACAACCTTGGTTTCCCCCGCATTGGGGCCGATCGAGAACTCAAGTTTGCCCAGGAAGCCTATTGGAAAGGTCAATCTTCACTATCGGAATTAAAAGCGGTTGGAGTCGAATTGCGTCGACGAAACTGGCAGACTCAGGCTGGTCTTGATCTTGTTCCGGTCGGGGATTTCGCGTTCTATGACCAGATGCTCGACATGAGCTTCACGCTGGGGAATCTGCCGGAGCGTGTTCGCGGCTTTGAAGGGGAGGGACTGGATAACTATTTTCGCGTGGCTCGCGGTCGTTCTGCCGCCTCTGCTGAAACTTGCTGTGGGCCAGAAGGGGTGGTCGCAGGCGAGATGACCAAATGGTTTGACACGAACTACCACTACATCGTCCCGGAGTTCCTGGCAGATACCGAATTCAGGCTGGATGCGACTCGCCTCATCGAGCAGATTCGGGAAGCGCAGGGAGTGGGAGTGAGCATCAAGCCGGTGATCGTGGGACCGGTCACATATCTGGCACTTGGCAAAGCCAAGGATGACTCCGACAAACTGACCCTGTTGTCCAAGTTGCTCGTCGTTTATCAGCAGTTGCTGGAAGCCATCGCCCAGGAAGGGATCGAATGGGTTCAGGTAGATGAAGCGATTCTGGTGACCGAACTGGAACCGGAATGGAAGCTGGCGTTTGAAACTGCCTATCAGTCGCTGAGGACCAGCAAGGTCAAGATCCTGCTGACGACCTACTTCGGCCAACTTCTTGAGAACCTGCCATTCGTCGCCAGCTTGCCGGTTGCCGGTGTGCATCTCGATGCGATCAATGCGCGTCATGAAGTCGCCACATTGATTCAGAAACTCCCCGTTGATCGAGTGCTCTCACTGGGAGTCATCAACGGTCGTAACATCTGGAAGACCGACCTCAATGGGTTGCTGGATTGGCTGGAACCGATCTCCAAACAACTGGGAGGCCGGTTGTGGATTGCTCCATCCTGTTCGCTCCTGCATGTGCCGGTGGACTTGGATAGCGAACGGAAACTGGACAGTGAGGTCAGATCGTGGCTTGCCTTTGCGAAGCAAAAACTCGAAGAGTTGCTAGTGATCAAGCAGGCACTGATTGCTGGACGCGCTTCCGTGAAGGCAGAACTGGACGCCAACCAGGTGGCGATCACGTCACGCTGTGAGTCGCCGCGAGTGAACAATCCTTCCGTCAAAGAGGCCGTCGCAAGGATCGATTCACAACTGGGACAGCGAAAAAGTCCCTTTGCGAAGCGAGCCGACAAACAGGCCGAGATCCTCAACCTGCCGAAGTACCCGACCACGACGATCGGTTCGTTCCCGCAAACCTCCGACATTCGCAAGACACGCAACCAGTTCAAAGCCGGAAAAATTGATGAAGCGACCTATGTGACCGCGATGCAGAACGAGATCGCCCGCTGTGTCCGTGAACAGGAAGCTCTCGAGCTCGATGTCTTTGTGCATGGCGAAGCCGAGCGGAACGACATGGTCGAATACTTCGGCGAACAATTGGACGGTTACGCCTTCAGTGAGTTCGGCTGGGTTCAGTCCTACGGTTCCCGTTGTGTGAAGCCCCCCATCTTGTTCGGAGATATCAGCCGCCCGAATCCGATGACTGTCAAGTGGATCAGATATGCCCAGTCGTTGACCGACAAACCAATGAAAGGCATGCTGACTGGTCCGGTGACGATCCTGAACTGGTCCTTCGTCCGCGACGACCAGCCACGTTCCGTCTCCTGCAGGCAGATCGCACTGGCGATTCGTGATGAAGTCCTTGATCTCGAAAAGGCGGGCGTCCAGATCATTCAGATTGACGAAGCGGCACTCCGCGAGGGGCTTCCGCTGCGGCAATCTCAATGGCAGGAGTATCTGAACTGGGCAGTGGAATCTTTTCGTATCGCTGCCAATGGCGTCTCTGATGAGACCCAGATTCACACGCACATGTGCTACTCGGAATTCAATGACATCATCGAAGCAATTGCCCAGATGGATGCCGATGCCATTACCATCGAAACGTCCCGTTCCGACATGGAACTGCTGGAGGCGTTCGAGACGTTCAACTACCCAAACCAGATTGGCCCCGGAGTTTACGATATTCATTCGCCCAATATTCCCAGCGAAGAGAACATCGTCGGCCTGATGCAGAAAGCAGCCGAGCGGATTCCGGCCGAGCGGCTTTGGGTGAACCCCGATTGCGGCCTGAAAACCCGCCAGTGGGAAGAAGTGATTCCGGCACTGACCAACATGGTGAATGCTGCGAAGAAACTGCGAGCAACTGCGAATGTAGGATAGAGCGTTTTTGGAAATCTTGTCGCGAACTTGCTTCGCAGCATTCAGAATCTGTCCCGAAAGGTCAATTTGTGCTGCGATCGGCTCTTTTACGTTCTGAACTTCGTCAGCCTGCATCGACGAATCCTGGGGATTCGTCTGCTTCGGCTTCCTTGTCAGAACACAAATCGCCCGATCTCGCCTGACAAAGCACCTCTCGGGACAGACTCTCAGTCTTTCATCAGGTGAAACCCTTTCGACGCGGGCACATGATCGACCAAACTGGTCTAGTCCGGAAGCGGTTGGTTCCTTGTTTCGGGAAGGAATGGCAGAACCAGCAATCCAATCAGGAAGACCAGCGACATCGTCACCCCCGCATAGCGCAAGGGTTCTGCCGTTTCGGAGAAAGCGGATTCCAGTTGGGATTTTACGAGGGGGCCAAAGGCAGCAATAAATCGTCCCACGTTGTAGCAGAAGCTGGTTCCGGTCGATCGCAATCGGGTCGGAAAGAGTTCGGGGAAGTAAATTGCATAGCCAGCAAATAACGACAATTGACAGAATCCCATGACGGGCACCATCACCCAGATTTGCCAGAAATCCTTGAGAAACCAGAATACGGACACGGTGCTGATGAAGGCAGCGATCAAGGCGATGGCAAAAGTGGGACGCCGACCGATTTTCTGGGCGAGAGCACCAAATCCGAACATGCCGAAGAAGGCCCCGATGTTAATGGCAATGGACGTGTAGCTCGCCCAGCGGGAGAGTCGACCGTTTACCGCCCCTTCCAGCGTCTCCTGCTCCTGCCGGGTCGGTTCATCGAATTCCCGGGACAGGTCGGGCGTATTCACGGATGCCAGTAAGCTCTCAATGCGGCTAATCCGGGCGGTGTCCTGATCCTGTTTCGCAATTGCCAGTTGTTCTTCGTAGACCTGGGTGGCCATGGCCTTACGCTGGACATATCGAATCAGATCCGGAGAGAAAAAGCCCACGGACCATAAGCCCACAACTCCAGAAGCTCCCAGGACAAGCCCCAACAGAGCATGTTTGCGAAGCATAGGGTCCTGGAACAGGTCGCGATATGATCCCAGATGCTTTGTCGCGATCGTATTCGACGCGGCTTTCTGCCAGGTTTCCGGCTCTTTCAGACGGCGACGAATGAAGAGTGCCAGGAGTGCGGGAACTGCTCCGACGAGGAACATGATTCGCCATGGACTATAGGGCATCCCCTGTTCTTCAGCAATTCCCAGCCCCAGGTTGATGAACGCGGCACTCATATTGCCAATGGCCGAGAGCGCCTGCAGCAGACCCAGGGTATACGGTCGAGCCCGCGTCGGCATGACCTCCGCCACGAGCGCCACCCCCACTGCGAATTCGCCTCCCACCCCCAGTCCGGTCAGGAACCTGTATAGAGAAAAATCCCACAGACCATGCGCAAAGGAGCTCAGCCCCGTAAAGAGAGAATACAGCAAGATCGTGATAATCATTGTTCTGGCGCGACCAATCCGGTCTCCCAGCATGCCGAAGAACAGTCCGCCTGTCGCCCAGCCGGCGATAAAGATAGACGTGGCAATATCGCCGCCATGGCGGCGGGCGAGGTCCAGCGATCTGGCATCCGGATAGTCGTCTTCCGGAATCAGTTCTTTCATGGCTGCCGGTCGGGCCAGGATGAACAGTTGCTGGTCCAGGCAATCAAACAACCACCCCAAAGCTGCCACTGTCAGTACAAACCAGTGATAACGAGTCAGCAGTTTGTACCAGGGGCGCGAGTCACCCGCCCGGGAGGCGTCATCTGAAGAGGAAAGAGAAGGGTCGATATGCATACTTCAGTCCCGGCAAGAAAACCGAAATTACAGGTCAAATCACATCTCCCAGCACGACAACATTCGTGCACGTGATGCGTGAAACCTGTCCAAACAGGCTGATTCGACCGCTTAGACTAGGGCGTGATCGCCGGTGGCTCAATGGTGCGGCCAATTTTACTGATTTCATGAGAAATGTTTGCACCGGAATCGGGACATCATCCGGGCAGAAATATTTGCCAATTTTATCCGGCCAGCACTGATCTGCCCGGATAAAATCGCTTTAGACCAGTTTGGTCTAACTTCCGAACGTGCGAAGATTTTGCGGGTTCAGTTCGGTGAATTCCTTCAGCAATTCCTGAGAGCGGCTGTCCAGATGTTTGGGGACCACAATTTTGATGGTCACCAACTGGTCCCCTTTGACATTGGTCTTGGGATGCAGAATTCCTTTTCCTTTGAGACGCAGCTTCGCCCCGGATGAAGTTCCCGGGGGTAACGTCATTGTGACGGTCCCTTCCGTGAGCGTCGGAACGTCAATTTTTGCACCCAGTGCCGCTTCAGAAATGGAGACCGGCACCTCCACCAGCAGGTTCCTGCCTTCACGGCGAAAATACGGATGCGGAGCGACCTGAATGGTCACCAGCAAGTCACCAGATGGTCCTCCGTGATATCCGGCCGCCCCTCTTCCGGCCAATCGAATGGACTGGCCCGCTTCAATCCCTGCAGGAATCTTGACGCCCAAAACTTCGTTTTTGCCGTCCCGCTGCAGTGAGAGGTCGTAGTTCCCTCCCACTGCTGCGGTGTCAAACGGGATTTGTATCGATGTTGTCAGGTCTTCGCCGCGTTGTGTCCGGGGACCACGGGCGCGTCCGCCGCTGCCCATTCCCCCGCCAAACATGCCGCCGAAGAGTTGTTCCAGGTCGACAGCCCCTTGCCCGCCAAAGATGTCTCTCAGATCCACATCAACAGGTCCGCCACTGCGAAACGGGCTGCCGCCACCTCCGCCAAACGGACTTTGCCCATCCTTGAAGTGTTTCCAGTTGGCACCAAACTGGTCGTACTTCTTACGCTTGTCCTCATCGCCCAGTACATCATAGGCTTCAGCGGCCTCTTTAAACCGTTCCGCAGCCGCGGGATCGTCTTTTTTGACGTCCGGATGATTTTCACGCGCGATTTTTTTGAATGCCTTGCGGATCTTGTCGTGAGATGCATCGCGAGGCACACCGAGAATCTGATAGTAGTCCTTGTTCGCCATGGCAGGATTCTAGCAATTCGAGCTTTGAAGGGGAGTCCGTTTTTTGACAACGTCGCAATTTTAGAAGTGCTGTTTCAGGGAGATTGTTTCAGGGGGACTGCGAGATTGCTGCCAGATCAAACCCCATTTCAAGACTGCCCCTTGACATCTGGGCTCTTGGCATCCAGGGAACCGGCAGGTCACATGGCAGGGCTTTCGCCTTTTTAACTTGGCATGGCCCTGCCGGGGCTTGATCTGGCCCGGGGCTTGATCTGGCCCGGGGCTTGATCTGGCCCGGGGCTTGATCTGGTTTGTAA
>Ga0182745_1001556_pt1 | contig 21964 bp, 24 predicted proteins | sample eDN3rd30CKraftBY_FD_128523 | JGI IMG/M metagenome (GOLD analysis project Ga0182745, IMG submission 128523) | Enriched backyard soil microbial communities from Emeryville, California, USA - eDNA 3rd pass 30_C Kraft BY (version 2) (version 2) | ecosystem: Environmental > Terrestrial > Soil >...
ACCCCTCGTGCCGTTCCTGATCATGGGGATGGTCGATCACCGATGTCACCCACGAGACCTCCCGGCGCCCCTCGCGGGACCGCACCGCGGTGCGACGCGGTCGGTCGGGCCGGGATCAGTCGGCCGCAGCGGCTCGACCGGCCACGCTCGCCGTCGCCGGCTCGTCTGCCCTCGATGGCCTCATCCACGTGAGTGCCACGCAGAGGCCCAGCAGCCCGATCAGCACGACGGCGGGGCCGATCGAGCGGACGAGCAGCGAACCGGGAGGGTCCGCCAATGCGGAGGCAGCAGCTCCCGCACGGTTCCGGTAGTAGGCCATCGGAGGCGACTCGTGCCGTTGAAGGATCCCGGCGCCCAAGACCACCGCGAGGCCGAGCCACCACAGACGCAGGCGATGCAACGGGACCATGACGGCGACCGTTCCGACCACCAGCGCCGGGAAGAGGTAGCGCGGGTGGATCATCCCGCCGCTGACCCAGTGCGCCGCAGCGAGCGCGACCGTCAGCGCGGCGATGCCGATCGCACCGGTCCAGGCGAGTCCCGAGGTACGTGGCGCCGTCCGGCGTCGCCGAGCGTCCAACTGGTCGGCGATCACGAGGGCCACCGTCGAGATGAGCGCGATCACCATGGCCCACCGCGTCGCGCTCCACAGCCAGAGCGGAGGGCCGGGCACGATCTGAGGCGCCCGGCGGTTGAGCAGCGTCCGGACCGGCTCAGCCCAGATGTGCTCGTGGAGCACGTCGGCAACGGATCGGCCCGTCGGGAGCCCGAACTTGGCGTTGAGGTACGTCGACCCGGTGACATCCCCGTACCGGTGGAGGTTGCGCAGGTAGAACCAGCCGTCGAGGAGCACCGCTGGCACCGAGAGCACCGCCGCACACCACAGGACCGGTGGGCGGCACGGGTCTCCCGAGACCTCCGATCGGCGATCGAGCAGCGATCGGGTGACGGCGACCACGAGCACGAACGCCGCCGCCGCACCCGCCAGGGCGGCCGACATCGGCCGGATGCCCGCCGAGACAGCACACCAGGCCGACACGGCCGCAACGGTCCGGCGCGTCGGGCCGCTGACCGAGACCGAGACGAGCGAATCGAGCAGGCCGACGGCACACAGCAGCGCGACGCTGTCGAGGTAGGCCGCACCCGCGATCGTTCCGGTGTGCGGGAGGATCGCCAGCAGTGCCGCCGACAGCAGCCCGACGGCCTCGCATCCACCGGCGAGCCGACGTCCGAGACGGGCCGTCATGACCGCCGCCGCACCGAAGAGGGCCACGCTCGTGAGCCGGAGCCCGAGCAGGGGGGCGCTCGGAGAGCCAGCGGCCCGAGCGAGCAGGGCGGGAACCAGAAACGGGAGGTAGCCGACAGGCGGGTTGTTGGCGACCCACACCTCGCCGTGCCGCCTGCGGGTTCGGGCGACTCGCTGTGCGAGCAGGGGACCACCGCGCTCGACCGGGATCGGCTGGTCGACGGTCGGGAGGTGCCCGTCGAGCAGCGTGAGGACGTAGCCCACGTGCGCCTGTTCGTCGGCGTTCAGGTAGGCAGGGACGGCCCAAGCCTGGTACCAGCCGGAGCCCACGGCGACCAGGGCCACCGCGGCCAGTCCGATCCGGTAGGCCCCCGACGCCGGCCGACCCCCATCTCGATCTGCGTTCGATCGGCTCGTTCGGTCGCGAGACAGGAGGGTCACGCGAGGACAAACCCCCTCGACCTCCCAACGATGATGACGCCACGTATAAAGCGCATCCGCCGCGCCCGGCGGAGCGACCCGGAAAGGTCCGGCACCGGGCACGCAAGCCGTAGCCGGCCCGTCGTCATCCCGAGCGACCCCGCCGACGCGCGCCGTGGGCTCGCGGGCCAGCTGACGGCAGCAACGATGGTCGGACCGATCAACGCATGCAGCGTGGAACCCAAGAAGGGAATCGAACCGTCGACCCTCTCATGACGAGGTGCCCAGCCCTGAACGCTGTGCCCACCAACGCTTCCGCAGGTCGGCCACGAGCGTGAAGGCCAGAGTCATCGTCTGTCGCCCGAAGCGTCCGACGGGGCGACCCGGGGTCGGAGCCATGCTGCCAACTCTGCCTCTGCCCAACTGCCCGAGGCCACCGCGAGCACCGCTGCTTCAGCTTCATCGATCGTTGGCGGGTCGGACCAGGTCCACTCGTTCAGCATGAGGAAGTACCGCATGGACACCCACGCGACTCGCTTGTTCCCGTCGGGCAACGGATGGTTCTTGGCGAGCCGGACCATCAGCACCGCAGCCTTGTCAACGAAGTCCGGGTAGAAGTCCGAGTCGTCGAACCCTGCCGCATGTGCGTGCAGCGCCGAGTCGGCGAGATCCAGGTTGGCAACCTTCGAGACGATGGCCTGGTCGAGCCCGGTGACCTCCTGGGCGATTGCGACGTAGTCGGCCAGATCGAGATACTCGACGGTCACGTGGCCAGACGTTCGAGGAGCTCCCGATCTTCCTCGATGATCTGGCGGACCCGCGCCTTGAACTTCGGATCGCGTCGCCGACGATCGACCGTCTCGCTCAACGCGTCCTTCACCAGCTCGTTGACACTCTTCCCCTCGACCCGCGCCAATGCCTCGGCATCCGCTGCAAGCTCGTCAGGCAGCCGAACGGTCATGTTCTTCGTCATGGTGCCACGCTACCGCGCCATCATGACAGGGGCCAGGCCGCAACCCACGATGGCAAGGGCACGGTGACCTGCGTCGTCACGCTCGGCCAGCCTTGGCCGCCGACCTGGATGACCGAGATGGGGATCAACCTGGGTGCCGGCTCCCACCCTGGACCAGATCGCGTCAGCACTCCATGACTTCTTGCCGCCGAAGACCGGGCCTGAGACCCCAGGTTCCAGCGGCACACCTGGCAGTGGAGCCCAAGAAGGGAATCGAACCCTTGACCTTCTCATTACGAGGTATCCGGCCCTGAACGCTGTGCCCACCAACGATTCAGCAGGTCGGCCACGAGCGTGAAGACCAGAGTCATCGTCTGTCGTCCTCACCCATCCGAGGAGCCAAGGGCCTCGGCGACACCGGGGAGATCACCGACGGCGATCTCCCACAGCTGGTCGAGGTCCACCCGGTGGTAGGCGTGAGCGAGTACGACCCGCACCGCGCTCAGCTCCTTCCAGGCGACGCCGGGGAACCTGGCTCGCGTCTCGTCTCCCACCTGCGTTGCCGCCTCACCAGCGATCTCGATCGCCCGCTCCAAGGCCAACCAGAGCAGCTCATCGGCTTCGATCGACGCTCGACCTCGCTCCACCAGGGACGCCACCATTGCGCACATGTCGCGCAGGTCGTCGAGGCGCTTCTCGTCGCTGCGGCTCACAGCCAGATCGCGTCCCGACGCACGTCGTCGTCACGAGGAAGGAGCGCGCCGAGCGAGATGACATCGACCGGGCGTCCGAGCAGCTTCCGGAGGTCGTCCTGCAACCGCACGAGATCGAACAGCGAGCTGCCCGGCTCGAACTCGACCAGGAAGTCGAAGTCGCTGTCAGGGCGCTCCTCACCCCTCGCCACCGAACCGAACACCGCAACAGACCGTCCACGGTGGCACGCCACGATCCCCCTGATCTCATCGCGATGAGCTTCGACCAGCGCCCGGAGGGGAAGGAGCGTGACCTGGGCCATGTGCACAGGCTAGAGCCCTCGTACAGCACAAGCGCTGTGGCAGCCACAGGACACCTCAAGGCGATCAGGGGATCGAGGCGAGGAACTCGTCGATCAGCTGTGTGGTGGCCTGAGGTGCCTCAACCCAGGGGAGGTGCCCGACGTCAGGCATCACAGCCAGCTGGCAGCGCGGGAGTGCGTCGACGAGCGATGACAACGCCCAGGAAGGCCGCGGGTCGTGGTCACCGTGGAGGATCAATGCCGGGACCATGAGCCGATGGCAACGGCCGACGAGGTCCGACTCCTCCCAGGTACCGGTCTCTGCGTTGAGGGTGGTGTTGGCCTCCCTGTTGATCGGGAACGACGACCGAGCCTCAACGGTGGCCAAGGCGAGGGCCTCCGCCTGGTCGGCGAAGTCCGGCATCCACGAGAGCGTCCGGAACTCGACCTCCTCGTCCGGCGTTCGGCTGCGAGCCTTCAGCTCGTGGAGCCGGTTCAGCTCGGCAGACGTGCGGCGGCGGTCGGCCTCGGCCCGGTAGGCGACGTGCCAGGCCCGGCCGATGCCCACACCCGAGACGTACAACAGGCCACGGGTCGTCATGGGGCTGGCGAGTGCAGCGTGGAGGGCGAGCGTCGCGCCCCACGAGTGGCCGCCGACGACCCACCGTTCGACTCCGAGGTGACGACGGAGCTGATCGAGGTCGGCGACAAACCGGTCGATGGTGTACGGCCCGACCATCTCGGACCGTCCGCTGCCGCGCTGCTCCCAGCGCACGACCAGCGCGTGGGCAGCCAGGGGCGTGGCGAGACGCCCAAGGTTGTCCCAGAGCCCCGGCCCACCGTGGCACAGCACGAGCGGCTCACCCTCGCCCTCGACGGCGTACCAGAGGCGCGCCCCGTCGTCGGTGGTGAACCATCCCTCCTCCTGCGTCGGCGCCACGAGCCAGATGCTGCCATGCTCGAAATCCATGGCGAACGCGCCTCGCTGCCAGATCGTGGCCTTCCTATCAGGGGATCCGGCAGAAGCCATCCAACGCGTGCGCAGCCGGTTCGATCCTGCCAAGGCGGCGCAGATCGGGCCGCACATCACGCTGCTCTACGAGACCGACATCGAAGAGACGACCGTTGACAGCACACTCGTTGCGATCGCAGATGCTCTGCCGCTGGTCGTCCGCCTCGGCGTGGTCAGCTGCTGGGGACACGATCCCGCCGCCGGCACCTACCTGCCCGTGGACGACGTCAACGGCGCCATCACGGCGATCCGGCCGCGAGGTGCAGCGGACGGCCTCCACGAGTACCGCCCACACGTCACCCTGACCCACCCTCGCACCGCCGCCGCGGACGACGCCGCGTCGCTGTGGCTGCGACCAGCCGGGCAGGAGATCTGGAGCGATGCCATCACCATCGACGCCGTGGCCGCGATCCGCCAGGACGGGGAGACCTGGAAGGTCATCGCCACCGTTGGGCGATCCGGCGGATCGGGTCAGCCGGACCTGGATTGGTGACTACGAGCCCAAGAAGGGAATCGAACCCTTGACCTTCTCATTACGAGTGAGATGCTCTGCCGACTGAGCTACTTGGGCGTGGAGGGGCAACCGTACCCGAACGCTGAGGGGCGACGGCAAGCCCGTTCGGTCGTCTGGTTTGGAAACTGCGGCCGTCCTCGCTGGTATCTGGTCGGATACCATCTGATCATGCAACCCGCTTCGATCCTGCGAGCGTGCCGGCAGCAACGGGGACTGACGTTGCGTGACCTCAGCCGTCGGGCCGGCACCTCCCACTCGACCCTGGCCGCGTACGAGTCCGGCCGGAAGGTCCCGGGAGCCGACACGCTGCTCCGAGTCGTGCGGGCTGCCGGCTTCGACCTCATCGTCGGGCCCTACGCCTTCGAGGTCAGCAGCGATCCGCGGAACCGGGGCGAGGAGCTCGAGGAGGTGCTTGCCCTCGCCGACATGCTCCCGAGCCGCCACGCCCGAACCCTCGACGCTCCGATCTTCGAACGCGGATGACCGGACTCGGATCCAAGGTGGTCGGCCTCCACCTCGCGCTCGACGGCGCAACGATCCCCCATGCGTTCGGAGGGGCGCTCGCGCTCGCCTTCTGCACCCTCCGCCCGCGAGGCACCAGCGACATCGATCTCAACGTGTTCCTGAGCGTCGCCGAGCGCGACCGGTTCCTGACCTCGTTGCCGCGTGAGGTCACGCCCACCGAGGAGCAGCGGATGCTCCTCGAGCGCGACGGTCAGGCGCGCTTGTTCTGGGACCGCACCCCGATCGACGTCTTCTTGGACACGACGCACTTCCATCGTGGTGCGAGGCTCCGGATCCAGTGGCAGGAGTTCGGCGGGCACCTCATGCCGTTCCTCGGCTGCTCGGACCTTGCGGTCTTCAAGGCCTTCTTCGACCGCACCAAGGACTGGGCCGATCTGGAGGAGATGATCGCAGCGGGTTCGCTCGACCGCGAGCGAGTCCTCGGCGCGCTGGTGCTCTACCTCGGCGGGTCGGATCCCCGGATCGAACGGCTGCGCACCCTCGGCCCTCCGGGCACTAGGTGAGGGTGGGGAGGCGGATGGCGAGGGCGATGAGCTGGAGCTCCTCGTTGGGATTGAACTCGAGACGCTCAGCCGTCTCCTGGATGGCGTCCAGCGCGGCGATCGCACGGGACGGGTCAGCAGCCACGGCCATCTCATCGCGGTAGGCCGCGGCGAGAGCGCCGAGGCCCATGCGCAGCTCGTCGGTGCGGAGGCGGCGGCTCTCCCGCCGATGGCGCTCGTCTAGCTGGCGCGCGCCCGAACCCCGCTGGCCATAGCGCTCGATCCGCTCGTTCAGCTCGGCCACCTCGACTTCGTGACGCGCCTTGAGCGGCGCCTCGGCATCGTCGATGGCGGCGCGCAGGTCGGCGATGCCGGCCGCGGCCGCGCTGCCCGAGCCGTTCAGCCGGCGCGGCAGGTCTCGCCAAGCGGCCAACCGGAGGGCGAGGCGCTCGTCGGTGGCGAGGAGCCGGGCCCGGTCCAAGTCGCCGCCGGCGAAGGCGGCCACCTCGCCAGCCCGCTCGGGCGCCACGCCCTCGTCGACCAGGCGGGCGGCGATGAGCGGGGCGGTGAGGGCATCGAAGTCGACCCGCACGCACCGGCTGGCGATGGTGATGAGCTCGGGCGGCAGCTCGTCGGCGAGCACCACGAAGAACGTGCCGGGCGGCGGCTCCTCGATGGTCTTGAGCAGCTTCGGGCCGGCGTCTTTCACCAGGTGGAACTCGTCGAGCAGCAAGACCTTGCGCGACCCCTCGATGGCGGACCGGCTGGCGCGGCGGATGATCTCGTCGGCCTGGCCCACCGAGATGCTGGCGCCCTCGCGGTCGACGATCACCAGGTCGGGGTGCTGCTCCGCCCGAGCCAGCGCCCGGGCTCGGGACGCGCGCTCGTCGTCGCCGGCCTCGATGGCCTCGGCTGCCAGCAGATCGCCGGCGAAGGCCCGAGCGGCAGCCCGCTTGCCGGAGCCGTGCGGCCCGACGAACAGCCAGGCGTGGGGCGTGTCGCCCTGGGCGGCGTGACGGAGCATGGCGACGGCGGCCTGCTGGCCGACGACGTCGGACCACGGGTCCTCCGGCGGCGCGTCGAGGCCCGGCAGGCTCATGTGCCCGCCTCCGACGGCAGCCGCGCCTCGACCGCTTCGAGCACCCGCGCCCCGACCTCGCCGACGGTGCCCGATCCGTCGATCACCACCCACCGGTCCGGGTCGTGGGCGGCCAAGATGAGGTACGCCTCGGCGACCTTGCGGTGGAACTCCTCGCCCGCGGCCTCCAGCCGGTCGGGTGTGCCGGCGGCGGCCAACCGGATGGCGGCCTCCTCGGGCGGCACGACCATCAAGAGCACGAGGTCGGGCACGAGCCCGTCGGTGGCGAACGTCGACAGCGCCCGCACCTCCTCGATGCCCAGGTCACGGGCGTAGCCCTGGTACGCCAGCGAGGACCCGACGAACCGGTCGCACACGACGTCCTTGCCCCGGTTCAGCGCCGGGCGGATCTTCGTGGCCACGTGGTGGGCCCGGTCGGCGGCCATCAGCAGCGCCTCGGCCCTTGGGTCCAGATCGCCGGTCTCGGGGCTGAGGAGGATCTCCCGCAGCTGCTGCCCGACGTCGGTCCCGCCGGGCTCGAAGGTCAGCACCGCGCCCCACCGCTCGGCCAGCAGGCGCGCCTGGGTGGACTTCCCCGATCCCTCGCCACCCTCGAACACCACGAACCGGCCCATGCCCGCCCGACGTTACCCAGCCCGCCCACCCCACCCGACCGAGACGGAGGTTGGTGTGAGAACTGACGCCCTGCCTCGGTTCGCACACCAACTTCGGCGGGGGGGGGGAGGTGGGGTCAGAAGGGGGCGTCGTCGTCGGGGGCTTCGCCCGACGGGGCGGGCGGGGTCGCCTTCTTCGCCGCGGCCTTCTTGGCGGGAGCCTTCTTGGCAGCGGCCTTCTTCTTCGCCGGGGCCTTCTTCTTGGCCGCCTTCTTCTTGGCCGGGGCCTTCTTCTTCGCCACCTTCTTGCCGCCGCCTTCGGCGATGCGGTCGCGGCGGGCCTGGAGCAGCTCGGAGGCCCGCTCGTCGGAGATGGTCTCGAGCTGGTCGGCCTTCTGGAGCGAGGCGTTGACCTCGCCGTCGGTGACGTAGAGGCCGAAGCGGCCGTCCTTGATCACCATCTGCTTCTCGGAGACGGGGTCGATGCCCAGCTCCCGCAGCGGTGCCGACACGGTCTGGTTCCGGCCCCGCTTGGGCTGGGCCAGGATCGCCAGCGCCCGGTCGAGGCTGACGTCGAAGATCTGCTCCTCGGTCTCCAGCGAGCGGGTCTCGGTCTTGGCCGCCCCCGTCTCGGGGTCGGTGAACTCCTTGGTGAGGTACGGCCCGTACCGGCCGTTCTGCGCCCGGATCACGCCGCCATCAGCCGGATCGGTGCCCACCACCCGGGGCAGCGACAGGAGCTGGAGCGCCTCCTCGAACGTGAGCCGCTCGACGGTCATCGTCTTGAACAGCGACGCCGTCTTGGGCTTGTCCTCGGGCTTGAGCTTGCCCTTGCCCTCGGGCATCTCGCCGACCTGGACGTAGGGCCCGAACCGACCGGCCTTCACGGAGATGTCCTTGCCCGTCTCCGGGTCCTGGCCGAGCACGCGGTCGCCGTTGGGGGCCTCGAGCAGTTCGAGGGCCTTGTCGAGGGTGAGCTCGTCGGGGGTGAGGTCGTCGGGGATCGACGCCGTGTCGTCGCCGCGCTTGATGTAGGGGCCGTAACGGCCGGGCTTGACGAGGATCTCCTTGCCGTCGGAGGTGACGTACCGGCGCACGACGTTGATCTCGGCCGGGTCGATGGCCTCGCCCTTGCCCCGCTCGACCAGCGCCGCCAACCCTGGCGATCCAGGCGACACGTCGGCCAGCTCCGGGGTCTGCTCGCCGGCTTCGTCGCCGAACCAGAACCGGTTGAGCCACGGCTCGCGCTGCACCCGGCCGGCGGCGATCTCGTCGAGCTCGTCCTCCATGCGGGCCGTGAACGCGTAGTCGACGACGTCGGCGAAGTTCTCCTCCAGCAGGTTGATCACGGCGAACGCGGTCCACGTGGGGACGAGGGCGGTGCCCTTCTTCCACACGTACCCGGCGTTCTGGATGCGCTCCATGATCGAGGCGTAGGTCGAGGGCCGGCCGATGCCGAGCTCCTCGAGCTTCTTGACGAGGGTGGCTTCGGTGTAGCGGGCCGGCGGCGACGTGGTGTGGCCGTTGGGCGCCAGCGCCGGGGTGGGCAGGACGAGGCCCTCGGTGAGGTCGGGCAGCCGGGCCTGCTGGTCCTCGGCGGCGCCGCCGTCGTCGGTGCCCTCGACGTAGGCCCGCTGGTACCCGGGGAAGGTGATGGTGCGACCCGAGGCGGCGAACAGGGTGTCGCGCCCGTCGGAGGCCGTGGCGCCGATGCGGACCCGCTTGTCGAAGCCCCGAGCGTCAACCATCTGCGAGGCGACGGTGCGCATCCAGATCAGCTCGTAGAGGCGCAGGGCGTCGGCCCGCAGCTCGCCGGCCACCTGCGCCGGGGTGCGGAACGACTCGCCCGCCGGGCGGATGGCCTCGTGGGCCTCCTGGGCGTTCTTGACCTTGCGGTCGTAGGTGCGCGGCGCCGACGGGAGGTAGTCGTCGCCGTAGAGCGAGCGCACCTGGTTGCGGGCCGCGTTGAGGGCGGTCTCCGACAGCGTGGTGCTGTCGGTCCGCATGTAGGTGATGTACCCGTTCTGGTACAGGTCCTGGGCGACGCGCATGACCTGGGCCGAGCTCATGCGGAGCTTGCGGCCACCCTCCTGCTGGAGGGTCGACGTCATGAACGGCGGCTTCGGCCGCGACGTGAAGGGCTTGTCCTCGACCGAGCGGACGGTGAACGTCGAGGCGTCGAGGGCGCTGGCGAGCGACCGTGCGGCCGGTTCGTCGAGGACGACCGCGTCGCGGGTGAGCTGGCCGCGGTCGTCGAAGTCCTTGCCGGTGGCGACGCGGGTGCCGTCGACCTCGACCAGCGTGCCGGTGAAGTCCGGGGTGGTGGGGAAGGCGGCGTCGATGTCCCAGTAGTCGGCGGACCGGAACGCGATGCGCTCCCGCTCCCGCTCCACCACCAGGCGCACGGCCGGCGACTGCACCCGGCCGGCCGACAGGCCCCGGTTGACCTTGCGCCACAGCACCTCGGACACCGGGTAGCCGAAGAGCCGGTCGACGATGCGCCGGGTCTCCTGGGCGTCGACGAGGCCCTCGTCGATGTCCCGCCAGTTCTCCACCGCGTGCTCGATCGCGGACGGGGTGATCTCGTGGAACACCATCCGCTTCACCGGGACCTTCGGCTTCAGCACCTGGAGGAGGTGCCAGCTGATGGCCTCGCCCTCGCGATCCTCATCCGTCGCGAGGTAGAGCTCGTCGGCGTCCTTCAGCAGCGCCTTCAACCGGCGGATGACGTCCTTCTTGGACGCATGCACCTCGTAGGTGGGCTCGAAGTGGTGGTCGACGTCGATGTTGAGACCGCTCGACGGCAGGTCGCGGATGTGCCCGACGGAAGACTCCACGTTGAAGTCGTTGCCCAAGAAGCCCGCGATGGTGCGGGCTTTGGCCGGGCTCTCGACGATCACCAGTGGCTTGGGCACGCGCAGTAGAGAAAGCCATGCGACAGGCCGCTGTCAACACCGACCGGCGATCCGGGCTCGCGCTCCCGGGTCCGCGAGGTTGGCCGAGACACCTCTCGGGAGCTAGGCCAGACGACGTGTCGACGGTCCTCACGCCCTCCACGCGGTCCCAGCGCGACCGGCTCCTGCGCCTCGGCGTGATGATCTTCGTCGCCTCCCTTCCGATCGCCGGGATCCTCCTGGCGCTCGTCAACTGGCAGGTCTCCCTGATCTTCGTGGTCGTGTGGACCGTGGGCCTCCTCTTCGGGGTCGGGCAGCAGCGCACCGTCTCCCTGAAGGTGGACGCCAACGGCCTCCAGTACGAGGCGGGCACGTTCGTGCTGCGCACCTCGTGGGCCGACCTGGACCGCATCGGCGAGGCCACCCTGCCGTCGGGCAAGACCCAGGCGGTCGTGCTGAAGAAGGGCGGCCTGCGGTGGGCCCACACCGCCGCCACCCGGGCCCAGGTCCAGCAGCGGGGCTGGGACCGCATCATCCCCATCGACGACTTCGCCCCCAAGTGGCCCGCCGGCAAGCTCGCCGACGCCATCCGCGAACACCGCCCCGACCTCCTGCCTTGACCTAGGGCGGGACCGGCCGGCCCGCTCCGATCCAGGCGGACGAGCCCCACCTGCTCGGTCGAGGTCCCAGCGAGGCCAGGGTGCTGCGGGCCCGGAGTGTGAACACCGACCCGGAATCGTGTGGCAAACGACCGCTGACCTGCGTGGAAGCTGATATCGGCGGCGTTCTAGCTTCGCCCGCCGTGTCGCTCACCGATGCCCTCGCCGTCGCCGCATCGGTGGTGTTCCTGGTCCGCCTGCTGCCCCAACCCATCCGCCTCGCCCGGTCGGGCGTGGCGGCCGGGGTCTCGTCGGCCGCCGCCCTCAACGCGGTCGTCTCCGCGGTGGCCTGGATCGCCTACGGACTCGTCCACGGGCTGCCGGTCGTGTGGGGCGTGTCGGTCCTCGCCCTGGTCCCCTGCACCTGGCAGGCAGTACTGCTCCGGCACCAGGTGACCCGCCGCGACCTGGCCGCGGTCGCGGGGTTCGTCGCCGCCCTCCTCGTCGCCGCGGCGCTCGGGGTGCTCGGTGTCGCCCTCGCGGGCACGGTGCTGGTCACCGCCGGCCCGCAGGTCCGCCGGGTGCTGCGCGAGCACGACCTGTCGGGCGTCGCGCCGGCCACCTGGTGGGTCGCCGTGGTCGACGCCGTCACGTGGGGCGCCTACGGGTGGGCGGTCAGCGACGCTGCGCTCGTCGGCTACTTCTTCGCCCTCCTCGCCGCCGCGGTCATCGTGCTCAGCCGCCTGGCTTGGACGAGCCGGGTCCCGTCACCCGCCGCTCCCGCTGTCTGACCCCGCCGCACCGCCCACCCCACCGAAGTTGGTGTGGCAACCACCCTCCTGCGTCGTCTTTCACACCAGGTTCGTGGTGGGGCCAGCCGATGCTCGAGCTTGCCGCGCTACGCGTCGTGGCGAGGCGGGCGCCGGTTCGCCTTGGTCTCGGAGCGCTGCTTCTTGCCCTGGAGGCGGCGCTCCTTGGCGCCCTTCGACGGCTTGGTCTTGCGCCTCGGCGCCTCCACGTGGAGGGCTTGGCTGAGGCGGGCAACGAGCCGCTCCTCGGCGATGGCCCGGTTCCGGAGCTGGCTGCGCTCGTCGTCGACCACGATCCGCACCACCGGGCCGAGCTTGCCCATCACCCGCTCCCGCTGCACGGGCAGCAGGGCCGTCGAGTGCTCCACGTCGTAGACGAGCTCGACGCGGGTGGCCGTCTTGTTGGCGTGCTGGCCACCCGGCCCACCGGACGCGCGGAACGACACCACCAGCTCCCGCCGGGGGATGCGCACCCCGCGAGACACCGGAAGGTCGTCGTCTGCCATCTCCCGATCGTCCCACGCCGACCCCAGACCAACCGTGTCGGTTCTCGTCGTCGGCTGCCCCTCACCGGAGCCGTTCGACGACGAGGACCGAGGCACCTGGGCCTGCCCCCAAACGAGAACGCGTTCTCATTTTCGTTCTAGGGTCCCGGCCATGACGACTCCCTCCCGCTTCGACGGCCGCACCGCACTCGTGACGGGGGCCGCGTCCGGCATCGGCAAGGCCACGGCCCTGCGGCTCGCCGCCGACGGGGCGGCCGTCGGCTGCCTCGACATGGCCGAGTCCGTGCACGAGACCGCGGCCGAGATCCTCGCGGCCGGCGGCCAGGCGGTCGCCGGCACCGTGGACGTGAGCGATCCCGACAGCGTGGCCGCGGCGGTGGCCACGATCGAGGGCGACCTCGGGCCGACCCGCATCCTGGCCAACGTCGCCGGCGTCCTGCGCTTCGGCATCACCCACGAATCGAGCGTCGAGGACTTCGACCTCCAGATCGCCGTCAACCTCAAGGGCCCGTTCCTCATGGCCCGCGCCGTGATCCCGTCGATGCTGGCCAACGGCGGCGGCGCCATCACCACGGTCGCGTCGTCTGCCGGCGTGTTCGGCCAGGCCTACATGCCCGGCTACGCCGCGTCGAAGGGCGGCGTCGCCATGCTCAGCCGGGCCATCGCCTGGGAGTACCAGAAGCTCGGCATCCGCTCGAACGCCATCGCCCCCGGCGGCGTCGAGACGAACATGACCAGCGCCGTGACCTTCCCCGAGGGCATCGACTTCGACCTCGTCAAGAAGACGGCGGCCCCGGGCTACCGGATGATGCAGGCCGAAGAGCCCGCGGCCCTCATCGCCTTCCTCAGCTCCGACGAGGCCACCGCCATCAACGGCACCGTCATCCCCATCGACTTCGGCATCACGGCCTGAGCGCCGCCCGAGCCGCACGAGCCACGAACGGCGCAAGCCGGCGGGTCGGCCACGCCGCCTGGGAGGATGCAGGCGGATCGTGCCAGGCATCGGCGTGGCGACGGCGACGACTCAGCGGGCGATCATCTGGTCATGTCCACGAGACGAGCGAAGGCGAGATGATCCCAGCGCGGGATCGGCTCACGGGGTCCTCGTCTGGCATCCGATGTCTCCCGGCCTCTCCCTCGCTCCTCGCCGATCGGTCCCGTCCGCGCTGCGGGGCGGCTCAGGCGACGCTCGGGACCGACGGGTACGGTCCGGCGCATGGACTTCTCCTACTCCCCCAAGGCCGAGGCGCTCCGCACCGAACTGCTCGACTTCATGGACTCGCACGTGTACCCGGCCGAGGCCGTGTACCACCAGCAGATCGTGGACTCCGGGGACCCGCACACCCACCCGCCGGTGATGGAGGAGCTCAAGCAGGAGGCCCGCAAGCGGGGGTTGTGGAACCTCTTCCTCCCGCACAAGACCCAGTGGACCGACGGCTTGTCGAACTCGGACTACGCGCCGCTGGCGGAGATCATGGGCCGGAGCCACATCGCCTCCCAGGCCTGCAACTGCTCGGCGCCCGACACCGGGAACATGGAGCTGCTGACGATGTTCGGCACGCCCGAGCAGCAGGAGGAGTGGCTGTACCCGCTGCTCGGAGGCCAGATCCGCAGCGCCTTCGCCATGACCGAGCCGGCGGTGGCCAGCTCCGACGCCACCAACATCTCGTGTCGCATCGAGCGCGACGGCGACGAGTACGTGATCAACGGCCGCAAGTGGTGGATCTCGGGCGCCGCCGACGAGCGCTGCCAGCTCTTCATCCTCATGGGGAAGACCGATCCCGATGCGGCCCGCCACGTCCAGCAGTCGATGATCCTCGTGCCCCGCGACGCACCTGGCCTCGAGATCGTGCGGGCCCTGCCGGTGTTCGGGTACCAGGACCAGGAGGGCCACTGCGAGATCCAGTTCACCGATGTGCGGGTGCCGGCCAGCAACCTCCTCGGCACCGAGGGCAGCGGGTTCGCCCTGGCCCAGGCCCGCCTCGGCCCCGGCCGCATCCACCACTGCATGCGCTGCATCGGTGCGGCGGAGCGGGCGCTCGAGCTGATGTGCCAGCGGGTCACCGACCGCGTGGCGTTCGGCCGGCCCCTGAGCGAGCAAGGCGTGATCCGCGAGTGGATCGCCGACTCCCGTATGGAGATCGAGCAGGCCCGCCTCCTCACCCTGAAGGCGGCGTACCTGATGGACACGGTGGGCAACAAGGGTGCCGCCATCGAGATCTCGGCCATCAAGGTCGTCGTCCCGAACATGGCGCTGCGGGTCATCGACCGGGCGATCCAGGCCCACGGCGGCGGTGGGGTCAGCGACGACTTCCCGCTGGCGTCGATGTACGCCGGCATCCGCACCCTGCGCCTGGCCGACGGCCCCGACGAGGTCCACCGCCGCCAGGTCGCCAAGCGCGAGCTCGGCCGCTACACCCAGACCGAGATCCCCCCCGACGTCGCCCGCGTCTGACCCTCACGCGATTTCGGGTCACCTCTGCACCCCTCCGGTGCACGCGTGACCCGATTCGATGTGGGGTGCGGGCGCTCCCATGATTTCGGGTCGCCTGTGCACCCGTCAGGGGCCTGGGTGACCCGAAATCGAGCGGCGGGCGGCGAGGGTGAGGATGACGGAGCCGAGCGCGGCGGCGGCCAGGGAGGCCACCAGGATGCCGATCTTGGCCTGGTCGGCGAGGAGGGGCTCACCCTCGAACGCCAGAGCGGTGATGAACAGCGACACGGTGAAGCCGATGCCGCCGAGCGCGGCGACCCCGACCAGCTGGCCGAACCGCACGCCATCGGGGAGCACGCCCCACCCGAGCTTGACGGCGATCCAGGAGAACAGGCTGATGCCGACGGTCTTGCCGAGCACCAGGCCGAGCACGACACCGACGAGCACCGAAGACGGGCTCGTCACGGCGTCGCCGGTGAGCACGATGCCGGCATTGGCGAAGGCGAACAGCGGCACGATCACGTAGCTCGTCCACGGGTGGAGGAGGTGCTCGATCCGCTCGGTGGGCGGCACCGATTCCCGGACGAGGAACTCGACCCGGTGCACGTCGGCGGCGGTGAGGTCGGTGCGGCCCTCGAGCTGGTCGACGATCGCCTCGGCCTCCACCTCCGGCAGCAGCGACTTGGCCGGCGTCAGGAGCCCGAGCACGACGCCGGCGATGGTGGCGTGCACGCCGGACTCGAACACGAACAGCCACGCGGCCACGCCGAGCGCGACGTAGACCACGAGCGAGCGCACCCGCGCCCGCTGGGCGAGCACCACCAGGCCGAGGACCACCAGCGCCTCGATGAACCAGGTCCACCGGATGCCGTCGCTGTAGAAGACGGCGATCACGACGATGGCGCCGATGTCGTCGACGATGGCGAGGGTCAGCAGGAACACCTTGAGCGGCGCCGGGACCCGGCGGCCGAGCAGCGCCACCACGCCGAGGGCGAAGGCGATGTCGGTGGCCATCGGGATGCCCCACCCGTGCGACCCGTGACCGCCGGTGTTGAGGGTGACGTAGATGCCGGCCGGCACGACCATCCCGCCCAGCGCGGCCACCGCTGGCAGCACCGCGACCCGTCGGTCCCGCAGCTCACCGGCCACCAGCTCCCGCTTGATCTCCAGGCCGACCACGAAGAAGAACAGCGCCATCAGCCCGTCGTTCACGACATGCTGGAGCGACTCGTCGATGGCGAACGATCCGACCTCGACCGACACGCGGGTGTGGATCAGCTGCTCGTACGCCTCCCGCCACGGCGAGTTCGCCCACACGAGGGCGATGACCGTGGCGGCCACGAGCAGGATCCCGCCCGCGGCCTCGACGGCGAGGAACGACTGGATCGGTCGGGCCACGGCGCGAGCGAGGCGGGCATCGCTCGCGAGCCAGGTGCGAGGGTGCGGGGCTGAACGGGCCATGGGCGAGGTCCTTGCGGGCAGGGGGCAGCGACTCGCCGACCAGGCTTCCCGGCACTCCTGGACCTGAAGCTACTCCTGGGCGGTGCCCGCACCGGAGCCGTTCACGCTTCCGATGACCGGCCGCAGCCCCGGGGCGCGCGGCTCGAAGCGCATCACCACCGTCGTGCCGCCATCGGTCGAACGGAACTCGAGGTCGTCGGCCAGCATCTTGATGAGCGGGATGCCCAGCCCGCCCTCGTAGTTGAGGCGATCGGGGCTGGTGACCTCGGGGTGCTGCTCCAGGCCGGTGGGATCGAACCCGCCGCCGTGGTCGGTGATGGCGACCTCGATCTGACCGTCGGCCAGCACGCAGCGCATGACGATGGGAGCGGCCTCGGGATCGGGGGGTCCGTCGTGGCCGCGGCGCTTCATCTCGGCCTGGATGGCGTTGGTGCACGCCTCGGAGATGGCGAGGCGCAGATCGGCGGAGCGCTCCTCGTCGAAGAGCGGGTCGGCAGCGACGAGTGCTCCGATGATGAGACGGGCGACGGACACGACCTCTGGGCGGGCAGGGAGCTCCAGCTCCACCACGTCGCCGGCCGCGGCCGTCGGGGCGGTCACCGTGGTGCCCGGTCCGACGCGCCGGGCCTGCTCACGGCGCTTCCTCGGCAGCCTCCGCCTCGAGGACGATGGCCTCCTCGATCGACGAGCAGACGTTGAAGACGGCGAGCAGGCCGGTGATCTCGAACACCTTGAGGATCCGGGGCTCCGTGCACACCAGGACGAAACGGCCGCCGTGCGTGCGCACCCGCTTGAGCCCGCTGATCAGCACGCCGAGCCCGGTGGAGTCGATGAAGTCGACCGCCTCGAGGCTGACCACGATGTGGTAGCGCTGGTCGTTGACCAGGGCGATCAGCTGTTCACGGAGCCGGGGTGCGGTGGCGACATCGATCTCGCCACCGACCTCGACCACAGACCAACCGCCCCGTTCGCTGACCTCGAGTCGTAGATCCATCCACCGCTCCTGCGCTGCTCGTTCGACCCCAAACCTACTGCGGACACCAGCGGCCGAGAGGACGCGTCGATCCTCCCATCGAACGCGCGACGGGAGTCGTACCCGATTCGTTCGCTGGTCAACCACCGGGTGTCTCGACGCGGGCCGCGGCCCCTCCCGATCCGAACCACACGGGTGTAGTCTTCCGAACGCCTGTTCCCTCTCCGATCCGACGTGCCATGGCCATCACCTCGCTCGATCAGCTCGATCCGGCCGCATCGCTGCTGCACGCGCTGAGCAAGCGCCTGGGCGACCACGGACTGGCGCACGTCGAGCGGCTGCCCCCTCGGCCGGCTCGCACCGCGACGCTGAGCCGGCCGCTGCCGACGTGGCTCGAGGAGCGGCTCGACGAGCTGGGCTGCCCCGCGCTGTGGTCGCACCAGGCGGCGGCCGTCGACCTGCTGCGCGACCGGCAGCACGTCGTCGTCGCCACCGGCACCGCTTCGGGGAAGTCGCTCTGCTACCAGGTGCCCATCGCCGAGGCGGTGAACGACCCGATCAAGCCCGGCACCGCCATCGCCCTGTTCCCCACCAAGGCCCTGGCTCAGGACCAGCTGAAGGGCTTCGGCCACCTGGCGATCCCGAACCTCGTCGCCGCCACCTACGACGGCGACACCGATCCCGACAACCGCCGGTGGGCGCGCCAGAACGCCAACGTCGTCCTCACCAACCCGGAGATGCTGCACTGCGCCCTGCTGCCGCACCACGAGAGGTGGGCGACGTTCCTGATGCGCCTGCGCTACGTCGTCATCGACGAGCTGCACGTGCTGCGCGGCGTGTTCGGGACCCACGTCGGCCACCTGCTCCGGCGGCTGCGCCGGCTGTGCGAGCACTACGGCTCGTCGCCGACGTTCGTGTTCTCGTCGGCCACCATCGGCGAGCCCGGCCGCCTGGCCCAGGACGTGTGCGGCATGCCGGTGGCCGAGATCACCGACGACGGCTCGCCCCGCGGGGAGCGGCTGGTCGCCCTCGTGGACCCGCTCGGCATCGACGGCCCCCGGGCGGCCCGCTCTGCCAACCAGGTGACCGCGGGGCTGGTGGCCGACCTCGTCCGAGGCGGGCACCGCACCCTCGCCTTCTGCCGCAGCCGGGCGGGCACCGAGGTGGTGGCGGCCGAGGTCGTGCGCCGCCACCCCGACCTCGTCGGCCGGGTCCGCCCGTACCGCGGCGGGTACCTGGCGGCCGAGCGCCGGGAGATCGAGTCGCAGCTCTTCAGCGGCCAGCTGGGTGCCGTGGTCGCCACCTCGGCGCTCGAGCTGGGCATCGACGTGGGCGGGCTCGACGCCTGCGTGCTCAACGGCTTCCCCGGCACCATCGCCTCCATGTGGCAGCAGATGGGCCGCGCCGGGCGCGAGGGCCAGCCGTCGCTGTCGGTCCTGGTGGCCGGCGAGGACCAGCTCGACCGCTACTTCCTCGCCCACCCCGACGAGGTGTTCTCCCGCGCACCGGAACCGGCGGTGGTCAACCTGGCCAACCCGTTCGTGCTCGACCCGCACCTGGCGTGCGCCGCCTACGAGACGCCGCTCAGCCACCGAGACGAGCGGTGGTGGGGCAGCGATCACCTCGACGACGGCGTCCACCGCCTCGTGCTCGACGACAAGCTCCGCCTCCGGGCCCGGGCCGACCGCATCCGCGCCTTCTGGGCGGCTCGGGGCCACCCGTCTTCGAACATGGGCCTGCGCAGCGGTTCGATGAGCGAGGTCCGCATCGCCTTCGCCGACGGGACCATGGTCGGCACCGTCGATCGCAGCCGGGCGTGCGAGCTGGTGCACCCCGGCGCGATCTACCTGCACCAGGGCCGTCCTCACAAGGTGGTCGACCTCGACCTGCACGACGGCACCGCCGTCGTCGAGCCCGACGACGGCCGGGAGTACACGCTCGCCCGCACCGACGTGGCACTGCGGATCCTGTCGGTCGACGCCGAGCGGCCCCTCGGCGACCTGGAGCTGGGCCTCGGCGCCATCGAGGTCACGAGCCGGGTCACCGGCTACCAGCGGCGCGACGTGCTGAACGGCCAGATCCTCGGTCACGAGGAGCTGGACCTGCCGCCCCAGCAGCTGACCACCCGCGGGTACTGGTGGGTCATCCCGCCCGACGTGTTGCGCCAGGCCCGCGTCGATGACGCCACCGTCCCCGGCGCGCTCCACGCCGCCGAGCACGCCGCCATCGGCATCCTCCCGCTGTTCACGATCTGCGACCGCTGGGACGTGGGCGGCGTATCCACCCCGTGGCTCGACGACACGGACGGGCCCACCATCGTCATCTACGACGGCCACCCTGGTGGCGCCGGCATCGCCGAGATGGGCTTCGAGTTCGCCGACCGCCAGCTCCAGGCCACCCTCGATGTGCTCGACCGCTGCCGTTGCCGCGACGGCTGCCCCAGCTGCGTCCAGTCCCCCAAGTGCGGCAATTGGAACGAGCCGCTGGACAAGCACGCCGCCAAGCGCCTCATCCGAGCCGCCGGCCTCCCCGACCCCGCCTGAGCCTCGGGTCGATCAGCCGCTGGGGTCCTCGGCGCGCATCACGACCTCGGCGGTGAGGGTGGGGTCGCCCACGAGCGGGCCCACCAGGGGGACGTCGGTCGGGACCCGGTACCGGACGTTGACGCGGATGAGATCACCGGTGTCGCCCGACTCGGTGGAGGTCGACACGCTGAGGCGGTCGTGGTCGATGCCGGGTGTGCGCGCCGCCGCGGCTCGGGCCGCGCCTTCGCCGTCGACCGCCGCCGCCCGGGCTCCTTCCCGAGCGGCGTTGACCACGAGGACCTGGGCGCGGGCGATCAGGCCGACCTGGATCACCAGCAGGAGGGCCAGCACGACGACCGGCAGGGCGAGCACCAGCTCGACCGTCGCCTGGCCGGCGGCCGGCCGGCGGCGGCTCACCTGACCTTGCCGATCAGCTGGTCGACCACCGCATCGAACAGGCGGCCGATGGTGCCCGACTTGGCTGCCCACGCGGCGAGCAGGAGGGCGATGGCGGCGGCACCGAGCAGCACGAGCGCGTACTCGGCGGTGGCCTGCCCGGCTTCGGCCGTGGCGCGACGCCGGAGGGCTCGGGCGTCGAGCCGGCGCTGGAGGCGATCGACTAGCACGGCGGCGGTCAGGAACAGTCGGATGAGGAACGAGAGCACGAAGGACTCCTTCACCAGCGGGCGCGATCGAGCGCCCGAGCAGCGGGGCGGCACCGGGTGCGAGGGAGGTCGCCCGAGCGGCGACGATGGTGTGGACGTGCCGGGCTCGTGCCGGCCTGGCCGAGCCCGAAGCGCGTCCGCCGAAGGCGGGCCCGGAGGTCCGGCCGGCGGCAACCGACCAGGTATCGACGACCCTGGAAGGCTGCCGGTCACAGCGCTAGGGGCTGAGCGAGCCGACCGACACGAACAGCACGGGGACCACGGCGAGCAGCACGGCGGCCGGGAGGATGCACAGCACGAGCGGGAACAGCATCGTGACCGGAAGACGTCGAGCGGCCTCTTGGGCTCGCCGCCGCCGCTCGTCTCTCGCCGAAGCGGCCACCCCTTCCAGGAGCGGGACGAGCGGCACCCCGGCGGCGGCCGACTGCCGCAGTGCATCGGTCAGCGGCTCGCCCGCAGGGCCGAGCGCGAGGCCCAGGTCGGCCAGGCACTCGGCCAGCGGCAACCCCCGACCGAAGCGGTCGTTCGCCGTCTGCACCGCGGGGAGGACCGGCGCCGGGGCACGGGGCGCCACCGCCGACAGCGAGGCGGCCACGGTCTGGCCGGCGGATGCGGACACGAGGAACAGGTCGACCAAGTCCGGAACCGCGGCAGCGATGGCCGCCCGCTCCCGACGCCGGCGGAGGCGCTCCGACAGCGGCCCGGCGGCAGCACCCGCGCCACCGGCGACCAGCGCGAGGACCGGACCCCCGGCAGCGAGGCCGAACGCGGTGGCCACGACGATGCCGAGCCAGCGCGAGGACCGCCCAGCGAGCGCCACCGGCCGACCCGCTCGGACCCGGACGCGGCGGGGAGCTCGCCGACGCGGCGGCTGGGCGATCAGCACCACCAGCAAGATCACCAGGGTGCTCGCCGCGGTCATCATGAGACGGCCCGCACGAGGCGGAGCATCAGCCAGGCACCGAGGACGTCGAGGATGCCGCCCCCGATGACGCAGGCGGGCCCCAGCGGTGATCCGACGTAGAAGGCTCGGACCTTCGAGTCGAGCGCGGCGACGGCGAGAGCGAAGGCGACCGGCAAGATCACGAGCACGACGGCCGAGGTCTGGGCCTGCGACGCCAGGGCGCGCGCCTCGCGCTGCAGTGCGGCACGCTCGCGCACGGCGTCGATCACCGCCGCGACCGCCCGCACGTGAGACCCGCCGGTCGACCCGCTGATCGCCAGCGCGTCGGCAAGGAGCCGCAGCGCCGGGTCACGGTCC
>Ga0182745_1001557_pt1 | contig 21961 bp, 20 predicted proteins | sample eDN3rd30CKraftBY_FD_128523 | JGI IMG/M metagenome (GOLD analysis project Ga0182745, IMG submission 128523) | Enriched backyard soil microbial communities from Emeryville, California, USA - eDNA 3rd pass 30_C Kraft BY (version 2) (version 2) | ecosystem: Environmental > Terrestrial > Soil >...
AATAAAAAAACAGGAATCTTTTTATGGTTAACGTACAATGCTTTTCCTTGTGGAAGAACATCCAAATTCTCTAAAATTGTTGTCATAGGAAGCGGCATTTCTAATTCTGACACATCAATTTCAACAAAATTCTCTTTAAAATCTGAATATATTTTATCCCAGTCATTTTCTGTTGATGGTTCTACAATAAGTTTCCGATTACTATTTTTTATAAAAAAAGTTTCATAATAGCTATGGTTCTTTGAAACCGTTTTTGCTTTAAAACCTTTTTTTTCAAGAAGGGAAACAAGGGGAAGTGGCTCGAAAGTATTTATGATTTTCAAAAATTTGCCCGGCAAAATTTGTTGGGCAATATGTACAATTTCTTTTAACGGGTCGTCGCCTTTTTCAAGAATTGGCCTTGCATCAAAAATAGTTACGTCTTCCTGATGAATAGGAAATGCAAACCCATTGTCATAATTTTCCTTTTTTTCTTCTTCATCGCCTATTGTAAAACCCAATGGGGTTAAGGCTTTGAAAAAATCAACAGGTTTGCATTCGCCAATTCTGGCAGCCATAGCAATGCTTGTTCTGGGTGCCATTACTCGTCTTAGTATAGGGTTTTTCAGTTTGTCGAATTTCTTATTAATAGAAATTATTGCATTTAAAGCATCGGGATGAGCTTTAATGATTTTGCTGATCTTAGTGTTTATATTAATTTCCATTCGAACAGGATATAGGTAAACGGGCTATTTTAATTCTTTCTCTAATTGCAGAGCCTTTGGAAAAAGAATATTGTTTTCTAAATGTATATGCAAATGAAGGTCTGATTCAAAATCTTGCAACAACTTAAACAGCAAATTATAACTTGCACAAGCATCCGCCGGTAAAGAATAATTCTTTGTTATCTCTCTAATTTCTTCCATATTTTTTCCAACCATTTCATGTTCATGCTCCATCATTCTAATTGGATCTGCCACTCTTAATCCGCTAACTTGTTCATTTCTGATTCCGTTTGCAGCAACAAGATTTTTTATAAAAGGAAAAAGGATCCTTTCTTCTTTTACCATGTGAGAAGTCATTTCTGCATTAACGTCTTCAATTAATTCTGCAACTCTTAACAATTCAGGATGTTGAGCGCCGTGTACTTTAGCAACTTTAGCACCGTACTGTCTTAAATCGGGAAGGCTCTTGGTAACATAACTGTGGTGAGTGTTCACTATGTAATCGCTTAAAAAGTCGAGCTTCCAATCTCCATAGGGTAGAGGACGAGCTTCAAAATTCTTCTCAGCATTTTGTAATTCCTTTTCAACTTTGGTTACATCAATTCCTTTTTCAGCGCAAGCTTCTTTAACAGTTTTCTTTCCACCGCAGCAAAAATCCAAACCGTATTTTTTAAATACTTCAGCTTTTCTAAGATCTTTTGCAGCAAGTTCTCCTAATGTTGAATCGCTTTCACCTGCCTTCCGTTTAGAAATTTTAACTCTCCATAGTTGAGGGCCTTCTTCAAGGTATTCCCATTCAAAAATGTTTCCGCGTTCACCCAATAGTTGATAATAAAGAGGCTTTGGGTCGTGATCATTATGTATGGTTAAGCTTTCGCCCTGCAACAATTCATCAAAACGTACAAATATTGTAGGATGCTTTTGGCGTGGTTCAAGTTCAGTAACATTTAAAATGTTTTCAGATATAGTTTGCATATTTAAAATTTTATGCAAAGCTAAGAAGAAATTTTTAATAAAAGTATTTAATTACTTTTAATTTTATTTTAGGGTCTTTTTGAGTTTGTTTTCAAGTGCCTTTTCATATCTCTCCACTTCAAGTTTCGTTTCAGGATCAACTTGTGGCAATGAAAAATTTTCTTTCAATTCAGGAACTACAAAAGTGAAGTATGCTTCGTTAATTAATTGGGGGGTAGCGCTATGTAATGATTTTACGAAAGCTTCAGTAAATATTTCCATTGAAGTGTTGAAAGCCCTTGTGATATTGGCTTTGATAATAATTACATCTCCAATTTTAGCAGGCCTTTTAAATGAAACATTATCTATTGATGCAGTAACAGCAATATGTTCAGAATGGTTTTGAGCACAAACGGCAGCAGCAATATCCATCCATTGAACTAGCTTTCCACCTTGTAAAATTCCCATAGGATTTGCATCATTTGGGCAAACAATTTCTGTTTTTATTACTTCGGAAATTGATGGTCGTTTCATTTTCATAGTTCTTAATTAATTATGATTTTACAAAATTAATGACAAGAGTTTGCTTATAATATTAAATAAACTGATTTATGTCATGCCTGCGGTAAAACAATGCTTATATTGAAAAAATAATTTTGCAAAAGAAATATGAACAAGGGCAAAATTATATGGCTGATGGTAATTCTTTTTTTAAGTTACACTGCATTTTTATATGCATCATTGCCTTCAGATTCAGGTATTATTTCAACTTCAGTTTATTCAGGAAAACAAATTTGGCAAAAAAATAATTGCGGTTCTTGTCATCAGGTTTATGGGTTGGGAGGTTATCTCGGCCCGGACCTTACCAATGTCTATTCCACCAAAGGTGAAACTGTTATCCGGTCGTTGGTTCAATACGGCACATCAGTAATGCCTTCATTTAAATTAGACGAGAAAGATTTGAATGATCTTGTTATGTATTTGAAAAGTGTAGATGCTTCAGGCAAAAGTGACCCACGGTCGTTTAAAATAAATTATGATGGTTCCATCTCACAATAATATTATTCCAAAATCATTTTTACTTGTAGCATTTGTTTTGCTTTTTACAGGATTATCTTTTGGTTTGATTGGTGCTTTACAATATGTAATGCCGGGAATTTTAAAAGATGGCTTTTCTTTTCAAAAAGTACGACCACTGCATGTTTCCTCTGTTGTGTTCTGGATTATTTTTGGTGCCATTGGAACTGTTCTTACATACCTTCAAGAACATGGAACTGCAAAAAATTATTCCCATTCCTTATTAAAATTACAATTTGTAATTTTTGTAATTACGGTAGCCGCAATTTTAATTTCGTACCTAACAGGAAATTTTGGGGGAAGAGAATATTGGGAGTTTCCACCATACCTTGCAATTCCGCTTATAGCGGGATGGTTACTGTTTCTTATCAATTTTATACGGTCGGTTTCTTCATTTAAAAATCAGCCTGTTTATTTTTGGATGTGGCTCACCGGAATATTTTTTTTCCTTTTTACATTCCTCGAAAGTTATTTATGGATATTTCCATTTTTCGCAGAAAATATAATTAAGGATATGACCATTCAATGGAAGTCGTATGGCTCAATGGTTGGTTCCTGGAATATGCTTATTTACGGCAGCGGAATTTTTTTGATGGATAAAATCAGCGGTAGCAAGGATTACAGTAAATCTAAAATGGCTTTTGGTTTATACTTTTTGGGCCTGTTTAATTTAATGTTTAACTGGGGGCACCATATTTACACATTGCCAACAGCAGCCTTTGTGAAGTATATTAGTTATGCTGTAAGTATGACGGAATTATTCATTTTTGGTAAAATTATTTACGATTGGAAAAGTTCTATAACAACAGCACAAAAATATTTCAACCGGCAATCATATATGTTTATGGTTGCAGCAGATGCATGGGTATTTCTTACTCTATCACTTGCAATATGTATGTCGGTTCCGGCTATAAATCTTTACACACATGGTACTCACATCACTGTTGCACATACTATGGGCGCAACCATAGGCATTAATTCGATGTTATTGTTTGCTTTTGCATCAGATATTCTTACTGCACCGTCAAGTAAATTTATAAGGATTTGGTTTTGGATAATTAATATTTCTTTATTCGTTTTTTGGATTTCTCTCATTATTGCAGGTGTTTATAAAAGTATTTGGCAAATGAGTGCAGTTCAACAACCATTTGGAAATATGATGAGAGGGCTTCATCCGTTTTTTGTAATCTTTTTTATTTCCGGAATTGTTTTAGCAACCGGATTAGTTGCGGTTTCTGTTTTAATGATTAAACGAAGTTTTGTACGAGCAACTGCTTCAAGAAATGATTTAATTGCGAATGTTCAATGATTTCTATAACGAAAATATTTAGGTTTGAAATGGCTCATGCTTTGCATAAATATCCCGGTAAATGCAAGGATATACATGGCCATTCGTATGAACTGCAAATTACTGTTTCAGCAAAAAACCATTCAACAAAATACTTTGAATCACCGGGAATTTTAATGGATTTTAAAGACCTTAAACAAATTGTTTGTAATAGAATACTTTCGATTACTGATCATAAACTGATGCTGTCCAAAAATTATTTAAATGAATTTCCTGCGTTTTTGAATTGTGAAAACCTTGTGGCTGTTGATTTTGAGCCATCAGCTGAAAATTTGCTTATTTATATTTTTACATTATTAAACCCGGAATTAACTGATGTTGTAAAAATTTCTAAAATAAAACTATACGAAACCAAAGATTCATTTGCAGAAATTAATTTATGATACAAAGAAAATTAGTTTTTGAAATGCTCTTAATGATCTAATTAGAAAACCTGATATATTAAAACGTAAAAACTGACCATAAACATTTTATCTGGTTTTAGGGAATTGTAGTTTTGCTGAATGAATGATTTAGTTAAGAAATACAATGTTCCTGTTCCAAGATATACAAGTTACCCAACTGTTCCTTTTTGGAATGATTCAATTGATTTGAATAAATGGGAGTCTGAAATAAAAAATTGCTCTCCTGAAGGTGGCATAAGTATTTATATTCATTTACCTTTTTGTGAAACTTTATGCACTTATTGCGGTTGCAATAAAAAAATAACAAAGAATCATAGTGTTGAAGAAGAATACATAAACATAGTTTTAAAGGAATGGCAATTGTATCTTGACATTTGGAATAAAAAGCCACTCATTAAAGAAATTCATCTTGGAGGAGGAACTCCAACATTTTTTTCTCCAAAAAATCTTAAAAAATTAATTGAATCAATTTTGTCTTCTTCCGAAATTCATTCGTCGCATGAATTTAGCATTGAGGGCCACCCAAACAATACAACTGTTTCTCACCTTGAAACATTATATAACCTGGGTTTTAAAAGAATAAGTTATGGAGTTCAGGATAATGACCCTGAAGTGCAGAAAATAATAAACAGGATTCAACCCGTTGCTAATGTTCAAAAAGCCACTGATAATGCAAGAAAAGCTGGATTTACCTCTGTTAATTTTGATTTGATATATGGGCTGCCGAGGCAGAATAAAGAAAGGATAATTAAAACAGTTGAGCAAAGTATTGCAATGCGGCCGGACAGAATTGCGTTTTATTCGTATGCTCATGTACCATGGACAAGCCGGGGCCAACGATTATTTGATGAAACAGATTTGCCTTCGGCTGATGAAAAACTTGAACTATATAAAGTATCCAAAGAATTATTTATAAAGAATGGATATTATGATATTGGAATGGACCATTTTGCTTTGCCTCACGATGACTTGTATATTGCACAGCAGCAAGGCCGGCTACACCGGAATTTTATGGGCTATACAACCAATCAGACAAAAACGATGATTGGCTTAGGTGTTTCTGCAATAAGCGATACCGGATCTGCATTTGCGCAGAATGAAAAAAAACTTCAGAATTATATTTCGGCTGTGGAAAACAATGTAATTCCTGTTGTTAAAGGATATTTTTTATCTCAAGAAGATCTTCATTTCAAAAAATATATTCTTGACCTTATTTGCAAGGGTGAAACAACAATTGAACCGGTGAGTGTAGAAATGGCAGAGAAATATTCACTTCCTGCGTTAGCAGAATTAATAAAAGACGGACTTGTACAACATACAGATTCAAATATAAAAATACTGCCGGAGGGCAAAAATTTTATACGCAATATTTGCAGTTGCTTCGACCTTTATCTGTTAAAGAAAGATTTTGATAATCAGAATTTATTCAGCAAGGCTATTTGATTCGGAGGGCCGCTTTATTGTGATATTAATAAATAGTAGTCCGAAGAAAATAATTAAAGCGGCAGCAAAAAGGTAAATGTTTATATAAGGAATTCCTGTGTAATTCATACCTTCTATTCCCTGAATCATCAGCAAAAGTTCATTTAAAATAATACCAAGAGTAAATAAAATAATTCCTGCAAACAAAAGCTTGCTCATGTGAAAAAGCCGTTTGTGCACAAAATACCCTAACAGGAATATTGTAATAATTCCAAGCAGGATGAGATGCAGATAGCCAATAATAATTGGCCTGAAACTATATGATAATTTGCTCAACGCAGGAATAACAGAGCCGGCTTGTAATAATAATTTTATTGTTAGAGCAATTGCAGAAAGGCCGAAGAGCCACCTTGCGAGGGCTACAAATTCTATTTTAAAATAAGACAATCTGGGTATTATTAATTTTACTAACCAGAACCAGGCAATTACTTGAGCAATAGCTGCTACAACAATTATAATATAAAGAATGAGTGGCAAAGGAAGCCATAAAACAGATAAAAAATATGCAGGCACGCAAGCTGAAACAAAAATCAGAAATATCTTTTTCATTGTAGCCGGCGGTATGCCCATGCGGACAAATGTGCCGCAGAACAGCCCGAATATTGCAAAAAAGAACCAGCCATTATATTGAAAGTGTAAGAAGTAATAAACAGAAGAAAGATACAAATGCTGATTTACAGAATGAGTAGCCATCATGCCTGCCAGGCTGAAGGCCCCTGCGGAGGAAATAACATTAAAAATTAATGCAGCTCTAAACCACATTTTTGAGGGATGAGGTTCTGATTTTTTCAGGTCTCTCCAATACATAAATGAAAATATATAGGAGGCAATAATTGATATTACAGAAAATAAAATTGAAAAAAATGCATATCCCTGAATTGGAAAAGAAATAAGCATTCCATAGGCACTTAATAAATTCAGCAATAAAACCCAATTATATCTTTTAAACATATCATTTGCAAATCGTTTGGAAAGATGCAGAACCAGTAAAGCCATTAACGCCTGTGTAACCCATCCTGCAAAAGCAAAGTGCGAATGACCATGTAATAAATATTTCTGATCCACAAATTTTAAAGAGAAAGCAATCTTATAACGAAGTGTAACACCAAGTAATGAAACAATAAGCAAATTAATTATTGAAATTCTAAGCCATAAATAGGACCGGGACTTTAATTGTAATGTGCTCATAGAAATTATTTACGTTCATTATCAATAATTATTCCTGTTAAATTATTTAAAAATTTGCATAAAAGTTGCTATTTTTAAAATCTCATAACAAGTTATTATTCAATCAAATTTACAAATGATACTTAATAATTTTGTGTATGATTATAATCATAATGTTTTGTGACAATAATAATATCCTCTGAAACTCGCTTCTGTGGCGGCTTTCAGAGGTGGCGCCGGATTGTTTTTTTAGTGTTTGGCCTAAATTTGATAAATATGATATTGCTCATAAAATTTTGATTATTAACGTTGTAATCTTGTAATTGAAATAAAAAAAGAACGCTTATGAAAAAGTTCGCTGCAATTCTATCACTGGTATTTTTCATCGCTGCGTGCGGTGGTGGTAACACTGAAAACAATGCTGAAAAAGCAAAAGAAACTTCCACTGAAAGTGCAACAACAGAATCCGGAAATCCAAGCTACGATCCGAATCGTGGAGAAGGTAAATTTAAAGATGTTGAGGTTTCTCCAAACCTTGATGTTAAACTTGCAGATGCAGGTGAAAAAGTTTACTCTGTTAAATGCTCAGGTTGCCACAAATTATCTGATGAAAAATTAGTGGGTCCGGGATGGGCAGGTGTAACCTTAAGGCACAAGCCTGAGTGGATTATGAACTTTGTAACAAACACAGATGAAATGATTGACAAAGATCCAAAGGTACAGGCGCAATTGGAAATTTGCTTGGTACGTATGCCTAATCAGGGTCTTACAGATCAGGATGCTCGTGATGTTTATGAGTTCATGCGCAAAAATGACGGCGTAAAATAAATTAATTTTATTGATTTTTTAAACAGGACATGGGCCTGACCAGGGATTGTATTATCGGCTATTTTTAAATAACTATTAAATTAACCAACTCAATTTACAAGATGAAAAGAATAAACTATCATGCACTGATGTTGTCTGCAATGGCAATAATTATCGGAATGAGTGCATGTAAACCTAAAAATGCAGGCACTGCAGTTAATTCCGATGCAGCATCTAAAGTGTATGTTGCCCCCGGCAAATACGATGAATTTTATAACTTCGTTTCCGGTGGTTTCAGCGGGCAGCTTTCTGTTTATGGATTGCCAAGCGGCCGCCTTCTTAGAGTTATTCCCGTATTTTCTGTTGACCCGGAAAAAGGCTGGGGATACAGTGAAGAAACAAAACCTATGTTAATGACATCTCACGGTGAAGTTCCATGGGACGACCTTCACCACGTTCAACTTTCTCAAACCAATGGAGAAATTGACGGACGTTGGGTTTTCGGAAATGGTAATAATACTCCACGTGTTGCTCGTATTGATCTTACTACTTTCCGCACAGCGGAAATTCTTGAACTTCCTAACAGCGGTGGTAACCACTCTTCTCCTTTCATTACTGAAAATACAGAATATGTAATTGCCGGAACCCGCTTTAGTGTTCCTCCGGATAATGTTAACGGTGATGTGCCTATTAACACTTACAAAAAGAATTTTAAAGGAACAATAAGCTTTATTTCTGTTGATAAAGAAAATGGAAATATGGATATCGCTTTCCAGCTTGTGTGCCCGGGTGTAAATTTCGACTTGAGCCATGCAGGCAAAGGGAAATCTCATGGTTGGTTTTTCTTTAGCTGCTACAACACAGAACAGGCAAATACTTTGTTAGAAGTGAATGCTTCCAAAAATGACAAAGATTTTATAATGGCAGTAAACTGGAAACTTGCTGAGCAACTTATTAAAGAAGGAAAAGGTGTAAAGCAGGCAGTTAAATATGCAAGCAACAGATTTGATGAAAAAACACATACAGCTACTTCAACTATGAAAACTGAAGTGCTTACTTTAGATATTAAAAAATATCCCGGCCTTGCTTATATGATTCCTTGTCCTAAATCTCCGCATGGCTGCGATGTTGACCCTTCAGGTGAATTTATTGTTGGAAGTGGCAAGCTTGCTGCTCTTATTCCGGTTTTCAGTTTTGATAAAATTCAAAAAGCAATTGCAGCAAAAGATTTTGAAGGATCATACGACAGTATCCCTGTAATTAAATATGCTTCTGCATTACATGGTGAAGTACAAAAACCGGGCTTAGGGCCTCTTCACACAGAATTTGACGGAAGAGGAAATGCTTATACTTCAATGTTTGTATCAAGCGAAGTTGTAAAATGGAGCATAAAAGATCTTAAGGTTTTAGACAGAGTGCCTACATATTATTCAGTTGGCCACTTAATGATTCCAGGTGGTGATTCACGTAAGCCTAATGGCAAATATCTTGTTGCTTATAACAAAATTACAAAAGACCGCTACCTTCCAACAGGTCCTGAACTTTCTCAAAGCGCTCAGCTTTATGATATCAGCGGAGATAAAATGCAATTGTTACTTGATTATCCAACAATTGGTGAACCTCACTATGCACAAGCAGTTGCTGCCGATGTTATTAGAAATAAATCAGTTAAATTCTTCAAAATTGAAGAAAATAAACATCCTTATGTAGCCAAGGGCGAAGCTGAAACTAAAGTGGTTAGAGAAGGAAATAAAGTGCATGTTTACATGACTGAAATAAGGTCTCACTTAACTCCTGATAACATTGAAGGAATACGAATTGGAGATGAAGTTTATTTCCACATTACTAACCTTGAACAGGATTGGGACGTGCCTCATGGTTTTGCAATAAAAGGAGCTTTAAATGCTGAATTACTTGTAATGCCCGGTGAAACTACAACATTGAAATGGATACCTGACAGAGTTGGTATATTCCCAATGTATTGCACAGATTTCTGTAGTGCGCTACACCAGGAAATGTCGGGTTATGTTAGAGTAAGTCCCGCAGGAAGTAATGTGCCTCTGGTATATTCTACAGGAACAAATATGCCGGCTGACAACGGTGGTGCAGCAGTAAAAGATTCCACTAAAAAATAATTTAATGGAGCATTAGATAACCACTATTAAAACCTTGCGTTTTAATGTATAAAAAACCATAATGATTGAAAGCCTTTTGATACAACAAATTCTTTTAATCATTATGGTTTTATTTTTTATTGAAAAATGATTTTATATGAATAACCGAATGGCGAAAATTTCCAAAATATTAATGGTTGTATGTGGCATTGCGCTTGTATTTGTGCTGTTTACACCAATTTGGAAAATTGATTTAGAAGCCCCGCAATATCCTGAAGGATTGCAAATGAAAATTCACGCATCAAAACTTTCAGGGAATGTAGATATTATTAATGGTTTGAACCATTATATTGGAATGAAAACAATTCATGAAGAAGATTTTACTGAATTTAAAGTGCTGCCTGTAATAATTGGATTTTTCGCGGCAGCGTTTGTGTTTGTGGGTTTAATTGGCAGGAAGAAATTATTATATACTGTATTTGCACTTTTCATTTTATTTGGAATAGTTGCTATGTATGACTTTTGGAAGTGGGAATATGATTACGGCCACAATCTCGATCCTAATGCAGCTATCATAGTCCCCGGAATGGCATATCAGCCACCCCTTATAGGCTTTAAACAATTATTAAATTTCGGAGCCTGGTCTTTTCCTGATATTGGTGGTATAATTTTTATTTCAGTTGGTGTAATTGCTCTTATTGTTTCTTTCTTTGAATTAAGAAGAAGAAGTTCAAAAATTATACAGGCAGCAATATTAATTATCGGTTCCTCATTAATGTTGAGCAGTTGTAACAGCGGCCCGCAGCCGATTAATTACGGCAAAGAAAATTGCCACTTTTGTAAAATGACAATTTCAGATAATAGGTTTGCAAGTGAAATTGTTACTACAAAATCTAAAGCTTATAAGTTTGATGACAGCCACTGCATACTCGCCTTTTTAGAAAAAAAGGAAATTAAACCTGAAGATATAAAAGCAGTATATTTTACAAATTACAGTGAACCGCACAATTTTATTGAGGCCGATAAAGCATTATTTTATAAGAGTGAAGATCTGAAAAGCCCAATGGGAGGCAATCTTGGCGCTTTCGAAAATATTGATGATTTGAAAAAGGTTTCAGAAATTTATCCTGGTAATACAACTTCGTGGGAGGAAATTAAAAAATGATAAAGACTCTTGTTTTTTGTTTTTGTGTTTTACTTTTTTTTACAAATGTGTCAGCTAAAAATATTTTTGTAGGAACCGGAAAGCAATTCAAAACAATAAATGAAGCTTTGAAAATTGCCGAAGACGGCGACAGTATTATTGTGTCGGCAGGCATTTATAAAGAAGGTAATATTGAAATCACCAAAAAAATTACTTTGGCCGGGATTAATTATCCCATTTTAGATGGCCAAAAGAAATTTGAAATTATTTCAGTTAGGTCACCTTATGTAACTATATCCGGATTTAAACTTATCAATTCAGGAGTTTCAAGTATAGTTGATGTTGCCGGAATAAAAATTTACAATACGTATAAGGTTGTTATAAAAAATAATATTCTGTTAGAAACATTTTTTGGCATTTATCTACAGAACAGTTCAAAGTGTGAGATAACAGGCAATTCGCTGAAAGCCACAACAAAAATTGAGCAAAACAACGGCAACGGTATCCATTGCTGGAAGAGCGACAGCCTTTTGATAACTAATAATAAAATTGAAGGGCACAGAGACGGTATGTACTTCGAGTTTACAACAAATACAAAAGTTGTAAATAATATTTCAGAAAAAAATTTGCGATATGGTTTGCATTTTATGTTTAGCCATAACAACAGGTACATAACCAATATTTTTAAAAGTAATGGAGCAGGTGTTGCAGTAATGTATTCGCACCATGTAACAATGACTGCAAATAAGTTCTTAGAAAACTGGGGCGATGGCGCCTATGGCTTATTATTAAAGGAAATAACAGACAGCCATGTTGATAACAATTTGTTTCTTAAAAATACAATTGCTATTTATATGGAAGGTGCAACCAGAATTGTAATGCAATCAAACGTTTTTAAATTTAACGGCTGGGCTATGAAAATTATGGCCAGTTGCATGGATGTAACTGTAAATAAAAATAATTTTTTGTCGAATACTTTTGATGTAGGAACAAATGGAAGTGTAAGTTTAAATGATTTTAAAAACAACTATTGGGATAAATACGAAGGATACGATATAAATAAAGATGGGATAGGGGATGTTCCTTACCGGCCTGTAAGTTTATTCGCAACAATAATTGAAAACAATCCACCAGCAATGATATTATTCAGGAGTTTTATGTCAACCCTGCTTGATAAAACTGAAAAAGTAATACCAACATTAACGCCTGAAAACCTTAAAGATGATTATCCGTTAATGAAACCATTAAAATTATGATTGTAGCTGATAAACTTGTAAAAAAATTCGGGAAGCTAACTGCTTTAAACAATGTATCTCTTACCTGCAATGCAGGTGAATGTATTGCTTTGATTGGCCCCAACGGAAGTGGTAAAACAACTCTAATAAAATCTGTTTTGGGTATGGTTGTTAGCGACAAAGGCACTATAACCTTCAATGGAAAAAATATTTTAAAGAACTGGCAATACCGGAATAAAATCGGCTATATGCCGCAAATAGGCCGTTATCCCGATAACATGACTATCGGGCAAGTCATTAATATGATGAAAGATATCCGTGGCCGAAAAAAGGAAAATCTTGATGAGGAACTAATAAAAAATTGGGGGCTTGATAAACTGATGGATAAAAGAATGCGCACACTATCAGGAGGGACACGCCAAAAAGTTAGTGCCGTACTTGCATTTCTTTTTAATCCTGATGTTCTGATTTTAGATGAACCCACCGCAGGGCTTGACCCTTTGTCATCTGAAATATTAAAGGATAAAATTGTAAAGGAGAAAGCAAATAATAAACTGATAATAATTACATCGCATATTTTAAGTGAACTTGACGACCTTGTTACACAAGTGATATTTATGCAAGAAGGGAAACTTATGTTTCATAAATCAATTGAAGAATTGAGGCAAAATACCGGGCATGAAAAATTGTCGAAAGTAATAGCTTCATTAATGAGTAATAACTGACATGAAAAAAATTATTAAGTATGTATTCATAGATATTCTTAGAAGTAAAATTGTTATAGGCTTTACAATATTCCTGCTCATTTTATCTCTAAGCATTTTCAATCTTGAAGACAATTCGTCCAAAGGACTACTAAGCCTTTTAAATATTATTCTAATTATAGTACCGTTGGTTAGTATCCTATTTTCTGCAATCTATGTTTACAACAGCTCAGAATTTTTGGAACTGCTGGTAAGCCAGCCATTAAAAAGAAAATCAATCTGGTTAAGTTTATATGTTGGGTTAGCTGGAGCTATGGCATTGTCTTTTTTTGTCGGTGCCGGCATTCCGATATTGATGTATGAATCAACACCTACCGGATATATAATGATTATAATTGGAGTATTGTTATCGGTTATTTTTGTATCAATCGCAATGCTGGCAGCTGTATTAACAAGAGATAAAGCAAAAGGAATAGGTGTTGTTATGCTGCTTTGGTTGTACTTTTCATTACTATTTGATGGGTTGATACTTTTTATATTATTTGAGTTTGCCGATTATCCTCTCGAAAAACCAATGGTGTTTTTAAGTGCTTTGAACCCAATTGATCTCGGCCGAATAATGATATTGCTGAAAATGGATGTATCAGCATTGATGGGTTATACCGGAGCAGTTTTCAAAGATTTTTTTGGAACAAGCACAGGTTTTGCAATAGCTATGGTAGTAATGTTTGCATGGGCTGCAATTCCATTATGGATTTCAGTGAAAAAATTTAAACATAAAGACCTTTAATATGAAAAGACATGAAGCAATAGCGCCTTTATCTAGAGAACACCATGCTAATTTAATTTTAGCACAGGTACTTAAATCTCATGTTGCAGATTATAAAGGAATGCCTACAAGCCCCGCGGAAAAACGAATTTATGCAATTAGAATTTTCAATGATGAAATAAAGCATCATTTTAAAAAGGAAGAAAAAATGTTTGCACGCATTTATCATCATCCTGAACTTAAAGAAATGATTGATGAAATATCAAATGAACACCGCATTCTGGAAGAATTATTTTTAAATCTTCCGGAAGATAAAACATTGCCGGTTAAACTTAACTTTCTTGGAATTACACTTGACAATCATATCAGAAAAGAAGAACGCGTTTTATTTCCTAAAATTCAGGAGATTTGTTCAGAAGAAGAATTAAATTCTATTGCTGAACTTTTCTAAAATTTTACAATGAAAGTAATTTATTATGCCTTTTTAATCTTTTCGGTTTTTTCCTGCACATCAAATAAAATTGTTTCATCGTCTCAAAAGGCTGAAGCCGAAAAATCAGTTAACACGCTTCTAAATTCATTTCATTCTGCGGCAGCACGCGCCGATTTTACAGGTTACTTTTCTTTATTTTCTAAAAACGCCCGTTTTATAGGAACCGATGCAACCGAAAATTGGAATGTTGATTCATTTAAAATTTTTAGTGAGCCATATTTTAAAAGTGGTAAGGCATGGGATTTTAAAACTCTTCAACGAAATATTTATCTAAGTGACAATGGGCAAGTTGCATGGTTTGATGAATTGCTTGACACATGGATGAAGATTTGCCGCGGCTCAGGTACATGTGTTTTAGAAAATGGTGTATGGAAAATAAGCCATTATGTTTTATCAGTTACAGTTCCAAACGACAAGATAAGAGAGATAATGAAAGTAAAAGGGGCTCAAGAAGATTCTTTAATAAATATTTTAAAGTAAAAATAAAAGGCTGCCAAATAGCAGCCTTTTACTTAAATTATAATTAAAAACTATTTTGCAGGTGGGGTTATTACTCCGTCTATAATATGAACTATACCATTTGCAGCTGGTACAGAAGCAATTATTTGAGCATCATTTATAAAAACTTTGCCGTCCTTAACATGAATGGTTGCATTGTCTCCATTAACTTGGCCTAGAACAAGGCCGTCAGTCAAATTGTCAGTTTTAAACACTCCCAATGTTACATGGTATTGCAAAATATTTCTAAGGTCTTCTTTTTTATCTGCTTTTAAAAGTCCTTCAACAGTTCCTTTTGGAAGCTTTTCAAAAGCAGCATTTGTTGGAGCAAACACTGTGAAAGGCCCTGCATTGCTTAATGCATCCACAAGATCAGCAGCTTTTACTGCTGTTACAAGGGTAGTATGGTCGGGGCTTCCTACTGCAATTTGCACTACATTTTTTTGTGAGTCATCATCTTTTACTCCACTTTGGCCTGCCGGCTCGGCAGATGGAGTTTCATTTTGAACAACAGGAGTTTGTTCTGTACTGTTACTGCAAGAAAGTGCGAACATAAACACTACAGATGCAGCAATGGATTTGAGTTTCATAATTATAGTTTTTGATTTGAAACTGAAAATTAGAATTCAGATATTTTAAAAATTATGAGCTACATCACAATAGGTGTGATTTTAATAATTATGAAATATGACCTTCCTCATAATGGACGAAATTCAAAAATTAAGGTAACAACGAAGCCAATTTAAAAATTATAAAAATTCACAACATTTGATTTTTCTCATGAATTATTTTGACAGTAATCATCATTACTCAAAAGTTGAAAATCTAACTTTGGGAAAAAAATTATTATCAAAAATTCATATACACCTTGCTACCATTGTGGAGATGATTGCATTAACGAAATTTCTGTTGATGAAAAACCATTTTGTTGTTCAGGGTGTAGCCAGGTTTATTTGCTCTTAAACGAAAACAACCTTTGCAGCTATTATGATTTTGATAAAAACCCGGGAATTAAAGCAAAAGGAAAATTTGTTTCTTCAAAATTTCAATTTCTCGATGATGAAGAAATAACCAATAAACTTGTGTCATTTAAAAGTGAAGATCAAATAAACATTGTTTTCGATCTCCCCCAAATGCACTGCTCCTCTTGCATTTACCTTCTTGAAAATTTACATAAAATAGAAAAGGGAATTATATCGTCAAAAGCCAACTTTCAAAAAAAATCGGTTTTTGTAATTTTTGATCCACAAAAAATTTCTCTCAGAAAGGTGGTTGAGCTTCTTTCATTTGTTGGATATGAGCCTTCTTTAAGCTTAAATAATCTTAAAAAGAAAAAATCAAAATTTCACAATAAGAGAAGAATTATTGAGATCGGTGTGTCAGGATTTTGTTTTTCAAATATTATGATGCTGAGTTTCCCTGAATATTTCTCATCAGGGAATATTTCGGAAGAATCGTTAAAACTAATTTTTAATTGGTTAATTTTTTTGCTATCACTTCCTGTTCTTTTCTTCGGTTCTTCTTCAATTCTTGTTTCAGCGTATAAAGGTTTAAGAAGTAAAGATTTGAATATTGATGTACCGATTGCTCTTGCTATCATCATCACATTCGGCAGAAGTTATTATGAAATAATTTCCGGTACAGGGTCAGGGTATCTCGATTCAGGAACAGGTATTATTTTTTACATGCTTATCGGCAGATGGTTTCAAGACAAAACCTATACTGCTCTTTCATTTGACAGAGATTATCTCTCATTCTTTCCTTTGGGAGTAACAGTATTACGAAATTCGGTTGAAACTACTGTTGCAGCTACATCTTTGAAAGAAAACGATATTGCAATAATCAGGAATGAAGAAATGATTCCTGCTGATGCAGAGATAATAGAAGGTAATGCTTTTCTTGATTATAGTTTTGTTAGCGGTGAAAACAGGCCCGTAAAAAAGTTGCCGGGTGAACTTATTTACGCAGGCGGCAAACAAATTGGTTCTCTAATTAAAGTTAGAATTTTAAAACAACCCTCACAAAGTTATATCACAGAATTATGGAATAACAGCGCTTTCAATGAAAATAAGAATTCAAAAGATTCTTTTATTCACCCATGGAGCAGGTATTTCACAATTGTATTGTTTTCAGTGGCATTATTAGCAGTTACTTACTGGTATTTCAATGACCCCTCTCTCATATTTAAAGTTCTTACATCTGTTTTAATTGTTGCCTGCCCATGTTCGTTGCTGTTGTCATCAACATTTACATTCGGGAGTATGTTAAGGCATTTTGGAAAAAACAAATTGTACATGAAAAACTCCGGAGTTATTGAATCATTGGGAAAAGTGAATACAATTGTTTTCGATAAAACAGGAACTATAACTGAAAACACCAATATTTCTTTAAAATACTATGGTGATATTTTATCACCTGAAGAAGAAAGTTTTGTACAAAAAGTTACTTCACAATCCAACCACCATTTAAGTAAAATTGTTAATCAAAGTTTTGTAAGGGAGGCAAATTCTGTTGAAACTGTTGAATCATTCCGGGAATATCCCGGCCGGGGAATAGAAGGCGTTTTTGATAATAACAGAATCAAAATCGGCTCCGGAAGTTTTACCGGAAATACATTTAAGGATGCTGAGGAAATGGGGTCCAGAGTATATGTTCAGATTAACGGCAGTTTGAAAGGATTTTATGAAATAGTGAATGTTTACCGCGAAGGGTTTACTGAAATGATAAAAAAACTTCAACAGGAAAATTTCGAAATTCACATTTTATCGGGCGATAATAATTCTGAAGAAAAACGTTTGCAGGATATGCTTGGCAAAAAGGTAAAATTAAATTTCAATATACTTCCTGAGGAGAAATTGAATTATATAAAAAAATTACAATCCTGCCGCAAGAATGTGTTAATGGTAGGAGATGGTTTAAATGATGCAGGTGCACTGAAACAAAGCAATACAGGAATTGCAGTTAGTAATAACTCTGCAAGGTTTACGCCTGCCTGCGATGCAATTGTTGACGGATCATCTGTGAAAAAAATATATAATTTTATTAAATATGCATCATCAGGAAAAAAACTTGTGAGTGCAGGCTTTATACTTTCCATTCTTTACAATTTTGTGGGCCTTTCGTTTGCAGTTTCAGGGCATTTATCACCACTTGTGGCAGCTATATTAATGCCGGCAAGCAGTATCAGTATTGTTCTTACCGCCACTTTATTCAGCAGGTTCATAGCCAAAAAAGTTGGACTCTGATGTCTGATTTATGTCATTTTTTCTTTTGATGGCTGTCAGCCAACTCTCATTATTGAGTAAATAAATTTGCGTTCTAAAAAATTAGGTTTGAGCGTTCTTATCATTCTTATCGCCATTAGTATTCTGGTTGCATTAGTATTCCTTATTGGGTTTTTGTGGAGTGTTAATAGTGGCCAGTATGAAGATGATTATACACCTTCAGTAAGAATACTTTTTGAAGACAATGCTAAGGAGTCAAAATCTGAAAAATCAAAACAACAAAATGCAGGTAGAAAAGTTTCATTACGACAACACAACGGTTAGGAATTTTGCCTATGCCACAATGATTTGGGGAGCGATAGGAATGCTTGTAGGCCTATATGTGTCCTTACAACTGGTCTTTCCGTCTTTAAACATTCCTCAGTTTGGCTCCTTCGGCCGGTTACGGCCATTGCACACAAATGCAGTAATATTTGCTTTTGTAGGCAATGGTATTTTTATGGGTGTTTACTATTCTTTGCAACGCCTTTGTAAAGCCCGTATGTACAGTGATGTATTGAGTAAAATTCACTTCTGGGGATGGCAGTCAATTATTGTTTTGGCAGCTATTACATTACCATTGGGTATGACTGCCGGAAAGGAGTATGCAGAACTTGAGTGGCCAATTGATATTGCTATAACAATAATGTGGGTGGTTTTTGGATGGAACATGTTCGGTACCATTTTAAAAAGAAGAGAGCGCCATTTATATGTTGCCATTTGGTTTTATATAGCAACTTTTGTAACAGTGGCAGTTTTACATATTGTAAATTCTTTTGCACTTCCGGTAAATTTATTTAAAAGCTATTCAGGTTATGCAGGTGTGCAGGATGCACTGGTGCAATGGTGGTATGGCCATAATGCTGTTGCGTTCTTTCTTACAACTCCTTATTTGGGTTTAATGTATTACTTCCTGCCAAAGGCAGCTAACAGGCCGGTTTACTCTTATAAACTTTCAATTATTCACTTCTGGTCTTTAATATTCCTTTATATATGGGCAGGCCCTCACCACTTGCTTTATACATCATTGCCAAACTGGGCACAGTCGCTCGGTGTTGTGTTTTCGGTAATGCTTTTATTTCCAAGCTGGGGCGGTATGATCAATGGCCTTCTTACTCTTCGCGGAGCATGGGACAGAGTTAGAGACGATGTTATTTTGAAATTTATGGTTGTTGCCGTAACTGCTTACGGTATGGCAACTTTTGAAGGGCCAATGCTTTCATTGAAAACAGTTAGTGCAATCAGTCATTACACCGACTGGATAGTTGCTCACGTTCACGTTGGAGGATTAGGCTGGAATGGAATGCTGACATTTGGTATATTATATTGGTTGTTACCAAAAATATTCAATACGCCATTATATTCTAAAAAGCTTGCCTCATCTCATTTTTGGCTTGCAACGCTTGGAATAATATTTTATGCAGTTCCTCTTTACTGGGCAGGATTTACGCAAAGCAGTATGTGGAAACAATTCACTGCAAGTGGCCAGTTAAAATATACTTTCCTTGAAACAGTAACCTACCTGAAACCATTTTACGCAATGCGTTCATTTGGTGGAACACTTTATTTGATAGGTGTTATAATTATGATGTACAACTTGTACAAAACTGTAAAATCAGGGAAGTTAGTAAGAGATGAAGCAGCGGAAGCGCCGGCTCTTGAAAAACTTCAGGGAGGATTTGCCGGAGAACACTGGCACAGAAAGATTGAAAGGCGCCCTGTTCAATTATTGATTGGAAGTTTAATTGTAATACTTATTGGAGGCATTGTTGAATTTGTTCCGACATTCCTTGTAAAATCTAATGTGCCAACAATAAGCAGTGTAAAACCTTATACTCCACTTGAACTACAAGGAAGAGATATTTATGTAAGAGAAGGTTGCTACACATGCCATTCGCAAATGATACGGCCTTTCCGCAGTGAAACTGAACGTTACGGTGAATATTCAAAAGCAGGTGAATTTGTTTACGACAGGCCTTTTCAGTGGGGCAGTAAGCGTACCGGCCCCGATCTTGGCCGTGAGGGCGCAAGTACATTGAAAAAAAGTAATGGCTGGCACTTCCGCCATTTCAGAGAACCGTCTTCTATGAGTGAAGGCTCAATTATGCCGAGCTATTCTTTTATGTTGAAAAAAGATTTGGATACATCAACTACGGCTGCAAAAATCAGAACCCTGCAAAAACTTGGAACGCCTTATCCGAAAGGCTTTGATAAAATTGCAAACAATGTTTTAATGGAGCAGGCCTCTTCAATTTCTTTCAGTTTAAAATCAGACAGTATAAGGGTTGCACCTAATAAAGAAGTTATTGCTCTTATAGCTTACATGCAAAGATTAGGAACAGATATTAGTAAACCGGTACAATAAAAAGACATGTTCAAATTTATAAAACAATATACAGAAACAATTTCAGGGGCACAGATTTATCCGCTTATTTCATTGCTCATTTTTTTCTTGTTTTTTGTCGTTCTTCTTGTGTATGTACAAAAACTGGATAAGAAAAGTATAAAGCAGATTTCTGAAATTCCATTGGATGACGATATTAACCAAAACTTAAATTAATATATATGCAAATCCGGCATAAAGGAGGTTTAAAAATAAAATTGCTTGTTGCATCATGCTTGTTATCTCTAAGCACGTTTGCACAAGAAGCAGATAAATTCAAGGCAGCGCCTGTAAATATGGTTGCGGTAATTATGATATCAATTGCTGTAATACTTGCATTAGTGATATGGGGCTTGGGAAATATTCTTTCAACTCTATCAAATGAAGCTTATAAAAAAAGCAAAGAAAAAAAGTCTGCCGCAATTATAACCATATTACTAAGTGTGTTGTCCCTTCAAGGTATTGCGCAAACTGCACCTGCGGTGGAAGTTATACATGCAGCTCCAAATTATGGCGGGCTTGATGCAACTTCATTTTGGATATTGGTTGCCACAATATTTATAGAGATTGTAGCCATTCTGTATTTACTTTTTAATATTAAAAGAATGCAGGCAGAACTTGTGCCGGGTACTGAAACAGAATTTGATATTATGGCATGGTGGAAGAAACTCAATAACAGAGTTTTTACTAAAGCAGTTCCGGTTGAAAGTGAAAATACAATCCTTATTGATCATGACTATGATGGCATTCAGGAATTAGACAATTCGTTGCCACCATGGTGGAAATATGGTTTTTATGTAACTATCCTGGCAAGCGTATTTTACATGTTTTATTATCATTTGGGCGGACCGGGAAAAAACCCTACTCAGGAATATGAAGCAGAGATGGAAAGGGCTGAAATTGTAATTGCAAAGTATAATGCAGCTTCGCCAAATAAAATTGATGAAAACAATATTGTAATGCCTGATGCTGCGGGAATTGCGCAAGGTGAAAAAATATATCATACTTCTTGCTGGCCATGTCACGGCAAAGCCGGAGAAGGAACAGTGGGGCCTAACCTTACAGATAATTTTTGGTTGCATAAAGGTTCATTAACAGATATATATAAGTCAATAAAACACGGTTATCCTGATAAAGGAATGCCGGCATGGGATAAAAATTATTCTCCTTCAGAGATAGCCGACCTTGCCGGATATATAAAATCATTGGCAGGTACAAATCCACCGGGAGCTAAACTTCCGCAAGGCGAACCTTTTGTTGAAACTGCGGCAGGCGCAGATATTCCGGCTGATACAGCTACAAAATAAATGAAGCAATAAATGAGCGATGATAACATACATTTAGAAGAAGCATTCCGCGATTCGGTTGCAACAATCAACAGCAAAGGCGAAAGAAATTTTATATATCCCAAAAAG